>Ga0006562J51391_1010057_pt1 | contig 14357 bp, 18 predicted proteins | sample Ararhi6_input_d2_FD_51391 | JGI IMG/M metagenome (IMG submission 51391) | reverse complement strand
CGCAGATCCAGGAAGAAGCGGTGGTGCAGCTGGCCGACCTGATCCAGGAAAAGACGCAGCCCGACGGCCTCGCGCTCGTGATGGAAGCCGAGCATTTCTGCATGGCCTGGCGCGGCGTGAAGGAAATGGACAGCAAGATGATCAACTCCGTGATGCGCGGCGTGTTCCTGAAGGACCCGAGCCTGCGGCGCGAATTCCTTTCCCTCTTGCCAAGAAGGAGCTGATCATGCTGGTCCGACTTCTCTACGCCAGCCGCGCGGTCGATACCAGCCCCGAGGCCATCGAAGCCATCCTCTCGCAATCGCGCACGCACAACACGGCCTGCGGCATCACCGGCATTCTTTGCTATGGCGCGGGTACCTTCCTGCAGGCCATCGAGGGCGGACGCATGGCCATCAGCGAGCTCTACGGCCACATCCAGCGCGATGCGCGCCACAAGGACGTGGTGCTGCTGCACTACGAGGAAATCTCCGAGCGCCGCTTCGGCGGCTGGACCATGGGGCAGGTCAACCTCTCCAAGCTCAATGCCTCGACGCTGCTCAAGTACTCGGAAAAGCCCGAACTCAATCCGTACGCAGTGTCGGGCAAGGTCTCGCTCGCGCTGCTCGAAGAATTGATGGCCACCGCCGCCATCGTCGGGCGCCATTAAGGTACGTGGCCCCCACGCTCGGCACTTCGTGTCCTCGCTGCCCCCCGAGGGGGCCGCTCGCGCCTTTGGGCGGCCCGGCGGCGCTCGATCCCGCGTAGTTTGAGGTGCCGCTTTCCGCCTTCGCGCTGATCCTGCTCGCCGGGATCGTCCATGCCAGCTGGAACATCGCCGCCAAGAAGGCGAACGGCGATGCGCGCTTCGCATTCCAGAGCGGCGTGTTCATGGCCATCGTGTGGGCACCCGTGGGCATTGCGCTGGGCTGGCGCGTGGTGCCGGGCTGGGGTTTGCGGGAGTGGGGCTTCGTCGCGCTGAGCGGCGTGCTGCACGTCTTCTACTACGTCATCCTGCTGCGCGGCTACCGCAAGTCCGATCTCACGGTGGTCTATCCGCTGGCGCGCGGCTCGGGCCCGCTCTTGTCGTCGCTGGTGGCCATCCTGTTCCTGGGCGAGCGCATCAGCCTGGTGGGTGTGGCGGGCATCGCGGGCGTGGTGCTCGGCGTGTTCCTGGTGGCGGGCGGCCCGGGCCTCTGGCGCAAGACGCATGACCCTGCCCAGCGCGCGCGGGTGCACAAGGGCATCCGCTACGGCGTGCTGACCGGCGCCTTCATTGCGGCCTATACGGTGGCTGACAGCTATGCCGTGAAGTTCCTGGCGATGTCGCCGATCCTGCTCGACTACTTCAGCAATTTCGTGCGCGTGGGCCTGCTGCTGCCCGCGGCGCTGCACGACCGCGCCACTACGGCGCGGATGTGGCGCGCGCAGTGGAAGTACGCGCTGCTGGTGGCGGCGATCAGCCCGGTCTCCTACGTGCTGGTGCTCTATGCGGTGCAGCAGGCGCCCATTTCGCATGTTGCGCCGGCACGCGAGGTCTCGATGCTGTTCGCCGCGCTGATCGGCGGCCATCTGCTGCGCGAGGGCGACCGCCTGCTGCGGCTGCTGGGGGCCGGCTTCATCGCGGCCGGCGTGGTGGCGCTCGCGCTGGGCTGAAGATGAGCGAGGCGCCGCTGTTCGGCTGCGATTTTTCCTGCGCACCCGCGGCGCGCAAGCCGGTCGTCGTGGCCAGCGGCAGCATCGGCGGCGATGCGGGCGAACTGGTGCTGGCCGGCCTGCAGCGCTTCACGTCGCTCGATGCCTGGGCCGCGTGGCTGCGCGGCGAACCGGCGTGGATCGGCGGCTTCGATTTTCCGTTCGGCCTTCCGCGCGAACTGGTGGAACATCTGGGATGGCCCACGGAGTGGAACGCGCTCATGAGCCACTATGCGGGCCTCGGCCGCGCCGAGATCCGCGCCACCTTCGCGGCCTTCTGCGCCGCCCGTCCGGCCGGCGGCAAGTTCGCGCACCGGGCGACCGACGGACCTGCGGGTTCGAGCACGTCGATGAAATGGGTCAATCCGCCCGTGGCTTTCATGCTGCATGCGGGCGTGCCGCCGCTGCTGGAGGCGGGCGCGAGCCTGCCGGGGCTGCACGCCGGCAGCAACGGCCGCCGCGTGGCGCTCGAGGCCTATCCGGGGCTGCTCGCGCGCGAGCTGATCGGCCGCCGCAGCTACAAGAGCGACGAATCCGCAAAGCAGACGCCCGAGCGGCTGACCGCGCGCACCGACCTGCTCGCGGCGCTCGAAGCCGGCACCACGCGGCTCGGCCTGCGGCTGGCGCTCAGCGGCGCCCAGCGCGCCGAGCTGCTGGGCGACGCCCGTGGCGACCACATCGATGCGGTACTTTGCCTCGTGCAGGCTGCCTGGGGCGCGCAGCGCGCTTCCACGCCCGGTCCGGGCTACGGCTTGCCGGAGCAGTTCGATCCGCTCGAAGGCTGGATCGTCACGGCTTGACCCTTCCGTCCTACAGGGTTTCGCGCCGCCGGCCATCCCTGCCGGTTCGCTCCGAAAGCTAGAGTGAGCCGTGGCCCGTCCCTTCGGGCCACGCCTTTCCCTGCTCCCTGCGAGCGACTGGAGGATTCCCAATGAACAATATTCGCCGAACAACCATCGCCATGCCGTTTTCGCGCGCATGGCTCGCCGTGCTGCTGGCCGGCGCCGCGCTGACCCTCGCCGCCTGCGACAACGCGGGCAACCGCACCGCGGGCGAGAAGCTCGACAGCGCCATCGCAAAGACCGAGCAGGCGGCCGACACGGCCGCCGCCAAGACCGCGGAGGCCCTGAAGGAAGCGAAGGCGAAGATCGACGCCTCCGGCACTGCCGCCGAGGTGAAGGACGCCGCAAAGAACGCCGGCGCGGCCGTGAGTGCCACGGTGGACGATGCCGCGATCACCGCGTCGGTGTCCGCGGGCCTCGCCAAGGATCCGGACCTGAGCGCGATCAAGATCGACGTCGACACCAAGGGCGGCGTCGTGAGCCTGAAGGGCCCCGCACCCACGGCCGCCGCCAGGGCGCGCGCCGAGGAAATCGCCAAGGGCGTGCAGGGCGTGACCTCGGTGAACAACCAGCTCGAGGTCAGAAGCTGACCGTTTCCCTTGCCCAGCAAAAAGCCCGGTTCGTCCGGGCTTTTTGCTGCGAGAGAGGGCAGCTTTCGGCCCTCAGGAATCGCGCTCAGTGGCCGAGCCAGTCCTTGAGCTCGTCCGCGTGCTCTTCCTCGTCGGAAAGAATGTCTTCCAGCATGCGGCGGGTGGTCGGGTCCTTGTCGCCGATCAGCGCGATCATCTGCCGGTACGTTTCCACCGCGATGCGCTCGGCCACGAGGTTGGCGCGCACCATGGCCTGCAGGTCGGTGGATTCGTCGTAGCTCGCGTGGCTGCGGTCGAGCAGGTGCGTCGGCGCGAAGTCCGGCTCCCCGCCCAGCTGGACGATGCGTTCCGCGATGCGGTCGGCATGGGCCGATTCCTGGTTGGCGTGCACCATGAATTCCTCGGCGATCTTGGGCGACGAGACGCCGTTGGCGGTGAAATAGTGGCGCTTGTAGCGCAGCACGCAAACCAGTTCGGTGGCCAGCGCGTCGTTCAGCAGCTTGAGCACATCGTCGCGCCAGGGGCCGTAGCTCGGCGTGACCGCGCCTTCGTCGAGGCTCTTGGCGGCGGCGCCGATGGCCTGCTCGTCGAGCACGAGGCGCTGGTGTTGTGCCGCGCCCGTGGCGGTGGAAGCATTGGCATTCATGGAGAATCCTTTCGTGGGCTGGTGTTTTTCTGCATCAACGTGTTGACGACGTCAGCCACGTCCGATGTCTTGAGCACGGCCGCCAGCACCGCCGTGAAGGAGAGCAGGCGCCACGGCTTGGTCAGCACGATCACCGCCCCGGTGGCGGCCGCCAGCGCCATGAGCTTGGCGGGCTCCTTGCGGGCATAGTGTTCGAGCAAAGGGCGGGCGAGCTGGCCCACCGCATGGGCCGGATGGCGGCGCCACCAGCGCTCGGTCATGCTGCGGGCCATCGAAACCCGTTGGCTGCGGCCGCGCGCCGGCGAGGCCCGCCGGTGGTCCGCCGCTTCGCCGGCGGCATGCATTCCTTCCGGACGTTCCTGCGCGGCGCGGCGCCGGCTGCGGCCGCCGTCGTCCGCCGGCTCGTCCTCGCCATTCAACTGCCTGACGAGCGCACGGCGCGAGATGGCCAGCCGCTCCTGCGGCGTCAGGAAGCTGCGCTCAGTGCCGTCCATGGCGAACTCCTGCTTCGTGCAGCGCCCGGAGGTCGGCGTCGACCTGGGCGCGCAGGTCGTCGAATCCATAGCCGGGGAAGGGCCGGGCCGCCATCCAGGCGCAAATGGCGGCGATCACCAGCGCGACGCCGGGGACCGCCACCAGCACCCAGTGGAAGCTGCCGTGGAGCACGCCCATCAGCACGGCCACGCCGATGAGCCCGAGGGCCAGCAGGGCGCTGCCGACCGCCAGCACGCCGGCCACGATGCGGGCAACGATCCCGCGCCCCGCTTCCGAGGCCTCCTGTCTTACCAGTGCCGCGTAGTTGGCGGCGTGGTCGGCGATGAGTTCCGGATGCCCGAGCACCGTGGAAAAAATCGGATGAAGCATGGTGCGCGGAACGGGTGGAACTGCCTGCGTGCCTTCAGCGGATCAGATCAATAGTCGTCCCGGCGGTTGCGGCTGGCCAGCACGATGAGGGCGGTGATCGCGGCGCCGGCGGCGGCCGCAATCAGCACCGAGCGCACGGGCTGGTCGGAGATGTAGCGTCCGGTGACGTCGGCCGCCTGTTCCAGCCGGCGCTGTGCGCGCGCGCTGGTGGTGGAGGCGGCGTCGAGGCCGCGCTGCACGGCCTGCTGCACGCGTGCGGCCAGTTGTTCGACCGCGGGTTCCGCGTCGCGGCGCAATTCGCGGACCTTCTCGCCGGCCGCATTCACCGCGTTCTGTGCATAGGCCCGGGTCGTTTCCACCGCATCGTTGGCGGTCTGGCGGGCATCGTCGGCAAGTTGCGAGGGAGTCTTGGTCGTGTTCATGAATCTTTCCTTTCCGGGGAGATGAATTGCGGGAGCCTGTGGATCGTACCTACGCTACTTGCGTCGTAGCAAGCCGGCCAGGAAACTGGCGATGGCAAGCACGGCGAAGATCACGAAAAGGATCTTGGCGATCCCTACCGCGCTGGCCGCAATGCCACCGAAGCCGAACACGGCGGCGATCAGTGCGATGACCAGAAACACCACTGCGTAATACAACATGTGGACTCCTTCGAGGCTTCGCTCGTTGTTTGGAAATTGCGCGTCCAAGAGGAAATGAACGGCACGTGGCCAACCTTAAGTGGACCCCCCTGCGAGGGGCTGTCAGCGGCTGGGCGCGGGGAGCGTAGGAGATGGCCGAGTTCCTTGCGCGCCGATCCGTGCAGAAATACCGCAGGGGTGCCGGCAAGCGCTCAGAGCGTCTTCGCGATCGGCAGCATGGCGCTCACGCGGGTGCCGCGGCCCGGCGTCGACGAGATCGTGAGCCTGCCCCTGGCCGCCTCGACCCGGTGGCGCATGCCGGCCAGGCCGTGCGTCGACGGACGGATGCGCTGGGGGTCGAAGCCCTTGCCGTTGTCGGCCACTTCCACGACCGCGTGGTTCTCGTAGTTCTTCAGCACGATCGTCGCTTCGCTGGCCTCGGCGTACTTGCCGATGTTGGTCAGGCTCTCCTGCACCATGCGGTAGATCGTGAGCTGGCGCGATTCGTCCATGGCCACCGGTTCGAGCACCATCTGGACCTGGATGCCCGAGCGTTCGGCGAACTCGCGCCCGAGGATCTCGAGCGACGCGACCAGCCCGAGGTTCGACAGCGACGACGGCCGCAGGTCCTCGATGATGCGGCGCTTGAGCGCGATGCCGCTGTTGAGCAGCTCGGTCAGGTGCTGCAGCCGCTGGGTGGCGTCGGGCGCCTCCAGCAGCCGCGACTTGAGGCGTGCCACGTCCAGCTTGGCGGCGGTCAGCAGCGAGCCGAGCTCGTCGTGCAGCTCCCGCGCGAGATAGCCGCGCTCGGTTTCGCGCACGTCCTGCAGGTGCGTGGCCAGTTCGGCCAGCGATGCGGTGCGTTCGCGCACTTCGTCTTCGAGCGCATTGCGCTCGCGCTGCAGTGTTTCCTGCTGGCGCTCTCCGATGGAGCGCAGCGCGTGCGCCTGCCGCAGGTACAGGAAGAAGGCAAGGAACGCGGCAAGCGCGACGATGGCGGTGCCGATGCGCGCAAGCCGCAGCGACTTCATCACCTGGATCTGGCTCTGGTGCAGGGTCTGGTTGCTGATCTCCGCCAATTCGCCGGCGGCCTTGCGAATGGAATCCATTTCCTCGCGCCCCACGTCCGTCGTGATGACGAATTTCCAGGCCTCGTCCTTGCCGTCCTGCCGCAGCCGCACGCTCATGTCCATTTCAGCGATCTTGCGCAGCACATGCTTCGAAAGCTCCGCCAGCCGCGTACGCTCGGCCGGGCGTTCGGCGTACAGTTGGCGTAGCGCCGCAAGGTGGCCGTCGACCTGCTTGACCGCCGTGTCGTAGGGTTGCCGGTAGCTGGCTTCGCCGGTGAGGAGGTAGCCTCGCTGGCCGGTTTCGGCATCGAGCATGTTCTGCAGGATCTGGTTGAGCGTACCGCGCACCTTCAGCGCCGCGTCGATGTCTGCCAGGGCGCGGCTCGACTGGCGGTAGCCGGCCTCGTTGATCCCAACGAGGGCCAGCGCGGCCAGCGCCGCGAGCAGCAGGCTCACGGCCATTTTTGGAGGGGCTAGCCAATGCATGAAACTTTCGAAGGTGCTTTCAACACAAGTTCGTGAATAATTGACAACAAGCAGGGGACCGGCATGCTGCGGCTTGCGCAGGCGCGGCACAACGAAGAAAGTAACAGATGATCAAAATTGGAATTGTGGACGACCACGCCATCGTCAGATCTGGCCTCAGGCAGTTCTTCTCCGAACACGTCGATTTGCGCGTGGCCGGCGAAGCCGCCAGCGGGCGCGAGGCCATCGAGCTCGTGCGCACCACCGAACTCGACGTGCTGGTGATGGACCTTTCCATGCCGGGGCAGAGCGGCATCGACGCGCTCGCCATGATCCGCGCCAAGGCGCCGGACGTGGGCATCCTCATCCTGAGCGGCTATCCCGAAGAGCACTACGCGATGAATCTCATCCGCCAGGGTGCGAGCGGCTACCTCAACAAGGAATGCGATCCGATGGAGATCGTCAACGCCATTCGCACCATCTCGCTCGGCCGCCGCTACATCACGCCGGCCGTGGCGGAGCTGCTGGCACGCCAGCTCGACCGCAAGGACGATGCCGCGCCGCACGAGCAGCTGTCGGAGCGCGAGTTCCAGGTGTTCCTGAAGCTCGCCAAGGGCGAGACCGCGGGCGATATCGCCAAGACGCTGTCGCTGTCGGTGAAGACCGTGAGCACCTACCGCACGCGCCTCATGGAGAAGATGAACCTGTCCTCCAACAGCGACCTCACGTACTACGCACTGAAGAACAAGCTGATCGATTGATGGAAGCAGCCGGCGGCCGCCGGCTACTTCTTCAACCGGTGCCGCCCGTGCCGCTCGTGGGGCGGTGAGCCACCGCCTCCAGGATGCAGAAGTCGACCAGCGCGTCGATCTCGTTCGACTTGTCGAACACCGCATCCACGCCGAATTCGGCGCAGCGCCGCCGGATGTCGGGCGTTGCGTAGTTGCTGAGCACCACCACCTTCTGGTTCGCCCGGCGCGAGGTACAGGCCTGCAGCACGCCCAGGCCGCTGCCCTGCTTGAGGAAGAGGTCGACCACCGCCAAGTCCCACTCCTCGCTGTGGTCGTGGAGCCATTGCCTCGCATGGGCCTCGGTTTCGGCAAAGCCGACCACCGTCGTGCAGGTGAGTTCTTCCAGGGTGCCAATGAGGTTTTCACGGATCGTGAGGTTGTCTTCGACGATGTAGGTCTGCAATCTTGTCTCCATGCCGAACCGCGCTTCCTCTGACGTTGGCAGGTGTCTTCGACGCCCTGCTGGCGAATGCCTGCACACCGGAAATTTGTGGCGCCGCCGACGAGCATCATGCAAGTTTCGGAGGAAGGGTGTTGTAGGCGCGTTCTGACGAAGGCGCTGGCGGGGGCCCTCCGTAGGCATTGCCTCACGGTTTCTGCGGTCCATTGCCGACCCGCGATGCACTGCGGCCGATATATCCCGTCGGCATGGCAACGAACGTCCTTCGCGACCGGCCGCTCTGGCTCAAGCTGCTTGCGGCTTTCGTGCTGCTGCTTGCCGCGCTGGCGGTGCTGCTGGCGTTCTTTCCGTGGGACACCTTGCGCGGACCGGTCAACCGCTACGTCAGCGAGAAGACCGGGCGCAAGTTCGAGATCACGCGCCGGCTCGACGTGGGCATCGGCCTGCGCGGCGCCACCGTCAAGGCCGACGGCATCGAGTTTGCCAATCCGCCCTGGGCCCGCGAGCCCTACCTGGTGAAGGCCGAGCGCGCGGAGTTCGACATCCGGCTCTGGCCCCTCGTCTCGCGCAAGGTCGTGATCCCGCGCCTGGCGCTGTCCTCGCCCACGCTGGGCCTGCAGATCGAGCCGGACGGGCGCCGCACGTGGGCACTCGGCAAGGACACCTCCGATGCCGGCACCGTGCCCGTCATCGGCCTGATGCAGGTCGACAGCGGCGCGGTCGACTTCCTGGCCATGCACCTGGGCGTCGACCTGCATGCGGACGTGAGCTACGACACCAGCCGGGGAACGCTCCCGCTCAGCTACCGCATCAAGGGCCGCTACAAGGGCCAGCCGCTGACGGCCGAGGGCCGCACCGGCAACGTGCTGCAGCTCAAGGCGGCCGGCCAGCCGCCGTTTCCGCTGGAGGTCGATGCCGCGGCCGGCCAGACGCGGCTGAAGGCCTCGGGCACGGTGACCGACTTTGCCGACCTCGACGGCATCCAGGCCACGTTCGACCTCAAGGGCCAGACCCTCGGCTCGCTGTTCCCGCTGCTGGGCATCGCGCTGCCGGAAACCTCTCCCTATGCGCTGAGCGGCGAGTTGCGCAAGCGCGGCAAGCTGTGGGAAGTGGCCGGGCTCAAGGGCCGGCTCGGCCTTTCCGACATCGCCGGCGACATGCGCTTCGACAAGGCCGGCCAGGTGCCGCACCTGGCGGGGGAGCTGCGCTCCAAGGTCATGGACATGGACGACCTGGGCCCGCTCATCGGCCTGCCGCCGACCGAACGCTCGGCCAAGGCGGTCGAGGGCGTCGCGCCGCCGCCCACCATCAAGGCGAAGCGTGCCCCGGGCGCCAAGGTACTGCCCAGCGCCAAGCTCGACTTCGAGCGCCTGCGCGCCATGAACGCCGAGGTCAAGTACACGGCCGACCGCATCCGCAACGTGCGCGACGTGCCGCTCGACCGCGGCAGCGTGCAGGTCAAGCTGAACAACGGCGTGCTGACGCTCGATCCGCTCGACCTGGGCGTGGGCGGCGGCAAGCTGGCCGGCGCGATCCGCATCGACGGCGCGAAGGATCCGGCCGACATCCGCGCCTCGCTCGACCTGCGCGGCATGCAGCTCGCCCGGGTGTTTCCGAAGCTGGAGACCACGGGCAACAGCGTGGGCCGGCTCGACGGCCGCATCAACCTGTCGGGCGCCGGCAATTCCGTGGCCAACTGGCTCGGAGGCGCTTCCGGCGACGTCGCGGTGATTTCCGGGCACGGCCAGTTCGGCAACCTGCTGCCGGTCTTCGCGACGCTCGTGGGGGGCGACATCATCAAGTTCCTGCTGCGCGGCGACCGCAACGTCGAGCTGCGCTGCGCGGCCATGGCCTTCGACGTGAACAAGGGGCTGATGACCGGGCGCACCCTCGTGCTGGACACGACCAATGCCGTGTTCTATGCCACCGGCCAGGCCAACCTCGCGACCGAAACGCTCGACTTCGTGGTCCGCCCGGAGCCCAAGAGCAAGAACATCCTCTCGCTGCGCACGCCGCTGGTCATCGGCGGCACTTTCGGTTCGCCAACGGGCGGCGTCAAGGTGGTCCCGCTGGCAGGGCGCGGCCTGGCGGCGCTCGCGCTGGGCACCGTCAACCCGCTGCTGGGACTGGCCGCGACCATCGAGACCGGACCGGGGCAGGATTCGGACTGCAAGGGCGTGCTGTCGGAAGCGAATCGCCCGACCCCCGGAGCCCCCGCCAAGGGCGCCGCTCGGGCCAAGGGCGCCCGGCAGCCTTGAGAAGGGCGCTTCTTCAGGCCGGGCGCTGCGCGCACACGCTGCAGTGCGGATCGCGCGCGATCTTCAGCGTATCGAAGGCGGTGCGCCGCCCGTCGAACATCAGGAGCTTGCCCGCCAGCGACGGCCCGATTCCGGCGAGCAGCTTCAGCGCTTCGCTGGCCTGCAGCGTGCCGATGGTGCCGACCACCGGGCCGAACACGCCAAGCACCGCGCAGAGCGTTTCCTCGAAGGCCGCGTCGGGCGGAAAGATGCAGGCATAGCAGGGCGAGGCTTCGTCGCGCGTGTCGTACACGCTCAGCTGGCCGTCGAAGCGGATGGCGGCGCCCGCCACCAGCGGCTTGCCATGCGCCACGCAGGCGCGGTTGACGGCGTGCCGCGTCGCAAAGTTGTCGCAGCAGTCGACCACCACGTCCGCGGCCGCGACCAGGCGCGAAAGCAGCGCCTCGTCGGCGCGCAGGGCGTGCGTCTCGATGGCAATGTCGGGGTTGATGGCGCGCATGGCCTCGGCGGCCGATTCGACCTTGAGCCGGCCCACGCGGTCGTTGGTATGGGCGACTTGGCGCTGCAGGTTGGTGAGATCGACCTCGTCGTCGTCCACAAGGGCAATGTGCCCGACGCCGGCGGCCGCGAGATACAGCGCAACCGGGGAGCCCAGGCCGCCCGCGCCGATCACCAGCGCGTGGCCGGCACCGACGCGCGCCTGCCCGTCGATGCCGAACTCCTCGAGAAGAATGTGCCGCGAATAGCGCAGCAGGTCGTGATCGTCCATGCGCGCTCCGGGCCGCCTTGGTGGCAGCGCGGCTTCAGTTTTCCTTCTTTTCTTCCTTGTTCTCGACGATGACCTGGGTCTTGCTCACGAGCACCGGCTGGCCCTTGAGGCGGTTGAGCGCCTGCACCAGCGGGAAGTCCTTGTCGGTGCCGAACTCGGGCACCTTGCGGTCCTGCGGCGGCTTCTTGGCTTCTTCCTCGAGGCGCTTGCGGGCTTCGTCGCGGGCCTTTTCGCGTTCCGGGTCCTTCGTTTCGGGGCCCTGGCCGCTGGCCAGGTGCTTTTCGAGGTCGGCCTCGCGCATGCGCAGGGCGGCAAACGGGCTGCCTTCTGCGCTTTCGTCGATCAGCACGTTGGGCACGATGCCCTTGGCCTGGATCGAGGTACCGCTCGGCGTGTAGTAGCGCGCCGTGGTGATCTTGAGGCCCGTGTCCGGTCCGAGCGGGCGCACCGTCTGCACCGAGCCCTTGCCGAAGGTCTGGCTGCCCATGATGGTGGCGCGCTTGTGGTCCTGCAGCGCGCCGGCCACGATCTCGCTCGCGGAGGCCGAGCCTTCGTTCACCAGCACCACCAGCGGCACGGTCTTGAGCGCCGCGGGCAGGTTGCGCAGCGGATCGCTGCCGGTGCGGCGCTGGTAGAACTCGGGCGCCGCCTTGTAGACGGACTTGCTCTCGGCCAGCTGGCCGTCGGTCGACACCACCGTGACGTTCTCGGGCAGGAAGGCGGCCGAGATGGCGACGGCCGCGTCGAGCAGGCCGCCCGGGTCGTTGCGCAGGTCGAGCACCAGGCCCTTGAGGTTGGGCTCTTCCTTGTAGATGTCCTCGACCTTCTTCACGAAGTCGTCGACCGTGCGTTCCTGGAACTGCGACAGCCGGATCCAGCCGTAGCCCGGCTCCATGACCTTGCCGCGCACCGACTGGGTACGGATTTCTTCGCGCGTGATCGTGACCGGGAAGGTGCGGCTCTCGTCCTTGCGGAAGATGGTCAGCAGCACCTTGGTGTTGGCCTCGCCGCGCATGCGCTTGACGGCCTCGTTGAGCGACAGGCCACGCACGGCCGTGTCGTCGATCTTGGTGATCAGGTCGTTGGGCTTGAGGCCCGCGCGGAAGGCCGGCGAGCCCTCGATCGGCGACACCACCTTGATGAGCCCGTCTTCCTGGGAAATCTCGATGCCCACGCCGACGAAGCGGCCGGTGGTGCCTTCCCTGAATTCCTTGAAGGACTTCTTGTCGAAGTACTGGGAATGCGGGTCGAGCCCGGCCACCATCCCCGAGATGGCGTCGGAAATGAGCTTTTTCTCGTCGACCGGCTCGACATAGTCGCTCTTGACCATGCCGAACACCGCGGCGAGCTGCTGCAATTCCTCGAGCGGGAGCGGCGCGAGCGAGCCGCGTGCAACCGTCTGCAACGAGACGGTGGTCAAGACGCCGGCAACGGCGCCGGCGGCAACCCAGCCGGTAATCTTCAGTTTCTGACCCATCATGAGTGATTGTCCTTGTCGGCTGTCAAACCAATATACACAGCTTGGAAGCAAATTGCCTGCCGGGGTTCCACGGGGGAGCGCCGCCGAGGGGCTTTCTTTTTTCAGCCCTTGCCCTGCGAGGCCACCGCTGCGGCGGCCTTTTCGGCGGCCGCGGCGTCGCCGAGGTAGTAGTGCCGCAGCGGCTTGAGCTCGTCGTCGAGCTCGTAGACCAGCGGAATGCCGTTCGGGATGTTCAGCCCGACGATGGCGTCGTCCGAGATGCCGTCGAGGTACTTGACCAGCGCGCGGATCGAGTTGCCGTGCGCCGCCACCACCAGGCGGCGCCCGGTGCGGATGGCCGGCGCCATCGATTCGTTCCAGAACGGCAGCACGCGTGCCACCGTGTCCTTCAGGCATTCGGTCAGCGGGACCTGCTCGGGCGAAAGCTTGGCGTAGCGCACGTCGGAGCGCTCGCTGCGCGGATCGTCGGCTTCCAGCGGCGGCGGCGGGGTGCCGTAGCTGCGGCGCCAGACCAGCACCTGCTCGTCGCCGTACTTCTTGGCGGTTTCGGCCTTGTTGAGGCCCTGCAGGGCGCCGTAGTGGCGCTCGTTCAGGCGCCACGAATGCACCACGGGCAGCCAGGTGCGGTCGAGCTCGTCCAGCGTGTGCCAAAGCGTGCGGGTGGCGCGCTTGAGCACGCTGGTGTAGGCCACGTCGAAGTCGTAGCCCTCGGCCTTGAGCAGCCGGCCGGCCTGCTTGGCCTGCTCGATGCCGGTTTCGGTCAGGTCGACATCGGTCCAGCCGGTGAAGCGGTTTTCGAGATTCCAGGTCGATTCGCCGTGGCGGATCAGTACCAGTTTGTGCATGTGGGAAGCCTTTGGCAGCGCTTGGGAAAACCAGCATTCTAAAATCCCGGGTTTGCCATCCAAGGAACCCCCGTGAAATTGATCGAATTCGTCACCGCGAACTGGATGCTGATCCTGATCGCACTCAGCTCGGGTGGCATGCTGGCCTGGCCGCTCGTGCGCGGCGCCGGCGGCGGCACGCTCACGGCCCAGGGCGCGGTGCACCTCATCAATCGCGAACGCGCTGTGCTGGTCGACGTGCGCGAACCCGAGGAGTTCGCCACCGGCCACATGATCGGCGCCAAGAACGTGCCCCTGAACCAGCTCGAGGAAAAGCTGACCGGCGCGGTCAAGAACAAGGGCGTGCCGCTGCTGCTGGTGTGCGCCACCGGCGCCCGCGCCCAGCGCGCCGTGGCCATGGCCAAGAAACTGGGCTACGAGCAGGCCCAAGCGGTTTCCGGCGGCCTCAAGGCCTGGAAAGAGGCTAACCTGCCCGTTGAAAAAGCCTGAGGCTTCCCCAAGGTAAAGCGTATGCAAGCCGTCAAGATGTACACCACCGCCTTCTGCCCGTACTGCGTTCGCGCCAAGCAGATCCTCAAGTCCAAGGGTGTCGAGGAGATCGAAGAAATTCGCATCGACAGCGATCCCGCGGCCCGCAGCACCATGATGGAGATCACCCAGCGCCGCACGGTGCCGCAGATCTTCATCGGCGACACCCACGTGGGCGGCTGCGACGACCTGGTGGCGCTGGACGGCCGCGGCGGCCTGGTGCCCCTGCTCCAAGGCGCCTGACACACAAAGCAGCCGGGCATCACGAAAGTGGTCCGGCCGCGGGGCGATAATCGCCTGCTCATTCATCTGCAGCCCGCTGCGGGAAGCTCTCCCCGGCGGGCATTGTTTTGATCCTCGAAAGTTCAGCCATGGCCGACCAGCAAGCCCAAGATCCCGTTTTCCAGATCCAGCGCGTCTACCTCAAGGACCTGTCGCTCGAACAGCCCAATTCGCCCGCCATCCTGCTCGAGCAGGAGCAGCCCACAGTCGACATCCAGCTCGGCGTGGACGCC
>Ga0006562J51391_1052407_pt1 | contig 14380 bp, 13 predicted proteins | sample Ararhi6_input_d2_FD_51391 | JGI IMG/M metagenome (IMG submission 51391) | reverse complement strand
CCCAACATGTACGCGTACAACCTCTCCTTCGCCGGGCAGCAGTTCAACTACTCCGCCACCGTCGCCATCGTCATGGGCGTCATCACGGCGACGATCGCCTACATCGTGCAATTGCGCGGCTCCCGACAGGAGGTGCGCTGAGATGAGCACCGAGACCATCGCCCCCGCTCCCGCGTCCCGGTCCGGCGCGAAGCGCCCGAACTACGTACGGCGCACGCCGAACCGGCAGCGCAAGTCGATCGTCCTGACGATCGTCATGGCCGTCTTCGTCATCTACTCGATCGTGCCGCTCGCCTGGCTGATCATCAACGCCACGAAGGACCAGGGTGACCTGTTCTCCACGTTCGGACTCTGGTTCGGGTCGGAGTTCAACCTCTGGCAGAACATCATCGACACCGTCACCTACCGCGACGGCATCTTCGTGCAGTGGTTCGGCAACACCCTGCTCTACGTCATCGTCGGCGCAGGCGGGGCGACACTGCTGGCCACCGTCGCGGGGTACGGCATGGCGAAATACAACTTCCCCGGCCGGCGTGCCGTCTTCGCGGTCGTGCTCGGCGCCATCGCGATCCCCGGCACGGCTCTCGCCGTCCCGACCTTCCTCATGTTCAGCCAGCTGGGCCTGACGAACACGCCGTGGGCCGTCATCCTGCCCTCGCTCATCAGCCCCTTCGGCCTCTACCTGATCTGGACGTACGCCGTCGATGCCGTCCCCACGGAACTGCTGGAAGCGGCGCGCATGGACGGCTCCGGAGAGTTCCGCACCTTCTTCACGATCTCGCTGCGCCTCCTCGCCCCCGGCATCGTGACGGTCCTGCTGTTCGCCGTGGTGGCCACATGGAACAACTACTTCCTCCCGCTCATCATGCTCAGCGAGCCCACCTGGTATCCCCTGACGGTCGGCCTCAGCCAGTGGAGCGCACAGGCCAGCGGCGTCGCCGCCCAGCCGATCTACAACCTCGTGATCACCGGCTCGCTCCTCACGATCATCCCCATCGTCGTCGCCTTCCTCTTCCTGCAGCGCTTCTGGCAGTCCGGCCTGAGCGCGGGAAGCGTGAAGCAGTGACGGCATCCCCTCGCTCCCTTCCCGGGCGTCCTGCCCACTCATTTACAACGAAGTGAATCCCGAAAGGAAACAATGATGTCGACCATCACCCGCTCACGGCGACGCACGATCGCCGTGGCCACAGCATCCGTCGTCGCACTCGGCCTCACGCTGGCCGGCTGCAGCTCCAGCGGCACCCCCGCCGACGAGCCGGGCGGCAGCGCCGACGAGCTCGAGGCGGCCCTCGAGGAGGGCGGCGAGATCACCTACTGGAGCTGGACGCCGTCTGCCGAAGCGCAGGTCGCCGCGTTCGAGGACGCGTACCCGAACGTCGACGTGAAGCTCGTCAATGCGGGCACGAACACCGAGGAATACACCAAGCTGCAGAACGCGATCACGGCGGGCTCCGGCGCCCCCGACGTCGCGCAGGTCGAGTACTACGCCATCCCGCAGTTCGCCCTCTCCGACTCCCTCGTCGACCTCGCGCCGTACGGCTTCGGCGACCTGGAAGAGCAGTACACGCCCGGCCCGTGGGGCGCCGTCACCGTCGGGGATGCCGTCTACGGGCTGCCGCAGGACTCCGGCCCCATGGCCATGTTCTACAACGCGACCGTCTTCGAGAAGTACGGCATCGAGGTGCCGACCACCTACGACGAGTACGTCGCCGCGGCGGAGAAGCTGCACACCGCCGACCCGAACGCGTACATCACCTCAGACACCGGTGACGCCGGCTTCACGACGAGCATGATCTGGCAGGCCGGGGGCCGGCCGTTCACGGCGGACGGCGCGAACGTCACGATCGACCTGCAGGACGAGGGGTCGAAGAAGTGGGCGGAGAGCTGGAACCGTCTCGTCGACGGGGGCCTGCTCGCCACCACCCCGGGCTGGAGCGACGAGTGGTACCGCGCGCTCGGAGACGGTTCGATCGCGACGCTGCTGACCGGGGCCTGGATGCCCGGCGTGCTGGAGTCGTCGGTGCCCGACGCCGCCGGCGACTGGCGCGTCGCGCCCATGCCGACCTACGACGGCACGCCCGTGACCGCGGAGAACGGCGGCGGCGGCCAGGTCGTCCTGAAGCAGAGCAAGAACCCCGCGCTCGCGGCGGCGTTCCTCAAGTGGCTCAACGCCGACCCAGCATCCATCGAGGTGTTCCTGGCCTCCGGCGGCTTCCCCGCCACGACCGCCGACCTCGAGTCGGACGAGTTCCTCGCCAAGGCGCCGGAGTACTTCGGCGGGCAGAAGATCAACGAGGTGCTCGTGGATGCCGCCAAGAATGTGCCCAGCGGCTGGCAGTACCTCCCCTACCAGGTGTACGCCAACAGCATCTTCGGCGACACCGTCGGCCAGTCCTACCTGAACTCCGGCGACCTCAACGAGGGTCTGCAGGCCTGGCAGGACCAGCTGGTCGATTACGGCAACCAGCAGGGCTTCACGGTCGAGTAAGCCCGCCCCTGCAGGGTGCGGCGGCTCCCGGGCCGCCGCACCCTGGCCTCCCCCTGTCTTCTTCTCCCCCCTGGAGGGCCGCATGCCCGACTTCCGCATCGGCGACGAGCACTTCGAGCTCGACGGCCGCCCGTTCCGCATCCTCGCCGGCGCGCTGCACTACTTCCGCGTGCACCCGGACCAGTGGCGCGACCGCATCCGCAAGGCCCGGCAGATGGGGCTCAACACGATCGAGACGTACGTCGCGTGGAACGCGCACGCACCGCACGAGGACGTGTTCGACCTGACCGGAGGCCTCGACCTGGGCCGGTTCCTCGACGAGGTCGCGGCGGAGGGCATGTACGCCATCGTGCGCCCGGGCCCGTACATCTGCGCCGAGTGGGACAACGGCGGACTGCCGGCCTGGCTGTTCCGGTCCGGCAGTGTCGGCGTGCGTCGCAACGAGCCGCAGTACCTCGCGGCGATCGAGCGCTACCTGCAGCAGCTCGCGCCGGTGCTCGTCCCGCGGCAGATCGACCGCGGCGGCCCCGTGATCCTGGTGCAGATCGAGAACGAGTACGGCGCGTACGGCTCGGATGACGCCTACCTCGAGAACCTCGTCGACATGAACCGCGCCGTCGGACTGACCGTCCCGTTCACGACGGTCGACCAGCCCACCCCCGAGATGCTCGAAGCCGGCAGCATCCCCGGCCTGCACAAGACGGCGTCCTTCGGGTCGCGCTCCGCGGAGCGTCTTGCGACGCTGCGCGAGCACCAGAGCACCGGGCCCCTCATGTGCGCGGAGTTCTGGGACGGCTGGTTCGACCACTGGGGCGCCCACCATCACACGACCTCCGTCGCACAGTCCGCCGCCGACCTCGACGAGCTCCTCGCGGCGGGCGCCTCGGTCAACCTCTACATGTTCCACGGCGGCACGAACTTCGGCCTCACGAACGGCGCGAACGACAAGGGCGTCTACCAGCCGCTCGTCACGAGCTACGACTACGACGCCCCGCTCGATGAGGCGGGCGCGCCGACCCCCAAGTACTGGGCCTTCCGCGACGTGATCGCGAAGTACGCCGACGTGCCGGATGAGGTCCCGGGCGAGCCGGCCGCGGCCCCGACGCCGGCGGCGGCGTTCACGGAGGCGGTCGCACTCGGCGACATCGTCGACGCGCTCGGCACCTGGAGCCGCCACGACGAGGCGCCGACCATGGACGCGCTCGGCGCGTACCGCGGCTTCGCGCTGTACCGCGCCGAGATCGCCCTCGACGGCGCCGCCGCGCTCGAGGTCGGCGAAGTGCGGGACCGCGCCCTCGTCTCGCTGAACGGCGCGCCGGTGGGCACGCTCGCGCGCGATCACCATGACACCGCGCTCGCGCTGCCGGTGAACGCGCGCGGAACCCTCGAGCTGCTGGTCGAAGACCAGGGCCGGGTCAACTACGGTCCACGGATCGGTGAGCCGAAGGGTCTCATCGGCGACGTGCGGGCGGGCGGACACGGGGTCGAGGAGTGGCAGGTGCTGGCGCTCCAGCTCGAATCCCCGGATGCAGTCCGCACGGCGCTGCGTCCGTGGGACGGCGCCGCGGTGGCGGGCCCCTCCTTCGCGCGCGCGTGGTTCGAACTGGACGAGGCGGCCGACCTCTACCTCGACACGTCGTCGTGGGGCAAGGGCGTCGCGTGGGTCAACGGATTCCACCTCGGCCGGTACTGGTCCCGCGGACCGCAGCACACGCTCTACGTCCCCGCGCCGGTACTGCGCGCCGGCACGAACGAGCTCATCGTCTTCGAACTGCACGCCGCGCGCGCCGCGGTGCGGTTCGCGGCGCGGCCGGATCTCGGCCACACCGACTTCTGACCGCGCGCGCCGGGCGTCTGAGAGAGTGGATGGACGCGACGCCCCAGACGGACGTTTCAGCCACAGAGGAGTCATCTTGGAGCAGGCCACCTTGAACCAGCGCAACATCGGAGAGTTCACCGTCTCCGCGATCGGCCTCGGCGGAATGCCCATGTCGATGAACAACGACCGCGTCTACCCGGAGCGCGCGGAGGCCATCGCGACCGTGCACGCCGCGCTGGAGGCCGGCGTCACGTTCATCGACACCGCCGACATCTACGCCCCCTCGTGGGAGGAGATGGGCCACAACGAGCGCATCGTGCGGGACGCGCTGCGTTCCTGGGACGGGGACACCTCCGGCATCCTCGTGGCGACGAAGGGCGGCATCACCCGGACCGCGGAGAAGGATTTCGGGCGCGACGGTTCCCTGGCCTACCTGCGCTCGGCGGTCGAGCGGTCGATGGAGAACCTCGGCGTCGACGTCATCGACCTGTACCAGTACCACCGCCCGGACCGCTGGATGGTCTACGGCGAGATCATGGAGAACCTCAAGACCCTGCAGGCCGAGGGCCTCATCCGCGCCGTCGGCATCTCGAACGCGAGCGTCGAGGAGATCGAGATCGCGCAGCAGGTGCTGGGCGAGGGCAACCTCACCAGCGTGCAGAACGAGTTCTCGCCGCGTCACCCCGGCAGCTACGGGGAGCTGAGGTACTGCGACGCCCACGGCATCGCGTTCCTGCCCTGGAGCCCGCTCGGCGGCACCGGCGGCGGCGGCCGCACCGTCGGCGACCGCTTCACCGTCTTCCGTGAGATCGGCGAGCGGCACGGCGTGAGCCCGCAGCAGGTCGTGCTCGCGTGGGAGCTCTCGCTGAGCCCGATCGTCGTCCCGATCCCCGGTGCCCGCCGTCCGGAGTCGATCGTCGATTCGGCGAAGGCCGCCGATCTGCGCCTGAGCGAGGACGAGCTCATCCGGTGCTCGGCGAGCGTCGGCATCGAGGTCTGAGGGTCTGCGGCTTCGAGTGAAGCCGACGTGACGATGGTCCCGCCCCCGCCAGCGGGCGGCCGACAGGCTGAGGTCATGAAGGACGTGACGGCCGCGCCGCGCGGCACCGATTCCCCGACCCTGTCGTTCTTCGGCGCGGCGGATTCGGTGACCGGTTCTCGGTACCTCGTGCAGAACGGGCCTTTCCGCATGCTGGTGGACTGCGGGCTCTTCCAGGGGTTCAAGGTGCTCCGTGAGCGGAACCGGGCTCCGTTCCCGGTGCGCCCGAATTCCGTCGACGCCGTCGTCGTCAGTCATGCGCACCTGGATCATTCGGGCTATCTGCCGGCGCTGGTGCGCGACGGCTTCGCCGGGCGGATCTACGCCAGCGAGGGCACCCTCGAGCTGTGCCGGATCATGCTGCCCGACAGCGGTCATCTGCTCGAGGAGGAGGCCCGCTTCGCCGCGAGGCACTCGTGGTCCTCGCACGCCGACCCGCGGCCGCTGTACACGGAGGCGGATGCCCAGCGGGCTCTGGACCGGTTCGAGGTCCTCCCCGAAGGCGAGGAGCGCTCGCTCGGTCCGGGCGTCGCCGTCCGGTTGGTCCCGGCCGGCCACATCCTGGGCGCCACGGGCGTGCGCCTGCGCGTCTCGGACCGTCTCGTGCACTTCACCGGCGACCTCGGCCGCTCCGACGACCCGCTGATGCGACCGCCGCATCCCTTCGAGCCGGCCGACGTCCTCGTGACCGAGTCCACCTACGGCGACCGGCACCACGGCGAGGTCGACCCGGAACACGTGCTGGGCGACGTGGTCCGACGGGTCGTGCGCCGGGGCGGCGTCGTCCTCATCCCCGCGTTCGCGGTCGGCCGGACCGAGACGGTGCTGCTGCACCTGTCCCGGCTCCGCGAGCGGGGCGAGATCCCCGACGTGCCGATCTTCTTGAACAGCCCGATGGCGGTCAGCGTCGCGGACGTCTACTCACGGCATCCCGATCAGCACCGGCTGTCCCCGTCCGATGTGCGGCGGCTGTACGAGCTGGCCACGCCCGTCCACACCGTCGACGAGTCGAAGCTGCTCAACCTGCGCGGAGGGCCGATGATCATCATCTCGGCGAGCGGCATGCTCACCGGCGGGCGGATACTCCACCACCTCACGGCCTACGGCCCCGACCCGCGGAACGCCGTCGTGCTGACCGGTTTCCAGGCCGGCGGCACCCGCGGGTCCGCCCTCCTCGGCGGTGCGACCGAGGTGCGGATCTTCGGACGGGACGTTCCCATCCGCGCCGAAGTCGTCTCCATCGACACGATGTCGGCACACGCGGATGCCGAGGGGATCCTCACCTGGATGCGCGCGACGGCCTCACCGCCACGCGTCGTCTATGTCACGCATGGCGAACCGGCCGCGGCGGACGCCCTCCGCGCGCGGATCAAGCGGGAGCTCGGCTGGAACGTCCGCGTGCCCGAGCATCTGGCGACGGTGGGCCTGCCCGGGCCGTCCTCGCCGTGAGGGGGTCTCCGCGACGCCCGATGCGTGCCCCGATCAGCCGCCGATCTTCTCCCCCGCGGGTGAGAGAACCCACCAGACGCCGTTGACACCCTGGCCGGCAGTGTCTCCAGCGGCCGAGTCACCGGCGAAGTAGTACAACGGCCAGCCGTTCAGGGTGATCTGCTTCTTCCCGTCCGGCGAGTCGATCGTCGCGACCTCCCCCGTGACACCGTCGACGGCCGGCGTGGCGCTTTCCGTCGTGACGATCGGCCAGTTCGCGAGGCACTGGCCGGTGCAGGCGCTCGTGGCCGTCCCCTGCGTGTCGTTGTCGAACATGTACACCGTCATGCCTTCCCCATCCACGACGATCGTCCCGAGGGACGACTCGGCGGGCATGAGAGCGGCATCCGAGGACATTCCGTCGTCTGTGGGTTCGGCACTCGGACTGGAGTCGGGCGGCGAGGACGACGCCCCGTCCCCTCCGGTTGTCGTCGAGCCGCTGCAGCCCGCGAGGGCGAGCAGGAGCGCGAGGGCGGCGGCCCCCGCGGCGTGTCTGATCCGCATGGCACATCCTTCCGATCCGGCCGCGCACGCGGCCCTCCGGTGACACGACAGCGGACCGGGAATGGTTCACCCCACCGGGAGATCCCGGCGCATCAGCACCTCGCCGGTGGCCGTCCGGATCTCCACGGCGCGGATCTCGTCGACGGCCAGCGCCGTCGCCCCGCTCAGGGTCGAGGTCGTGCCGGGTCCTGCGCGCCAGGTCGACACGGTCTCGTCCCCGGCGGGCCCGATCACAGCGAGCGCGTACACCCAGCCCCCGGGGGGAGCCTCGACGTCTCCCGCGGGATAGCGGCAATCCAGCTCGACCCGGGTCCCCCAGGCGACGTCCGTGAGCCGCACGGACGCCTCCAGCGACACATCGAGCACCTCCTCGAGGGCGAACGAGGTGGTCGGCCGGGTGGCCGAACCCAACGCGAGGGACGCGCCGACCGCCGCCGGGACGATGAGCGCGACGACGGCAGCCGCGGCGATCCACCCGTTGCGGCGTCTGCGACGTCGGCGTTCGCGGGCAAGGGAGATCAGCGCCGCGGGGCCGCCGGCATCCGGTCCGTGCTCGTCCAGGCGCGTCACGGCGTCCACGGTGACCCGCGACAGCAGGCCGACGGTCGGGGCGAGATCGGCGACGGCGGAACGGCACAGGGCGCAGTCCGCGAGGTGGGCCTCGAACAGGTGCCGCTCGGAGGTCGAGAGCGCCCCCAGGACATAGGCCGCATCCCACTCCGCGTACTGCGGGTGCTCCACGTTCATTGCGTGACCCCCCTCTCCTGGAACGCCAGCCGCAGCGCGCGCAGCGCGTAGTGCAGCCGGGACTTGACGGTGCCTTCGGGGACACCGAGCTCGACGGCGGCCTGCGCGATGCTGCGGCCGCCGTAATAGGCGGTGACGATCACGGCGCGATGCTCGGGGGTGAGCGTGGCGAGCGCCTCCTCGATGAGGATGGCCTCGAAGAGGGCGTCCGTGTCGTCGCTGCGCGCCCGCTCCGGCAGCTCGGAGACGGCCTGCTCGTGCCGGTGGTGCGCACTGCGCACCTCGTCGATGACGAGGTGCCGCGCCACCGTGAACAGCCAGGACCGCATCGTGGCGGGATCCTGCTCCAGGATGCGGGGGCTGCGCCATGCCCGCAGCAGCGTCTCCTGCACGACGTCGTCTGCCCCGGTGCGGTCCCCCGTCAGGTGCACGACGTACCGCCACACCGATCCGGCGTGCGCGTCGTAGAGCGCGGTGAGGCGCGCCGCATCGTCCACGGGCATCGGTCACCTCCCTCGAAGAGGTCACGAGATACGCGCCCCGCCGGTTCATCCGGACGGAGGATGAACCAGATGGACCCGTACTCCGTGGTCCGAGTATGAACCTTCCGCAGACGGCTCTCGAGGTGTCCGGCCTCCCCCTTCACCCCCTGGTCGTGCACGCGGTGGTCATCCTCGTGCCGCTGACCGCGCTCGCGCTCGTGCTGGGCGCGCTGTGGCCTGCCGCGCGCACACGCCTCGGCCTCGTGACGCCGATCGCCGCGCTCGTGGTGCTGGTCCTCGTGCCGGTCACGGTGCTCGCGGGCGAGTCCCTGAAGGAGACGGTGGGGCCGCTTCCCGCCGTCGAACGGCACGAGGGCTTCGGCCGGATGCTGATGCCGTGGGCGATCGCCCTGTTCGTCGTCGCGGCGGGGCAATGGGTGTGGCACCGCCGACTCCGCGCGCGGTTCGCGGAGTCCGCGCGCACCGCCGCGCGCGCGATCGACATCGCGCTGATCGTCCTCGCCGTCGTCGCCGCAGTGGGCAGCGTGGTCGTCGTCGTGCTCGCCGGGGAGTCCGGCTCGCGCGCGGTGTGGGGTTCGCTGGGCTGAGCCGGGCGGGCTCGGCGACTCCCCGACACGACAAAACCCCCGGAAATCCGGGGGTCTTGATCTGTAGCAGGAGCGGGGCTTGAACCCGCGACCTCACGATTATGAGTCGTGCGCTCTAACCAGCTGAGCTACCCTGCCGCGTGACACATGGAGGTGTTACGAGCCCCGAGTCAGGATTGAACTGACGACCCCTTCCTTACCATGGAAGTGCTCTGCCACTGAGCTATCGGGGCGTGCTGCCCGCGTGCGGGCAACCAGAACAGGATACCAGAGGCGCGGCATCCCTCAGTACTCGATCAGCCCTTCGTGTGCTCGTACATCCACGCGATCGGGTCGGTGCGCGTCGTGCCGAGCAGCACCTCGAAGTGCAGGTGCGCGCCCGTCGCCTTGCCGGTCGAACCCACCAGGCCGAGCACGTCCCCGGTCGACACGCGGTCGCCGGTCTTCACCTTCAGCGAGTTGTACTGCATGTGCGCGTAACGGGTGGACACCGGCTGGCCGTCCACGACATGGTCGACGACGACGGTCACGCCGTAGTCGCCGCCGCCCTCGGTCGCGATCCGCACGGTGCCGTTCGCGATCACGTGCACTTCCGCGCCCGCGCCCGGGGTCAGGTCGACCCCGCGGTGCGGCGAGGAGAACTGCGCGAGGTAGGACCCCGAGCCGTAGGCGGCGGAGATCGGCACGCCGACCGGGAACGGCCACTGGATCGGCGCCGTCGGGTCGCTGACCCACGTGCCGGCGAACTCCGTGACGCCGGAGGCCGCGGCGATGTCGGCCATCGAGGCGACGTCGTATGCTTCGGGCCGGTTGAGGGCGTCGGACTGCGTGTCGGATGCCGCGACGTACGCCTGGATCTCGTCCTGGGCCACCTCGGTGACGTGGGAGGCGACCGTGAGGTCTGCCGAGCCGTCGCTGACGGCGGCGACCGCGGAGGCCGGCGTCGTGATCCCCACGGCGAGGAGGCCGACGACGCCCATGACGCCGAGGGAGAAGGATGCGGCGGCGACACGCTTGAACGTGGAGCGGCGGGATGCGGCCGCCGGGGCGACGGATGCCGCGCTCACGGGCTGCGCGTCGGCCTCGGCGGCGCTGCTCGCGGCGCGCTGGACGGGAACCTCGGCGGTGAACGAGAAGAGGCGCGCGGCGCGCTCGAACTCGTCGACGAGGCAGTCGTCCTGCTCGCCCGTCTGCTCGGAAGCGGCGGTGAAGGCGGCGCCCGCGGGATTCCCGGTGTCCGCATCCGCCGGCGCATCCGACGGCGCCTGCTCGGCGCGGACCCGGCGTCGCGCCGGCGCAGCGGGAGCCAGCGCACTGTGTGCCGCGGCGGCGACGGCGACCTCGGCCCCGGCCACCTCGGCCTGCAGGCTCTCGACGAGGACCTCCGCCAGGACCGTCTCGGCGAGGGAGATCGAGGACCCCTCGGCCCGGTCGGCGCCCGGAGCGGTCTCGACACCCGCCGCGCCGTCCATCTCGGCCATCAGTCGACGCCATTCGGCACGCGTCATGGCACCCTGCGACGCCGGGGCGGGCGCGGAGGGGCGACGGCTGCGGCGCGTGGGCGCGCTGTCAGCCACATGGGCGTCGAGGGTCAAATGCTGGCTCTCGGGTCGGCCGCTCGGGTAAGCGGGTGTTTCGGGGGGTCTAGACCGTTCTTCGCTTCGGGTGCAAAGGTAACGATCGGGTAAACACTACCGCGACAATCCTGAGAGCGCCATGAGCGACCTACCGATATACCGCGCGTGTGATCTGCTCGAAAAGTTCCGCTCCGGCGGCGATCGTCATGTCCCGGCCGGGGGCTCCGTGCGGCTCTCCGCCGAGGACTCCGCCGGCCTCCGTGACGAGCAGGCCGCCGGCGGCGTGGTCCCACGGGTGCAGGCCTCGTTCGAAGTAGCCGTCGAGGCGCCCGGCGGCGACGTACGCCAGGTCCAGCGAAGCCGCGCCGGCGCGGCGGAGATCGCGGGCGAGCGGCATGACACGGCGCACCCGCGCCAGGTCGCCCTCGTGGGTCGCAGGGTCGTACCCGAACCCGGTGGCCAGCAGCGCACCGGCCGCGGAGGGCCCCGAGACCGCGAGCCGCTGGCCGCCGAGCCAGGCACCCCCGCCGCGGACGGCGTGGAAGAGCTCGTCATGCGACGGGTCGAACACGACGCCGACCAGCGGCATCCATTCGGCGGGGACCGGCTCGCCCGCGACGGCGGCGATGCTGACGGCGAAGTGCGGGATGCCGTACGCGTAGTTCACGGTCCCGTCGATCGGGTCGACGACCCACGTGACCTCGGTGCTGCCCCGCTCGGCGCCGGACTCCTCGCCGAGGAAGGCGTCGCCCGGCCGCTCCTCGGCGAGCCGGCGGCGGATGAGAGCCTCGACCTCGCGGTCGGCAGCCGTCACGATGTCGGCGACGGCCGACTTCGTCGCGGCGATCTCGACGCCCTCGAGGCGCCGGCGGACGGCGAGCGCCCCGGCCTCCCGAGCGATGTCGCGGGCCAGTTCGAGCAGCTCGTGCGCATCCACCATGGCTCTCACGGTACGCGCACTAGCGTGGTGGCATGACCGCACCGTACGACGTCGTCATCGTCGGCGGAGGGCACAACGCCCTCGTCGCCGCCGCGTATCTGGGCCGCGCGGGGAAGCGCGTGATCGTGCTGGAGCGGCTCGATCATCTCGGCGGTGCCGCCGTGTCGGAGCGGCCCTGGGCCGGCGTCGACGCGCGCCTGTCGCGCTACTCGTACCTCGTGAGCCTGCTCCCCCGCCGCATCATCGACGACCTCGGCCTGAGACTGGATCTGCGCCGTCGCCGGTACTCCTCCTACACGCCGGATCCCGCCGATCCGCGTCGCGGCATCCTGGTCGACAACGGGGATGCCGCGGCCACCGCGGCGAGCTTCGTCCGCACGACCGGAGATGCCCGGGAGTCGGAGCGGTTCCGCGCGTTCTACGAACGCCTGCAGCCGCTGGCCGGCGCGCTCTTCCCGACGGTGACGGAGCCCTTGCGTCGCGAGTCGGAGGCGCGCGCGGAGGCGCCCGACACCGACCTGTGGGATGCCGTGACCCGGCGCCCGCTCGACGGCCTCCTCCGCGACTCCTTCGAGACCGACCTGGCGCGCGGCATCGCACTGACCGACGGGCTCATCGGCACGTTCGCAGCATCCGACGACCCCTGGCTCAGCCAGAACCGGTGCTTCCTGTACCACGTGATCGGCGGCGGGACGGGCGACTGGGACGTTCCGGTGGGCGGGATGGGGCAGGTCAGCGGCGCGCTCGAGCACGCGGCGCGTGCGGCGGGCGCCGAGCTCCGCACCGGCGCGGTGGTCTCGTCCGTGTCCCCGGACGGCGAGGTCACGCTGGAGGACGGCGCCGTCATCGCGGGACGGCTCATCCTCAGCGGCGTCGGCCCGGCGGTGCTCGAGGGGCTCCTCGGGTCGCCGACGCCGGGCGGTCGGCCCGAGGGCGCGCAGGTGAAGGTCAACATGCTCCTTTCCCGCCTCCCCCGGCTCCGCGACGAGTCCGTCGGCCCGGAGGCGGCCTTCGCAGGCACGTTCCACATCAACGAGACGATGACCCAGCTGGATGCCGCGCACGACGCCGCGTCGGCGGGGCGCATCCCGGATCCGCTCCCCGCCGAGATCTACTGCCATTCGCTGACCGACCCCTCGATCCTCGGCGCCGAGCTCCGCGCCTCCGGCGCGCAGACGCTCACCCTGTTCGGATTGCAGGTGCCGCACCGCCTCGTCGCGGGTGCGGATGCCGACACGGTGCGCACGCAGCTGCTCGCCGCCGCACAGCGATCGCTGGACTCGGTGCTGGCGGAGCCGATCGCCGACTGCCTGTACGAGGCGCCGGACGGCACGCCGTGCATCGAGGCGCGGACCACCGGCGACCTCGAGCGGTCGCTCGCGATGGCCGGGGGCGACATCTTCCACGGCCCGCTCAGCTGGCCGTGGGCCGGCGACGATGATGCGCTCGAGACCCCGGCGCAGCGCTGGGGTGTCGAGACGGCGCACCCGCGGATCCTCGTCTGCGGGTCGGGGGCACGCCGCGGCGGCGCGGTCAGCGGCATCGGCGGCCACAACGCGGCGATGGCCGCACTGGAGATGCTCGGGCGCTGATCCCTACTGCGGAGGCGGCGGCGGGGGCGGGGGCGGGTAACCCTGGTACCAGGGCTGCGAGCCCTGCGGGGCCTGGTTCTGGGCCTGGTGCTGGGCCTGGTCAGGGCTCTGGTCCGGCGTCGACGGCGAGCCTGCGCCGAACGGTGCGGGCTGACCGGCGATCGCGGCGGGGTACCCCTGCGGGTAGGTCGGATGGCCGGTGTAATACGCGTTCCAGTCCGGGCTGCCGTCGGGCATGACGGGCAGCGGCGTGGCGCCGTCGCCGTACGTCGGCCACTGCAGGGCGGCCGGCGCGCCGGCGTAGGAAGCGGCGACGGGCGCGGGGCGCTCCTTCTTCGGCGCGAACAGCGCGTTCACGAGCGGCACGAGCGCCGTGCCGACCGCAGCGAGGATCGCGAGCGCGACGACCACGCGCCAGTACAGCGGCAGGAAGTCGACGTACTCCTCGACCATGAGCGGGACGATGAGCATGACCGCGAGGATGACGACGAGCGCGATCGTGACGTAGGTGACGATCGTCGTGAACGTCGTCTCGTGCCGGGCATGCGCCTTGGAGAACAGCCGGACGTGCAGCAGTGCGGCCTGGACGATCAGCACGATCAGCAGGAACTTCATGAACCGCTCGGCGCCGTCGCCGAAGTATTCGTCGCGCTCCGGCATCCAGATGAGGAAGGCGCCCAGCAGGAGGATCAGCACCCAGCTGACCATGCTCGCCAGGGCGAACCAGGCCGGTCGGCGCGGGGCGAGGTGGGCCTCGAGGATCGCGATGCCGGCGAAGCCCGCGAGCAGCAGGATCGTCAGGAAGGCCTTGCCCACCATGCCGTTCGCGTCGCCGATGAGCACCCACACGACGCACACGATGGCCGCGGCGATGAGCGCCCCGATCGCCACCCAGATCGAGGAGCGCAGGAGCTTGCTGGAGTTCGGTGACGTGATCGGTTCGGTCATCGGGCGTCCTTCCACCGTCGCGGGTGCGCGTGGCCTCCATCCTGGCATGACGGCCGACCCGGCGCGGGAGCAGTCCCCAGGTACCCGGGCCGACGCGTTTGGCCCGCGGCGAAAGGTCATCCGCGCCGGATGTTCATCCGCGCCGAAT
>Ga0006562J51391_1040064_pt1 | contig 14444 bp, 13 predicted proteins | sample Ararhi6_input_d2_FD_51391 | JGI IMG/M metagenome (IMG submission 51391) | reverse complement strand
CACCGCATCGTCTGACACCACCGCATCGTCCGACACCACCGCATCGTCCGAGACCGGCGTCCGCGTCGCGAGCCGCGCCATATCGCGCGCCCGACGCGCCGCCAACCATCTTCCGAAAGGGAGGAGCACCGCCGACATTCGGGCGGAAGCTCCTCCCTTTCGCGCCTCATCCCGCCGCCGCACGACGCAACTCCTCCCTTTCCAGCGACCCGAGCAACTCCTCGATGGTCGCCACCGTCGCGTCCGGGCTCCGAAGTACCTGACGCGCCGTCAGCCGCAACCTCGGCAGATCCTGCAGTGTCATGGCGACATCGCGGCGGCGATCGCGCTCGAACGCTTCGCGATCGGCGTGGAACTCGAATCCATCGATCTCCAGATAGAGCACCCCATCCACCCGGGCATCGACGCGCCCCACTCCGTCGACGGCGAGCTGCTGCTCGACGATGTGACCGCGAGCCGTGAGACGCTGCCGGAGGAGGGACTCGACGCCGGAGTCCGAACCGGGCCGCGCACGTTCGGCGAGACGTCTGGACCGATGCGGTTCATCCGCGAACACCCGTCGCAGCCCGTGGCGTGTCACCTGGCCGGTAGAGATCGCCGTGTCGAGCACCGCGATGGCGGTCTCGTCCTCTGCGCACCGCACGGCGCTGCGCAGACAATCGGCCAGCGAAACACGCCACACCTCGCTGTGCCGCTCTGCGCGACCCCAATGACGGACCGTCCGGTCATCGGCGGCTCCTGCCCGTCCGGCGTGGGGAGGAACCAGCAGATGTGTCCGTTCGTCCTGGCCGCCCCACAATCCGTATGTGCGGGCGGCGGTGACACGGCAGAGGCGCCCGCCGGCCCGCAGGGCTGAAATGGCGGCCTCACCGATCCCGGGAAGGGCATAGCGACCGTTCCGCGGCCGCAGGAGGCGACCTTCGCGCACGGCGGCGGACAGGACGTGCCCCCGCGCCCCGGCCTCCTTCAATTGGCCGAGCGACGCTGCGCCACCGAGGCGAGTGAGTTCCGTCATCCAATCCATGTCCCCATCCTGCGGAAACGGCGGCTGCCCTCAGGACGGACAGGGGCGATCTGTGGAGAGATCCACTCGGGTGTCGATTGTGCACACCGTGAATCCCGCGGGACGGAAAGGGAGGAGATCGCTGCCGACACGCCGCCGGAACGCCACGAACGGAGGAGATCGGGACGGGAAACCCGCCGGAATACCTCCGTTCCGCGGGCGGCCCAGCGGCAGGCGTCAGCCGGTCGCCTCCGTTGGGTCGCCCTTCAGGTCGATGCTGATCTCGTCGGCGTCGAGGTTGCTCAGCGCGCCGGCGAGGACGTCGGCGCTGAACGCGCCGTCGTCGCGCGCATCGAGGAGGGCATCGCGCTGGGCCCGCAGCTGAGCGAGCCGCGCCCTCTTGTGCTCGGCGAACGCCTCCGGTGTGCGCTCGGTCGTCGTCGGCACCGGGACGGTCTTCGCCGCGTCGTAGAGGAGTTCCATCAGCTTGCGCCGTTCCTGCCGCTCGGCCTCCGGGTCGGCCGCCGCGGGCTTGACAGCCTTCAGCACGAGCCCAAGGGTGCCGCCCTGGAGAAGCAGCGAGCCCGTCGCCACCAGGAAGGCGATGAGCACGAGCACCGAGCGGCCCGGCGTGTTGTCGGGCAGCGACTGGGCGGCCGCGACGGTGACGGCGCCGCGCATCCCCGCCCACACCACGATCGTGCCCTCACGCCACCCGAGCGGGGCTCCCGTGAAGTACTCGATGTCGGCCAGCAGTCGTCGGAGGCGCGTGCCGAAACGGGTCAGGTTCTCGACGGTCGGGATGCCGCGACGCGCGAGCAGGCGACGCCGCCGCTCGGCCTGCTTGGGCGAGAGGGGGCGTCGGCCGTCGGAGTCGCCGAAGGCAGGGTCCGGGAACGCGGGGTCCGGGAATGTCGGATCGGGCACAACGGCCGCCGCGACGGCGGAGGACGCAGCGGCGGCCGGGTCGGGCGAGGTGTCCGCCGGCACGTCGGCACCCGATCCCGCGCCGGACTCGTCTCCGACCTCCCCCGCGGCCGCCGACGAGCCGGCCGCGAGCGCCCGCTGCTCCCCCGGTTTCGCGATGCGCTCGGCGATCCCCCGCCGCACCGCCTCCGGATCGCTCAGGTGCTCCTGCAGCTGCTCCAGGCGCGGCCGAATCCGTTGCCTTCGCTTGCTGCGCCGGGCAAGCAGAGCGAGCAGGGGCGCGACGAACGCGGCGCGCACCAGGATTGTGAGAAGGAGAGCGCCCGCAGCGATTCCGATGGCGGGCGCCACCCCGGAATGGTCCTCCTGCACGTCCTGCACGATTCCGAACAGCTCCAGGCCCATCGTCAGGAAGATGAGCCCCTCGAGGATGAGCTCGACCGTCCGCCAGTTCTGCGCATCCGACAACCGGTGCTCCGGCGAGAGCACGCGCGGCGCGCGGCTGCCGGTCACGAGGCCGGCGACGACAGCGGCGACGAGGCCGGAGGCGCCGAGCGCCTCGGCCGGGATCGAGGCGAGGAACGGCACGGTGAACGAGATGACGGTGTTGACCGTGGCGTCCTTCACGCGAGCACGGACGAGCAGGTTCAGCCAGCCGACCACCACGCCGAAGACGACGGCCACGAGCACCGAGTACACGAACGAGAGCGTGACCGCACCGACCGTGAACGACGCGCCGGCGGCGGCCACGGCTGCTCGCAGGAGCACGAGCGCGGTCGCGTCGTTCAGTAGGCTCTCACCCTCGAGGATGGCCACGACGCGCGGAGAGACGCCCGCCCGTTTGACGATCCCGGTGGCGACGGCGTCGGTCGGGCTGACGATGGCACCNAGGGCGATCCCCCAGCCGAGACCCAGGCCAGGGATGACCCAGGCGAAGAACAGCCCGAGCAGCACGGAACTCACGATCACGAGCAGGACGGAGAGCCCGCCGATCGCCCCGAACTCGCGCCGGAAGTTCATGGCCGGCATGGACACGGACGCCGAGTAGAGCAGCGGTGGGAGCACCCCCGCGAGGATCCACTCCGGTTCGAGCTCGATCGCCGGCACGAACGGCAACAGGCTCACCAGGATGCCGATGACCACCAGGATCAGGGGCGACGCGACGCCGAACCGCGGCCCGAACGTCGTCGCCGCGGCGATGGTGAGCACCGCGAGCACTCCGATGACGAGCCCGACCTCCATCCCCCTGGCCTCCCGTCAGAGCACGATGTGCATCGCGCGCGCTGCGTCGGTGATCGAGCCGGAGAGGGACGGGTACACCGTGAACGCCCGGGCCACCTGATCCACCGTCAGACGCTGCTCGACGGCGAGCGCGAGCGGGAAGATCAGCTCGGATGCCCGTGGGGCCACGATGACGCCTCCGATCACCGTGCCGGACCCGGTGCGCGCGAACAGCTTCACGAAACCGTCGCGGATTCCGAGCATCTTGGCGCGCGGATTGGATTTGAGGGGCAGTTTGTAGATGTCGCCCTGGGCGATGCCCTCCTCGATCTGCTTCTGGCTCCAGCCGACCGTGGCGATCTCGGGCTGGGTGAAGATGTTGGAGCTGACGTTGCGCAGCTCGATCGGGTTGACCGCGTCGCCCATCGCATGGAAGACGGCGGTGCGGCCCTGCATCGACGCGACAGAGGCGAGCGGTAGGGAGTCGGAGCAGTCGCCGGCGGCGTAGATGTTCGGGATGGACGTGCGCGCGACCCGGTTGACCCGGATGTTCCCCGAGTTGGTCACCTGCACCCCGGCCTCCTCGAGCCCGATGCCTGCGGTGTTCGGGACGGAGCCGACCGCCATGAGACAGTGCGAGCCCTCGATCGTGCGTCCGTCGGTGAGCGTGGCGACGACGCCGTCCTCGGTGCGGACCACGGATTCGGCGCGCGACTTCGAGAGGACCTGCATGCCGTTCCGCTTGAAGACGTTCTCGATGACACGCGCGGCGTCGGCGTCCTCGCCCGGGAGCACCTGGTCGCGCGACGAGATGAGCGTCACCTTCGAGCCGAGCGCCGTGTACGCCGAGGCGAACTCCGCGCCGGTGACGCCCGAGCCGACCACGATGAGGTGCGACGGCACCGTCTGCAGGTCGTACAGCTGGGTCCAGGTGAGGATGCGCTCCCCGTCGGGCACGGCGGAGGGCAGCACGCGGGGCCGGGCGCCGACGGCGACGACGATCGTGTCCGCCTCCACCCGGTCGAAGTCGGTCCCCGCCTCCTTCGAGGTGGAGACGATGATCGCGCTCGACCCGTCGAGCCGCCCCTCTCCGGTCACGATGCGGACGCCGGCGCGCACGAGCTCGGCCCGCATGTCCTCCGACTGCTGGCGCGCGAGGCCCATCAGCCGCTTGTTGACCGCGGCGAGGTTCACGGCGATCTCCGGGCGCACGGGCTTGCCCGTCTCTCCGCGCGAGAAGAACTGGACACCGAGGTCGGCCGCCTCGGCGAGCGCATTGGTCGCCTCCGCGGTGGCGATGAGGCTCTTCGACGGCACGACGTCGGTGATGACGGCGGACCCGCCGACGCCGGAGCGCTCGACGAGCGTGACATCGGCGCCGAGTTGCGCGCCCGCGAGCGCCGCCTCATAACCGCCGGGGCCGCCGCCGAGGACCGCGATGCGCTGTTTCCGCTCGAATTCGTACGCCATGCGCTCCATTCTTCCGTATGGGGTGCACCGATGCGCATTCGGCTCCGAGCCTGTGGAAAGCCGGCCGCTCAGTAGAGTTGGCTCATGCTGGAATCCATCACCAACCCGCTCGACGACCCCTCTGCCGACCCGTTCGAGGTCGCTCGGGAGGCCGCGGGCCAGCTCGCCGAGAAGACGGGCGTCGAGCGCCATGACATCGCGCTCACGCTGGGCAGCGGCTGGGGCCGTGCCGCCGATCTGATCGGCGAGACCGTCGCCACCGTCCCCGCCACCGAGATCGTCGGCTTCAGTAAGCCGGCTCTCGAGGGCCACGTCGGAACGCTGCGCTCCATCCGGCTGCCGAACGGCAAGCACGCGCTGGTGATCGGCGCGCGCACCCACTATTACGAAGGGCACGGCGTGCGCCGGGTCGTGCACAGCGTCCGCACCGCCGCGGCCGCCGGAGCGACCACGATGGTGCTCACCAACGGTGCCGGTGGCATCAAGGAGCACTGGAAGCCGGGCACGCCCGTCCTCATCTCCGACCACATCAACCTCACGGCGGACTCCCCGCTCGAGGGCGCCACCTTCATCGACCTCACCGATCTCTACTCTCCGCGTCTCCGTGCGCTCGCCCGGACCATCGACCCCAGCCTCGACGAGGGCGTGTACACGCAGTTCCGCGGTCCGCACTACGAGACGCCGGCCGAGGTCCAGATGGCCAAGACCATCGGCGGCCACATCGTCGGGATGTCGACAGCGCTCGAGGCGATCGCCGCCCGCCAGGCCGGCATGGAGATCCTCGGGATGTCGCTCATCACCAACCTGGCGGCGGGCATCCAGAAGACGCCGCTCAGCCACCAGGAGGTCATCGACGCCGGTCGTGCCGCGGAGCCGGTGATCAGCGCCCTTCTCGCCCAGATCGTGGAGGCCCTGTGACCGACAACGCGACGTCCACGAAGAAGGACACCCCGGAGCTGCTCAGCGAGGCCCGCGCCTGGCTTGCGCAGGACCCCGACCCGGAGACCCGTGACGAGCTGGATGCGCTCATCGTCGCCGCCGAGGCGGGCTCGGCCGAGGCGATCGCCGACCTGCACTCGCGGTTCGACGAGCGGCTCGCGTTCGGAACTGCCGGTCTGCGCGGCGCCATCGCCGCGGGCCCCAACCGCATGAACCGCGTGCTCGTGGCCCAGGCGGCCGCAGGCTTCGCGCGCTGGCTGCTGGAGCACGCCGAGGGCGGAACGCCGTCGGTCGTGATCGGGTACGACGGACGCAAGAACTCCGACGTCTTCGCCCGCGACACCGCCGAACTGATGGCCGGGGCAGGCATCCGCGCCGTGCTGCTCCCCCGCCTCCTGCCGACTCCGGTGCTGGCGTTCGCGGTCCGGCACCTGGAGGTGAGCGCCGGCGTCATGGTGACCGCCAGCCACAACCCGCCGAACGACAACGGGTACAAGGTCTACCTCGGCGGAGAGGACCACGGCTCGCAGATCGTCTCGCCGGTCGACGCCGAGATCGCCGCGCACATCCTCGAGGTCGCTCAGGGCAGCGTGGCCGACCTGCCGCGCTCCGACCGCTACGAGATCGCCCCCGACGACGTGGAGCAGGCCTACCTCGACGCCACCGTCGCTGTGGCCGTCACGGACACCCCGCGTGACGCCGTGTCGTTCGTGTACACCGCGATGCACGGCGTCGGCTGGCGCACCGCACGCGAGGTGTTCGCGCGTGCCGGATTCGCCTCCCCCACCCCGGTCACGGCGCAGATCGACCCGGATCCCGCCTTCCCGACCGTCGCCTTCCCGAACCCCGAGGAGCCGGGCGCGATGGACCTGTCGTTCCAGACCGCCCGTGACGCCGGGGCCGACCTGGTGATCGCGAACGATCCGGATGCCGACCGGCTCGCCGTCGCGGTGCCCGACCCGTCGAGTCCGGATGGATACCGACGGCTCTCCGGCAACGAGGTCGGCGCCCTGCTCGGCTGGCGCGCCGCCGAGATCGCTGTGGAGCGGGCGGATGAGCGCGGCGCCTTCGGGACGCTGGCCTGCTCGGTCGTCTCGTCGCCGGCCCTCGCCGCGGTCGCGCACGCGTACCGGCTCGACTTCGCCGACACCCTCACCGGGTTCAAGTGGGTGTCCCGCGCCCCCGGCCTCGTCTACGGCTACGAAGAGGCGCTGGGCTACCTGGTGAACCCCGACACCGTCCGCGACAAGGACGGCATCTCGGCCGCCGTCGCCCTGCTCGATCTGGCGAACGGACTCGCCGCGGACGGCGCCACCATCGCCGGACACCTGGAGGCCTTCGCCGAGCGGTTCGGCTTCTTCGCGAGCGACCAGATCTCGCTACGGGTGACGGACCTTTCGCGCATCGGCGAGATCATGGCGGCGCTGCGGTCCACCCCGCCGAGTCATCTGGGCGACGTGCGCGTGACGCAGATCGACGACCTGCGCGACGGATTCGGCGGACTGCCTCCGAGCGATGTGCTGCGCATCCTGCTGGAAGACGGCTCCCGCGTCATGGTCCGCCCGAGCGGCACGGAGCCCAAGCTGAAGATCTACATCGACGCATCGAGCGACGAGGGTACGGTCGAGCAGCGCCGGCAGACGGCGACCGACCGGGTCGCCGCACTGGCCGAGGCGATGCGCCTGCTCGTCGCCTGATCCCGACGGTCCGGCGCGGCCCCGCCTTCGCGGGGCCGCGTCGGACCGGCCGACCTGGCTCAGACCTGCTCGGCCCGCCTCAGACGGTCACCGCGCGCGGAGTCCGCGCCAGATAACCGACGACGAACACGCCCAGCGCACCGAGCGTGACCACCGCTCCCGCCAGCGGCACGGCCACGGCCCCTCCCGCCGACAGGGCGAGCGCCCCGATCGGCGGCGCGATCGCGATCCCCACGTACATCGCCGTCGAGTACCACGACAGCGCGAGAGCCGAGCTCTCCGGGTCGACGTGGACGAGGCGGTGCTGCACCGGGATGGCGATCGCGAACGCCGCGACGCCCCACAGCGCGAACACGACGACGGACGCGACGAAGGACGCCTCGGCGAACGCGAGGACCACCAACATCACGGCTTGCCCGGCGAGCGCGACGATCGCGACGATCCTGCTGCCGAAGCGGTCGGTGAGCGGACCCGCGACCGAGTTGCCCGCGACTCCGGCGACACCGTAGGCGAGCAGCAGGACGGCGAGCAGCGACCCGGAGCCGCCGGTCGAGGCATGGGTCACCGACGCCGAGAAGATGTAGACGATGTTGAAGCCGGCGACCATGAGCAGCGTGGTCCCGAGCGGCGCCACGATACGGAGGTCGGCCAGCGGGGCCAGCCGTCGGCGCAGGCTGACCGCCGGAGGCACAGGCACACCGCGAACGACGAGCGGGATCGCTACGACCAGCACCACGGCGATGCCGACGATGCACCAGAGCGCGAAGCGCCAGCCCGCGACGCCGCCGAGGGCGGTGCCGAGCGGCGACCCGACCGCCGTGGCCAGCGTGAAACCGGCTCCCACGATCGCGAGGGCCTGTCCACGCTTGCCCGGCCGGGCGAGCGAGGCCGCCGCCGCGGTGGCCGTCGGGACGAGGGCGGCACCGCCGAGGCCGGAGAAGGTGCGTCCGGCGATGAACAGCGGGAGGTTCGGAGCAAGCGCCGAGGCGGCCGTCCCGATGGCGAAGATCGCGAGTCCGGCGGCCATGAGGGTCGCGCGCGGCACGCGCGGAAGGAGGATGGAGACGGCCGGTGCAGCGACCGCCACGACCAGCGAGTAGGTGGTGATCGACCAGCTGACCTGAGTCGCCGTCGCGCCGATGCTCTCGCCGACGCGCGGCAGGAGGCCCGCGATCACGAACGCGTTCGTGCCGACGACGAACAGGGCGAGGGCGAGCACCAGCAGGGCCGGAAGCGTCCTGCGGTATGATTGTTCGATGAACGTCATACCATTACGGTACGACTATTGTTCGATGATTGTCAAACAATTGTGGTGAGATGACCGACTACCCCACGCCCGACATGGCCGATGTGCAGCTCGTGGATGTGCTGCGCGCCCTCGCCGACCCCATTCGGCTGCAGATCGTCCGGGTCCTCGCGGACGGCCGCCCGCATCCCAAGTCGATGACCGAGTGGGGCGTCGACATCCAGAAGTCGACCATGGCGCATCACTTCAAGACGCTGCGCGAGGCCGGTGTCACGCGCACCATCGTCTCCGGCCGCACGCACGAGATCCAGCTGCGTCGTGAGGAGCTGGACGACCGCTTCCCCGGGCTCGTCGAGGCCCTTCTGCAGGGCTGAGTCAGCCGAGCGCCTCGTCGAGCTTCCGCTCCAGCTCATCCAGGTCGAAGTAGTTCTCCACCACGATCACATCGGCGTTCGTGCGACCGATGCGGTCGACGAGCTCCGGCGAGGTGAGCACGACCTGCGCGTCGGACGCCGCCTCGGCGATGTTCGCCGCGTCGGACGCTGTGACGTCCGCGTCGATCCCCAGCCGGTCGAGCACGCGCTCGGCGTTGACCTTGAGGATGCCGGACGTGCCGACCCCGACGCCGCAGATCGCGACGATCTTCACCGCGACGCCTCCTCGCTCAGCGTGAGGATGCGCTGCACGTCGGCCACGTCGGTCGCCGCGGCCAGGGCCGGGATCGCCTCCGGGTCGTTGAAGACGTTCGCCAGTTCGGCCACGCTCGTCACATGCGCCTCGGGCGTCGAGACGGCGAGGCCGAGGACCACCGAGACCGGGTCGTTGTGCGGGTGACCGAAGACCACCGGCTCGTCGAGGGTGACGACGGAGAGGCCGTCCGCGTTCACGTCGGGACCGGGTCGCGCGTGCGCCAGAGCGAGGCCCGGCGCGATGACGATGTAGGCGCCGAACTCCTCGATGACCTGGATCATTCGCTGCGCGTAGCCCTGCTCCGTCGCTCCGGAGCGCGCCAGCGCCTGCCCTGCCAGCTCGACCGCTTCACGCCAGTCGGCGGCGTGCGCGCCGACGGTGATGGCGGAATCAGGCAGCGGTGGCAGTGACATATCTTCAGCGTAACGCCCGAGGGGTTACGAACCCTCGAAACCTGCTGTGATGATCTCCGCGAGCTCTTCGCGCTCCTCCAGCGGGAGGAAGGATGCCGCCGCGGCGTTGAGCTGGAAGATCTCCAGGTCGGTGCGGTCGTAGGCGAACGCGTCGGCGAGGATGCTCAGCTCGCGGGTCAGGGTCGTGCCGCTCATCAGCCGGTTGTCGGTGTTGACGGTGACGCGGAAGCCCAGCTGGTAGAGCAGGTCGAACGGGTGGTCGAGGATGTCGTCGCCCCACGCGGCGATGGCGCCGGTCTGCAGGTTCGACGTCGGGCTCGTCTCGAGGGCGATCTCACGATCCTTGACCCACTGCGAGAGCGTGCCGAGGGTGACATAGGTGTTCTCGTCGTCCTGGCGCTCCACCGTGATGTCCTCGGCGAGACGCACGCCGTGGCCCAGGCGCAGAGCCCGGCCGTCGAGGAGGGCGCTGCGGATGCTCTCGAGCCCGTCGGCCTCGCCCGCGTGGACGGTCGCCGGGAAGAACTCCGACGCCAGGTAGTCGAAGGCGGCGCGATGGTTGGATGCGGGGAAGCCCGCCTCGGCGCCGGCGATGTCGAAGCCGACCACGCCGCGGTCGCGATGGCGGACGGCGAGGTTGGCGATCTCGAGGCCGCGGTCGTTGTGGCGCATGGCGGTGACGAGCTGACCGATGCGGATGCGCCCCCCGGCGCCACGGACGTCGGCGATGCCCTGCTCGATACCCTCCTGGACCGCCTCGACCGTCTCGTCGAGGCTGAGGCCGCCGGACAGGTGCTGCTCGGGCGCCCAGCGGAGCTCGCCGTACACGACGCCGTCCGCCCCGAGGTCCTGGACCGACTCGCGGGCGACCCGCACGAGACCCTCGCGGGACTGCATCACGGCCGTGGTCAGGTCGAACGTCTTCAGGTACTCGACGAGCGAGCCGGAGTTCGACTTCTCGGCGAACCAGCGGCCCAGCTCGGTCGCATCCTGCGCCGGCAGCTCCAGCCCGATCTCCTGGCCCAGCTCGAGCACCGTCGCGGGGCGGAGGCCGCCGTCGAGGTGGTCGTGGAGGGAGACCTTCGGCAGCGGGCGGATCTCCGTGCCGTCGGCCAGCGTGTACTCGTTCCAGGCGTCGCTCATGAGTCCAACCCTAGGCGATGCGGTCGGCGATCAGCGGGCCGCGCTCGTACGGGGTGCCGGGGGCGGCGATCCGGTAGGCGCCCTCCAGAGCCTCGAGTGCGCGCTCGAACCGGGCGGGCTCGTCCGCCGACAGGGTGAACAGCGGTTGACCCGCCCGCACCTCGTCGCCGGGCTTCGCGTGCAGGTCGATCCCGGCCGCGTGCTGCACCGGGTCCTGCTTGCGCGCGCGTCCGGCGCCGAGCCGCCAGGCGGCGATGCCGAAGGGCAGCGCCTGCTGCTCGACGAGGATGCCGTCCTGCTCGGCGACGACGGTGTGCGTCTCCTTCGCGACAGGGAGGTCGGCATCCGGGTCGCCGCCCTGGGCGCGGATGACCTCGCGCCACTTGTCCATCGCCCGGCCGTCCTTGAGGGCCGCTTCGACGTCCTCGTCTGGGCGTCCGGCGAGGGTCAGCATCTCGCGCGCGAGCGCGACGGTTAGCTCGACGATGTCGGCCGGCCCGCCGCCGGCGAGCACCTCCACCGACTCGCGGACCTCGTTCGCGTTGCCGATCGCGAGGCCGAGCGGGACGTTCATGTCGGTCAGCAGAGCGGAGGTGGCGACGCCGGCATCCCGACCGAGCTCGACCATCGTGCGGGCGAGCTCGCGCGAGCGCTCGATGTCCTTGAGGAACGCGCCGGAGCCGAACTTCACGTCGAGCACCAGCGCGCCGGTGCCCTCGGCGATCTTCTTCGACATGATCGAGGAGGCGATCAGCGGGATTGCCTCGACCGTCCCGGTGATGTCGCGCAGTGCGTAGAGCTTTCCGTCCGCCGGAGCGAGGCCCGAGCCGGCCGCGCAGATGACGCCGCCCTCGTTCCGGAGCTGGGCGAACATCTCCTCGTTGCTGAGGTTCGCACGCCAGCCCGGGATGCTCTCGAGCTTGTCGAGGGTGCCCCCGGTGTGACCGAGACCACGCCCCGACAGCTGCGGCACGGCGACGCCGAACGTCGCGACGAGCGGCATGAGCGGCAGCGTGATCTTGTCACCGACGCCGCCGGTGGAGTGCTTGTCGGCGGTCGGCTTGCCGAGGCCCGAGAAGTCCATCCGCTCGCCCGAGACGATCATCGCGAGAGTGAGGTCCTTGATCTCGCGGCGCGTCATCCCGTTGAGGAAGATCGCCATGGTCATCGCCGACATCTGCTCGTCGCCGACATAGCCGCGGGTGTACGCGTCGACGAGCCAGTCGATCTCGGCGGTGCTCAGCTCGCCGCGGTCGCGCTTGGTCCTGATCAGGTCGACGGCGTCGAACGCCTCGACCTCTCCTGCACGGTCGGTCACGAAGGTGTTCCTCTGTTCAGTCGTTGTCGTGCTCGGCCGCGTAGGCGGCGAGCTGGCGCGGCCCGAAAGCGTCGGGCAGCACCTGGTCGATGGTGCGGATGCCGGAGACCGTCTCGAGCAGCATCCCCTCCGCCGAGTGTTCGTAGAGCAACTGGCGGCAGCGGCCGCAGGGCATCAGGATGTCGCCGTCGCCGTTCACGCACGTGAACGCGACGAGGTGGCCGCCGCCGGTCATCGCGAGCGACGAGACGAGCCCGCATTCGGCGCACAGCGTCACGCCGTAGCTGGCGTTCTCGACGTTGCAGCCGCTGACGATCCTGCCGTCGTCGACGAGCGCCGCCGCACCGACCGGGAACTTGGAGTACGGGACGTACGCGTGCGACATGGCCTCTATCGCGGCGGACCGCAGCGCATCCCAGTCGATCGAATCGGGGTTCTGGTCCACGGCGCTCATGACTTGATGTACGGCTTTCCGTCGGCAGCAGGAGCACGCGAGATGCCGACGAGGCCCGCCACGGCGAGGATCGTCACGACGTACGGCAGCATCAGCATGAACTCGCTCGGGACCGGCGAGCCGATGGTGCTGAGCACGTTCTGCAGGTTCGTGGCGAAGCCGAAGAGCAGGGCGGCGAGCGTGGCCTTGATGGGATCCCAACGGCCGAAGATCACGGCCGCGAGGGCGATGAAGCCCTGACCTGCGGTCATCTCCTTCGAGAACGCACCGACGGAGCCGAGCGTGTAGTACGCGCCGCCGAGGCCCGCGATGGCGCCAGCGAGCGAGACGTTCCAGAACCGGGTGCTGTTGACCTTGATGCCGACGGTGTCCGCCGCCTCGGGGTGCTCGCCGACGGACCGGAGCCGGAGGCCCCAACGCGTCTTGAACAGGCCGAACCAGACCAGGAACACGGCGATGTACATGAGGTACTCGATGATCGACTGGTCGAACAGCACCTTGCCGACGATCGGGATCTCGCTGAGCACCGGGATCGGCCAGTTCGGCAGGCGCGGCGGGTGGTTGAGCAGCTGCGGGTTGCCCGCGAGCACCTTCGAGTAGAGGAAGCTCGTGAGACCGACGACGAGCACGTTGAGCACGACGCCGACGATGACCTGGTCGACGAGGTACTTGATCCCGAACGCGCCGAGCAGGAAGGACACCAGCACACCGGCGACCATCGCGGCGATGAGGCCGACGACCCAGCTGCCGGTGAGCGTCGCCGTCATGGCCGAGACGAACGCGCCGGCGAGCAGCTGGCCCTCGATGGCCACGTTCACCACGCCGCCGCGCTCGGAGACCACGCCGCCGAGCGCGCCGAAGACGAGCGGGACCGCGAGGCTGATCGTGCCGAGCAGGAGGCCCGTCACCGGAACCGGATACGGGCTGCCCGAGTCCGCCCAGGTCAGGAAGCCGAACATGAACAGAAGCGAGAAGACGATGACGACCCAGATCGGCGTCCGGCGTGCCCGGTAGGAGAGGTACGCGCTCCACAGGGTGAGCGCGATCAGGAGGATGGTCACGACCGTGGTGGTGACGAAGCTGTCGACCGTCAGGGTGGGCAGACGGACGGCATCCGACTTCTCCGAGAAGCGGAACGTGCTCTCGCCGTGCCGGGAGAACCCGAAGAACAGGATGAGGCTGACCAGCACGAAGATGCCGAAAGCGATCGGCGCCTTCCAGGAGCGGATTTCCGCCTTCTCCAGGACGATCGGCGAGGAGTCGGGAACGACGGGGGCGGTGGTGCTCACTTGGCCGCCACCTCCTTCGTGACGATGGGGCGCTGTCTCCGGGGAGTGCTCCCCGGAGCAGGCAGGCGGAAGATCGCGCGCACGAGCGGCGGCGCAGCGACGAACAGGACGATGAGGGACTGCAGGATCAGGACGATGTCGATCGGGATGTCGTTCGCCGCCTGGATGGTGTACCCACCGGCCTTGAGAGCTCCGAAGAGGAGGCCGGCGATGAACACACCCCACGGACGCGACCGACCGAGCAGCGCGACCGTGATCGCGTCGAAGCCGATGCCCGCATCCACACCGGAGCTGATGCCCTGCGGGAAGACACCGAGCGCCTGGCTGGCGCCGGTGATGCCGATCAGTCCACCGGCGATGAGCATGGCGTAGACGTACACGTTCTTGACGTTGATGCCCGCGACCCGTGCGGCGTTCGGGTTCTCACCCACCGCCCTGAAGCGGAAGCCGAGGCTCGAGCGGTTGATCAGCCACCACACGAAGACCGTCGCGCCGATCACGAGCACGAAGGCCCAGGTGAGGTTGTACTGCGCACCGAGCAGCGGAGGGAAGATCGCGTTGGCGTGGACCGCCGGCGCCTTCGGGTTGTTCGACCCCGGCGCCTGCAGGAGCCCCTGCGTGCGGAGCATGTACG
>Ga0006562J51391_1044241_pt1 | contig 14490 bp, 13 predicted proteins | sample Ararhi6_input_d2_FD_51391 | JGI IMG/M metagenome (IMG submission 51391) | reverse complement strand
CGGTGTGCAATTTGTGCGGACTCGACGGTGGGTGGGGCGAGTGGGAGGGCGTTACTTGGCGGTGGGGAAGGTGATGGTCTTGCCCGAGCCGGCGTCCTTCACGGCTGCCTGCGTGAACGCGGCGAACTGCGAGGCGTCGGTGAACCCGCCCTGGTAGCGCTCGCCGTTGACGAAGACGGTCGGGGTTCCGAAACCGCCGGTCGTCGGGTTCTTCAGCTGCGAGTTGGTCGTCGCATCCTTCGTCATCGCGGTCACGAAGTCGGCGTACGTCTGGTTGTTCACGCAGTCGGTGACGGCCTTGGAGCTGACGCCCGCATCCTTGAAGAGGCTGAGGATCTCGGCGTTCGTGAGCCCGGTGCCGGTCTGCTCGTCCGGCTGCTTCGCGAAGAGCGCGGAGTTGACGTCCCAGAACTTGTTCGGCTGCGAGTTGGCGACGCACGATGCGGCAGCGCCGGCGCGCGTCGAGTAGTTCTTGTTCTGGACGCTGTCGAGGATCGCGACGGGGTGGATCTCGACGGTCGCCGAGCCGTCCGCCATCCACTGCTTGATCTGGTCGTCGTTCGTGGTCTCGAACTGGTCGCAGTAGGGGCACTGGTAGTCGAGCCAGATCTGGATGTGCGCGGTCTTGCCGTCGAGCTCCATCTTGTTCGGCGTCGGCTGGCCGCCTGACGGGATCGCCGGCGTGGTCACGGCCTTGCTCGACGATTCGAGCAGGATGCCGCCGCTGGCCATGTTCTTCGGGTTCGCGGCTCCGGCGCCCCCGGTTCCCACCGTGGTGAAGATGACGACGCCGATGATGGCGAGCACGGCGATGACGCCGGCGATGACCGATCCCTGAACGATGATCTTGCGCCGCTTGGCCTTCTTGGCGGCCTCTTCGCGCATCCTCCTGGCGGTTTCGCGCGCCTCCTCACGGCGGTCGCGTTTCGTAGGACCAGTCGTCCCTCTGCCAGTTGCCATTCAGCTCATCCCATCGAACAGTGGACAGTTCTCACATGATCGTAGGGGGACTTTGCTTTGAAGGCGCTGTACCGGGTGCTCTACCGTGGACGCATGCAGTCGACAGACCGAGCCAGCTGATGCCGTCGGATTCCGAAGGGCACGGAACCGGCGCGGAGCCGAACGAGGGCCGCGACACCGCGGGCGCCGACTACGCGGAGCGCCTTCGTCGCCTGGACACCAGCTGGTGGCGCCGCACACTGAACGTGCAGGCGCCGTACCGCTGGAACATCCGCCGGCTGCACCTCGGACGGGTGCTGGATGTGGGGAGCGGCCTCGGCCGCAACCTTGCGCACCTCGGCAACAACGGTGTCGGCGTCGACCACAATGCGGAGTCCGTGGCGATCGCGCGGGCGCGCGGGCTGACCTCGTTCACGAGCGACGAGTTCCCGTCCACCGAGTACGCGGTGCCCGGTGCGTTCGACTCGCTGTTGCTCGCCCACGTCGTGGAGCACGTCGACCCGGACTTCGCGGTCGAGCTGGTGCAGACGTACCTTCCGTATGTGAAGCCAGGCGGTCACGTCCTCTTCATCACGCCGCAGGAGCGCGGCTACGCGAGCGACGCCACCCATGTCGCGTTCACCGACTTCGACGGCCTCCACCGCCTCGCCGACCGCCTGGGCCTCACCGTCGAGCGGGAGTACTCGTTCCCGCTGCCGCGCTTCGCGGGAAAGGCGTTCACCTACAACGAGTTCGTCGTGCTCACCCGCCTGCCGGGCTGACGCGTCCACCCCCTGTTCGCGGGCTATACCGAGGAGTTCTCACTTCTTTAGCCTTCAGGTGTCGCCCGGTTCTCGGGCGATCGACCCGAAGGAGTGGATGTGGCGCGCGTAGGAGCGAAGGGATGGGCGGCGATCGGACTCGGCGCGGCTCTGGTCCTCGGAGTGGGGATCGCGGCGAACGCGGCCAATCATCCTGCGGCGGAGGACGCCGCCGCGACGTCGTCCACCTCGTCGGCATCCGCATCCCCGTCCGCGACGCCGAGCCCGACGCCGAGCGTCGAGGTGCGTACCGAAACGGCGGACGAGGTCATCCCGTTCGCCGCCACGAACGCCGACGACCCCGGGCACGACGTGGGCTGGTCGGCCGTCACCACTGCCGGCGCCAACGGTGTGAAGACGAAGACCTACCGGGTCACGTACGTCGATGGGGTGGAGACCTCCCGCGAGCTGGTCTCCGAGGCGGTGACGACGGCGCCCGTGGACCAGGTCACCAGCGTCGGCAGCAGGCAGCCCGCCCCGCCGCCCCCTCCCGCGCCTGCGCCTGCGCCTGCGCCTGCTCCCGCGCCTGCGCCCGGTGGAGGCTGTGATCCGAACTACGCTGGAGCCTGCGTGCCCATCGCCTCGGACGTGGACTGTGCGGGCGGCAGCGGAAACGGCCCCGCCTACGTGCAGGGACCGGTGACCGTGGTGGGTTCCGACATCTACGACCTCGACCGCGACGGCGACGGCACCGGCTGCGACGGCTGACCCCGCGGCGACCGATCTGGTTGACGCAACACGCCGTGCGGGCGAGTGCGCGCACGGCGTGTTGCGTCAACTCGATGCTGCCGGCGTGCGGCCGAGCTCCACATCCTCCACGCGTGAGCGCGGCATCGCGAGGCCCGCGACGATCGTCAGCACGGCCGCGATCGCGACCGCGACGAAGACGGCGGTCGACGCCTGCTGGATGGTCGCCGCGGCGTGCGCGCCGCCGGCGGACGCCCCGATGATCGCGTTGGCGATGGCACCGAACACGGCCACGCCGACCGCGCTGCCGATGGAGCGCGCGAACATGTTGCTCCCGGTCACCACGCCGCGCTCGTTCCACGCCACGCTCGACTGGGCGGCGATCAGCGTGGGGGTGGCGATCAGACCCATCCCGAGGCCGACGATGAAGCAGCTGACCGCGACGAACAGGACGGACGGGGTCAGCGAGGTGAGCGCGAGCGAGATCGCGCCGACGATGGCGATGCTCATCCCGAGCAGTGCCGTGTTGCGGAACCCGATGCGCAGGTAGAAGCGGCCAGAGAGGCTGGCCGCGATCGGCCAGCCGAGGGTCAGGGCGGCCACGGCGAGGCCGGACACGATGGGGGCGACGCCGATGGTTCCCTCGAGGTAGGTGGGCACGTACGACGTGAGTCCGATGAGGATGGCGCCGACGCCGAGCGAGATCAGGGTCGTGGTGACGAGCAGCCTCCTCGAGAACACCCAGAGCGGAAGCACGGGCTCTGCGGCTCGCCGCTCGACGAGGACGAACGCGACCAGCAGGACGCCGCCCAGCGCGAACGAGCCGATGCTCCACACCGAGTCCCACGCCCACGCCTGTCCGCCCTCGAGCACCGCCAGGATGATCAGCGTCATCCCGCCGGTGAGCAGCGCGGCTCCCGCGTAGTCGATGCGGTGCTTCCGCGGCTCGATGCTCTCGTGGAAGCTGCGGATGAGCATCCACGCGGCCAGGATGCACAGTGGGATGTTGACGAAGAAGATCCAGCGCCACGACAGGAACTGCGAGAACACGCCGCCGAGCGTCGGCCCGACAACGGACGAGATCGCCCACACGCTCGCCAGGTAGCCCTGCGTCTTGGCGCGCTCGGCGACGGTATATATGTCGCCCGCGATCGTCATGGACATCGGCTGGATGGCGCCGGCGCCCAGCCCCTGCAGGGCGCGGAACGCGATCAGGGCGGGCATGCTCCACGCGAACCCGCAGAGCACCGACCCAACCAGGAACAGCGCGATGCCGATGAGAACGATGGGCTTGCGGCCGACGGTGTCGGAGAGCTTCGCATAGACGGGGACGGACACCGCCTGCGCGAGCAGGTAGACGGAGAACAGCCACGGGAACTGCGCGAACCCGCCGAGGTCCTGGACGATCGAGGGCACCGCCGTCGCGAGGATCGTCGAGTCGATGGCCACGAGCCCGGTCGTCAGCATGAGGGCGATCAGGATGGGGGCGCGCTCGGATCGGAATCCGACGCTCGCTCGGGTGGGTTCGTTCATAGAGGTCAACAACGCGGGGGAGCCGGTCGCATTCCCTGCTTGACGTGAAAGAGGACCAGCGCGACAATCTGAAACATGTCTTTCATAACTGGGTCGGAAGGGAACGCCGACGCCGACCGCGCGCGTCCCGAACGGCGCACGACGGTCACCGACCCGCGGGCCCTGCGCGCGCTCGCGCATCCCCTCCGTCTGGCGCTGCTCGACCACCTGATGTCGTTCGGGCCGCGCACCGCCAGCGAGTGCGCCGCCGTTGTCGGCTCCACCGCATCCAACTGCAGCTACCACCTCCGCGCACTCGCCAAGGTCGGGCTGGTCGAGCCGGTGGATGCGGAGGACGGCCGCGAGCGTCCCTACCGGTCGTCCTCCACCGGGCTGACCTTCGGCCGCACCGAGGACCCCGAGTTCGCGATCGGCGCCAACACCGTCGAGCGCGCCCTCGCCGATCGCCAGGTCGACGACGAGGCGGCGCTCGTCCACCGTGCCATCGCTCAGCGCGACGAGCAGCCGATCGAGTGGCGCGAGGCGAGCCTGCTGACGGGGTACGCCCTGAAACTGACGCCGGGCGAGCTGCGCGAGCTGATGCAGGGGCTGGATGCGCTCATCCGCCCCTACATCGCCCTCACCCGGGTGGATGCGCCCGAGGGCAGCGATGTCGTCGCGCTGCACCTGAACGCCTTCCGGCATCCGGACGCGATCGCGGCGGCGCGGACCGCGGGCGCCTCGGCCGAGCAGCACGACACAGACTCCGAGGGAGGCGCGTCGTGACCACCACGGCGACCCGCGAGCGTTCGCCGCTGCTCCGCCGCGACTTCGCCCTGGTCTGGACGGCGGGCCTGGTCTCCGACACCGGCGACTGGCTGCTCATGATCGCGCTGCCGCTGTTCGCCCTGTCGGCGACCGGGTCGGCGCTCGGCGCATCCACCGTCTTCCTGGTCGAGCTGGTCCCCATGCTCCTCGTCGGCAGCTTCCTCGGCGTGCTGGTCGACCGGTGGGATCACCGCCGCACGATCATCATCGTCGCCCTGTTGCAGGGACTGCTCCTGCTTCCACTCCTCGCGGCGAGCGCCGACCGGATGGGCATCGTCTACGCGGTCGCCGCCGTCGAGGCGGTGCTCGGCGCGATCATCAACCCCGCGCGGCAGGCGATGATCCCGCAGCTGGTCGGCGCCGACCAGCTGGCTCGTGGCAACGCCCTGATCGCCGTGAGCGACAGCCTCGCCCGGCTCATCGGCTCACCGCTCGGCGGCCTCTCGTTCGCGCTGTGGGGGCTGCCGGGTGTCGTGATCGCGGATGCGGCGTCGTACCTCATCACCGCGGGGCTCGTGCTGTTCGTGCGCGCGCAGCGGCGGAAGGCCGATGCCGCGCGGGCAGCGGACGGCGAGCCTGCGGCGGTCGCCGAGCGGCGCATCCTGCACGAGTGGGTGGAGGGACTGGCGCTGATCGCGCGGTCCGCTACCCTGCGCACGCTCGCGGGCATCGCCGCGCTCGCCGGCGTCGCGCAGGGCCTCTTCCTCGTGCTGTTCCTCGTCTACGTGACGCAGAACCTCGGCGCAGGCGACACCGGCGCGGGCATCATCCGCGGCGTCCAGGCCATCGGCGGGGTGCTCGGCGGCCTGGTGACCGGCGCCCTGGCGCGACGACTGGCGCCGCGCTGGATGATCGGCGTCGGCTACCTGGTGTTCGGGACGCTGTCGCTCGTCACCTGGAACCTCGCTCCGTTCACCACGGCGCTGTGGGTCTACGCCGGGCTGTTCATCGCGATGGGCATCCCCGGGGTGACGACGGCGACGGGCGAGATCACGCTCGTCCAGACGACCGTCCCTGCGCGCGCCTTGGGGAGGGTGATCGCCGCGGTCACGACCCTCGACGGTGCCGCCCAGGCGGTCGGGCTGCTCATCGGCGGCCTCCTCGCCGACTCGGGCGACATCGTCCCGGTGCTCGACGTGCAGGCGTCGCTCTACCTGCTCTGCGGGCTGATCGGAGTCGTGGCGTTGCGCGACAGGCGCGGGCTCGCCGGAAGCGGTGTGGCTGCCGAGAGGACCCGTCTTACGTAACGGCCCGCGCGGACGCTAGGGTGCTGCCACAGTGGTCCCTCGGAGGTGGATGATGTCGTACCGCACCCTCTCGCGCATCCCGCTGTTCCGCCGCACCGTCGGCGCCGTGGCGCTCGCCGCGGCCCTGACCGGGGGACTGACCGCGTGCGACCTGTTCGCGCCGCAGGACACCCTCGACATCGAGGAGGCCAGCGTCGGATCGAGCGCCACCGTCGGGGACGTGTTCGTCGGCAACGCCGTGCTGGTCACCAGCGACGACGGCGAGACGGCGAACCTGGTCGTCACGCTGGTGAACCAGGGGAACGACACCCAGCAGGTCGAGATCGCGCCGAGCGGTGGAAAGAGCATCACCGTGTCCCTCGACCCGCGCGACACCCAGCAGCTCGGCGACCCGCCGGACGACGAGAGCCTGGTGAGCGACCTGAATTCGGCTCCTGGCTCGCTCACGACCGTGACGGTCACGAGCGGGGGAGACTCGGTCGGCCTGCAGGTGCCGGTCGTGACGGGCGCGCTCCCGCCGTACGGCACGCTCACCCCGGCGCCCTGATCGCACTCGTCGGTCGCACTCGCCGGTCGCGCGTCGCGACTCGCTGGATGCGCCTGGAGGGCGGCACCGGTATTCCGGCACATGATATTGGCGCGAAACCCGCCCGGGTTCCCGCTGTTTCCGGGGATGTGAACGTAGGGTGTCGGTGTGTGGCGACTGGACAGGAAGACCGAGGATGACGACGCGACGTCGGGCATCCCAGACGATGACGCCCTGAACCCGCGCACGACGACGGCTCCGCACGCGCTCAGTCTGGGCGACCCGGCCCTGGTCGCCGGCAACATCGCCGACCCGGTCTGGAAGCGCTGGCGCGACGAGATCGCGGCGGTCGGCGGGGTCTCCCCGCTGCTCCACTTCGAGGACAGCCCGCGTACGCGCATCGAGCTGAGCACGACGCATCCCGGCGGCCTGCCGCAGTTCATCACCGGGCAGAGCACGCTGCTCTCCAGCCTCATCCGCGACGAGCTGGCGCTCCGCACCGCGCGCGCGGCCGCGAACGCGATCACCGCGAAGGGCATCGAGCTGCGCTCCGTGCGGGGCATCGAGTCGGTGCACCTGGCGATCGGCCTGGCGCAGTGGCGACACGGCTCCGAGGAGTACATGGCGCCGATCCTGCTGCGCCCGCTCGCCATCCGCCGCTACGGCCGCGACTTCGAGCTGAAGCTGAAGGGCCACACGTTCCTCAACCCCGAGCTCGCGCGCGCCCTCAACGAGCAGTTCCAGATCACGCTGGATGCGGACGCCTTCGTCGCGCTCGCCGTCAGCAACGGCGTGTTCAAGCCGCAGCCGGTGATCGACCGTCTGCGCGGCCTGACATCGCACCTGCCGTGGTTCAACGTCCAGCCGCGGCTGGTCGCCTCGTCGTTCGCCGACGTCGCCCCGGCGCTGAGCGAAGAGGCGCGCGACCTCGACACCGTCCTGCTGGATGCGCTGGCCGGCAACCCGACAGCGCGCACGACGGTCGAGAGCGCCTTCAACCCGGTGGAGCCCATCCGCCAGGACGAGCGCCCGCCCGCGACCGACACCCTCCTGCTCGACGCCGACGAGGCGCAGGAGAACGTGGTGGCGCAGATCGCCGCGGGCAATTCGCTCGTCGTCAAGACGCTGCCCGGCACCGGCGGCACCCAGACGATCGTCAACGCGATCGGCGCCCTGGTGGCCCAGCACAAGCGCGTGCTCGTGGTGAGCCCGCGGCGGTCGAGCCTCGACGACATCGCCCAGCGCCTGACGAAGGCCGGTCTGCCCGGTCTCGCGGTGACGCCGCGCACGCTCCGCCGCGACCTCATCCAGTCGATCGCNCGCAACGAGAAGGCCACCCAACCGAAGGTCACCGACGTCGACGAGGCACTGGTGCGGCTCCGCAAGGTGCTCGTCGACTACCGCGCCGCGCTGACCCGACGCGACCCCGTGCTGCGCGTGTCCGTCCTGGATGCGCTGCGCGAGCTGTCGCGCCTCTCCCTTCTTCCTGCCCCGCCCTCGACGACGGCCCGTCTCGGCCGCCGGGCGATCGAGGGGCTCGCCCGCGACCGTGCCGCGTCGGCGGACGCGCTGATCCGCGCCGCCCGCCTCGGCGAGTTCCGGTACGGACCCAACGACTCTCCCTGGTACGGCGCCTCCTTCACGACGACGGAGGAGGGGAAGGCCGCGCACGAGCTGGCCAAGAAGCTCAACCGCGCCGAGCTGCCGCGCCTCATCGACCGCGCCCAGGCCCTCATCGGCCAGACGCGGATGCGCCCGTTCGCCTCGATCGCCGAGCTCGGCGTCTACCTGCGGCTGCTGCTCGACATCCGGGAGACGCTCGACAAGTTCACCCCCTCCGTCTACGACCGTTCGCTGACCGAGCTGATCGCGGCCACCGCATCCCGTCGCGAGTCGCCGTCGATGTCGAGCGCCAACCGCCGCCGCCTGCGCAAGCACGCCCTGGAGTACGTCCGGCCCGGCGTGCACGTCACCGATCTCAACGAGAGCCTGCGGCGCATCCAGCAGCAGCGCATCCTCTGGAACCGGTTCGCCGTCGCCGGCGTCGTGCCCGAGGTCCCGGTCGGGATCGCGGACGTGCAGGTCGCCTACCAGCGCGTGGCGGAAGACCTGGCGCGCCTCGACATCCCGCTCCGCCGCACCGGGACGCCGCAGTCGCTCGCAGCCCTCCCGGTGGAGGAGCTGACCCGCCAGATCGCCGGGCTCGCCGCCGAGTCCGAGGTGCTCGCCAACCTGCAGGAGCGCACCGCGCTGCTCACCCAGCTGCGGGAGCAGGAGCTCGACCCGCTGATCTCCGACCTGTCCATCCGGCACGTTCCGGAGACGCAGGTGAGCGCCGAGCTGGAGCTCGCGTGGTGGCAGTCGGTGCTGGAGTCGCTGCTCGCCTCCGACCGCGCCCTGCTCAACGCCAACACCGGGGTTCTCGACCGGCTCGAGGCCGACTTCCGGCTGGTGGACGAGGCGCACGCCTCCGCGACAGGCAAACAGCTGGCGTGGATGCTCGCCGAGACCTGGAAGATCGGCATCGTCGACTGGCCGGACGAGGCCGCAGCGCTGAAGCGCCTGCTGAAGAGCACGACGCCCACGGCGACCACGCTCAACGAGGCGGCGCCGCACCTCGCGCGCCCGCTCGCGCCGGTCTGGCTGATCTCGCCCTACGAGGTGCCGTCGATCGGCCGCGAGGTCGGTTTCGACGCCGTGCTGCTGGTGGATGCGGGCGCGTCGAGCCTCGCCGAGAACGTCCCCGTCATCCGTCGCGCGAAGCAGGTCGTCGCGTTCGGCGACCCGGTGACGCAGACGCCGTCGCGCTTCGACATCGGCGTGCACGAGTACGGCACGACCGTCGAGGACGTCGACGTGGATGCGCTCCACGCCGACTCCGCGCTCGCGCGTCTCTCCGAGCTGCTCCCGGTCTACACGCTCAGCCGCAGCTACCGCGCCGGCGGCGAAGACCTCGCCGAGCTGGTCAACCGCCGCTTCTACGGCGGGATGATCGACTCGATGCCCTGGGCCGGCACCTACCTCGGCCACGGCAGCCTGTCGCTGCACTACGTCAGCGGCGGTCAGGGCATGCCGGACACCGACACGGGAGCCGTCGAGTCGACCGACGCCGAGGTCGCGAAGGTCGTCGAGCTGGTGCTCGCGCATGCGACCGAGCGTCCGCGCGAATCCCTCATGGTCATCACCGCGAGCGAGCGGCACGCCGTGCGCGTCAACCAGGCGGTGCTGGCGGCGTTCGCCAAGCGCTCGGAGCTGGCCGACTTCATCCTCGGCGACCGGGCGGAGCCGTTCACCGTCGTCACCCTCGACCAGTCGGTCGGGCAGAGCCGCGACCGCGTCATCTTCTCCATCGGTTACGGCCGCACCCCGCACGGGCGACTGCTGTCGAACTTCGGCGCCCTCGCCGAGCCGGGCGGCGACCGCCTGCTCGCGGTCGGCATGACCCGTGGCCGCCGCGGGATGGACATCGTCTCCTGCTTCCGGCCGGAGGACATCGACGAGACGCGGATGCGTCACGGCATCGCTGCGCTGGCCCAGGTGCTGGGGGAGGCGGACCAGATCCAGGCCGCCGCTCCGGAGTACCTGAGCCCGGACGCCGACCCGATGGTGCTCGACCTCGCCAAGCGCCTGGCCCGTCGCGGCCTCGACGTGCACCTCGGCTACCGCGGCAAGCTGACCCTCGTCGCCTCGCACGGCGGCCGCGCGGTCGCGGTCGAGACGGACCAGGACGTGTCGAAGGGAAGCCTCCGCGAATCGCTGCGCCTGCGGCCGGACGTGCTGCGCCGCCTCGGCTGGCACTACCTGCGCGTGCACAGCTTCGAGCTGTTCGCCGACCCGGACGCCGTCGCCGGACGCATCGCCAAGCTCATCGGCAAGACGGAGCCGGANGCCGAGACCGCGCCGATCACGCTGCCGCCGCTCGCGTAGGGCGCGTCCGTTCTAGGCTGGACGGGATGAGCGAGACACCCGGAAGGCGGCGGCACCGCCGCGTGCAGCGCCCAGGCGCGCCCGGAACCGACCCCGCGCCGCGCGTCGACCCGCGCGAGGGCCCGACGCTCCCGCCGGCAGCCCCCGACTCCGACAACGCCCCCAGTTGGTCGTCGAACGACGAGCAACTCCGCCGCGACGTCCCCCCGCACTGGTAGCCCGCCGCACCCCTCCGCATCCCCTCCTCTTCTCGTCGAAGTGCACGTAGTTGCGCACCTGCGCGGCGTGTCACCCGCAACAACGTGCACCTCGGCGGATGACGGCTCGGGGAGACGGCGCGGCCGCGAGCGTTCGAAATCCTCGAAGTGCACGTAGTTGTGGGGTTGCGCGGCGTGTCGACCGCAACAACGTGCACTTCAGCGGTGAAGGCTCCGCGGGAGGGCGCGGGAGGGGTTAGGTGAGGGGGTCGGCGTGCTTGCCCGAGGGCTGCGGCGGCGACTGCTGCGCCTGCAGCAGGTCGCGGATCTCGGTGAGGAGGTCGAGCTCCGTGATGGGAGCCTCCGGCTCGACGACGCCCTTCTTGCGCAGGCGCTCTGCCCGCTTCTTGACCTGGTTCAGCGGGTAGACGAAGACGAAGTAGACGACCACGGCGACGATCAGGAAGTTGATCACCGCACCGAGGACCGCCCCGAACTTGATGTCCGAGTTGTTGAGGGTCACGATCATCGCGTTGTCCAGATCGCTCGCCTTGAAGAACGCGCTGATGAGTGGATTGATCAGGTTGTTCACGATGGCGGTGACGACGCCCGTGAACGCGGCGCCGATGACGACCGCGACCGCCAGGTCGATCACATTTCCGCGGAGGATGAACTCCTTGAACCCTTTGAGCATGACCGGAACGAACCCTTCTACGCGGCGGAGCCCGACGACGGAGTCGACGGGGTCGAGGAGGTGGAGGAGCTGGACGAGGTTGAGCCGGAGGAGCCGGAGGAGGACGAGCCGGACGAGGAAGACGACGAGCCCGACGAAGACGACGACGAACCCGAGTCCGCCTTCTTCGCCCCGCCGCGCGAGTCGGTCCGGTAGAACCCGGAGCCGTTGAACGTCACGCCGACGGTCCCGAACACCTTGCGGAGCGATCCGCCGCAGTTCGGGCACACCGTGAGGGCGTCGTCGGTGAAGGCCTGCTGGATGTCGAAGGCGTGGCCGCAGTCGCGGCACGAGTAGGAGTAGGTCGGCATTCTTCTTCCGCTGCGCTCGCTGTCGGGGTCGGGGGTCAGGTGAACTGGACGATGCGGGTCGGCGTGACCGCGCCGTCCACCGGCTGGTCGTGACGCTCGCGCGGCACCTCGTCCACCAGTTCGCCGTCGAACAGGACGGCGTACACCGGGGGACATTTTTCCATGCTGCCCAGCGTCTTGTCGAAGTATCCGCGACCCCAGCCCATCCGCATCCCGGTCGCATCGACCGCGGCCGCCGGCACCAGGATGAGGTCGACGTCGTTGATCGCGATCGGCCCGAGCAGCTCGCCGACCGCCTCGGGCAGGCCGAACAGGCCTTCGGTCTCGGTCTCGCCGTCGCCCGTGGTCCAGTCGAGCAGGCCGTCCTCGCGCGAGATCGGCAGCAGGACACGAAGGCCCTGCGTGTGCGCCCAGTTGAGGAAGGGGCGCGTGTCCGGCTCCACCGGAGTGGAGAGGTACGCCGCCACCGAGCGGGCGGAGAGGTCGGTCGCGAGGTCGACGAGGTTGCGGGTCAGGCCCGCCGTCGCGGTCTGACGCTCGGTCGTCGTGAGGTTCTGCCGGCGCTCGCGGAGCTCCGCACGCAGGGCACGCTTGCGATGAGCGGCAGTGTCCGAGTCCATACGGCAATCCTAGGAGATGCCATCCTGTGCACCGCCGAAATGCGGATACTGTAGGCGGCATGGCAAATCACGACCGCGTTACGAAAGCAGTGATCCCCGCAGCCGGCCTCGGAACCCGCTTCCTCCCGGCGACGAAAGCGATGCCCAAGGAGATGCTGCCGGTCGTGGACAAGCCCGCCATCCAGTACGTCGTCGAGGAGGCCGTGGATGCGGGCCTGCACGACGTCCTGATGGTCACCGGCCGCAACAAGAACGCCCTCGAGAACCACTTCGACCGCAACGCCGAACTGGAGGAGACCCTCACCAAGAAGGGCGACACCGACCGGCTCGAGAAGGTCAACTACTCCACCGCCCTCGCCGACATGCACTACGTGCGCCAGGGCGACCCGAAGGGCCTCGGCCACGCCGTCCTGCGGGCCAAGATGCACGTCGGCCGCGAGCCGTTCGCCGTGCTGCTCGGTGACGACATCATCGACGCGCGCGACGACCTGCTGAGCCGGATGCTGACCGTGCAGTCGCAGCGCCACGCCAGCGTCGTCGCCCTCCTCGAGGTCGACCCCGACTCCATCCACCTCTACGGCGCCGCCGCCGTCGAGAAGACCGACGAGGAGGACGTGGTCCGTATCACCGGCCTCGTCGAGAAGCCGGACAAGGAGCACGCCCCCTCGAACTACGCCGTCATCGGCCGCTACGTGCTGCGCCCGGAGGTCTTCGACGTCCTGGAGCGCACCGAGCCGGGTCGGGGCGGAGAGATCCAGCTGACCGACGCGCTGCAGTCCATGGCGGAGGCGCCCGACTGGACCGGCGGCGTCTACGGCGTCGTCTTCCGCGGCCGCCGTTACGACACCGGCGACCGCCTCGACTACATCAAGGCGATCGTCCGGCTCGCCGTCGACCGTGAGGACCTCGGTCCCGATCTGCGCCCGTGGCTCCGCGAGTTCGCCGCGGAGCTCGCGGACGAGCCCGTGGACTTCGTCGAGGAGATGCCCGTCGACCCGACCGGGCCCATCCAGACGCTCTCCGACCGGTCCCGCTGACGGCCGGCCGAAGGAGGACTCCGTTGGCGCTCGTCGTCCCCACCCTCACCGAGGGTCGCGTGGGGTTGCGTCCCATCCGCCTGCGCGACGCGCGGCCGCTGGAGCGTTCGCTGCTCGACAACCGCAGCTGGCTGCGGCAGTGGGAGGCGACGAGCCCGTACGCGCCCGGCTCGTTCGACACCCGGGCGAGCATCCGGTCCCTGCTGGCGAACGCGCGCGCCGGGCACGGCCTGCCGTTCATCGTCGAGTGGGACGGGCGCCTCGCCGGGCAGCTGAACGTCTCGTCGATCGCGTACGGCTCGCTGTCGAGCGCGACGATCGGCTACTGGATCGCCGAAGAGTTCGCCGGCCGCAACATCACCCCGACCGCGGTGGCGCTGGCGACCGACTACTGCTTCTACCAGCTGGGGCTTCACCGGATGGAGATCTGCATCCGGCCCGAGAACGGCCCGAGCCTGCGCGTGGTCGAGAAGCTCGGCTTCCGTTACGAGGGGCTGCGGCGCCGCTACATCCACATCAACGGCGACTGGCGCGACCACTTCTGCTTCGCGCTGGTGTCGGAGGAGCTGACCCAGGGCGTGCTGCGTCGCTGGCTCGACCACAACGTCCCGGAGGACGCCGCGATCATTCCCGCGGAGGACCGCGCGGCGGCGGCCATCCCGCTGCCGATCGCCCGGCATTACTGAGCCGGTTCTCATCCCCGGGCCGTTCAGCCGTGTGCTTCCGGTGGAAATGTGCTGAAAGCGCGCTGGATCGGGTGACACACCCCCGCGGGTGACCGAGGCACGGCCGTCGCCGCCCCTACCGTAGAGGACATGAACGGGGATGTGATGGGCGGTGGGGTCGTCGTCGCGCTCGCGGCCGCTTTGTGGCTCGCCTATCTGGTCCCGGTGTGGTTGCGCCGCCGCGAGTATCTCGCCACGGAGCGGAACGCCGTGCGGCTGCAGCAGACGCTGCGCATCCTCGCCGAGACCAGCGAGCTCCCCGACGAGGTGCGCCTCGAGGCCACCGCCCGGACGGTCGCGGAGCAGCAGCGCATCCTCCGCAGGTCGGAGCAGAAGACCCTCGCCGCCGCTCGCGCGGAGGCCGCCGCCCACGCGCGCCG
>Ga0006562J51391_1287057_pt1 | contig 14500 bp, 9 predicted proteins | sample Ararhi6_input_d2_FD_51391 | JGI IMG/M metagenome (IMG submission 51391) | reverse complement strand
TTCGGCTGAAATGATTCGGCTGAAATTTTAAGAAAATGAAAGCATTTTGAAGTTTGACCAATTCGGCTGAATCATTATTTCCCAAACTTTTAAAAAAGGGAAATTGGCTGAAATCAGTCAAATATGAGATTTGATTTTTCTTGTGGGTTTTGCTTCACGGCTCAAAATTACGTCAAATAATTTTTTTACGTAGTTTATCGGCTGATTCCACAGGTGATGGGCTGAAATTATTTATTTCGGCTGAAAGTTTGGGCTGAAATTTGGGCTGAAATGATTTAAGCCCTTACGGTTGCCCCCACAGGTTTTTTAAAAAGATTGTCATAGTAATACAGCCTTACGGCTCGAATAATGCCTGAAAAGGTCTAATAAAGACGAATAAGCATCCTTGTAAGGTCTGCTTTACGGTCTAATATTCATCAGCATATAAAACGGTTGTATATTCTCGATTCCATTCAGTTATGATATAAACCTTTTCACCATCCACCATATAAGCTGATAACACCCTTTCACCGTGTTTAATTGCTTCATGGTTGCTGTCTATATCCTCATTATCCAAAACCCCAAAATCACCCGTTATATGCTGTCTGATAAGGCTTGCTATTTTAACAGGTTCTAAACTGTCGGCAATGGTTCTAGTTGTCACCACATGCCCCAATTCAAACAATGCCCTTGAATTTCTCATTTCCAATCAATCCCCTTTCAGATTCCCATTATTGACAATTAAAAAGCAAAATAAAAAAAGCCCCTATTTGTCAGGATTGGAGTACCGACAAGGGGCAAAGAAGGGGAAAATCTCAAAATGTTAAATCTGCAATTAAAGATTTGCAAAAGCACTTAGAAATTGAAACGGACAAAACTATCTTTTGTGAAAAGAAATCAAGCAATCAAACTAAAGCAAAGGAGAAAAATGTTCAATAATGATACTTTAAATCATTTACAAGCGTGTTATTATTATTGACTTATATATGGGTCTTTAACCTTCAAAACCTTCTTTTGTTGGTGCATTGATTCAACTAAATCAATATAACGTCTTTCATCAAAGCACACCTGTTTAATAAATTCATATACGTTTTTGGGCATTTCCTTTTTACGTTCTTCAATATAGGATTCTGTTTCAATGATATAACCAATGTTAGCTGTTTCCACTTCTTTCAGCCCCTTTGAAAAATCGTTTTATATTTTAGGTTTCACAAAAGTTTTGCATTATAACATAGCAAATTGAAAGGTTAACAAAAGTAAACCGATCAAATGTCAATATGAAACTGTTGGAAGCTGCTTCACCATTTCAACAATTAAAAAAGCCTTCCCCAATCACTAGGAAGGCTTTCAGCACAATCAACCACAAGACAAAATAAATGGAGTTACTATTGAAATTGATTTAGGCATTAACACGCATACAAGCAACCACATACATTTATTATCATTTCGCTTGATTCTTTTTTAATTCAATCACCCTTGAAATTTCGCTTCTCATAAGCTGTTTAATTTGGGTCGGAATAATAAATTTGAATTGATAACCTTTATATTCGCAATAGGCTTCACAATCAAAAATATATTGCTGAAGTGCTTCATCTGAAAATTCCCTGAAATATTTTTCACCAATAACAGGCTTTATTTCTACCTTAAAAAAGCCCTCTTTTGTCCTGTTTTTTAATGTCACAATCATTGAATCCACAGGTTTTTCACCCCTTTACAATCCCAGTCAAAAAATAATCTCAGTTTTAACGCTTAGTCGGAAATCCTTCCCTATTCGCCGGTTGTCCCATATATGCAAAAATACCCCCAAACAGGGGGGGATTTGAATTTTTTTAAAATAAAACCATTTGAATGTTTTCAAACTGATTTAAGAATCTTTGCAATGCTAAATCAGGTTCATGTTCTCGATAGTCCACAATTAAATAATTATGTCCTAGCTTTTCAGCATATCTTTTCTTGTTCCTATCGTTTGCCTGTTCCTGTTTAAGTGTTCTAGCACTAAAGAATGATACTTCTTCATAATGTTGTTTGCCGTGTACTTCTACAATCAAATTATGTGAAGGGATATAAATATCATATCGCCATCTTTTATTAGGCAATAGGTGTTCACATTTGTATTCAATTAACATACTATCTAACCAATCACAAACAGCTACCACACCATATGAATTGTTACATATTGGACAACCTTGCCCGTCTTTACGTTGCTTATAGACTGAAGGGGAAATTAAATAAGGTTCATGCCCACACCTGAAATCAATAAGCACTTTCTCATATTGATTCTGTCCATATTCACTTAATAAAATATGTCCATTCGCTTTCACAGTTGCTTTAAATTCTATTCTTGATGGTTCTGATTGATTTATTGAATTATTAATATATTGACATTCTCGACAACCTGATTTTCGGTATTTATATTTTGAAGCCCTTACTAATGTTGGTTCATGTCCACACTTGAAATCAATTAATACTTTTTCCTTGCCTGAAATATATGGTGATAAAAGTTTATGCCCATTTGATTCCACAAGGGATGGGAATGAATTTATATTTCGTTTCAATCGTGATTTAGCTTTTTTGGTTGTTGCACCACATTTTGGACAACCTTTTCCAATCAAATAATTATATGGTCTAATTTTAAAAAAACCATGCCCACAAAATTCATTTACTGAAATATACGTATCGCTATTAGTGTAAACACCTTTTATTTCATGCTTATTTTTAGTAATCGTATCAATCAAATTATCTAAACCTTGTTTTACTTGCTTATTGTAATCTCCATTTATTTTAAAAAGCTTCACTGATTCGTGAAGCATAATCCCCCTATATTCCATTTACATCAACTCATTTTCCACAAGGTATTGACGTAAAATTTTATTTACAATCTCGGATTTGTTACCATGTTGGACATTATCAAGAAAATTAGCAATGTCTTTATCAAAGTAAATACCCTTGTAAACCCTAGCATTATCATCCTTGCTCTTACCTTTAATAAGGTCTTTAATTTCCATAACCATGTTATCACCCTTTACAATAGTATTTTTACTATCATTATTGCCATTATTTTTGGTGTTAATAACATTATTATCAATACTATTTTCAATGCTAGCATCATTATTGTTATTACTATATATGCTAGCATTTATGCTATTAGCCTTACTTTTTCTAGTTTTGGTAGGTTTCACAAATTCCCCTAAATCCTTTTCAGCTTCAATATTATCAGCTTCCAATATCCAACCCTTTTTTCCTACCATTGGAGGAGTAGCACCCACAGCCTTCAAAACTTCCCTTAAAGCTTTTTCCCCAATAGGAAGGCTTTTCACAATATCTTTCAAAGGTTGTTCTTTGGTCATTTCCACAATGTCTTTAATCGTGATATTCAATTTTTCCATGCTTGATTTTTCCCCTTTTCCTTTGGTTTGGTTCGCCCTATTTTTCTTGTCCATGATAGGGTCTAGCCTGTCGATAGGCTTGTTACTATTTAATTTACTATAACAATAATATCATATTGCTAGTAACAATGCTAGCATTAAATTAATGAAATGATTCCACAAGGGATTGAATAGGTTCGATTGCCAAACGGCAACCAAAATTGCCGTTCAATTGCCACTAATGGCAACCCTTAAAACCTAGTAACCACAAGGGATGAAGGGTCACAGTTGCCAAAATTGCCGTTTTTTTGTCCATCTTTTATAGAATATTTATCTATCCCCCTGTTTCTCTGTTACTTTTATTTTTTATCTTTTTTAATATAAAAATGGCAATTATGGCAACTAATAGAGTTAAACCTTTGATACTATTGACTTTTTGTGGTTGCCATTCTGAAAAAAAACGGCAACCAAACGGCAACCACGGCAACCAAAACGGCAACCAAACAGAAAAAAAGCACCCTTTTTCAGGTGCTTTCATCCCTTGTGGAATCATTTTTTCATATATGCCCTTCTTGAACCATATTCTCCACACTTTTGTTTTTTCTCTATCCGTTCATAACCCAATGATAATAACATTGCTTTGATTCGGTCTGAATCACGTTTTGTGGGCTTGTTTTTCAGGTCATTGGTGACAACCTTATCCCATATCTCACGTTCACATAAATGCACCCTGTTTTCGGCTGTTAGGACAGCTTCTGCATATTCTTGTACTTCATCCTGTAAAGGGTCAATATCTTGGAAATCACGGAAAATATCTTGCTCGAATACCTGTTGTAAATCCTTATCAATCCATGTGAGATAACCCATATCATAATAATATTTTGTTTCAGCCCATACTTGTGAAATCGTTTCAGGTGTTAAATCCTTGAAAGGGTCTAAATTGCCGTTCCCATTACATTTGATAGGGAATCTTCTTCTTTCCCCTGTTTCATCTGTTAAAATTTCAGCTCTATTGCTTGTACCATAAAAAACAGAATGTCTTTTGTGGTCTGTTGCATTTCCTCTTTCATAAGCACCACGGTATTTATCATTTTTACTTGAAATAAACATTTTGATTTCTTCATCAGACTTATTTTTGAATGCTTTCATTTCAGGAAATTCACATATCCAATTATCTGCAAGGATTTCGCCTGAAATTTTAGGGTCTAAATTAATTAATGAATCAGTAAACCATTTTTCATTTGCCAGCTTATAACCAATAACACTTTTACCGATTCCCTTTGCACCCACAAGGATAGGCATTATTTCAAATTGACAGCCTGGGGAATAGATTCTTTTAACAGCACCTGTTAACCATCTTTTTGTGATTTCCCTTGTGTACTCTGAATCTTCAGCACCTAGATAATCAATAAACAAAGTCGGTACTCTGATTTCCCCATCCCATTGAACCGATTCAATGAATGATTTGATTTGGTGAAAACTTCTTTTTTGGGTTATATGGACAAAAGCATTTTCAATCTTTGCTTTGCCGTAAATTTCCCATTCAACCCCTAACCAGTGTTCTAATTGATTCCAATCATGTGATTTCCATTCTGTATTATCAGGGTCTAATTTCCTCCACGGTAAATCCCCTTGTAAGGTCACTTGTGAGGAAAATTCATCCCATGCAAGGGAATCACCCAAAACATTATCTAAAATCAATTCAATGTTTTTTGAGGTTCTTTTGATAAAACCTTTTTCACTGTATTCTAAATCATCTTTCCATGAATCAGGTTCATTGCTTGTGGTTTCTTGCTCTTGATTTGATTCGTTTGATTCGGATCGTTTACTTTCGTTAACCCTATCCCATTCTGATTGATTCCCATCAATCGCCTTTTTGATTGTTCTTTTTACATAATCGGTTCTATTCCATTTTTCACGATACAATCCTGATTTTTTAAAAAGTCTGTCCATCTGTTCTGAATCATTGTTTGTCCAATAGGCTAAATGATTACTTAAAGCTTGGTCGGCTCTTGATGGGTCAGGTCTGCCGTTTTCATCACAATAATTTGATATATCACCATTAAATAAATTTTTGATTTCATCACCGTTTTTGGAATCAAACATTTTATTTAAAACCACATTGTCAGGCACTTGTTTAAATTTGATAACTTTTTTCTGCTGCTGCTTTGGTTGTTCTTCTTGTGGTTTCTGATTTGGAAAATACTTTTCAGCAATGGACATAATCAAAGTTTGATTTGCCATAACAGGTTTATTAATAAAAATGTTTCCTGTCACGGTCAAAAAGCTTTCCTTTTCATTTCCGTACATTTCAATCCCATTCTGTTTCGTTCCTACCCATTCAGGCTTTTGTCCACGTACCCACAGGTGCAATCCTTTTTCACTGGGGCTTAATTCTGTATAGGATTGATTAATAAAATCAGGTGCTTTGCTTATATCCTCTATATCATCAATATCAATACAAACTAGGGAATCATTTCGATTAATGACAACCCCTATTCCATCAAAACCACCTTTTTCATAAGCTGTTTTAGCTTGTTCAAAAGTAATCCAATTTTTAGGGTCGCTTTTACTTGCTCTATACCCTTTCAGGTTGTATGGTACTTTCCCCAATTCATTTGGTTTGTTTGGTTTAGGTTCTACTTTCCAAACCATCCATTTTGGATGGTTTTTTAATTCTTGTGGAATCGCCTGAAAATTTGGTTCTTTAAAATTTTGTTCTTTAAATAAAGTCACGACAAATAACTCCAATCCTTGATTTAGTTACTTCCCATCAAGATTTGGAGCAAAATATATAACGAATAAGAAGGTATACAATTGTTCATAGTTGACAACATTATCCTATATGGTTAACGAAAGTTAATCTATGTACTTTTAAGCCTTTTTCATGTTACAATAAAGGCATTATTGAAAAGTAAACATTCCTATTTGTATATAAATTGCTCAATGGAAAGGGTTAAGACAAAAGGGGATGCAAGATAGGTTTTTAACCTATCAGGAAAACTCACGGTTTGCAGACTGTGAGTTTTTTCTTTTATCCAACACTATTAGTATAGACCAAAATAAGATATTTTTCGACTCGGTTTAAAAAATGTTAACTTAGATAATAATAATTCTAATATGATAATGTAAACTCCTATTTTTTCTCATGGAAAGGGAAAAAAGGTCACGGCTCACAGGTTTGCTGACTTGTGAGTTTTTTATTTGCCCTTCAGAATCCACAGGAAGCCCCCTGTTGGGTTTTATTTTTTTTTGTTAGGGGAATATTAGTAAAATGTTAAAAAAGCCAAACTAGACGGTTCTAAGCCGTTTAAGAAGAAACAATTTAACTAGCTTTCCTTTTCAGATTCGATGACAATAATAATTCCGTGTATAGTTCAAAATGAAAAAAGCAAGGGTTTCTGATTCCCCTTGCTTTTTGATTTGCCTTCTATGCTGTTGGTCTGATATAAGAAATCAATTTCGGATTTTGTAAAGCAAAATCGCTGTTGATTCTTGCTCTTACTTTGATTTGCCCTCTTTGAAATGCTTCACCTGATTTATCAATATCAATCTGTAATCCCCCACTAGACAAAATACCCCATGCAATTGTTGAAAGGTCACCTACCACGGCTTCACCTTCACCAACCCCACCACCTAAAGTATAGGTTTCAAGGTTTTCCATGTACTTAGGAGGTACTATATATTGCCCCGTTGTATCTGCTAGCAATTGTAAATCCATTTCATCCACATTGTTAAGAATGACAGCATTAGGTCTACCATTAGCACCCCTAATTGCACGAATGCCAGCACCAATACTAGCATAATCAATAGTGCTAGCATCAACAAGATTAATACCACTATCATTTAAGATTCCTGAATATCCTAAAGTTCCCCCACCTTGTAACATGAAGCTTTGAACAGCTTGTGCCATTGCATTTGCCATAATAGTTGTTACAGCCATTCCAATATCAAGCCCACCTGATTCAAGTAATTCAAGTGAAATTGAAGTCATAGCATATAACGGCTTGGCTTCCAATCGGACTGAATCGAAAACGGGACTAGATTCCACAATAAGGTCATTTTCTGCCTTAAACGTTGGAAGAATGTCAGAAACAACTCTAGGAATCACAAGTGCCTTTGTTGTCATTGGAAAGGTTGTCACATTTAACAAGAAATTTGTATCTCTCATTAGGTCAATGAAATTCTGATAAACATCAGTAGGAACAACAATACCACCTGAAGTTGTAGAAAGTGCCCGTTTTACTTCTTCATTTCTAAACTGTCCTGTTACATGGGAATAGATTAAATCACCAATTGTAACCCCTGAATCATGTTTTCCGATACGTTCCTGTCCTACATAACCCCTAACCTCTAAAGGGTTTTCCTCAGAACGTGATTTTTTGATTTTGTCGGATGATTTGCCATTGTTCATAGATGCTCTATATTTTGCATCCCTTTCATCCATTTGGTTCATTAAATCCTCTAGGGTCGTATCATGTTTTTCTAGTTCTGAATCAATGTTTTGAACCTGTTTTTCCAGGCTTTCAAATTTGGTGTTTTCTTGTTCTGATAAAGCACGGTTTTCTTTTTTACAAGTTGCTAACATTTCTTGCATTTCGTTCATAAATGATTCTCTTTGATACCCTTTTCTTAGTAACATCATTTTAGTTGCTAATGGTAATTTCATTAGATTTTCAATCCTTTCAGGTTGTAGTATTTAATCAAATTTTCATATCGTGATAAATCCACAGATTCCACAGTGGATGGTTCAAATTCAGTGAATCGCCTTTCCAGTGTTCCATCACTTCTAACTTCGATAGCTGTTGCACTTGGATAAGCTGGTTTGGTCATTCCACCTAATAAACTAACCTCGATTAAATCAAGGTCACTTATTAACCTTTGTTGGTAATCGTCTTTTGTTTGATATTTTTGTTCCCTTGAAATAAAACCAAAAGACCAACCATTTAGGAATGAACGATTTTCTTTTACTTTGCTGACAATGGTTTCATCATTGATTTCGGCTTCAATTTTCAAACCAATGTCATTTTCAAACATTCTTACACCGTTCTGTTTTGAACCTAAAACCCTATCTTCTTTGTGGTTAAACAAAAGCATCACATCATTAGCCCTTTTCAATGCTTTGTCAAAAGCTTTGGGAAGGATGATTTCCTTGAATGTTTTGCCGTTCTCACTGATAAAGTTTGATTCCTTTTCTGTGATATTTGCAAAACCACTAATAAAGAGTGTTTTTCCATCATTCCTAAATTCAATAAACGGTAACATCTTTTTATGTAACCCCCTTTCGTTTTGGATTTTTTATATCAATGCTATTATCGGAAATAGACTTTTTGATTTGGTATTAATATTATTTCCATTGCCTTGTTTTTCTAGGCTTCCACAGGTGAAATGACTTGCACCATCACCCATAAAACAAAATCTAATTTGCTTACAATCACCCATAGCGACATACAAAAACGGAAAAAAGCCGTGATTATACCACAGAACACCGATCAAAACACAATGATAAAATTTTTCCAGTGGTTTAGCAGCGTTAACTTTTTTCAGGTCTTGAAAATCAAGTCTAGAAAAATGGACATAAAAAAAAACCCACAAATAGTGAGTCTTTTTTTTGACTTTTGAAAGGTGGACTTAAAAAAGTCGTGTACATAGAATTACTAATATTATTCCCTTGTCAGGCTGTTTCAAACGTTTTTCGGCTGAAATGATTCGGCTGAAATTTTAAGAAAATGAAAGCATTTTGAAGTTTGACCAATTCGGCTGAATCATTATTTCCCAAACTTTTAAAAAAGGGAAATTGGCTGAAATCAGTCAAATATGAGATTTGATTTTTCTTGTGGGTTTTGCTTCACGGCTCAAAATTACGTCAAATAATTTTTTTACGTAGTTTATCGGCTGATTCCACAGGTGATGGGCTGAAATTATTTATTTCGGCTGAAAGTTTGGGCTGAAATTTGGGCTGAAATGATTTAAGCCCTTACGGTTGCCCCCACAGGTTTTTTAAAAAGATTGTCATAGTAATACAGCCTTACGGCTCGAATAATGCCTGAAAAGGTCTAATAAAGACGAATAAGCATCCTTGTAAGGTCTGCTTTACGGTCTAATATTCATCAGCATATAAAACGGTTGTATATTCTCGATTCCATTCAGTTATGATATAAACCTTTTCACCATCCACCATATAAGCTGATAACACCCTTTCACCGTGTTTAATTGCTTCATGGTTGCTGTCTATATCCTCATTATCCAAAACCCCAAAATCACCCGTTATATGCTGTCTGATAAGGCTTGCTATTTTAACAGGTTCTAAACTGTCGGCAATGGTTCTAGTTGTCACCACATGCCCCAATTCAAACAATGCCCTTGAATTTCTCATTTCCAATCAATCCCCTTTCAGATTCCCATTATTGACAATTAAAAAGCAAAATAAAAAAAGCCCCTATTTGTCAGGATTGGAGTACCGACAAGGGGCAAAGAAGGGGAAAATCTCAAAATGTTAAATCTGCAATTAAAGATTTGCAAAAGCACTTAGAAATTGAAACGGACAAAACTATCTTTTGTGAAAAGAAATCAAGCAATCAAACTAAAGCAAAGGAGAAAAATGTTCAATAATGATACTTTAAATCATTTACAAGCGTGTTATTATTATTGACTTATATATGGGTCTTTAACCTTCAAAACCTTCTTTTGTTGGTGCATTGATTCAACTAAATCAATATAACGTCTTTCATCAAAGCACACCTGTTTAATAAATTCATATACGTTTTTGGGCATTTCCTTTTTACGTTCTTCAATATAGGATTCTGTTTCAATGATATAACCAATGTTAGCTGTTTCCACTTCTTTCAGCCCCTTTGAAAAATCGTTTTATATTTTAGGTTTCACAAAAGTTTTGCATTATAACATAGCAAATTGAAAGGTTAACAAAAGTAAACCGATCAAATGTCAATATGAAACTGTTGGAAGCTGCTTCACCATTTCAACAATTAAAAAAGCCTTCCCCAATCACTAGGAAGGCTTTCAGCACAATCAACCACAAGACAAAATAAATGGAGTTACTATTGAAATTGATTTAGGCATTAACACGCATACAAGCAACCACATACATTTATTATCATTTCGCTTGATTCTTTTTTAATTCAATCACCCTTGAAATTTCGCTTCTCATAAGCTGTTTAATTTGGGTCGGAATAATAAATTTGAATTGATAACCTTTATATTCGCAATAGGCTTCACAATCAAAAATATATTGCTGAAGTGCTTCATCTGAAAATTCCCTGAAATATTTTTCACCAATAACAGGCTTTATTTCTACCTTAAAAAAGCCCTCTTTTGTCCTGTTTTTTAATGTCACAATCATTGAATCCACAGGTTTTTCACCCCTTTACAATCCCAGTCAAAAAATAATCTCAGTTTTAACGCTTAGTCGGAAATCCTTCCCTATTCGCCGGTTGTCCCATATATGCAAAAATACCCCCAAACAGGGGGGGATTTGAATTTTTTTAAAATAAAACCATTTGAATGTTTTCAAACTGATTTAAGAATCTTTGCAATGCTAAATCAGGTTCATGTTCTCGATAGTCCACAATTAAATAATTATGTCCTAGCTTTTCAGCATATCTTTTCTTGTTCCTATCGTTTGCCTGTTCCTGTTTAAGTGTTCTAGCACTAAAGAATGATACTTCTTCATAATGTTGTTTGCCGTGTACTTCTACAATCAAATTATGTGAAGGGATATAAATATCATATCGCCATCTTTTATTAGGCAATAGGTGTTCACATTTGTATTCAATTAACATACTATCTAACCAATCACAAACAGCTACCACACCATATGAATTGTTACATATTGGACAACCTTGCCCGTCTTTACGTTGCTTATAGACTGAAGGGGAAATTAAATAAGGTTCATGCCCACACCTGAAATCAATAAGCACTTTCTCATATTGATTCTGTCCATATTCACTTAATAAAATATGTCCATTCGCTTTCACAGTTGCTTTAAATTCTATTCTTGATGGTTCTGATTGATTTATTGAATTATTAATATATTGACATTCTCGACAACCTGATTTTCGGTATTTATATTTTGAAGCCCTTACTAATGTTGGTTCATGTCCACACTTGAAATCAATTAATACTTTTTCCTTGCCTGAAATATATGGTGATAAAAGTTTATGCCCATTTGATTCCACAAGGGATGGGAATGAATTTATATTTCGTTTCAATCGTGATTTAGCTTTTTTGGTTGTTGCACCACATTTTGGACAACCTTTTCCAATCAAATAATTATATGGTCTAATTTTAAAAAAACCATGCCCACAAAATTCATTTACTGAAATATACGTATCGCTATTAGTGTAAACACCTTTTATTTCATGCTTATTTTTAGTAATCGTATCAATCAAATTATCTAAACCTTGTTTTACTTGCTTATTGTAATCTCCATTTATTTTAAAAAGCTTCACTGATTCGTGAAGCATAATCCCCCTATATTCCATTTACATCAACTCATTTTCCACAAGGTATTGACGTAAAATTTTATTTACAATCTCGGATTTGTTACCATGTTGGACATTATCAAGAAAATTAGCAATGTCTTTATCAAAGTAAATACCCTTGTAAACCCTAGCATTATCATCCTTGCTCTTACCTTTAATAAGGTCTTTAATTTCCATAACCATGTTATCACCCTTTACAATAGTATTTTTACTATCATTATTGCCATTATTTTTGGTGTTAATAACATTATTATCAATACTATTTTCAATGCTAGCATCATTATTGTTATTACTATATATGCTAGCATTTATGCTATTAGCCTTACTTTTTCTAGTTTTGGTAGGTTTCACAAATTCCCCTAAATCCTTTTCAGCTTCAATATTATCAGCTTCCAATATCCAACCCTTTTTTCCTACCATTGGAGGAGTAGCACCCACAGCCTTCAAAACTTCCCTTAAAGCTTTTTCCCCAATAGGAAGGCTTTTCACAATATCTTTCAAAGGTTGTTCTTTGGTCATTTCCACAATGTCTTTAATCGTGATATTCAATTTTTCCATGCTTGATTTTTCCCCTTTTCCTTTGGTTTGGTTCGCCCTATTTTTCTTGTCCATGATAGGGTCTAGCCTGTCGATAGGCTTGTTACTATTTAATTTACTATAACAATAATATCATATTGCTAGTAACAATGCTAGCATTAAATTAATGAAATGATTCCACAAGGGATTGAATAGGTTCGATTGCCAAACGGCAACCAAAATTGCCGTTCAATTGCCACTAATGGCAACCCTTAAAACCTAGTAACCACAAGGGATGAAGGGTCACAGTTGCCAAAATTGCCGTTTTTTTGTCCATCTTTTATAGAATATTTATCTATCCCCCTGTTTCTCTGTTACTTTTATTTTTTATCTTTTTTAATATAAAAATGGCAATTATGGCAACTAATAGAGTTAAACCTTTGATACTATTGACTTTTTGTGGTTGCCATTCTGAAAAAAAACGGCAACCAAACGGCAACCACGGCAACCAAAACGGCAACCAAACAGAAAAAAAGCACCCTTTTTCAGGTGCTTTCATCCCTTGTGGAATCATTTTTTCATATATGCCCTTCTTGAACCATATTCTCCACACTTTTGTTTTTTCTCTATCCGTTCATAACCCAATGATAATAACATTGCTTTGATTCGGTCTGAATCACGTTTTGTGGGCTTGTTTTTCAGGTCATTGGTGACAACCTTATCCCATATCTCACGTTCACATAAATGCACCCTGTTTTCGGCTGTTAGGACAGCTTCTGCATATTCTTGTACTTCATCCTGTAAAGGGTCAATATCTTGGAAATCACGGAAAATATCTTGCTCGAATACCTGTTGTAAATCCTTATCAATCCATGTGAGATAACCCATATCATAATAATATTTTGTTTCAGCCCATACTTGTGAAATCGTTTCAGGTGTTAAATCCTTGAAAGGGTCTAAATTGCCGTTCCCATTACATTTGATAGGGAATCTTCTTCTTTCCCCTGTTTCATCTGTTAAAATTTCAGCTCTATTGCTTGTACCATAAAAAACAGAATGTCTTTTGTGGTCTGTTGCATTTCCTCTTTCATAAGCACCACGGTATTTATCATTTTTACTTGAAATAAACATTTTGATTTCTTCATCAGACTTATTTTTGAATGCTTTCATTTCAGGAAATTCACATATCCAATTATCTGCAAGGATTTCGCCTGAAATTTTAGGGTCTAAATTAATTAATGAATCAGTAAACCATTTTTCATTTGCCAGCTTATAACCAATAACACTTTTACCGATTCCCTTTGCACCCACAAGGATAGGCATTATTTCAAATTGACAGCCTGGGGAATAGATTCTTTTAACAGCACCTGTTAACCATCTTTTTGTGATTTCCCTTGTGTACTCTGAATCTTCAGCACCTAGATAATCAATAAACAAAGTCGGTACTCTGATTTCCCCATCCCATTGAACCGATTCAATGAATGATTTGATTTGGTGAAAACTTCTTTTTTGGGTTATATGGACAAAAGCATTTTCAATCTTTGCTTTGCCGTAAATTTCCCATTCAACCCCTAACCAGTGTTCTAATTGATTCCAATCATGTGATTTCCATTCTGTATTATCAGGGTCTAATTTCCTCCACGGTAAATCCCCTTGTAAGGTCACTTGTGAGGAAAATTCATCCCATGCAAGGGAATCACCCAAAACATTATCTAAAATCAATTCAATGTTTTTTGAGGTTCTTTTGATAAAACCTTTTTCACTGTATTCTAAATCATCTTTCCATGAATCAGGTTCATTGCTTGTGGTTTCTTGCTCTTGATTTGATTCGTTTGATTCGGATCGTTTACTTTCGTTAACCCTATCCCATTCTGATTGATTCCCATCAATCGCCTTTTTGATTGTTCTTTTTACATAATCGGTTCTATTCCATTTTTCACGATACAATCCTGATTTTTTAAAAAGTCTGTCCATCTGTTCTGAATCATTGTTTGTCCAATAGGCTAAATGATTACTTAAAGCTTGGTCGGCTCTTGATGGGTCAGGTCTGCCGTTTTCATCACAATAATTTGATATATCACCATTAAATAAATTTTTGATTTCATCACCGTTTTTGGAATCAAACATTTTATTTAAAAC
>Ga0006562J51391_1009575_pt1 | contig 14540 bp, 13 predicted proteins | sample Ararhi6_input_d2_FD_51391 | JGI IMG/M metagenome (IMG submission 51391) | reverse complement strand
GCGGCTTGGCGCCGAGGCGCGAGATGATGGTGTCGACGGTGAAGTAGAAGTCGGCGCCGAGCTTGTCCATCTTGTTGACGAAGCAGATGCGCGGGACGACGTACTTGTCGGCCTGACGCCACACGGTCTCCGACTGGGGCTCGACGCCCTCCTTCGCGTCGAACACGGCGACGGCGCCGTCGAGGACGCGGAGCGAACGCTCCACCTCGACGGTGAAGTCCACGTGACCGGGCGTGTCGATGATGTTGATCTGGTTCTTGTTCCAGAAACAGGTCACGGCCGCGGACGTGATGGTGATGCCGCGCTCCTTCTCCTGCTCCATCCAGTCGGTGGTCGAGGCGCCATCGTGCGTCTCGCCGATCTTGTGGTTGACGCCCGTGTAGAACAGGATGCGCTCGGTCGTAGTGGTCTTGCCGGCATCGATGTGGGCCATGATGCCGATGTTGCGGACCTTGTTCAGGTCGGTGAGCACGTCCTGTGCCACAGGGTTCCTCCGAATTGTTGAAAGTGAGGGGTGCCGTCCGGGCGCGGCACTATGAGGTATAACGCCCGGACGGCCAGATTTATTACCGCGGTGCGGTGCTTACCAGCGGTAGTGGGCGAAGGCCTTGTTCGACTCGGCCATCTTGTGCGTGTCCTCGCGACGCTTGACAGCGGCGCCGAGACCGTTGGACGCGTCCAGGATCTCGTTCTGGAGACGCTCGGTCATCGTCTTCTCGCGACGACCCTTGGCGTAGCTGGTGAGCCAGCGGAGCGCGAGCGTGTTCGCGCGGTGCGGCTTGACCTCGACCGGCACCTGGTAGGTCGAGCCACCGACACGGCGGGAGCGGACCTCGAGGGTCGGACGGATGTTGTCGAGAGCCTTCTTCAGCGTGGTGACCGCGTCCTGGCCGGACTTGGTGGCGACACCCTCGAGCGCGTCGTAGACGATGCGCTCGGCGAGGCCCTTCTTGCCGTCGAGGAGGATCTTGTTGACGAGCTGGCTGACGACCGGCGCGCCGTACACGGGGTCGGCGACGACGGGGCGCTTCGGAGCGGGACCCTTGCGAGGCATTACTTCTTCTCCATCTTCGCGCCGTAACGGCTGCGAGCCTGCTTGCGGTTCTTCACGGCCTGGGTGTCCAGGGCGCCACGAACGATCTTGTAGCGGACACCCGGGAGGTCCTTCACACGACCGCCGCGGACGAGCACCATCGAGTGCTCCTGCAGGTTGTGGCCCTCACCGGGGATGTAAGCGGTGACCTCGGTCCCGTTCGACAGCTTCACACGGGCGACCTTGCGGAGCGCCGAGTTCGGCTTCTTGGGGGTGGTGGTGTACACACGCGTGCACACGCCGCGCTGCTGCGGGTTGGCCTTCAGGGCGGGAGCCTTGGTCTTGGTGACCTTCGGCGTCCGGCCCTTACGGACCAACTGCTGAATGGTTGGCACTGAACTTCTCCTTATATGGACTGCACGGTGACAGTTGTTGCTTCTTCCCCATGAGCCACCCACCGGCTTCGCGCCCGTCATCGGAACGATGGAGGCTGTCGTCGGGTGGAACGGCACTTGGGGGAATCGGACGGCAGAGCCGGCCGATATGCCGTGGGGGCCGGGGTCCCGTGCGGTCTCCCTGCCCATCGGATGAGTACGTGCCAACCCGCTCGCTCCTGGCCCGGAAACCGGGCACGAAGCAAGCGCGCGACAGAGCGCACACCCGATAAATACTATCCGCCGGGGGCCGGTCGGTCAAATGAGCACGGGTGCGGGCGGCCGGTGTCCGCGCAGGGCGAAACCCACTGCGGCACCCGTCAGCCCTGGGTCGTCCCGTCCTCGTACTGGGGCGTGAACACGGGGGCGCCGCCCGGGCCGAACGTCACGGATCCGAAGTACTGGAACGAGAACGGATCCGTCGACGCCGGGCCGGTCGAGCCGTCGGTGGGGCTCGTCACCGTTCCGGATGCCTCGACGGTCCCCTCGTCGCTCGACACCATCCATCCGCCGTGCGCCCACGAGGAGTCGACCGCGACGAGGGGGCGTTGGTCCAGCTTCCACTGGACGCCGCTCACCGTGTAGCCGTCGTCGGTCGTGTCGTCCACGACGAACGGGCATCCGGCCGGATCGGGAACGGTCGTCGCCAGGCACGCGTCCAGCCACGCGTCGACGGCGGCGCGCGCGGCGGTGTCGCCATCGGACGAGAGCTGGGCCGGGAAGCGGGTGGTCTTCGCCCGGTCGGACGGGCTGGATGCCACGTCCGCATCCCAGATCCGGTAGGCGGCGTTGGGCGACGTGAAGCTCATGGGGTAGCTGCCCGGGAGAGCGCGGAATGCGACGATCGTGCGCAGCGCCTGCTTCACGGGCCTGATGCCGGCGATGGAGTAGGTCATCCCGTCCGGCGCCTGCACCTCGAACGAGACCGTGTCCGGTGCGACCTTCGCCATGCGCCAGAGCGGGACGCCGGGGAGCCCGCCGGTCCGCTCGAACGCGAACGTACGGCGCTGCTCCTGGTCGCCCTGCGTGAGGACGGCCTCAACGGTCGTGCGGCCCGACCGGGTCGCCGGGTGGCCGACGGTGAACGACGTGATGCGATGCGTGGCCTTGGCATACGCCGTGTCGGTCAGCAGGATGTCCCCGGCCGACCGGTGGATCCCGGCGATGCGCATCGCCTGCTCCGCCTTGCCGTGCTCGAGCGCGGTCAGGTACCGCGCGACCAGGGTGCGCGGAAGGTCCTGCGCCATGCCGATCGTCGCGACCGACATCACGGCGCCCGCCAGCGTGGCGAGTACCGCCGCCGTGGCGCCCAGCCACAGCGCCGTCCGTTTCGACTTCTCCACGGTCAGCCCTGGGACCCGTCGCCGCGCGCCGGCGTGAAGACCGCACCGTCGCCGGTGAAGGTGACCGTGCCCGAGTACGCGAATGGGATGTCGCCCGTCGAGACCTGCCCGGTGGCGCCGTCGGCGAGCCTGGTCACCTTCGCCGTCGCCGTGACCGAGCCGCCGGAGCCGCGGACGTCCCACCCTCCGTCGTGCCAGTCTCCGTACATGTCGACCTCGGGGCGCGTCACCAGTGCCCACCGCAGGTCGCTCAGCCGGACGCCGTTCGCCGTCTCGTCCTTCACCAGGAACGGGCAGTTCGCCGGAGCGGCGTCCTGCGTGGCGAGGCAGGCGTCCAGCCAGTCCTCGACGGCCTTCTTCGCATCCGCGTAGCCCGTTTCGGAGAGCTCGGCGGCGAACACCGTCGGAGTGACGACGCTGCCGACCGGGTGCGAGATGGCGACACCGCTCTTCGCGGAGTAGTCGGCGCTCGACGAGCTGACCTTCACCGGGTAGCTGCCGGGGAGGGCGCGCAGCTTCGCAACAGCGTCATCGCTCGACGGCGTGACACCCGCGATGGTGAAGCTCAGGCCGCTGGGACCGGGGGTCTCGACCTCGACGGTGTCCGGCGTCACGGGCGCCAGCTTCCACAGCGGGAGGAACGGCAGGCCGCCCGCGCGGACGACGCGGAAGGAGCGGTGGTACGGGCGATCGCCCTGCTCGACCGTCGCATCCACCGTCGTCACGCCTTTGCGGGTGACCGGGGCCCCGAGCGTGAACGAGGTGATGCGGTCGGTCGCGGTCGCGTAGGCCTTCTGGGTCAGCAGGATGTCGCCGGAGCGCGGAGTGATCCCGCCCAGTGTCATCGCCTCGCGGGCATGGCCGTGGACGAGGGCGTCGAGATAACGCGCGACTACGGTGCGCGGCATGCTCTGCGCCGCCGCGACGGTGGTGACGGAGAAGAAGGCGCCGACGGCCGTGCACAGCACGGCAGCGGCGGCGAGGACCCACCAGAACCAGCGGACGCGGACGGTGCGCTTCGCGGGCGCGGCTTCGGACTCGGTGCTCACGTGGACTCCCCCATACCGGCCGGATACCGATCGGCCGACAGTCAGCTTAGGGGCGGGACGCAGAAGAGCGCGGGCACCCTTTCGGGGTACCCGCGCTCCGCTGTCGTGTGGGTTCGGCTCAGCCGCCGATGCCCTTGGCGAGCTCGCTGTCGACGTTCTGCAGGGCGTCGGCCGCCTTGGTGAGGAACTGCGACATCCCGTCGAGTCCGTTCACCGCCTCGGTGGTGCCCTTGGTGAACTGCTCGTACGAGGTGTGGAAGGCGCCGGACGCCTGGTCGGTGACGAAGCCCCCGTTCACGAGCCCGTTCACCAGGTTCTGCAGCTCGTGGAGCTTCGCGGTGATGTCGTCCTTGCCCGCGATGAGGCGGTTGGCGGCATCGGTCATCTCGCCGTACGTGACGTTCATGTTGGCCATGACGGTCCTTATCCCTTCGGTTCGAAAGAGGCCGTACCCCCGGGGCCGACCAGCTACGTCCACCTAACCAGGCCTGCGGAGAGGACGGAATGGGGAGCACTCCCCATCCGTCGGAGTTCACGCTCGCCGGGCCAGCGGGATAGCGTGGCTGCCATGCCGTCGTACAGCCCGATGAAGCCGAACCCGAACTCCGCCGCTGCACGCGGAACCAGGTCGCGTTCGGACCGCTCCTCGACACCGCCGTCGCAGGCCGAGCGCGCGCTCCGCCCTCTCGGATACCTGCTGGTGGCCCTGGTGTGGACGGTGCTCGGGGCGGTCACGGTGGCTCTCCCCGCCGCCCTGCCCTTCGGTCTCTGGAGCACGAACCCCGACTTCAACTCCCGCGAGTTCGTCACGGGCGGTGACACCGTGATCATCGTGCTGTTCCTCGTGTTCGCCCTCGTCGTGCTCGTCCCGCTGCTCGGGTACGCGTTCGTCGCGCTCGCGCTCGGATCGGTCTCGCTCGCCGTGCTCTCGTGGACGTACGTGGTCCGCAGCCTTCGGCCGTCGTACGCGGACGAGCGGCTGTCGAGCACGGGATGGTCGCGCAACGTCATCGGGCCGGTGACGGTCGGCAAGACGGCACTGTCGCTGCTCCCGGTCCGGATGACGCGCTGGACGGCGTTCTGGACCGAGATCATGTTCCTCGGCTGGCGACCGGGACGCGCCGTGCTGGTCGCCGGCATCCCCTACGGTCTCGCGTCGTTCCTCGTCGCCGGCTGGCTGTTCTGGCCGGTCGGCCCGATCGGCGCGGTCGTCTGGACCGTTGTGACGGCGGCGCTCGTTGTGACCACCGTCGTGCTGATCGTCCGCGAGTACCGCCGCCGGGCGAGCGGGCGGAAGGTGAGCGGACGGAAGGTCAGCGGGCGGAGGCCGGCTGCACGAGAGGCGCGCGGAAGCTGATCGAGTCGATCATCGCGTCGAACAACTCCAGGTAGAGCTCCGGAGCCGTCGCCATCGGCGCGTTGATGCGCGCGTGGATGAGTCGCGAGCCGTCCGGAACCGCGAACCGGTAGTCGGCCACCAGTTCAGGAGCGGACTGCTCGTCGTAGGTCGTCTGCCGGACCTGCGATCGACGTCGCACCGGCCCGATGGAGAACTCGAGCGCGTCGTCGTCCGGGAAGCAGCGCTGCAGGTGCGTGGCGGTGTCGTCGTCCGGTCCGGGTGTCGTCGGCCACTCCTCGCGCGACAGCACGATGGAGGCGGGGAACGGCACCCCCGGGAGGATCTCCATCGAGAGCGCGAGGGCGAAAGCAGAGGTCGCGTCCGCCAGGGCGACCAGGTGCTCCAGCTCGGTCTTCGCCGTGCGCCGGACGCGCGCCAGCCGGTCGGCGCGACCGACCCGCTCGGTGACGAGGCGCGCGATGCGCCGGGAGGCCGCCTCCTCGTCGTGCAGCGGGATCATCACCCACGTGCCGGGGAAGACGATGGTGAGCTCATCGTCGAGCGAGGTCAGACGTGCGTCGGTCATGCGAACTCCCCCAGAGTGACGCGCAGCGAGTCGGCGATGGCCTGCGTGTCAGTGACCATGTCGTCGAAGCCGCCGATGAATCCCGATCGGAACACGGTGTGGAACGCCTGTGCGGACCCGACCGGGAAGATCGCGAAGACCACACGCTGCTCCAGGAGGGCGTCGCCCGCGTCGTCGTCGGCGAGGGCCGTCAGGTGCGTGAAGCCGACGAGCTCGCCGACCGCGTGGGCCGTGCGCCAGGAGCGGTAGCCGAGGGTCTCGTAGCCGGGGCGGCGTTCGGCCGCATCCGCGTCGGTCGCCGCGAGGTAGCTCTCCGGGCTGTCGTCGACCTCGAGCTGCAGCAGCTCGAAGGTCTGGTATGCGTTGAGGACGCCCGCCGACGGGATCGGGATGTACACCCGCGCGCGGGTGGCTCCGGTCGGGTCCTCGGCGTGCAGCACCTGCTGCAGGGCGCGGAGCTGGGCCGTCAGGCCGGCCGCCTGCTCACCCGCGTCCAGGGTGGCCGCGAATCGCTCCGGCCAGTCCCCTCGAGGGTCTTCGCTCAGCAGCTCGACGTCGTACCAACCCTCCGGGGCCTCGAACGTGAAGTCGACGATGTCGCGCGGGCGCAGCGTCATACGGGTCAGCCTCCTCAGCCGTTGTTGCTCTTGTAGGTCGGAACATACTTGTCCGCCTGGCCGAGCGCGAACTTCTGCAGGTCGATGCTGGGGATCTTCGGCAGATCGGTGTGGTTGCCGCCGTCGAACTTGTTGGCGATCTCGTCCACCTTGCCCGGAGCGTTGACCAGCTCGATGCCCTTGTTGATCAGCGCGGTGCCCTGGTGGTACGCGGCGACGACGGTGAGCGGGTTCACCTCGCGGGCGCCGACGTCATGCGAGACGGCCCGCACGACGTTCTGGTCGATGCCGAGCAGCGTCCGCATCGCCTTCGCCTTGTCGGCGCCGTCCGTCACCAGGGCCTTGTACGCGGCGCGCTGGCCGGCGGCCGACTCGCCGGCGGCCTGCCAGATCTTGACCGGGTTGACGTCGTTGAGCGGCTTCTCGAAGAGCTTCTTCGTCGCCGACTTCATCAAGCGCTTGCCGATCTGCATCTTGAGCATGGCGTTCGGGCTGGTGCGCACGCCGCCGACCAGTCGCGGAGCACGGGCCAGCGCCTTGATGCGCGCGGCCTTTCCGAGGAACGCGAAGATGCGTCCGCCGAAGAGGCTCAGCGCGACGCCGACGGCGGCTCCGATGATGTCGAGGAACGTGCCCTCGCCGTTCGCGAACTTCACGACGGCATCGACCAGCTTGATGATGGATGCGACCAGCGCGATCACGACCAGTACCTGGCCGAGGATCGGAACCCAGGAGAGGAAGATCGCCAGGACCCCGGCGATGTCGCCGATGGTCTCGATGACATCCATCACCTTGTCCCAGAAGCCCGGGTTCTTGAGGCCGTTGTTGTGGTGGTCGACGACGTCGACGATCGCGTCGACAGCCTTCTCGGCCGCGCGGTTCTTCTTGTCGCGGGCGTCGTACCAGGCCTGGTGCGCCGCCTGCAGGGCTGCGTTGGCGTCGCGGGCGGCATCGTCGGCCTTGTCGGCCGACTTGCCCGCGGTCGCGGCGTCCTCCGGCTTCGCCTTCTGCGCGTCGGTGTGGGCGGTCGTCGCCGCCTTGTGCGCCGCATCCGCCGCGCTCTGCTTCTGCTCGATCAGCGCGATGGCCTTGTCGGCGTCGTCCTGCGCCTCGCGCAGCTGCGCGGCGTACGTGATCAGCGCGTTCGCCGTCTTCGAGTAGCGGTCCTTGGCCTTGTTGATGTCTTCTGCGGTGTCCTTCGACATCTCCTGCAGCTTCGATACGGCCTGGGACTTGTAGCCGTCGAGGTCGTGGATCTTGTTGAGCTCCTTCACGGAGCGCTGGATCGCCTCGCCGATCGACTCGTAGTGCCGGGCCTTCGCCTCCAGGACGTCGGGGTCGCCGGTCAGCGGCTGGAACTCCTTGTCGCTCACTTGTGGTCCGCACCCTTCTTCTCGTCCAGCGCCTTGGCGAGGTCGCCGTCCACCTTCACGAAGTTGTCCGCCACCGCGGCGATGACCTGCTGCACGTTCTTCACGTTCTCGGTCATCTCCTTGCGCTTCTCGTTCCACTTGTGGGCGAAGTCGCGGACGTGGCTGTGCAGGTCGTCGTGCCCGGTCGCCTCGGCGACGGAGTCGCTGAAGTCGTCGGCGTTCTGGAACTCGCGCACGACGGCGTCGAGGTCATCGCGCAGCTGCACCAGCTCGTCCAGCTTGAGTACGAGATCGGACACTGTTCCTCCCCTTCCGGTGGCGACCGCCGGAGTCCTCCGGTCATCCTGCCTTCAGCAACGTACCGGTGGACCAGCGGGGAAGCGATGGGGAGCGGTCCCCATCCACGTGCGGGCGAGGAGATGGGTATGGTGCTGAAGTGCGACTGAAACTGACTCTCGCCCGCCCGTCCGGCAGCAGCGATGACATCGTCGTCACCGCCGACGCCGCCGCCAGCATCGCCGAGGTTGCCTCGACCGTGGCGCGGATCGATCCGCGGCGCACCGGACCGGTCGCCGCGCCAGGCGCGCTGACGCTCCGCGCCCAGCTTCCCGGACAGGCCGATCCGCTCGTCCTGCCGCCGGACGCCCCGGTCGGGGAGGCGTGGATCGGCAGTGGTGCGACGGTCGCGCTGGCCGACGCCGGCCTCCACTACGTCTCCCCCGAACTCGGCGACGTGCCGATTGTCGCGACGCTGCGGGTGCTCAGCGGTCCGCAGGAGGGCACGGAGTTCCCTCTGCGTGCCGGGACCACGGTGCTCGGTCGCGACGAGTCGTGCGACATCGTTCTGCAGGATCCCCTCGTCTCGAAGCGTCACGTGCGGTTCGAGGCGGGCGACGGCGTCGAGGTCGTCGACCTGGGCTCGGCGAACGGTGTCGTCGTCGACGGCGGGCTGGTGACCCGGTTCACCGTGCGGCGGTCGGAGACGCTGCTGCTCGGCGACACCGAGGTGGAGCTCGAGGTGAAGTCGGGGTCCGAGCTGCCGGCGGCTCCGCCCACCGCGGGCCCGGTGTTCTTCAACCGGTCGCCGCGCGTCGAGCGGCGATACTCCGGGCAGGTCTTCCAGGCGCCCGAGGTGCCCGGCGAGAAGGACGACCCGCCCTTCCCCCTGCTCGCCATGATCACGCCGCTGCTTCTCGGCGGTGCGATGTTCTTCCTGACGCACAACCCGACCAGCCTGCTCTTCGTGCTGCTGTCGCCGGTGATGCTCGTCGGCAACTACATCAGCGGCCGCACCCGCGGCAAGCGGAAGCTCAAGAAGCAGATCGCGCTGTTCGAGCAGCGGCTCGAGGCGCTCTCCAGCAAGCTGGAGCAGGAGCGCACCATGGAGGTCGAGCTGCGCCAGGCGGAGACGCCGACCACCGCGGACGCCCTCGCCGAGGCGGTCCGCCGCGGCCCGCTGCTCTGGACGCGGCGCCCGGAGCACTGGTCGTTCCTCAACCTGCAGCTGGGCCGGGGCACCATGCGCTCGCGGAACACCGTGCAGGCCGTCGACCGGGGCGAGCTGATCGTCGAGTTCCAGGAGCGCCTCGACGCGGTCATCGCCGACAACGCCCTGGTCGAGGACGTCCCGGTGCTCGACAACCTGTACGAGTCCGGAGCGCTCGGCATCGCCGGACCGGCCGACCTCATCGCGGGATCGGTGAACTCGGTGCTCGTCCAGCTCACCGCCCTGCACTCCCCCTCCGAGCTGGCGGTCGCCGCCCTCGTCTCACCGCGGTGGTCGCGCGAGCTCGGCTGGCTGAAGTGGATGCCGCACACCTCGTCCCCGCACAGCCCGCTGGCCGGCGCTCACCTCGCCGACAGCGCATCCTCGGCCGCCGGCGTGCTGAGCTCGCTCGAGGGCCTCGTCGAGGAACGCCTCGCGGCCGCGAAGGCCGCCCCGCAGCGGCGTGGTGCCATGGAGCAGGAGAGCGCCGCCCTCGAGCGCGGCGCGGAGGTCGGACGCTCGCAGACCAGCAACGGGACGCCATCGCCGGTCCCCGCCGTGATCGTCGTCATCTCCGACGATGTCGCCGTCGACCGCGCCCGCCTCGTGCAGCTCGCCGAGGCGGCGGCCGACGCCGGCGTCTTCCCGGTGTGGATCTCGGACGACGTCGACCGGCTCCCGGCCGTCTGCCGCACGTTCCTTCAGCACACCGACCAGCCGCACCGCGCGCGGGCCGGTTTCGTCCGCATCGGCGAGACGGTGGAGGACGTCGTCACCGAGCCGGTCAGCGCCGCGACCGCGCTCGACTACGCCAAGCGGATGGCCCCCGTCATCGACGCCGGAGCCCTCGTCGCCGATGCCAGCGACCTGCCGCGCTCCGTGTCGCTGGTGACGCTGCTCGGACACGAGCTGGCCGAGTCGTCGAGTGCGGTGGTCGACCGCTGGCGGCAGAACGCCTCCATCCACGACCGCACCGCCGGCGCGAAGCCCACGCGACGCCGACCCGGCACGCTGCGCGCGACCATCGGGTCGGCCGGCGTCGACGCCATGCACCTCGACCTGCGCACGCAGGGACCGCACGCCCTCGTCGGGGGCACCACCGGCGCCGGCAAGAGCGAGTTCCTGCAGGCGTGGGTGCTCGGGATGGCCGCCGAGTACAGCCCCGACCGCGTCACCTTCCTGTTCGTGGACTACAAGGGCGGGTCCGCGTTCGCCGACTGCGTCAGCCTCCCGCACTGCGTGGGCCTCGTCACCGACCTGAGCCCGCACCTGGTGCGCCGTGCGCTCACCAGCCTCCGGGCCGAGCTGCACTACCGTGAGCACCTGCTCAACCGGAAGAAGGCGAAGGACCTGCTGGAGCTGGAGAAGCGCGGCGATCCGGACAGCCCGCCCGCGCTCGTGCTCGTCATCGACGAGTTCGCCGCGCTGGTCGGCGAGGTGCCGGAGTTCGTCGACGGCGTCGTCGACATCGCCCAGCGCGGACGCTCACTCGGCATCCACCTCATCATGGCGACGCAGCGGCCGGCGGGTGTCATCAAGGACAACCTCCGCGCCAACACCAACCTCCGCATCGCGCTGCGCATGGCCGACGAGTCGGACAGCCAGGACGTGGTCGGCGTCGCCGACGCCGCACACTTCGACCCGAGCATCCCCGGCCGCGGCATGGCGAAGACCGGGCCCGGGCGTCTCGTGCGGTTCCAGTCGGCCTACGCCGGCGGCTGGACTACCCGCGAGCCCGAGCGGGCGGGCGTCGAGGTCGCCGAGCTCCGCTTCGGCGGCGAGGTGCGCTGGGAGGAGGAGCGGCCCGCCGAGGAGCCGGAGCGCGACCTCGGCCCCACGGACCAGCAGCGGATGGTCGCCGCGATCGTGCGCGCGCAGTCGGCCGCGCACATCCCGGCTCCCCGCCGTCCGTGGCTCGACGAGCTCGCCGCCGCCTACGACCTCGGGCTGCTGCGGCAGCGCACCGACGCGGAACTGCTGCTCGGTGTCGCCGACATCCCGGACCGCCAGGAGCAACGCCCGGTCTACTTCCAGCCCGATGTCGACGGCAACCTCGCCGTCTACGGCACCGGCGGCTCCGGCAAGTCCACGGTGCTCCGCACCCTCGCCTCCGCCGCCGCGATCACTCCGCGCGGCGGCCCCGTGCACGTCTACGGTCTGGACTTCGGGGCGGGCAGCCTGCGGATGCTGGAGAAGCTCCCGCACGTCGGCTCGATCATCCCCGGCGACGACCCGGAGCGCATCATCCGGCTGTTCCGGATGCTGAAGGAGACGCTCGAAGACCGCGGGCCGCGCTTCGCCGAAGCGAACGCGTCCAACATCACCGAGTACCGGTCGCTGACCGGCCGCCAGGAGGAGCCGCGCATCCTGCTTCTCGTCGACGGCTTCCCCAGCTTCCGCGAGGACTTCGAGATCCCGGCCGGGCGGTCGCAGTGGTACGACGTGTTCCGCGACCTGCTGGCCGACGGCCGGCGGCTCGGGATGCACGTGGCGCTGACCGGCGACCGTGCCGGCGCCGTCCCCACCGCGATCGGTTCGCTGGTTCAGCGCCGCGTCGTGCTGCGGCTGGCGGACGACGGGTACGGGATGCTCGACGTGCCCAGCGACATCCTCTCGCCCGCCTCCCCTCCCGGCCGCGCGATCGTCGACGGCTACGAGACTCAGATCGCCGTGCTCGGCGGGTCGCGTGCCGTCGCGGACCAGTCGGAGGCGGTCCGCCGTCTCGCGGAGGCGATGGAGCGCGCCGGCATCCCGGAGGCGCCCGTGGTCGGCTCGATGCCGAAGGAGCTGGACCCCACGTCCCTTCCGAACAGCGTCGGCGGACAGCCCGTACTCGGCATCGGCGACATCGACCTCGGCCCGCTCGGCTTCGAGCCATCGGGGACGCTGCTCGTCGCCGGACCGCCGGCCAGCGGTCGCACGACCGCGTTGGCGGCGGTGGCGGATGCGGTGGCGCGCTTCGACGCCGAGACGCGGCTGTACTACGTGGGAAGCGCCCGGTCTCCGCTCTCCGGGTCGAGCCTGTGGACGGACCGAGCGCTCACGCCGGCGGACGCCGCCGAGCTCGCGAAGGACCTCGCCGTCGCCATCGCCGACCCGGACACCGAGGGGCGGATCGCGGTGTTCGTCGAGAGCATCGGCGACTTCCTGCAGACGCCCGCCGACTCCCCCATCGTGGAGCTGATCCGCGCCATCCGGCGCAGCGATCACCTGCTCGTCGCGGAGGCGGAGTCGAGCGCGTGGGGCACGTCATGGCCGCTGCTCGGCGAGGTGAAGAACGGCCGACGCGGACTGCTGCTGCAGCCGGACTCGGTCGAGGGCGACATCCTGCTGAAGACGCCGCTGCCGCGCCTGAACCGGTCCGAGTTCCCTCCGGGACGCGGTGTGTTCATCCAGAAGGGCGGCTTCACGCGGGTGCAGGTGCCGCTGGTGGATGTGTCCCTCCCGGCGCGCGTCCGCGCCTGACCCGGTCGGGCGGGCCTACTCCTCGTCGTCGCCCTCCCACGGCCAGCGCGGACGCCCGCGCTGCCGGAAGCGTCCGACGAGCACCAGCTGGTAGAGCAGCGTCACCGCGAACGCGAGGACCGCGATCGTGATGGCGGGCCAGCGCAGGAGCTGGGCGAACGCGAACAGGAAGTAGTGGAACGGGTCGTTCGGGTCGCCGGCCGCACCGGCGATACCGCCCGCGGCGATGAACACGGCATAGCAGGCGACCGCGACGCCGAACGCGACACCGGGCGAGACCCGCTGGCGTTCGGCCGGGACGCGCGTCCCGAGCACGATGAGGAACACCAGCAGCATGACCGCCGACGCCACCACCATGACGGGGCCGACCAGCGGCCCGACGGCCGGGTCGGCGACGACATCGCTGTCGGTCGCGAGGGAGACCAGGCCGAACGCGGCGACGACCAGAGCGAGGTACAGCCCCGTCGCGAAGAAGGCGACGACGGTTGCGTAGACGCGCTCGTCACGCATGGTCGGCTGCGGGCCCTCCCGGTCAGTACCCCTGCTGCGCGTAGGCGGCGACGGCCTGGTTCTGGGCGTCGGCGACCTGCTGGTCGTAGTCGGCCTGCGCCTCGGCGTTGCGCGCCTTCAGCTTGCGGCCGCGGGCGGCGAGCCACGCGCCCGTCCAGATCGACACCTCGCGGGCGATCACGCCGGCGAGCACAGCGAGGGGGCTCACCCAGGCGCTCCGCATGAGGATGGCGAACTCGTCGGAGTTGCGGAGCCAGTACTGGGCATCGATCAGGCCGGCGCCGATGTAGACGAAGTACACGAACACCGCGACGAACAGGCCGCCCAGGATGTAGGCCCACCAGCGCGCGCGGTTCAGGATCTGGATGAGCACGACCATCCCGATGAAGAACGCCACGACGGGCGCCCAACCGCGGATCCCGAACGCGCGACCACCCGTGAAGAACTCGAGGAGCGCCGGGCCGAACTCGTTGCTCGGCGTCAGCAGCGACCCGACGATGAGCACGGCGCCGGCCCACAGGATGGCGAACGCGACGGTGCCGACGAGGGCGATGAGGATGCCGACGCCGCGGTTGCTCTTCTTCTTCGGCGGCTCGGGGCGCGTGAGGTAGATCGGGGCGACCGGCTGCGGGCCGGGGGCGGTGGTCGCGGCCGCGGCCGGTGCGCCCGGCGGGACGCTGCCATACGCGGTCGTCGCGGTGTCGCCCTGGCTCAGAGTGGCGGCTTCGGCTGCGACGATCACCGGAGTGGCCGACTCGACAGGTGAGGCGGTGTCGACCGTCGCGTCGCCCGCGGCGGTCGCTCCCGGCTGCGGGCTGTTACGGGCGATGGCGGCCGCGACATCGTCATCGCTCGCGACGACAGGCTCCGGCTCGGCGATCGCGGCGGGACGCTGCGGCTCGGCCGGCGCGGCGGCCACGGGGGCCGCCTCCTGCTCGGCGTCGTCTGCGGGACGGTTGAGGTGACCACGGGCCGAAACGGGATTCGACGGCGGCTCGACGACCTGTGCCCCCGTGTCGGTGGCGGGCTCGGCGGCGGCGGATTCCGCCGGCGCGGTCGCCGCTGCGGCCTGCTCGTCGGCCGGCGCGGGCTCGTAGCTCGCGCGCTTGGGCGCAGACTCCGGCGTGTCGGTCATCGTGGCTCCTCTATCGGCCCGGCGGGCCCGTCGTCGCCCACTGTAGCAACGGCGCGGCGCGAATCCAGGGAGGCGTACCGCTACCCGGCGCCCTGCACAGCGTGATCGGGCCGAACGACATAGATGAACCCGGAGACCTGTGCCTGAACTTCTGGCATGGTCGCTCCCGG
>Ga0006562J51391_1003693_pt1 | contig 14567 bp, 7 predicted proteins | sample Ararhi6_input_d2_FD_51391 | JGI IMG/M metagenome (IMG submission 51391) | reverse complement strand
AGCAATCCTTGATAATTCATCTTCATGCTTGGATCCCGGTATCCTGGCATCCAGATTTCCGTTCTCAACCTGCCGAATAATCGAAACAATCTTATTAATACGCCTTGAATAATTTCGAGTAAACGAATAGGATATTAAAATGGAAATAATGATGAAGAATATAATGACGCCCCACATGGTTCCCCTTACGATCGTCAGCTTTTGCCACCCTCTATCGGGAATAACACTGACATACGTATAATCCCCCTGGTTCGCAATGGTACTGATATAAAAATGGTCATTCTGCCACTTTACTTTTTTCTCATTTGTTTCAGGCTTTATCTGTTTGATTATATCTAAGGGAACATCACCCTTATTGACGGAATAGATGATTTTGCCTTCAGCATCCATGATAAAAAAGGAAGCAGGCACTCCATCGCGCTTTTTGACCATTTTGTCTAGACGATTAGTAGCATAAAAAATAGTAATCTCACCTATTTTTTTTAAGGTCACTGGATTGTTAACGACAATCTTTTTGGTAAAGGTATCTCTTAGCTGCCTGCCTCGTGGAATACCATCCCCGCCAAGATTGGGAATCTCTTCTGAAAGATACAGGCTGCCTAAATGCCTGGAAGGATCGATGATGCTTTTATTCCATCGTAAATTTTGAAAAATGAGCAGGTATTCTACAGAAGGAGTTTCCAACGAACGTAAACTGATCGCGTTAATATCGCTATCTTGACCGAAATAGGCATTGAAATACGTATCAATATTATTCGGTACAAAGGACTTGCCCTCCGAAAATTTATCGAGGCGGTATTCCAAATATTTCGCATACCCGTTTTGAAGGGCAAAGGTCATATCATCAATGACTTCCCCTTTAACATAAAAATCCCTTTTGGATCGATTAATATCTGCATCTTTAGCGGAAAAATAATCCTCCACCCGCTCCATCGTTCTGGTATTGACGTTCACTTCTTTTTGAATAATCACTTCGGAGTAATAGTTCGTGATTGTAACGATTAAAACAATGATGGTTAAAATAATAGTGATAGATGATGCCAAGAATAGTTTATTAAATATTTTTTGAGTAAAACGTCCTTTTCTTCTTAATCCCATTTTGATGTCCTCAAATTATACTTATTGTTTTTTCTAGTCTACCACTGGAACCTACGGTTTCAAATAAAAGCAAGCTGAGATTTTCCACCCAGCTTGACTTTTTTGTTCTTATTTTTGCTTGCTCTTCCAATCGTCAAATTGCTTTTGAATTTCTTTTAAGACTTTGTCAATTCCAGCTTCTTTTAACTTCTTATTATATTTTGGCAAGTACTCTTCCGGGTCAACAGAACCTGTTGCCAATGCCGGATAGAATTCTTTTGATATATTCGTAATCGATGCAAGCTCAGATCTTACTGAGTCGCTGTTAAAATGGAAACCAAGGGTTGGCGCTGTTTTGGCAGATTTGTTAAACTCTTCGAATTTATCCCATTTATCTTTAGGATCATTTTCATACAAATCCAAAACAAAGAAGTTTCCAAGTGAATAAGATGGAACATTATAACGATCGATACGTGCTGGAAGGTCTTTAATTGTTCCGTCGTCATTTTTTTCGTAATGAACACCTTCAATACCTTTGTCAACAAGGTTACGAAGATATGGGTCTGTGTTAAGTAGTGTCAGGAATTCCATTGCTTTCTCAGGATTCTTTGATGTGGCTGAGATGGCCTGAATGGAACCGGATACAGAATCATTAATGGTAATCGGATCTTCAGCCGGAACGGAAACAACATCATACTTAGACGCGCGGGACCACAATAAATCAGCATATGGCTGAGAATCACCCATGCGGACAAACCAGTTTTCTACATCCATCGGCCAGCTGTCTTTACTTGTCGCTGCATCTTCTTTAAGGAATCCAGCCTTATAATATTGATGCATGGTTTTATAGGTTTTCATGGTTAAGTCAGATTCAAATTGATTAATCACATGGTCTCGATCGCCTTCCATTGCAAAGGCAAATGGCATTTCATTATTAAAGATATAATCGTATGGCAGATAGGCTTTGAATGTAGCCATTGGAGTGACGCCAGGTTCATTCTCTTTAATCGTTTTTAGCATCGGTTCAAGGTCTTCCAAGGTTTTTACTTTTGAAAGATCAAAGTGGTATTTGTCTACTAGGCGTTTATTAAAGGTATAAACAGATTGTCTTGCTGCCTCTTTATTAGTAGGAACGCCATAAATTTTTCCGTTGACCTTAATTCCTTCTAACAGGGCCGGATTGAGAGCCTCTTTAAGTTCTTTGCCCTCTTTTCCTAACATATCGTCAATGTCCTTAAAGGCACCTTTTTGGGCATTTTGAACGTAAGAGGTACCATTGGTAAAAATAATGTCAAACGGTTCCCCTGAATTGATCATCACCTGTGATTTTTGATCCCAATCACCCCAGTCAATCTGCGTCATTTTCACTGTGGCATTGATTTTTTTCTTTGTGTACTTGTTGACTTCTGCAAAGACTTTTTCAGTATCTTTTTGCGGGGTTCCAATGGTGTACCAATTAATTTCATAAGGCTGGCCATTTTTACCGCTTTTTTCGGATGTGGCACTGTCTTTGCTGGTGCAGGCAGATAGAAGGGTTCCAGCTGCCAGTACGGATGCGAGAATAATGCCTAACTTCTTTTTCTTCATTCCTCTTCTCCTCTTTCTATTGATTATTCTTTAACGCCGCCAATCGTCAGTCCGCTAATAAAGTACTTTTGGAAGAACGGGTACGAGACTGCGATCGGTAAGGTGGCGATTACAACCATAGCCATTTTGGCTGATTCTTGCGGAATCGTATCAAATAAACTTGTCTGCATGATAGCGACATCCATATTTTTTCTCATAAATTCAAGATTTGCCTCAATTTTCATGAGTAAAGCTTGAAGCGGCACCAGATTAGGGTTATCAATATAAAGCAAAGCTGTAAACCAGTCATTCCAATAACCCAATGTACTGAACAAGGCAATTGTAGCAATTCCCGGTAAGGAAAGCGGGAAGATGATTTGGAAGAAGATTCTCCATTCACTTGCCCCATCGATTCTTGCCGATTCCAATATCGATTCAGAAACGGACTTTAAGAAGAAGGTTCTCATAATGATAATGTAAAATGCATTCATCGCAAGGGGCAAAATCAGTGCCCAAACGGAATTTTTCAAATGGAGGAACTGGGTGACAACGATGTAAGTCGGCACCAGTCCGCCGCTGAAAAGCATCGTAAAGAATGCTAGAAACGTGAAAAATCTTCGATACTTAAATTGCGGTCTGGAAATCGCGTAGGCATAAAAGGTAATCATGAACACACTGATGATGGTACCGATAATTGTAATAAAAATCGTGACACCATAGGAGCGGAAAAAGGACTCCTTCATACCCCAGAGATAATGATAAGCATCCAAGCTCCATTCCTTCGGGATCAATTGAAAACCGTTCCTGACAATACTTTCCTCACTTGTAAACGAAATGATAATGACATAGATAAACGGAAAGATACACGTAAATGCGAGAATCCCAAGCAGCACACTAATAATAGCATTTGCGGCCGGATGCATATGTTGAGGGTTCCGATACTTCTTCCTGATGACCTTAGGCTTTCCCTCTTTTATTTCTTCTACTTGTTTTGAAATAAGAAGCGTTGATTGGGTTTGTTCTAGTTTTGGCATATCATTAGCCGCCGGGCGACTTTTCCTCCCTTCTAAAGAAATGAACATTAAAACAAGGCACTTTCCTCATCCACTTTACGGACAATGTAGTTGGTAATGATCACGAGGATAAATCCAACAGCCGACTGGTATAGACCTGCAGCTGTACTCATGCCGATATCCCCCAGATTCATAAGTCCTCGGTATACGAAGGTATCAATTACATTTGTCACCCCATATAGAGCTCCCGAATCTCTTGGCACTTGATAAAACAATCCGAAATCCGAGTTGAAGATCCGCCCAATATTCATGATGGTCAGGATAATCATTAATGGCTTAAGCATTGGCAGGGTAACATGTTTAATCTGCTTCCATTTTGAAGCGCCATCAATCATCGCTGCCTCATAATACGTCCGGTCAATCCCGACGATGGAGGCTAAGTAAACGATACTGCCGTAACCAACGCCCTTCCACATGCTCATGAATACGAGAATAAATGGCCAATATTTCGATTCGCTATACCACGATATAGGGTCGACATGGAACCAGCCAAGAATATGATTTAACAAGCCGTGTTCCGTACTTAAGAAAGTGAAGACAAAATAACTGCCGATAACCCATGAAATAAAATGCGGGAACAAAATAGAAGTTTGGTAAACCTTCGACAGCCTCTTATTGATTAACTCACTGAGCAAGACAGCTGTTGCAACCGCCGTTACCAGCCCTAATATGATAAAGACAAGATTGTAGAGGATGGTATTTCTGGTAATGATCCAGGCATCATTTGTACTAAATAAATATTTGAAGTTGTCAAAGCCAACCCATTCACTATTCATGACGCTGGCAAAAAATCCATCGGGATCAATTCGGAACTTTTTAAAGGCCAATACCTGTCCAAACATCGGCAAATACGAAAATAGGAGCAGCCAAATTGTTCCTGGTAACACCATAAGCAGCCAAACTCGATTTTTATAGAGATCACTTAATATCCTTTTCATGTTTTTCCTCCTTCCGAATATTATGTAAGCACTTCCATACCTTTATTTTATAGGGAAAAGGGACCTAATTATAGTTGACTAATTTGGGATTAAGTGCAAAAATCTTAGAATTTAATACAGTAAAATGAGAGAACCGACTGAAGCGGTCTAGTCGGTTCTTTTTTATCCTATAAAACTCTAAAAGTCTTAATCTCATACGGTTTGATTTCAACCTCAATCGGCGATGCCGATTCCTCTCCAATTGGTTCCTCCATCAAATCGGTCTCCACCCATGAGTTCATGCCTGCGAGAATATCCAAAGAAATCTTGCCCCTGCGTCCTTCATATTCATGAAGGCGGATAATGATGCCGTTGCCATCATAGGCCGGCTTAATAGAATCAATCCAAACATGGTCCGAATCCATTTCGAGGAAAGACTCTTCCTTTGCCCATTTCCCTTCAGAAGCCACAACAGGATCGTTTAAATCCCACGCTGTCTCCACCGTTTTCGCTTTGCGCCATTCCCCGATATGCGGGTAAAGCGAATAAACGAACGAATGGGTTCCCTGGTCTGCTTGTGGATCAGGATGAATCGCTGATTTTAATAGAGTGATACGCATGATATTTTCTTTAATGTCGTAGCCATATTTGGAATCGTTCAGTAGGCTTACCCCATAGTCTGGTTCTGACAGGTCGGCCCACTGATGGCCGACCGTTTCAAATTTAGCCATATCCCAGCTTGTATTCCAATGAGTCGGGCGCTTCACATTTCCATATTGAATATCATAAGTGGCCTCGGTGGCGCGGATATCCACTGGGAAAGCAGCCTTCAGCAGTTTTCTCTTTTCATGCCAATCCACCGTTGTTTCAAAATCAATGCGGCGGTCATTTTGATAAAAGACAATCCGCTGGGAGATTTCAGAATAATGATAAGTCCACTTAGCAAGAATCGTAAACGTCAATTCCCCATTTTCCACGACTTCAAATCTGATTAAATCACGGATTTCTTCCATTTTTTCTTGATAAAAGAGATCGATATCCCAAGCATCATGGGCAAGTGGCTTATCTTCGAAAATTTGCAAGATATTCCCCTTTTGATTCTCAGCGAAAACCCCACGGCCTGCTTCCTTATCAAAGAGGGACGTCATTTGGCCAAATTCATTCCATTCAACTAGGTAATACGGCGTTTCCAATTTCCGGTCCTGATAGCTGAAATTCGAATTCGTTTCCTGAACGGCTGCCGCCGGCTCAAAATATAACGTCTTGGCCCCAAAGGAAGGAAGGGTGTCGACCTCAATCAGCCAGCCGTTATCCCGTTTTTGATGGGTTAAAATTTCTCCCTTGCTGTTTTTCCAAACGCCTCCGGCAAAATCGGCAAATTGCTGGACCGCCACATTTTTCTTCCCCTGGTGGTGAGTGGCATTAAAGAGCACGACAGAGCGGTCATCCTGTTCGATTCCGTGCTCAATGATACGGGATTCCACGTTTCGAACTAGCTCGTGCGCTTCCTTGTATTCTTCTTTGGCATCCTCATACACCTCATGGATAGAAGAACCAGGAATAATATCATGGAATTGATTGCGCAAAATAATCTTCCAGCCATTTTTCAGCTCGTCCGTTCCCATCCATTGGCCGTTTTCAGAAAGCCATGAAGTGAGGAATTCGGCCCGTCGGTATAGAAGCTCCAATTTTCGATTCATCTGCTTCATAAACGCCTGGCTGGTATAAGTGCCCCGGTGGTACTCGAGGTACAGCTCGCCATCCCATTTATGGATATAGCCATCCGATTCGGCAACATTCTCGTGAAGCTTGTTAAAAAATTCCCCGGCTGTCGACGTTTTCACCTTCGGCATCCCTGGCAACTCATCAAATCTGCGGCGCATTTCAAGCATATGCCGATTGACACCGCCGCCGCCATCACCATATCCATAGGAAAGAAGCAAATCTTTGGATAAATCCTTATCACGATAACCCTTCCATGTGCCATTCACCGTTTTCGCGGTAATAAAGCCATTATACGTATAGAACCAAGAGTCCGGAGAATTCCATGGCTCCGGCGTCGTAATAAAATGCGTTAAAATCTCGGTACCATCGATTCCTTTCCAGTAAAAGGTATCATGCGGCATCCGGTTATACTGATTCCAGCTAATTTTGGTCGTCATCATTGTTTTAATGCCTGATTTTGTTAAGATCTGCGGCAGCGCCCAGCTGTAGCCGAACACATCCGGTAGCCATAAATACTCGCAATCGATGCCAAACTCTTCTTTAAAAAAGTTCTTCCCGTGCAGGATTTGGCGGACAAGCGATTCGCCGCTCGGAATATTACAGTCCGACTCAAGCCACATCGCTCCGCCAGCTTCCCATTTGCCTTCAGCCACTCGGTCCTTTATTTGAGCGTAAATCTCAGGATAATCCGTTTTGATATAGTCATAGAGCTGAGGCTGTGTTTGCAAAAATAAATATTCAGGGAATTGATTCATTAAATGCAAGACCGTTGAAAAAGAACGAGCAGACTTCTCCCGTGTATTTTTTAACCGCCAAAGCCAAGCCACATCAATATGGGTATGGCCGACAGTATGGATGGTGATGTCTGATGTTTTGGTGAAGGACTGAATCGCCTCTGTAAGGCTTTCCTCCGCCGCATAACAGGACTGATAAAATTCAGGGCTGCCGGGCTCGGTCCAATTAATCAAATGAAGGGCATCCGAAATTAACTTTTTCAAAATGGTATAGGCGGAATCCGACTCACTTGTTTCTTTTATCACTTCATAAGCAGCTAATAGGGTGTAATAGAGATTATCTACCCGGCGATCCAGCCATCCGATCGCGGCCATTTGCAGCTTAAATTCATTTTCTGTCGGAACTCCTCCACCCTCAAGTCCTGACCAGAGCCTGAAATCCAAGCGCATCGGCCCCTTGGCCGTTTGGTCATCGAAGAGTACTTCTTCATGGTTGGAATCGACACCCTGATAGGGTTTACCATTGACAAATAAAAGGGATTCAAAGCCTGAATTATTGCCCCCGCCCGTTTTTCCAAACGAGAATAGTCCGACAATCTGCTGATCGGCAGATGGCAAATGAGTATCGATCTCTGCATGAAGCCAAATATAGCGATCGCGGCCTTTCCAGTAGTCACCGATATTCATCACCTTTTGTTCATCATACGCAGCCGGTGGATAGGCACCAATTGAACCATCATCCTCCTGGGCGAAAAATTGATGAATTCCCTTAAGATCTCGGTACCGGTAACCCTCTAATTCCCTGATGCGCTCTTCAAATTTTCTTTCTGTTAAAAACATGCTTTCACCTCGTTATAACTAGTTTTTATAATGAAAAGTTGCCTGCAGTGACGATCCGATGATAGACATTACCGCCTACCAGCCCATCCACGATTTCCCATGGCCCATCATGGCGCAACCGTTTTTCTTCCAATTCCTCGATCCGGGGAATCCTTCCCATGAGCCACTCCTGAATCCGGTATTTGACGGAATCAATCCGGGTAATAACGCCGCCATAACGAATATCGATCACTTCCCAGCCAAATGGCTTATACGCTGAAAACCAGACGTTTCGGTGCTTTTGTCTTAATAGATCCACATTCGCTTGGATTCGATCCAAAATCATAAGAATGGATTTCATTTGTTCAAAATCGTTGTTCTGATACGCCGCTAGAATCTTGATGCCGATTTCCGCTTTGTCAGCCAGCACCCTCGCCAGCTGTTCATATAAATCAAACAGGGCTTCCCAGGCTGGATTCTCCTGTTTGGCTTTTTCAAATACGGGCACTAGCTGCTGATAATGCTCCCCTAGAGAAAGACCGCGGACATTCTCGTCATATAAACCTATTAAACTATCTTGGTATAAGAGCACTTTCGACGTCATGGAGGTATTCATGTTATCCTTCATGACACCCGGTGTTTCATCCAATAATTTCAAATTCATAAAATCGGCAAAATGCCCGCCACCGCAAAATTTAAAACGCTCTGACACCTTTTCAAGGGAAACTTCCTTCTGGTAGGTGTGCTCGGCAAATAATTGTAAGATTGGATAAGCGGTTGCAAAAGGCGTTTCGGCCCCGTTATCGCCCCACAATGTGACAAAGATTTCGCCGATACCTTCCTGTTTACAGGCAGCCAGTGCCGCTTCTGTTGTCGCAATCGCTTTGCCATAGTTCGGCGCCAGTCCATTCCATGTCCAAGCCCCGCCGGCAAAAATCGGCGTGGAGCCGAGCAGCTTATGTTTTTGAAAATCTCGTTCATACACTTCTTGTTCTTTCCGGTAATAGTTCCAATAAACAAGCTCGACATCCGGAATCCCTTCCAGAATATCCTCCCGAATGCTGCCGCTTTCATCCTTATAAGGGCTGTTTTCGGCAAACAGCGGGAAGTACATATCGCTCCAAATCATCGGTTTCAGACCCAGCTTATCGGTAATGGAGACCACCTTTTGGAGATGCCGGTTCATGAGGTCGATATGGTTTTCATAGCCATGCTTCTCCAAATATTTTCCTAGGCCAAGCTGAAATGTCTCGTCCATACCAATATGAATCCGTTTGGTCCGAAATGGCTCGGAGGCCGCTTTTAGACAACTCTCTAAAAAATCATACGTTTTGGGCTCATCAACGAGCAGGATATCATCGGTGTCTTTGATCTTTGAGGCATAATTCCATTTCAGGGCTTCCCGCAGGTGGCCCAAGGTTTGAATGCAAGGGATCATTTCGATCCCGAGCTTTTCGGCATATTCATCACATGCTTGGAGCTCCTCAAATGTATATCTTCCGCGCATATATCCAAAGTAAGGATATTCCTTGACCTCGTAGGTGTCCTCTGTATAAAGCATCAGGGTATCTAATCCCATGACGGCCATGTGCTGCAGAAGCTTTTCTACGTCAGCAACGGTGGGAACCGCATTTCTCGACGCATCCAGCATCACGCCACTCATGTTAAACTGGGGATTTTCGGTGATATCGAATTCGCCGCTTTTCTGATAATTCTCCACCCACAATCCAATCGCCCGGAAAAAATGAACCGGCTTTTCGAATGAAATTTCTCCGTGGTCGTTTTTATTCACGATTCTTAACGGCCCTTGCTGATGTTTCACTTGTATTGGGTATCCATCAGTAGAAAGTTGAACTTTTAATCGTTTAGAAACAAGCTCAAGACCATCTGCGACAGCAGATATGTCCCCCTTTAAGTACAGTTCCACTTGTATTCCCCCTTTTCTCTCCGAATTCCAATCTGGTTCATGCTTTTTTCGTCAGCTTTGTTGTTTTTAACTACAAAAACGCAAATTAAAAGTGTATTTTTACACTAGAAAAACTAGTTTGATAGATTTATCGGCGAATTTTTATGTTTTATCGGCGAATTTTTGATTTTTATCAGCGAATCCGGAGCATTTATCAGCGAATTTCACACTTTTATCAGCGAATCGGAAATCGCTACAATTTTACCTTTAACAGGCCCTTTCTAAACGAGCAAACCGGATAAGACAAACCTTCATCATCCAATAGGCAGGAGCAACCGCAGAAATAAACGGGATGAGGCCGGGAACCTGATTGATCAGGTAGCCAATTACCAAAAAACCGGCCCCAATCCAGATAGTCGAAGGCAGCCCCGTTAAGGTGACGAGAAAGGACTGTTTGATGTATTCCCTACTGGAAAGCTCATAATGGACATAGACGGCAAAGAAATGGCCGACTGCCAATAGTAGGATGATCACCAGGATGTAAAGGATGATTGAAAGGAAGCTGGCTAAAACACCCGACATAAAGGTCTCTGTAATCCTGATATCGATAAAAAGAAAAAGGCCGATGCTGTAAAAAACAAGGCCTATTCCATTGCTTCTCTTCCATTCTTTAAAATACACCTGCTTAAACGTCTTCCAAACATGTACATCGGTATCTTTTCTCAGCCATTTACGGACGATTGTAAACAGGGCAACCGTTGCCGGGAAAAAACCAAATACCCCGAGTCCCAAGGCGGTAAAGGCAATCCAGCAAATATTTGCTGAGATCGCCCTCCATATCCATTCACAAACAACGATCATCCATGAACCATTTTTCATACGGCACCACCCTTTCCAATTAAACTTAAACTAGCTTGCCGTTATTTTTCTGCAAATGATGATAAAGTGGACTGCCTTTGACAGCTTTACCGGTTAAACTCAGCACGAATTCACTAAACATCGTGTTGGCCCACGCGAACCAGTCTCTAGTAAATTCCTCCGGACAGTCGGCGTTAAAGCCTTCGTGCATAAAATCCGTACCGCCATCGGTGTTTTTAAAATAAGACAAAATTTGCTGTTTCTCCGCTTCGCTTACCGCGGTCATCCCCTGGATGGCCAAGGCAATATGCCAAATGTAGTGGTCCGGCGTATGCGGGCTGCCGATACCATTGGCATATTTACCCTCGTAATAATAAGGATTATCTCTGCTCAAAAGGAACTTGCGTGTATTGAGATACGTCTCATCATCAAATGGCTGGTACCCTAAATACGGGGCCGCAAGCAAACTTGGCACATTGGCGTCATCCATTAAATTAACGCGGCCTTCCCCATCAGTTTCATAGACATACATATCACCGTAGATCGGATGATCCAATTTCGCATATTGTTCAATCCCCTGCCTGATTTCCTCACGAAGCTTTAAGCATTCTTCTTTTAAGGAAGAATCCTTTAACACCTCATCACACATTTCAGCCGCATACCCTAACACGACAACGGCAAACATATTTGCCGGGACCAGGTATCCGTATGTGCAGGCATCATCACTTGGGCGGAAGGCACTCCAGGTCATTCCCGTCGGAACCACACGCCCCCCTTTTCCTTCGCGGGTCAAGGTATCGGACTGGCGCACATCGGCCCGTTCAAACCGGTAAGGAGACTTGTTTTCATGATCCTGCTCCGTTCTCCAAACATGAATGATTGTCTCCAGCACTTCTTGGAGCGTTTCTTTTATATAAGCCGTACGGCCGGTTGACTTCCAAAACAGATAAGCAAGCTGGATTGGATAGCATAACGAGTCAATTTCATATTTCCGTTCCCAAATATAGGGGGTCAAGTCGGTAAGATCGGTTTGATGCCCCCTGCCATTCTCCGTTTCATTAAACGCATTGGCATAAGGGTCATGCAGGATAAAGGCGAATTGCTGGCGAATCACCCCTTCGAGTAATTCGGCCAGCTCCTCATCCTCCTCTGCAGCCAGCAAATAGGGGCGCACTTGTGCCGCAGAGTCTCTTAACCACATCGCCGGAATGTCACCGGTGACGACAAATGTTTTTCCGTCTTCCAGCTTTTTCAGCGTCGTGGTATACGTATTAACAAAGCATTGCTCAAACATATCGTGTAATTTTTGATCCCCAGGAAAGCATTCCTTCACATGTTGGATCAGTTTTTGCATCGATTCTGGAATTACTACTGTCATTTTTTTCTCTCCTATCGCTTATTTTGAAAACCTAGTGTGATAATTTCATAGCCAGTGACTTCATACTGATCGCTAGAATCATTGGTTTGTTCTTCAAGTATCGTACTCTTGTAAGATGTAAAATCCATCTGGGTGGGGGTGGATGCTGTAAGACTTTTACTAGTTGGCGCCGGATTGAACCAGCGAATCATCACGTCATCACATTCTTCCGCCACTTTCATCGATGACCACGCAAGGCCCTCGGATTCCCAGTTCACAAACTGATGGTCAGCTGGCAATGTACCTTCATGGGCGCTTGTCTGAATAACCTGAAGGGATACTTTATATTGATAAGCCTCCACAAATGCTTTTGACGCAATCACATCTTTTTCATGCATGAGCACTTGCCACTCGGCTGTTTGAATCCCGATGCACTGGGCCTCCGGTGTCGGGAAGTAGCCCCAGTCGCCAAGCTCGGCAACCGAACGAAGTACGGTGAGGGCAATCGTTCCGTCCGCTGGCAGGATTTCATATTCCTGAAGGCCGTCCGTGGCCACGGTTAAGCCCATCTCGTCACCGTTAATGCTGGCGAAGCGCTGCTGATGATGACAGAAGCTTGGATTTTCCCATTCCTTTTCCGGTGTATTCGGGCGTGTCACAACCTCAAAAATACTGTCGGCATGATGTGTTTCCGTCTGCAATCCTGTCGGGAAAAGGATACGCAGGCGGTGGTCGGCTGCTTGATTGTCAATGGTCAGCTTGAAAGCCGGACCCTTCATTCCTTTTTCGAGAGTGGCAACGGTACGCAGTGTAATGGTCGTCATTTCCTTCGATCTGCCTGCTTCTCTCTCCTTATGCCAAATCAAGCGGTTCCGTTCGATGGCCAATCGGTCATCCGCTGAAACCGGAATGGTTAAGGTATGCGTAAATTCAAGCTCGGTTCGAAGCGGTGATTTTTCAATCAAACGGAATACGGCTTGAACACCACTTGTCGTAATCGGATTCTGTCCTTTTGCTTCCTTGAACATATATTCATTGCCGACATCCCCTGTGTCCTCGTAAATACCGAGACGATGGAAGGTCCTGCCGGTTGCTTTATTCGTTAAATCATAGGTGCCATCTTCATGAAACAGAAGGTGAACATATTCATTTTCCATTTCCATGCCGCCATCCGCTGCGTGTTCTGGACGTTCTCCTGCCGGACGCTCCTCCGGAATAAGATAGAAGGTCGTGTAGCCGAATGCCGGGATATTTTCTGCAAAGAAGGAAAGCTTGGCCCGCTTAGCAAAAAACGGCTGGCGGAACTTGTCATCCGGTAAATCATAGCCAAACTCCACCACAGGGCTTTCAAGCTGACTTTCGATGGTCTTGCCGGCTTGATCGACCAGCTTGTAGGCAGGCAATTCTTTATCCTGTAAATAGATTGGAATTTCTTCAAAATGCATTTGCGAAAAATACACCTTTTCCAGATCCACTGTTTTCGTGATGACTTCGTCTTTGCTCCAGCCCGTTGTATTCAAGACAACAAGGGGAATTCCGCCCTCTGGTGCGCCCGAGGTATCAATTTTACCAGCAAGCTCTGCCACCTGCTCCGATACAAACACCTCTCCCATTTGCGAAACCGTTTCAAAGCGGGTCACCATTTCACGGTGCACCTCATCCACGCTGCAGCCGCAAATGCTGTCATGCGGGTGATTTTTCATCAAGGATTTCCACATGAAGCGGAGATATTCCCTTGGGTAGGTCCCGCCTGCTAAAAAGGCCATGCTCGCGAGCGGCTCGGCGATTTTTTCCAAAAGGGTTTGGCAGTGGTTGTTCCATTGCTTCAAATAAATCCGGCTGGATGCGGTATTGACAAGCGTCGACCAGCCATCGGTCCGCTGATTGCGCAATTCGCCTTCAATAACCTGCAGCTTCTCTGGAAGTGCTTCTTTTAACGCCTCTGTATATTCCTCAAAACTGGAATGCTTAAAGGTGTAATCAGGATATAAACTAGCTGCCGTTTCAATCGCCTGTGGAATCGTTTTTTGCAGCGGCTGGTGGTCACATCCATTCATAAACAATAACTGATTGGTGGACGCATACTTTTCGGCATCGCGGAGCTTTACATCCCAGAATTTCTTCGCTTCCGCTTCGTCCACCGGGATTTCATTTCCGTTCGAGTACCAATTGGCAAAAAGAATGCCCAATACGTTCGAGCCGTCCGGTGATTTCCAGATCATCTCGGAATAGGGAGATTCATAATCAGGAGAATCCGACACGGTGTTATTAAAGCCGGTCGGTTTGACGCCCCTTCCGAAGGCCGCCGTATCAATCCCAGCTTGCTTTAAAAGCTGGGGCGCCTGCCCATAAATGCCAAAAGTGTCAGGAAAGTAGCCAATTTTTGAGACATGCCCATAGGCTTTGGCATCCTGTAAACCGATTTGCAGGTTCCGGACATTGGCTTCAGAGCTTGTTAAAAAAGCATCCTGCAGCACATACCACGGTCCGATATGCAGCTTTTTCTGATCGATTAATTGTTTGACAATCTCCCGG
>Ga0006562J51391_1049571_pt1 | contig 14740 bp, 8 predicted proteins | sample Ararhi6_input_d2_FD_51391 | JGI IMG/M metagenome (IMG submission 51391) | reverse complement strand
GAGGACTTCGCCCCCTACCGCGACGAGCTGATCGTCTCGTCCAAGGCCGGCTGGGACATGTGGCCCGGCCCGTACGGGACGCAGGGGTCGCGCAAGTACCTGCTCGCGAGCGCCGACCAGTCGCTGCAGCGGATGGGCCTGGACTACGTCGACATCTTCTACTCGCACCGCGTCGACACCGTCACGCCGATCGAGGAGACCATCGGCGCCCTCGACACCCTCGTACGGCAGGGGAAGGCCCTCTACGTCGGCATCTCCTCGTACAGCGCCGAGCGCACGGCCGCGGCCAAGGCCGTCGCCCGTGACCTCGGCACGCCGCTCGTCATCCACCAGCCGGCGTACTCGATCCTCAACCGCTGGGTCGAGGACGGCCTGACCGGCGTGCTCCGCCAGGAGGGGATGGGCGCGATCGCGTTCACGCCGCTCGCGCAGGGCCTCCTCACCGACAAGTACCTCGGCGACGGCACCGCCGAGCGCGCCCAGCAGCGCTCCTCGCTGCCGGGCGGCCGGCTCAGCGACCACGGCCTGTCGGCGCTGCGCAGCCTCGACGTCATCGCGAAGGAGCGCGGGCAGAGCCTCGCGCAGATGGCGATCCAGTGGGTGCTCCGCGACCCGGTGGTCGCCTCGGCCCTCATCGGCGCATCCCGCCCGGCGCAGCTGGACGAGAACCTCGCGGCCCTGCACGGCCCCGCGTTCGACACGGCGGAGCTCGAGCGGATCGACGCCCTCTCGGACAGCATCGAGGTCGACCTCTGGGCGGACTCGGCGACCGCGTGAGCCTCCTCGGTGTCCGCGACCGGGTGCACGTGCGTGCCCCCGGAAAGCTCAACGTCTTCTTCGACGTCGGCGACGTGCAGGACGACGGGTACCACGACGTCGCGTCGGTCTACCAGGCCGTCTCGGCCTACGAGGATGTCATCGCCACCCCGGCCGACGACTTCCGCGTCACCGTGACCGGCGCCGTGGACGTCCGCGATGTGCCGCTGGATGACCGGAACCTCGCCGTCCGTGCCGCGCGGATGGTCGCCCGCGAGCTCGACCAGCCCGGCGGCGTGCACCTCGAGCTGCGCAAGGGCGTGCCGGTCGCCGGCGGCATGGGCGGCGGGTCCGCGGACGCGGCCGCGGCCCTCGTCGCGTGCGACGCGCTGTGGGACGGGGGCCTGTCGTCGGCCCGCCTGCACGAGTTCGCCGCCCGGCTCGGCGCCGACGTCCCCTTCGCCCTCCTGGGCGGCACCGCCGTCGGCACGGGTCGCGGCGACGAGCTCGCCCCCGCGCTCGCCCGCGGCCGGTTCGACTGGGTCCTCGTGACGAACGCGGAGGGTCTGTCCACGCCGACCGTCTACGCCGAGCTCGACCGTCTGCGGGCGCAGCCCGACATCACGCCGCCGCGCGGGACGCCCGCCGTCGACCCTGCGGTGCTGCAGGCGCTGCGCGCCGGCGACCCGGTCGCCCTGGCCGCCGCGGTCCGCAACGACCTGCAGGCCGCGGCCTGCCACCTGCGTCCCGAGCTGAACACGCTCATCGAGACCGGCGTCGGCTACGGTGCGCTCGCCGGTCTCGTGTCCGGCTCCGGCCCCACGGTCGCCTTCCTCGCGGCCTCCGACGCCGCGGCCCGCGACCTCCGTGCCGACCTCGTCGCGGCCGGTCACGACGTCCTGCATGTCCACGGCCCCGTGGCCGGAGCGAAGGTGGTGTCCTTCACATGACCGATACCTGGCAGCAGGCCCCCGTCGACGAAGCGTCCCGCCGCGCCCTCCACGACCGCGGCCTGGACTACTGCACCGTCGCCGGAGACGAGGTCGACGGCTGGCTGCAGTCCGTGGCCCGAGGTTTCCAGGACGGCGAGCGCACCCCCGCCCACATCGCGGCCGGCCGCGACCGCAATGCCGGCAAGCGACTCACTGGCGTGTACGACCCCGCAGCCCCGGCCGCCGCATCCGCCGGGCCCGTCGCGACGATCGCGTCCTGGATCGGCGACCTCACCCTCCCCGGGGAGACGGCGGTCCCGGCGTGTGCGATCAGCGCCGTCACCGTCTCCCCGACGCATCGTCGTCGCGGCGTCGCCCGTGCGCTGCTGGAGGGCGAGCTGCGCACGGCCGCCGCGCAGGGGCTTCCCGCCGCGATGCTCACCGTGTCCGAATCCACGCTCTACGGGCGGTACGGCTTCGGCGTCGCGACGGAGAGCGCCGACCTGAAGATCGACACCAAGCGGGCGAACTGGATCGGACCCCGCCCGGAGGGGCGCGTCGACTTCGTCACCCGCGCCCACGCGAAGGACCTCATCGCGCGGCTGCACGAGCGCACCCGCCGGGAGGCCCCCGGCGAGATCGCGCTGCCGCCGGGCCACGAGGACCGCTTCACCGGCACGGCACCCGACGCGCACGAGGGCGGGGACGTGCGCTGCGTGCAGTACACCGACCCGTCCGGCGCCGTCCGCGGCGTCCTCGCGTACCGCATCCGCTCCCACCAGGACGATTTCACGAAGGGCACCGCGGCGCTCTCCCGGCTCGTTGCCAACGGTGCCGACGCGTACGCGGCCCTCTGGCGGTTCGTCCTCGAGCTCGACCTCGTCGGCGAGGTGCACGCGGATCTCGCCGCCACCGACGAGCCGGTGCTGTGGATGATCGACGACCGGCGCGCGGCCACCGTGACCGTCCGCGACCACCAGTACGTCCGCATCCTGGACATCCCGGCCGTCCTCGGCTCGCGGCGCTACGACGCGCCCGGCGCCGTCCTGCTCGACGTCGAAGACCCGCTCGATCTCGCCGGCGGGCGGTTCCTCCTCGAGGTCGACGCCGACGGCCGCGGCGCGGTCTCCCGGGCGGAGGGCGCCGCGCCCGCGGGCGTCCCGCACGTGCGGCTCGGCATCGCAGAGCTGTCCGCAGCCTGCCTGGGCGGCGTGTCGCTGCTGACGCTTTCCCGCGCCGGACGCGTGCAGGGGGCGGATGCCGCCGCCGCGCGTCTGCTGTCCTGGCACGTCGCACCGCGACTGAGCATCTGGTATTGACCCGCCCGGTTCAGGCTTCCAGGCGGTCGCCGAGCTCCAGCCACTCGTCCTCGAGCCGGCCGATCTCCTCGGTCAGCTCGTCGCGCCGCCGGTACAGCCCGGTCAGGTGGTCGTACCCGGCATCCTGACTCGACGTCAGCTCGACGTCCAGCGTCCCGATCTCCTTCTGCAGCCGCGCGATCCGTCGCTCGAGGGCGGACTGCTCCTTCTCCGCCAGGCGGCGATCCGCGCCGGACAGGCCGGGCGCCGACGCCGAGGACGCAGCGGAGGCGACGGGGGTGACGCTGTCCTGCGCGCGGCGCAGCCGCAGGTACTCGTCGACGCCGCCGGGCAGGTGCCGGAGACGTCCGTCGAGGATCGCGAACTGCTGGTCGGTGACGCGCTCGAGGAAGTACCGGTCGTGCGAGACGACGAGGAGGGTCCCCGCCCACGAGTCCAGCAGGTCCTCGATCGCGCCGAGCATGTCGGTGTCGAGGTCGTTGGTGGGCTCGTCGAGGATGAGCACGTTCGGCTGGTCGAGCAGGATCAGCAGCAGCTGCAGGCGTCGCTTCTGCCCACCGGAGAGGTCCTTCACGGGCGTGGACAGCTGCTCCGAGGAGAACCCCATCCGCTCCAGCAGCTGACCGGGGGTGAGGTCCTGCGCCTTCGAGCCCGTCCCGATCGTGTAGCTCGTGCGGAGCCGGGAGATGACGACGCGCACCGGGTCTGCCATGTGCTCGTCGAGCTCGTCCATCCGCTGCGTGAGAGTCGCGACCTTCACCGTCTTGCCGCGCTTCACGCGGCCGGCGGTCGGCTCGACGGTGCCGGAGACAAGACCCAGGAGCGTCGACTTGCCGGCCCCGTTCACGCCCAGGATGCCGGTGCGCTCGCCGGGCGCGATCCGCCACTCGACATCCCGCAGCACCGCGCGCTCGCCGTAGGAGACGCCGACGTCGAGGAGGTCCACGACATCCTTGCCCAGCCGCGAGACGGCGAGGGACTGCAGCGACACGCGGTCGCGGATCTCCGGCACATCCGCGATGAGCGCGTTGGCCGCGTCGATCCGGAACTTCGGCTTCGACGTGCGGGCGGGCGCCCCGCGCCGCAGCCAGGCGAGCTCCTTGCGGGCGATGTTCTGCCGGCGCGCCTCGATCGTGGCGGCCTGCCGGTCGCGCTCGACGCGCTGCAGGATGTACGCGGCGTACCCGCCCTCGAACGGCTCCACGAGACGGTCGTGCACCTCCCACGTCGCGGTGCACACCTCGTCGAGGAACCACCGGTCGTGCGTGACGACGAGGAGCCCCCCGGAGCCCGCGCTCCACCGGCGCTTCAGGTGCTCCGCGAGCCAGGCGATGCCCTCGACGTCGAGATGGTTCGTCGGCTCGTCGAGGAACAGCACATCCCAGTCGCCGGTGAGGAGGCGCGCCAGCGCGACGCGGCGCCGCTGCCCGCCGGAGAGCGAGGAGAGCGGCGCATCCCACGGCAGGTCGCCGACGAGCCCCGAGATGACCTCGCGCACGCGGGCGTCCCCGGCCCACTCGTGCTCGGGGATGTCGCCGACGACCGCGTTGCCGACGGTGTCGTCGTCGTCGAGCGTCTCGGCCTGGTCGAGGACGCCGACGGTCACCCCGCCGCGCACCGTCACGCGGCCGGCGTCCGGTGCCTGCAGGCCCGCGAGCATGCGCAGCAGGCTGGACTTGCCGTCGCCGTTGCGGCCGACGACCCCGATGCGGTCGCCTTCGTCCACGCCCAGCGAGACGGAGTCGAAGACGACGCGGGTCGGAAATTCGAGGTGCAGGGCCTCGGCCCCCAGAAGATGCGCCATGTCCCTCCCAGCGTAGAGGGCGCTCAGGTGTCGAAGCTGAGACTCAGCTTCCGCAGGAGGCCCGCGAGGCGGTCGCTGTCCGAGCGCGACAGGACGCCGAGCAGCAGCGCCTCGGCGTCGACGAGGCGCGTGATCGCGGCATCCACGCGCGTGCGGCCCTCCTCGGTGAGGGTCACGAGGATGCTGCGCCCGTCGCCGGGATCGGCTTCGCGGCGCACGAGCCGGCGGCCCACGAGCCGGTCGATGCGGTTCGTCATGGTGCCGCTGGAGACGAGCGTCTGCTGCAGCAGCTGCTTCGGGCTCAGCTGATACGGCTCCCCGGCGCGGCGGAGCGCCGAGAGCACATCCCACTCCCACGGCTCCAGGTCGCTGCGCCGGAACGCCTCGCGGCGCGCACGGTCGAGGTGCCGGGAGAGCCGGTCGACGCGGGAGAGGACCTCGAGCGGGGAGAAGTCCAGGTCGGGGCGCTGCCGGCCCCATGCCTCGACGATCCGGTCGACTTCGTCATGCTCGCTGGTCACCCGGCCATTATCGCGAAGGGGCATGGACCTCCGCGCCGACGCCTGTTACTGTGACCGGTAACAGGCGGGGTGGACGGTGGCGTCGACCCGCGATCGAAGGGGATCGACAGCATGCGCGCACGACTCACATGGCGGATGACGGCCGTCACGGCCGCCCTCGCACTCGGGCTCGGGACGCTCGCGGCGCCCGCCGCGGCAGACGACGGGCCGGTCCAGGCCGGCATCGTCGTGCAGAAGGTCGAGAATCTCCCCGCCGACTTCATCAACGGCGTCGACGTGTCGTCCGTGCTGTCGCTGGAGGAGTCCGGCGTGGTGTTCCGGGATGACGCGGGGCAGCCCGCCGACCTGTTCGACGTGCTGGCCGATCACGGCATCACCGACGTGCGCGTGCGCGTGTGGAACGATCCCTTCGACGCGGACAGGAACGGCTACGGCGGCGGGAACGTCGGCGTCGACCGCGCCGTGCAGATCGGGGAGCGCGCGACGGCCGCGGGACTGGGCGTCCTCGTCGACTTCCACTACTCCGACTTCTGGGCCGACCCGGGCAAGCAGAAGGCGCCCAAGGCGTGGGCCGGGCTGTCCGTGGCGGACACCGCCGCCGCCGTCGGGGCGTTCACGACCGACGCGCTCGAGCAGTTCGCCGCCGCCGGCGTGGACGTGCGGATGGTGCAGGTCGGCAACGAGACCAACAACGCCGTCGCCGGGGTCACGGGCTTCGCGAACATGGCGCAGATCTTCTCGGCGGGCTCCGCCGCCGTCCGCGCCGTCTTCGCGGACGCCCTCGTCGCCGTGCACTTCACCAACCCCGAGACGACCGGGCGCTACGCCGGGTACGCCGCGAACCTGCAGACCTACGGCGTGGACTACGACGTCTTCGCGTCGTCGTACTACCCGTACTGGCACGGCACGCTCGGCAACCTCACGCGCGTCCTGTCCCAGGTGGCATCCACGTACGGCAAGAAGGTCATGGTCGCCGAGACGTCGTGGGCGCGCACGCTGGAGGAGGGCGACGGGCACGGCAACACGATCGACCTGCCGGGCGAGGCCACGCAGTACCCCCTCAGCGTCCAGGGGCAGGCGACCGCCGTCCGTGACGTCATCCAGGCCGTCGTCGACGTCGGCGCGGCCGGCATCGGCGTCTTCTACTGGGAGCCGGCGTGGCTGCCGGTCGGCCCGGCCGCACAGCTCGAGCAGAACAGGCTGCTGTGGGAGGAGTTCGGCTCCGGCTGGGCATCCAGCTACGCGGCCGAATACGACCCCGACGACGCCGGCGAATGGTACGGCGGCTCCGCGTGGGAGAACCAGGCCCTCTTCGCGTACGACGGCACGCCCGTGGAGTCCCTCAACGTCTTCGCCTACGCCCGCACCGGCGCCGTCGCGCCGCGCGAGGTGACCGCGGTCGAGAACCCCGCCGTCGATCTCGTCGACGGCGCCCCCATCACGCTGCCGGCCACCGTGGGGATCACCTACAACGACGGCTCCACCGAGCAGGAGGCGGTGACCTGGTCGGAGGCCGCCGCGTACATCTCCGGCCAGGGCGTCTACGAGATCTCCGGCGAGACGGCATCCGGTCACGCCACGACCGCCACCGTCACCGTCCGCGCCGTCAACCATCTTCGGAACCCTGGTTTCGAGGACGCCGACGTGTCGATGTGGACGCGCACGGGCGCCGCCCTCACGCTGCGCGCCACGGACGACCCGCACTCCGGCACGCGCTCCGCGCACTTCTACTCCGGCTCGGCGTACTCCTTCACGCTGTCGCAGCAGGTCACCGGGCTCGACGCCGGGTCGTACACGGCATCCGTCGCAGTCCAGGGCGACGGGGAGGATGCCGCCAGCACGCTGCGCCTGAGCCTCGCCGCGACCGGCGGTGCCACCGCGACGACGCCGCTCGAGCTCAACGGGTGGCGCACCTGGCACACGCCGATGACGGATGCCGTGACGGTCCCGGCCGGCGGCACCGCCACCGTGACGATCACCGCCACCCTGCCCGCCGGTGCGTGGGGGACGGTCGATGACATCGTGCTGTCGCGCGCCGCCGCCGCTCCGGCGGACACGTCGGCACTGCAGGCCGCCGTCGACCGGGCGGAGGCACTGGACCGCAGCATCATCACGCCCGCCTCGCTCGCCGGGCTCGACGACGCCCTCGAGATCGCCGGCGTCGTGCTGGCCTCGGCGGCCCCCGCCGCGGACAAGGTCGCCGCCGCGCTCGCCCGCCTGGAAGGAGCCCTCGACGACCTCGAGCTGGTGGGGGAGGAGCCGGTGCCCGTCGTCCTCCCCGTCGAGGTCACGGTCGTGGAGGGCGAGCCGGTCGACCTTCCCGCCACCGTCCAGGTGCGTCGCTGGAACGGCGCCCTCGACGAGCAGGACGTCCGGTGGTCGGACGCGGTGGACTGGATCCACGGCGCCGGCGCCTACACCGTCACGGGGACGACCGAGGACGGCCTCGCCGCCCGCGCCACGGTGACCGTGACGCCCCGCCAGTGGGTGCAGAACCCCGGCTTCGAAGCCGCGGACACGTCCATGTGGGAGGTCACCGGCACGGGCGCCTCCATCGGGGCGACGGCCGACGCGGCCGCCGGCGCGCGCGCCGTCAGCTTCTGGAGCGACACGCCCTACACGTTCGCGGTCACGCAGCGGATCACCGGCGTCACCCCGGGCACCTACACGCTCTCCGCCACGACGCAGGGCGACGGGGAAGCCGCCGGCGACCGGCTGACACTCGCCGCCACCACCACGGCCGGCACCGCGACGGCGCCGCTGGCGCTGGACGGCTGGCAGGCGTGGCGGACGGGCACGACGCCCGCGGTCACGGTCGAGGCCGACGGCTCCCTCACGGTCGCGGTCCGGGGCACCCTGTCCGCCGGCGCGTGGGGCACGATCGACGAGGTGCGGCTCACCCGCGCCGGCGACCGGGTCGACACCGCCGTCCTCGCCGCCGCCGCCGATGCGCTCGCCGCGCTCGACGCCGCCGACTACACCGACTGGTCCTACGCCCCCGTCGGCGCAGCCCTCGAGAAGGCCCGGATCGTCGTGGCCGCCGACTGGCCGAGCGCACAGCTCGTCGCCGACGCCACGGCGCTCCTCGCCGAGGTGCGGGCAGGACTGGTCCGGACGGATGCCGACACGGCCACCGCGGCGCCGGCGAAGGGCGTCCTCTCGCACGACAACGGGTGGGACACCGGTCTCCTGGACGGCGACTACCGCATCACCATGAACCTGTGGTGGGGACAGAACGCCTCGTCGCTCCGCCTCTACGAGAACGGCGTGTTCGTCACGGCGGTGCCGCTGACCTATAACGGGATGACGGCGCAGAAGGCCGTCATCCCGGTCACGGGCCGCGGCAACGGCACCTACCGGTACACCGCGGTGCTCGCCAACACGGCGGGGGAGACCACCCTCGCCCCCCTCACCGTCACGGTCACGGCGGCGAACCCCGGCACCCCCGTGCTCAGCCACGACAACCACGACCGGGACGGCGCGTACACCGTGACGGCGAACATGTGGTGGGGGACCAACGCGACCTCGTACCGCTTCTACGCCGACGGGGTCCTCGTGTCCGAGGGGACGCTCACCGCACGGACCCCCGCCGCGCAGACGGCGAACCTCGCCGTCACCGGCGCCACGCAGGGCACGCACGTGTACCGCGTCGAGTTCCGCAATGCCGCCGGGGCCACCTCCAGCGCCCCGCTGACGGTGAAGGTCACCCGGTAGCGCGCCGGGTGCATGGCAGACTTGACGGGCGGTCCCGGGCAGAGTCCGGGGTCGTGGTCCGCCGTGGTGTAATGGCAGCACGACAGCCTTTGGAGCTGTGAGGTTCAGGTTCGAGTCCTGGCGGCGGAGCATGACGGAGAACACACTCGACGACGCGCTCGCCGTGGTCATCCTCGCCGCGGGGCAGGGCACGCGGATGAAGTCCGCCCTTCCGAAGGTCCTGCACCGCATCGGCGGTCGCCCGCTCGTCGGGCACGTGCTCGACACGGCGCGCGACCTCGCCCCCGCCCACGTCCTCGTCGTCGTGCGCCACGAGCGCGACCAGGTCGCCGACGCCGTCCTCGGAGTCTCGCCGGAGGTCGTGGTCGTCGACCAGGACGAGATCCCCGGCACCGGCCGTGCCGTCGAGGTGGCACTGGACCGTCTCTCCGGCTTCACCGGCGACGTCCTGGTCCTCAGCGGCGATGTCCCGCTGCTGGACTACGACACGCTCGAGGCGCTCGTCCGCAGCCACCGGGACGGCGCCGCCGCGGCGACGCTCATGACCGCCATCGTGGAGGACCCCACCGGCTACGGACGCGTCATCCGCGACGCCGAGGGCGGCGTCGACCGGATCGTCGAGCAGAAGGATGCCACCGCGGACGAGGCCGCCACCCGTGAGATCAACGCGGGTGTCTACGTCTTCCAGGCGACGGCGCTGCGCACCCAGCTGGCCCGCGTCGGCACCGACAACCTGCAGGGGGAGAAGTACCTCACCGACGTCATCGGCCTGCTCCGCCGCGACGCGCTGGCCGTCGCCGCCTCCATCGCCCCCGATGTGTCGCTGACCCTCGGCGTCAACGACCGCGCCCAGCTCGCCGAGGCCGGTCGTCTTCTGAACGCGCGCACCGTCCGCCGCTGGCAGCTCGAGGGCGTCACGATCCAGGACCCCGCCACGACCTGGATCGACGTCACCGCGACGCTCGCCGCGGACGTCACGGTGCTCCCCAACACCCACATCCTGCGCGCGACCGTCGTCGCCGCCGGCGCGACGATCGGACCCGACACGAGCCTTGTGGACTGCGAGGTCGGCGAGGGCGCCACGGTCCGGCGCACCGACGCGACGCTCGCCGTGATCGGCGCCGCGGCGACCGTGGGTCCCTTCGCCTACCTCCGCCCGGGCACGCAGCTGGCCGCAGGCGGCAAGATCGGCACGTTCGTGGAGACCAAGAACGCGACCATCGGCGAGGGCAGCAAGGTCCCGCACCTGAGCTACATCGGCGACACGACGATCGGCCGCGGAGTGAACCTCGGCGCCGGCGCCATCACGGCGAACTACGACGACATCGCCAAGCACCGCACCGAGATCGGCGACGAGGTGCACTCCGGGTCGCACAACGTGTTCGTGGCGCCCGTTAGGATCGGAGATGGCGCGAAGACAGGCGCCGGTGCGGTCATCCGCAAGGATGTTCCGCCCGGAGCGCTCGCTTTGAGCGTCGCCCCTCAGCGCAATGTCGAGGGGTGGGTCGAGAACCACCGACCGGGGACGGGCGCTGCGGATGCGGCGGCCCGGGCTCGCTCAGCACAGGAAGCGGACGATGTCGCGCAAGAAGAACAAGGTTGATCTCGACGTGGAACGCGGAATCGCCCCCGGCCTCGTCGCCAAGACCAAGAAGCGCCTCGTCGTCGCCTCGGGACGCTCGCACGAGGCGCTCTCCGTGGCCGTCGCCGACGCCCTCGGCACGGAGCTCGTCCCCACCGAGCACCGCACGTTCGCGTCCGGGGAGATCCTGACCCGGTTCGAGGTCTCCATTCGCGGCTGCGACTTCTTCCTCATCCAGTCGTTCGGCCCGCCGGTCAACGAGTGGCTCATGGAGACGCTCATCATGCTCGACGCCGCCAAGCGCGCGTCGGCGAAGCGCATCACCGTCGTCGCCCCGTACTACCCGTACTCCCGACAGGACAAGAAGGGCCGCGGCCGCGAGCCGATCAGCGCCCGCCTCGTCGCCGACCTGCTGCGCACCGCCGGCGCCGACCGCGTCATGAGCGTCGACCTGCACGCCGCGCAGATCCAGGGCTTCTTCGACGGCCCCGTCGACCACCTCTTCGCCAAGCCCGTGCTGCTGGAGTACTTCCAGAAGAACCTGTCCGCGGCCGACCGCGCCAAGCTCACCGTCGTCTCTCCCGACACCGGCCGCGTGCGCGTGGCCGACACGTGGTCGGACAGCCTCGATGCGCCGCTCGCGATCATCCACAAGCGCCGCGACCCGAACGTCGCCAACCAGGTCACCGTGAACGAGATCGTCGGCGACGTGCAGGGGCGCGTGTGCCTGCTCGTGGACGACATGATCGACACCGGCGGGACGATCGTGAAGGCGGCGCAGGCGCTGAAGGCGAACGGCGCCGACCGTGTCATCGTCGCCGCGACCCACGCGATCTTCAGCGACCCGGCCGTCGAGCGTCTCCAGGATGAGGCCATCGACGAGGTCGTCGTCACCGATACGGTGCCGATCCCGGACGCGAAGATCTTCCCCGGCCTCACGATCCTCCCGATCGCACCGCTGCTGGCGCGCGCGATCAAGGAGGTCTTCGAGGACGGCTCCGTCACGAGCATGTTCGACGGCGCCGCGTAGCCGGTCCTAGACTCCGGGCATGGCCACGGTCCCCACCGACCTCTCTCTCACCAGAGCCCACGCCCGCCCGATCGCCGACGTCCTCACCTCCCTGCGGGCGGAGGACACCGGGCTCACCGGCGACGAGGCCGCCGCGCGCCTCGAGGCGGTCGGCCGCAACGTCCTGCCGGAGCCGAAGCGCACGCCCGCGTGGCTGCGGTTCCTCGGACACTTCAACGACACCCTGATCTACATCCTGCTGGCCGCCGCCGCGATCAAGGCCATCATGGGCGACTGGCTGGACTTCTGGGTCATCGTCTCCGTCGCGATCATCAACGCCGTCATCGGGTACGTGCAGGAGGGGCGCGCCGAGAAGGCGCTCGCCGGCATCCGCGGGATGCTGTCCGCCGACGCGAGCGTCCGCCGCGACGGCGGGTGGACGACGATCCCCGCCGCGGAGCTCGTCCCGGGAGACCTCGTACGGCTCGCGCCGGGCGACAAGGTCCCCGCCGACCTCCGGCTCACGCAGGCGCACCAGCTGCGGATCGACGAATCCGCGCTGACCGGCGAATCGGTGCCGTCCTCGAAGCAGGACGAGCCGGTCGCGGAGTCCGCCGGCATCGGCGACCGCGCCTGCATGGCCTTCTCCGGCACGATCGTCTCGGGCGGTCAGGGGCGGGGCATCGTCACGGGCACCGGCGCCGGCACCGAGATCGGGAAGATCCAGGCCCTCGTCGGCGACGCCGGCAGCCTCGCGACACCGCTCACCAAGCAGCTGGCCGCGTTCGGGAAGGTGCTGACGCTCGTCATCCTCGGGATGGCGGTCGTCATGCTGCTCATCGGCAAGTACCTCCACGGCATGGAGCTCGGCGAGCTGACGTCGGCGACCATTGGCTTCGCGGTCGCCGCGATCCCGGAGGGCCTGCCGGCTCTCGTCACGATCACGCTCGCGATCGGCGTGCAGCAGATGGCGCGCCGCCGCGCCATCACCCGCAAGCTCCCCGCCGTCGAGACCCTCGGCTCCGTCACGACGGTGTGCTCGGACAAGACCGGGACGCTCACGAAGAACGAGATGACGGTGCGCCGCCTCGTCACCCCGCTCGGCCGGTACGAGACGACCGGTCTCGGCTACCAGCCCGACGGCGACATCCTCGACGAGGACGGCGACCTCGCCTCCGGGCGCGACCTCGCCGCGCTCCTGGCAGCCGGAACCCTCTGCAACGACGCGCACATCGTGGCGGACGGCGAGGGCTGGATGCTGGTCGGCGAGCCGACGGAAGGGGCGCTGAAGGTCGTCGCGCTCAAGGGCGGCGCCACCGGGGAGGCCGCGCGCCGCATCGGCGTCGTCCCGTTCGACTCCGCGCACAAGTTCATGGCGACCCTCAACGAGTCGCCGGACGGCGCGCGCGCCATCCTCGTCAAGGGCGCGCCCGACCGGCTGCTGGATCGCTCGCTCACCCAGCGCGGCGCCGACGGCTCCGCGCCCCTGGACCGTGCGTTCTGGGAGCAGGCCGTCGACGAGCTCAGCGCGCAGGGCCTCCGTGTGCTCGCGGGCGCCCGCAAACCCACCCGCGCGGCGGAGGTCGCGATGGACGACCTGCAGGACCTGGAGTTCCTGGGGTTGTGGGGGATCCTCGACCCGCCGCGACCGGAGGCCATCGAGGCGATCGCGGACTGCCACGCCGCCGGCATCCGGGTCAAGATGATCACCGGCGACCACGCCGGCACGGCGCTCGCGATCAGCCGGGAGATGGGCCTGGTCGGCGCGGAGGGCGACGTGCGCGTCCTCACCGGCGGGGAGCTGGAGGCCCTCAGCCAGGAACAGCTCAAGGATGTCGTCCGGGACGTCGACGTGTACGCCCGCACGAGCCCGGAGCACAAGATCCGGATCGTCCGCGCGCTGCAGTCGCACGGCGAGGTCGTCGCGATGACCGGCGACGGCGTGAACGACGCCCCCGCCCTGACCCGGGCCGACGTCGGCGTCGCGATGGGCATCAAGGGAACCGAGGCGACGAAGGAGGCGGCGGAGATCGTCCTGGCCGACGACAACTTCGCCACCATCCGCAGCGCCATCCGCGAGGGCCGGCGCATCTACGACAACCTCCGCAAGTCGGTGGTGTTCATCCTCCCGACCAACGGCGCGCAGTCCCTCGTCATCCTCATCGCCGTCGTCTTCGGACTCACCCTGCCGCTGACCCCGGTCCAGGTGCTGTGGGTCAACATGGTCACCGCCGTGACCCTGTCGCTCGCCCTCGCCTACGAGCCCGCCGAGGCGGGCATCATGACCCGCCCGCCCCGCCGCCCCGGCGGCTCGATCATCTCGATGCGGGAGCTCGGCTTCGTGCTCGCGGTGTCCTTCCTCATCGGCGGGGCGACGCTCGCGATCTTCGGGATCGTCGTCGCGGCCGGCCACGACGTCGTCTACGCCCGCACGGAGGCCGTGACGATGCTCGCCCTCGGGCAGCTGGCGTTCCTCTTCAACTGCCGGTTCCTGTCGCGCTCCAGCCTCACGACACAGGTGCTCCGCGGCAACCCGGTGATCTGGTGGTCGGCGTTGGCGCTCATCGTCTTCCAGCTGATCTACACCTACGTCCCGTTCATGAACGCGCTGTTCGACTCCCGGCCGCTCGCGGCACAGGACTGGCTCCTGCCGCTCGCGCTGTCCGTCGTGATCTTCCTCGTCGTCGAAGTGCTGAAGTGGCTCCGCCGGCGGTGACCGCCGCCGACCTCGCCGCGTCCGCGTTCCGAGGAACCGCATAGGTTGGTCCGTGAGGATGCCGGAACCGCCTGCCGAGAGGACCGCCATGATCCGTACCACCGCTCTGCCCCGCCGCGCCGCCGTCGCCGCAGCCGTCTCCGTCGCCGGCCTCGCCGCACTCGCGGGCTGCGCCGGCACGACCTCCGCCGCGACGGACGACCCGAGCGACGCCGGGAGCACCCCGCGGGAGACCGGCAGCGCCGGCGCCGCGACGTACGCCGACGGCACCTACTCCGCGGACGGGTCCTACATCGACGGGGGCGGGACGCTGGAGACCATCGCCGTCACCGTCACCCTCGCCGGCGACGTCATCACCGACGTGGAGGTGACGGGCGACCCGCAGAA
>Ga0006562J51391_1000047_pt1 | contig 14819 bp, 11 predicted proteins | sample Ararhi6_input_d2_FD_51391 | JGI IMG/M metagenome (IMG submission 51391) | reverse complement strand
CAGCTGAATATCGCTTGACGTTAAAGTTAGAAGCTCGTTGCGCTCAAAGCTTTCTTCTTCTAAAAGCCTCATGGATTGAGTACGTATGGAACGTTCGATAATGTTTCGCACATATCGACCGTTACTAAAATCCCTAGGCGTCTGATTGTACTTCACGTCCATAAAATGATCTTTTAGCTTTTTATAGGCCTCTGTACTAAACTGATACTGCCTGTCATTCATCATGTGACCGGCAATGTCCATCAGTTCATTTACATCATAATCCGGAAAATCAAAAATAAACGGAAACCTAGAGCGCAGCCCTGGATTAAGACTTAAGAAGTTTTCCATTTCTCTTGGATAACCAGCTAAAATCAATACAAACTTATCATTTGAATCTTCCATATGTTTGACCAATGTATCAATCGCTTCTTTTCCAAAATCTTTTTCTCCCCCTCTTGCAAGAGAATAAGCCTCATCAATAAATAAAATACCTCCAAGCGCTTTTTTTACAAGATCTCTCGTTTTCTGAGCGGTATGGCCAATGTATTCTCCAACTAAATCAGCCCGCTCTGCTTCAATTAAATGTCCTTTAGACAAGATGTTCATATTTAAAAATAATTTACCTAGCAGGCGGGCTACCGTCGTTTTCCCTGTTCCTGGATTTCCTTTAAACATCATATGCAGCGCCTGCTTTCCCGCTTTTAAGCCCTGTTCCTCTCTTTTTTTGTTAATATATAACCACGCATATATTTCTTTTATCATTTTTTTCAATTCTTCCATTCCAACCAGTCCGCTCATTTCTCGTTCAATTTCCCGAAGCGGCTCATGATTTATGACAGCTTTTTTGGCAGGACGCGGAATTGATGTCGTATACGATTTTTCCTTTTTTGTTTCATTATTTAAAATGATATTAATTTGCCCATTATTTTTAAGAGTTATCGGCTGCTCCACCATGTTCACCTCTCGTTTCATCCCACTTCTCTGTATCGCATAGCTGCATGCGATGAACGATACGAAGACAATGATCTCTTATTACCGAAGAAATAATCGTCTATTATAAGGTTTATGTTCGATGAGTAAAAACAATGTTAAGAAACTTTTTTAAGCCTTCATTTGCATAAAAAAAGCATCCGAATATGCGGATGCTTCTCTTTAGTCTCTATTCAAGTTCTACTGTAATATTTTTATTTGGTACAAATGTCGAAATCGCATGTTTATAAATCAGCTGCTGTTTTCCTTCAGATTCAATTAACACAGTAAAGTTATCAAATCCTTTAATTAGTCCTCTTAATTGAAAACCATTTAAAAGAAATACCGTCACATAGATATTTTCTTTACGTAATTGATTTAAAAATTGGTCTTGAATATTAACTGATTGTTTCATTATTCGGCCTCCTCGTTTCTCTATCTGTTTACTTAATTCGCTTCTTTCTTCAGCTTTCCTGCAATATATGTAAAAATTTCAGCAAACTTTTCGGGAAATTTGTCAACTTCCATCTCTATCCATTTTACAGGCATTTTATTTCGAAACCATGTTAACTGACGCTTTGCATATCTGCGTGAATTTTGTTTCAACTGTTCAACGGCTTCTTCGAGCGTGCAGCGTCCTTCAAAATAAGCATACAGCTCTTTGTAGCCGATAGCTTGAATTGATTGTACATCATGCAGACCACTTTCGTACAATGATTTGACTTCATCAAGCAGTCCAGCCTGCATCATCATGTCGACTCGGTGATTAATTCTCTCATATAATACGTCTCTATTCATTGTAAGTCCAATAATGCTTACGTCATATAATAACTCTTGCGACTGTTCTTTTGTATAGTCACTGAATTTTTTGCCGGTTACTTCATAAACTTCAAGCGCTCTGATTACACGGCGATGGTTATTTTTATGGATAGCAGCTGCACTGTCTGGGTCAATCTCTTTTAGCTTTTCATACAGAGGATCAATGCCATGAGCTTTAATAAATACTTCCATTCGTTCACGAACTTTTTCATCACTAGGAGTTTCTGTGAACTGATAATCATAAATAACGGATTGAATATAAAGACCCGTTCCTCCAACAATCATGGGCATTTTCCCTCTAGCGTGGATATCATCGATTTGTTTTCTCACAATCTCTTGAAATTCTGCCACAGAAAACGATTCATCTGGCTCCTTAATATCGATCAGATAATGAGGGATGCCCTGCATTTCTTCTTCTGTCACCTTCGCTGTTCCGATATCCATTCCTTTATAAATTTGCATCGAATCACCTGAAATAATCTCTCCATCTAGCTGCTTGGCAAGTTCAAGGCTCAATTTTGTTTTCCCAACCGCAGTTGGTCCAATAATGACAATAAGTTTTGGTTTCTCTCCCGTCATAACAACACTACTTTCATCTATAGGCATTCACATCATTCCATTTTATCCAAATGGCCGTGATTTATTCAATAAAACGGCTAGCTGCCGCTAGCCGCATTGTCTACATCACTCGCTTAAACATTTTTTCCATTTCATACGTCGAATGATGAATAATAATTGGTCGTCCGTGCGGACACGTAAATGGATCTGTTGTTTTTCTCAACGTTTCAAGTAAAGCAAAAATCTCATCGTTTCGCAAATGATGATTCGCTTTAATCGATCCTTTACAGCTCATCATAATAGCCGCTTCTTCTCGTAACTTTTCGATATTGATTCGTTTCACCGTAAAGATTTGCTGAATCATTTCTTCAATGGTTTCCTGTTCCTCTCCTTTTGGAAACCACTGCGGATGCGAACGAACTATATAGGAGTTTTGTCCAAACGGTTCTAAAAAGACTCCTACTTCAGCAAGCATGTCTTTGTATTCTTCTAAAATCAAGGCTTCATTTCCCGAGAACTCTAGCGTAAGCGGCATAAGCAGTTCTTGAACTTCTGAATCTACTTCTCCAAGCTTTCGCTTAAAATATTCGTACTTAATTCTCTCCTGCGCCGCGTGCTGATCAATAATAAATAATCCTTTTTCATTTTGTGCCAAAATATACGTTCCGTGCATTTGGCCAATTGGGTACATAGCAGGAACACGCGGTTCTGGCTGCTCTTTAGCAGAATGGTTTGGTTCTGGAATAGGAGCCTTTTCTTCCACCGATTCTTCATAGTGTTCTATTTCTCGAAACGTTGGTTGGAGTTCTTCATCTTGACGTATGACCTCTGTTTTAACAGGCGGCATGATCTCGTCTACACGAGCGGGAGCCTCCTTAAAGCTAGGCTCGCGAACCGTATTAGACGGCTGATAGCCAGACGGTTTAGATTGATGATCAAATGTAAAGGTCTGCTGCTCAGTTGGCTGAACAGCTGATTTTGACTTAGTTGGTACTACAGCATCTGGAATTAACTGCTGCTTTTTAAAAGCAGCTTTCACTCCTTGTTCAATAAGTTCAAACAGCTCCGCTTCTTTACTTAAGCGTACTTCTAGTTTCGCTGGATGAACATTCACGTCCACTAACAAAGGGTCCATTGTAATGGTTAAAAACACAATCGGAAAACGACCGATAGGTAAAAGGGTATGATAGCCCTGCTGTACCGCTTTTAACAGCCCGTAGTTTTTAACAAATCGACCGTTAATAATGGTCGACATATAGTTGCGAGAAGCTCTTGTAATTTCAGGAAGAGCGACGTAACCATTCACTTCATAATCAAGAGACTGAACGTTAATCGGAATCATTTTTTTGGCCACTGCCATTCCATAAATAGCGGCAAGCACTTGACGCACATCTCCGCTTCCGTTTGTATACAGAAGCTGTCTTCCTTGATGCATCAGCCGAATTGAAACTTCAGGATGAGACATCGCAAGGCGATTGACTACGTCCGTTACGTTACCAAGCTCCGTGTTTACCGTCTTCATATATTTTAAACGTGCAGGTGTGTTGAAAAATAAGTTTTCAATAACAAGTTCGGTACCTTTTCGGCTTGACGTTAATTCGTGATGAACGATTTCTCCGCCTCTAAGTTTAAGATGAGTGCCGGCTTCTTCTCCCGTACTCGTTTTGAGTTCAAGCATTGAAACTGAGGCAATACTTGGCAAAGCTTCACCGCGAAATCCTAACGTTCGAATTCGAAATAAATCTTGTTCTGTTTTGATTTTACTTGTCGCATGTCTTTTAAAAGCGGTCAAGCAGTCTTCAGAAGCAATGCCGTCTCCATTATCCAATATACGAATTTTTGAAAGGCCAGCTTCTTCTAGTTCAATTTCAATAACTGTACTGTTTGCATCAATAGCATTTTCGACTAGTTCTTTCACCACCGAAGCAGGTCGTTCAACAACCTCTCCGGCAGCAATTTTATTTGAAAGTTCGTCTGAAAGCTGCACAATTTTACCCACAGACTCACTCCTCTCACTCTATTTCTTCTTTAATGATTTTTGCAGTTCATACATCGCATTCATTGCGTCTAAAGGTGTCATTTCTAAAATATCCAGCTCTTTTAAACGATCTACAATTGCTTTTTCACGTTTCGAAAGCGCAGGCTTTTCTTTTTTCTCTTCTATTTCAAAAAACGAAAGCTGATTGGCTTCATCTGCTTTTTTACTATCTGCACGTTCTTCTTGAACCAAAGAAGCACTTTCTTGTGGAACTTGTTGTGTCATCTCTTCTCTTTTTGGAGCCTGACGTACAGGTTCACGCTCAGAAGATTGTTCTAAGTCGTGTAAGATGACGCGAGCTCGCTCTAGAAGCGGATCTGGAAGTTCCGCTAGTTCCGCTACGTGAATACCATAACTTTTATCTGCGGCACCATCTTTGATTTTGTGTAAAAAGACGACTTTTCCATTTTTTTCAACCGCACTTACATGAACATTTTTAAGCGCAGGAAGCGACTCATCGAGTACGGTTAATTCATGATAATGAGTAGAAAATAGTGTCTTACAGCCAATATGTTCATGAACGTATTCAATAATTGCTTGCGCAAGAGCCATTCCGTCATACGTAGACGTACCTCGTCCAATTTCATCTAACAGAATTAGACTCGACTGAGTGGCATTTGTCACTGCATTTTTCGTTTCTAGCATCTCGACCATAAACGTACTTTGACCTGAAATTAAGTCATCGGCTGCTCCGATACGTGTAAATACTTGATCAAAAATCGGCAGAACCGCTTCGTCTGCTGGCACAAAACAGCCAATTTGAGCGAGTATCGCCGTTAAAGCGACCTGGCGCATGTACGTACTTTTACCAGACATATTGGGTCCTGTAATCAGTAAAATTGAACTATCATCCGTCATTTGACAGTCGTTTGGCACATATTCCTGCGAATTCATTACTTTTTCTACCACTGGATGGCGTCCATTTTGAATCGAAATATCTTCACTTGAAAAAATAGGCTTCGTGTAATGCCGTTCTTCACTGATTTTTGCAAAGCACTGCAGTACGTCAAGCTCACTTACTTTTTTAGCAAGTTCTTGCAGCCTTGGGATATATGCTTTTACTTCTTCACGGATTTGTAAAAACAATTCATATTCCAGCTCTACAATTTTCTCTTCCGCTTCTAAAATCAGCGCTTCTTTTTCTTTCAGCTCAGGCGTAATAAAACGTTCTGCATTGGTTAACGTCTGTTTTCGTTCATACATTCCTTCAGGCAAAAGATGCAGATTTGCCCGCGTTACTTCTATATAATAGCCGAACACGCGATTATAACCAATTTTCAGTGAGCGAATCCCTGTTTTCTCACGCTCTTGCTGTTCAAGTGACGCAATCCACGTTTTTCCGTTTCGGCTTGCATCTCGGTATTGATCAAGCTGTTCATGATAGCCGTCATTAATAATGTCTCCTTCTTTAATTGACAAAGGAGGGTGCTCTTTTAATCCTCTTTCAAGAAGATTAGCTAATCGCTCACAAGGATCAATGTCTTCAACAAGCTTTGTCGCATAAGGATGATTCAAATGATTCACAACCTCTTGGATATGAGGCACATTTTGCAATGATTTTTTTAATTGAATTAAATCACGAGCATTTACATTACCAAAAGCGACTCGACCAGCTAAGCGTTCTAAATCATATACGTCTTTTAGCAACTCACGCAGTTCTTCTCGTTCAAAAAACTGTTTCATTAAGACATCTACCATATTCAAACGATTATCAATATCCGCTTGTTTTAAAAGCGGACGGTCAATCCAATTTTTTAATAAACGGCCGCCCATTGCCGTAACGGTCTGGTCTAATAACCATAGAAGCGAGCCTTTCTTTCCTTTTGAACGAATCGTTTCGGTTAACTCTAAGTTTTCTTAGAGAACAAATCAATTTTCATATATTCATTGATTTGATAAAACTGCACGGGCTGTAAGTGTTCAAGCGAACGCTTCTGCGTGCGAGTTAAATACTGAAGAATACGCGCAAACGTTGTGATAAGCTTTTGCTGCTGAAGCGACTCTACTAAATAATCTAGTCCTTCTACTTGCTCTGTACTATTCTCATAAGAAATGGTAATCGTCATGCGCTCTTTTAGTGTTTGTAATAAGTCAGCAGGAAACTCAGAGCTTACAACGACTTCTTTTGCTTCTTTTGCATAAATCTCTGAGACTATATCGTGAAACGAACTAACAAGCGTTACGCTGTTTTCTCCTGTAGACAAATCAGAAAGAGCAAGACCAAACGTTTGATCCTCGAACGCAGTAACAGAACAAATATAGTTATTTTCCTTTTCATGCAGTCCGCGTTCGTTCATCAGTGTTCCGGGTGAAATCACCTGCACCACTTCCCGCTTTACAACACCTTTTGCATGCTTAGGGTCTTCTACTTGCTCACAAATAGCTACTTTAAATCCCTTTTCAATTAAACGCTCGATATACGTAGGAGCAGAGTGATACGGAACCCCGCACATCGGAATTCTCTCTTGTCCTCCTCCGTCTCGGCTTGTTAATGTTATTTCAAGTTCTTGAGAAGCTGTCGTAGCATCTTCAAAGAACATTTCATAAAAATCACCTAATCTAAAAAATAAAAAGGCATCTTGATACTCTGCCTTAATTCTCAAATATTGCTGTATCATTGGCGTATACGCTGCCATACTATTCCTCCATACCACATCTAGTTGTGCGTTTTTGCTACACGTATTATAACATAAGTCTTTCTTAAACTTAATTTATTCAAATAGAACAATCTTCAATTTCTTTTTATAAAACAAATAAAAAAGCTTCGGACGAAGGAAGAAGCTTGTCCGAAGCTTTTCATTATTTACTGCTGTTCAAATGACTATGCTTACGTCCGTATAAGAAGTAAACCACTAGCCCTAGTACAAGCCAAATTACGAAGCTAATCCATGTTAATTTTGGAAGCTGAAGTGCTAAGTATAAACAGAACACAAAAGCTAAAATTGGAATCACCGGCACGAACGGTACGCGGAAACCAGTCGATTCTGAAGTTTGCTTTGATTTACGTAAATATAAAATTCCAATTGATACGGTCATGAAAGCAAAAAGAGTACCGATGTTTGTTAACTCTGCTAATCTTCCTAATGGTACTAAACCAGAGAAGATGGATACTAATAAACATGTAATCCACGTATTTACTACTGGCGTTTGTTTTTTCTCACTGATTTTTGAAAAAGGCTTCGGCAATAGACCATCTCGGCTGATCGCATAAAATAAACGAGTTTGTCCATACATCATAACGAGTAATACTGTTGTAATACCAACAATTGCGCCTAATGAAATAAAGCCTGCTACCCAATCTTGGTTAATATAGCTTAAAGCAAATGCTACAGGGTTTTTAACATTTAATTCTGTATAAGGTACGATTCCTGTTAAGATAAGCGATACGACGATATAAAGGACTGTACAAATCGCAAGAGATGCGATGATTCCGATTGGCATATCCCGCTGAGGCTTGCGTACTTCCTCAGCCGCTGTTGCTACAGCATCAAACCCAATGTAGGCGAAGAATACAGTTGCTGCTCCTGTCGCTACTCCCGAGAAACCAAACGGCATAAACGGCGTCCAGTTTTCTGGTTTAACATAGCTAACTCCTACCCCGATAAACAGAAGTACAACAGCTAGTTTAATAATAACCATAATAGCATTAAAACGTGAAGATTTTTTTACTCCTTGCGTTAAAAGTAATGTGATTAAAAACACGATCATAATTGCTGGAATATCAATATACGTGCCGTTTGCAGGATTATATGCACTTGTTAAAGCTTTTGGAAAATGTATGCCAAACCCTGCTAACAATCCTTGGAAATACCCCGACCATCCGCTGGCTACAGCAGAAGATGCAAGACCGTATTCCAAGATAAGATCCCACCCTAAAATCCAAGCGATTAATTCACCAAATGTTGCATAACTGTAAGTGTATGCACTTCCTGAAACGGGAACTGTTGAGGCAAACTCTGCATAACAAAGAGCTGCAAACACACACGCAAGTCCTGACATAATGAAAGATATAACTAAAGCTGGACCGGCATGTTCAGCGGCGGCTACGCCCGTTAATACAAAAATTCCGGTTCCGATAATAGCTCCAATCCCTAACATTGTTAAATCGAAAGCACCTAAATCCTTTTTTAATTTAACACCTTTAGAGTTGGTTTCACTAATTAACGTTTGAATTGATTTTTTACGAAATAAGCTCATAGTAAACCCCCAAAAAAATACTTATCTGATATAACTAAATTTTCTGAAAATTAATGCATTATTTTCTTTAGATTTACTATACACTGCGCATTCGACAAAAAGCAATATATTTTTTGTTTTTATAAGAATTTTCTTAAAATAGTAAAAATAAAAAAACTAGGAAGAACTTCTTCCTAGTTACTCATCGTCCCCTAATATAAAATCAGGATCCAAATCTTCAAATTCATCGTCATCTACGTCTAAATCAAACTCGTCTTCATCATCGCAGCCTTTCGGATTTACTGCAACACAAACCTTAGTTTCACCAATCACTTCCGCCAACAATTCTCTCTCTACTTGAACAATCGTTTTATTGCCATTTGGTGAAATTGTGCACTCTAGGCAATTTGGCTGCTGCAGCACGCGAACAATTACTTCGTAATCGTCTCCAATCGAATCTTCGTCTTTATAGCGCAGCTTAATATTATCTTTGTATGATACGGTTTCCGTCCAAACTTCGGTTTTTGTATTATTATTGTACGAATACCAGATGTTAATATCATATCTGCCGTCAACTTCTACATTGCTGCCGCTTTTCTTTGCTTTGTACTCATGGTTAATCACCCAGCATCCTAAGATGCTTGTTGGTCGATTTTTCGGTGCAAGCGTATGAGACGATTGTGTAAACTTGCGACCTTTACCTACGACTGCTTTTGTAATAATTTCTCTATAGTGTTGTGACATGTGAGCATACCCTCCTCAAACTATCTTCATTTCATCCTATGCAGGCTCATTCACTTGTTTGCACATTATTTTTAAGAAACTAGGTTTAAGGCATAAAAAACCTATGTTCCATTGTATGCAAGGATATAGAAAAACGTGACAATTATTAGAGAGAAAATCTGCCCAATTTTCATGCCACGGGATGCACAAAAAAATGCCTCAGCAAATTGCTGAGGCATTTTTTCTTTATGAGCAGCTAGATCCAGGGCTGTTTCGTACCTGTGAACCTGTTTCACCGCGCAGTAAATCACCATCTGTTGACACAATAATTTCATCCGTTACTGTGTTTGAAATAGTGTTAGCAACAAGTTGAAGCAAATCATTCACGTTTATTTGAGACTCTTGAAACTGCTGAATAATCGGCAGTTCATCCAGCTCTTCCTGTAAACGATCGATTTTTGCCTCCACTTGTTTTAACGCTTCTGTTTTACCATAATGTTGGAAATTAACAGCTTGTTTTTGCAAACTTTTAATGCTTGCAATGGTTTCACGCACTTTTTGATTTTCGTTAAGCTGAGCTTCGGCACGCTTGAAGAAATCTACTTCTTCCGTTTCAGCAATCATTTTTGCCAGCTCTTGAGCACGTTTAATTACGTCACTCTTGTTATACTGCGCCATATTACTTCACCTCTGCTGTTTCTTCTACCATTTCCCCGTTTAGCGTCCATGTTTTGGCTTTTGTAACTTTTACTTTTACAAGTTGCCCAATCACTGACTTAGGTGCTTTGAAGTTTACAAGCTTACTTTTTTCCGTGTAGCCTGCTAATACTTCCGGATTATTTTTACTTTCACCTTCTACTAATACTTCGACAACTTTACCTTCATATTCCTTCAATTTCTTTGCAGAAATTTCATTTACAAGAGCATTTAAGCGCTGAAGACGCTCTTTTTTCACTTCCATTGGTACATTGTCTTGCATCTTAGCAGCTGGCGTACCTTCACGAGGTGAATAGATAAATGTATAAGCACTATCGAATTCAACCTCACGATATAGTGACATTGTTTCTTCAAACTGCTCATCCGTTTCATTTGGGAAACCAACAATAATATCAGTTGTTAATGATGCTGTTGGAATGGCTTCTTTAATTTTACGAACAAGCTCTAAATAATGTTCACGAGAATATTTTCGTGCCATAATTTTTAAGATATCGCTGCTTCCTGATTGAACAGGCAAGTGAATGTGGTCGACAAGATTTCCGCCTTTAGCAAGAACTTCAATTAAACGGTCATCAAAGTCACGAGGATGACTTGTTGTAAAACGGATACGAGCAACGTCAATTTTACGGATTTCGTCCATTAAGTCGCCTAAGCCGTACGTGATGTCTTCAAAATCTTTTCCATATGCATTAACGTTTTGACCTAAAAGCGTAATTTCTTTGTAGCCTTGAGCAGCTAAATGACGGACTTCTTGGATAATGTCTTCTGGACGGCGGCTTCGCTCTTTTCCTCGCGTGTACGGAACGATACAGTACGTACAGAACTTGTCACAGCCGTACATGATGTTAACCCATGCTTTGACGCTGCCTTTACGTGCTCTTGGAAGGTTTTCAATAACGTCCCCTTCTTTAGACCATACTTCAATCACCATTTCTTTTGCTAAGTATGCTTCGTTTAAAATATGAGGCAAACGGTGAATGTTGTGTGTACCAAAAATCATATCCACGTGCTGATGTTTTTGCAAAATTTTATTTACAACTGACTCTTCTTGAGACATACATCCGCAGACGCCGATCAATAGCTCAGGACGCTCGCGCTTTAAGGCCTTCAAGTGTCCTAATTCACCAAACACTTTATTTTCCGCATTTTCACGGATCGCACACGTATTCAATAAAATAACATGAGCATCTTCAACAGAGTCAGTTGGCTCGTAGCCAAGGCCTAGAAAAATACCAGCCATTACTTCTGTATCGTGCTCATTCATTTGACAGCCGTACGTACGGATATAAAACTTACGTCCCTGTCCCATTCCGTGAAACTGTTCATCGATTGCAAAATCATTGTGATAGGAAACTTCTTCTTTTCCTCGTTTTTTCGCATCTTTTAAAGAAGGTGGCATGTATACTGTTTGAAAATATTTGCTGTAATCCTTTTCGGATTTTTTGTCCGCTGGATTAACTTGGCTGCTTTCTAAACGTTGTTTTTCGTTCATAAAAAAATCTCCTTTCGCCATGACAATTGTCACGTTGCGCCTGTAAATCGCAAAAAAATGTGACAGCTTTATGCTTATGCATAAAACTCATCACATTAACATAGTATATAACTTTCAAGTAGCGAACACAATCATATACCTATTTTCTATACCTGTTTCGTTAAAATTTCGTTCGACTTTCGAAACATTTATTAAATCACAAAAAGAGATTGATACATAACTAAATTAATCTATTTTAGAGACGAACAAATGGGATAAAAGAGCTCATAAAAATTCGCTTATTACACCGCTGTTGATTTCCGTGCAAGACTTCGCTTTCGGCGAGCGGCGGATGAGCCTCCTCGTCGCTTCCGCTCCTGCGGGTTCTCACCTATTTCGCTTTTCCTGTAGGAGCCTTCTCCTAGCTCTCCAATTAACAGCTAGAAGCCAATCCCTCCATGAAACCTACGTTCGCTATCACTATGAAAAAATCCGAACGAGTTAGATTCTCCATCAAGAATCTCAGTTCACCGTTCGGATTTTCCCTCTACTAAACTGCTTTTATCGCAGCCTCTTTTACATAAATTCAGCTACTAGCTCATCAAACTTTTCCTCAGTCATACCTAAGTCTGCTTTTGACAGCGGCTCTTCACTATAACCGTGAACAAGCTGCTGATACGACGGCTGATGCGCATTTTGATAAATAAGTCCTGTTACTAAGCCGTTATGCTCCATTAACGTCTGCATAGCTTGCATACGATTGTTTGCATCATAACCTTCAATTGTGCTGAGACTAGTTAGGTTTTCTTTAAACCAATCATACGTGTTCACTTTGTTATACGTTACGCACGGGCTAAATACATTAATTAAAGAAAAACCTTTATGCTGGATGCCTTGTTCAATTAAGCTTGTTAACTCTTTTAAATTCGTTGAAAAGCTTTGCGCCACAAACGTTGCTCCAGAAGTTAACGCAAGCTCCATAACAGATAAAGACGACTCAATTGATCCTTCAGGCGTACTTTTTGTCTTGAATCCTACTTCACTACGAGGAGATGTTTGTCCTTTTGTTAAACCATAGATTTGGTTATCCATTACGATATACGTTACATCGATGTTTCGGCGAATCGCATGTACCGTGTGTCCCATACCGATAGCAAACCCATCTCCATCACCGCCAGATGCGATAACGGTTAAGTCACGATTAGCCATTTTTACACCTTGAGCGATTGGAAGCGCACGTCCGTGAATACCGTGAAAACCATATGAATTAATATAACCAGAGATACGTCCAGAACATCCAATACCTGAAATAACAGCAAGCTCATGAGGTTCTAAACCTACGTTAGCAGATGCGCGTTGAATGGCTGCTTGTACGGAGAAATCTCCACACCCCGGACACCAGTTAGGTTTTACACTGTTACGAAAATCTTTAAACGTTGCCATTTAACACAAACATCTCCTTACTTTTTGCGTATACTTCTTGCGGAAGAAATGGATTTCCATCATACTTCAATACGCTTTGAATTTTATCATGACTTGCAATATTCATTTTTAAAATATTAGCAAGCTGTCCAGTAGCATTGTTTTCAACAACGACTACTTTTTTAGCTCCTTGTACGTAAGGAAGCAGTTCGTCAGCTGGGAAAGGATGAATCAAACGAATGTGAGCGTGATTTACTTTTATACCGTCTTGTTCCAAACGTTCCATTGCCTCTTCAATGACTCCACGCGTCGAATTAAATCCAACAAATAAAATATCAGACTCTTTTTCATGAGAGTGAACATGAATTGGCGTATTAAAACGAATTCCTTTTGTTTTACGAAGGCGCTTATTCATTTGATCATCGCGGTTCACCGGAGATTCAGATGGCTTTCCTGTCTCATCATGTTCTACTCCCGTCACATGATGAATACCATGCTTCATTCCTGGAATGACACGTGGTGATACGCCATCTTCTGTTACGCGGTAGCGCTTGTAGTATTGTTTTTCTTCCAGCTCTTCTAGCTCTTCTTGCTGAAGCTTACCGCGGCGGATTTCAACGCGGTTATAGTCAAGCGGTTCTACTGATTGCTTTCCAAGTGAAAGCTGTAAATCCGTTAGCATAATAACTGGACACTGATATTCTTCTGCTAAGTTAAACGCTTCAATCGTATCGTAGAATGCTTCTTCAACCGTACTTGGCGCCATGACGATCTTCGGAATTTCACCGTGGGTACCGTAAATCATGGCCATTAAATCAGACTGTTCTTGCTTAGTTGGAAGCCCTGTACTTGGACCGCCGCGCTGCGTATCTATAATAACAACGGGCTGCTCAGTGATTCCCGCTAATCCAATCGACTCCATCATTAATGATAAACCTGGTCCAGCTGATGCCGTCAGCGCACGTACGCCGGCATAGTTAGCTCCGATAGCCATCGTACATGCTGCGATTTCATCTTCTGTTTGAATAACGGTTCCACCAAATTGAGGAAGCTTTTTAATTAAGTATTCCATGATTTCTGAAGCAGGGGTAATTGGATATGCTGGCATAAAACGAGCGCCACCGGCTAAAGCACCTAACGCAATCGCATCGTTTCCAATCATAAACATACGTTTTTTACCATCCGCTGGATCTAGTTTCATTGTTTCTAATTGTTCGCCTAGCTGTTCACGAATGTAATCTGCACCTTTTTTAATCGCTTCCATATTTTTTTGTACAACTTTTTGGCCCTTTTTACCGAAGATTTCAAGCACTACTTCTTCAAATACTTCTGTGTCAATATGAAGCACAGCACTTGAAGCACCTACAGCAACCATGTTCTTCATTAGCGACGTTCCTAATTCCGTTGCAATTTCCGTAAACGGAACAGCATATAGCGTAGCAGTTGTACATGTTTCGGGCAGACTTGGGTTAAATTTCGCATCTGCAATTACAACGCCTCCTACGCGCAGCTCATGGACGTTTACATCGATTGTTTCCTGATCGAACGCAACTAAAATATCCAAATCATCTGACACAGATCGAACTTGAGTTGTACTCACTCGGATCTTATTATTTGTATGTCCACCTTTGATACGAGAAGAAAAATGACGATAGCCGTATAAGTAATAACCTAATCGATTTAAAGCGGTTGAAAAGATTTCTCCCGTACTTTCGATTCCCTCACCCTGCTGTCCGCCAACTTTCCATGAAAGTTGCTGTACCATAAATCAACGCCACTCCTTTAATTGCTCTTAATATAGAAATCTATTTTATTGATAAAAACTGAAAAAAGTAAATTAGCAAACGATTTCATTTGCTTCTGCATTTCACCAACCAAAATCATCTGCAAAACTCCCACAGCACCTTATCGCTGTGCAGGATACGTTTCTGCTTGAGCAGCTCC
>Ga0006562J51391_1053282_pt1 | contig 14980 bp, 16 predicted proteins | sample Ararhi6_input_d2_FD_51391 | JGI IMG/M metagenome (IMG submission 51391) | reverse complement strand
TCCTCTCGGTGCGGCGCGGCGATGAGACGGTGTGCCTGCTGCGCGAGGAGGGGTCGTTCCCCATCCGCTCCTTCGTGCTCAGCGAGGGCGTGCGCTTCCCGCTGGGCGTCGCCTCGGCGGGACTCGCGATCCTCGCGTTCCTCCCCGAGGCGGAGGGCGAGGCCTACTTCGCGCGTCATCCGGAGCTCGCCACGAGCTGGGGTGCGTCCCACGATGCGGACGCGCTGCGCCGGCGCCTCGCGGAGACCCGCGACCGCGGCTACGCCGTCAACCCGGGTCTCATCGTGGAGGGCAGCTGGGGAATCGGCGCGGCCGTGTTCGACCAGTCCGGCAGCCCGGCCTGGGCGCTGAGCCTCACGGGCGTCGGATTCCGGTTCGGGCCCGACCGGCTGCCGCTCCTCGGTCGCACGCTCCTGGCCCACGCGCACCAGCTGACGACCCGCATCGCGTCGGCCCGGCGCGGCGTCAGTCGAGCGCGCTGAGCTCCTCCCGGATGACGGCCGCCACGCGGCGGGCGCCGGGCTCGGACATGACGACGGTGTAGTGGTTGAGGTCGTCCCAGCGCTCGTGCCGCACGGCCGGATAGGTCGCCACCAGGCGCGCCGCGTGCTCCGGCGAGTACAGGCCCGGCGCCTCGTTCTGCAGGCCGCGCGGCACGGTGAGGAACCGCGTCGGGTGGCCGAGGGCCGCGAGGGCGTCGGTGACCGCCGTGCCGGTGTTGAGGTCGACGGTGTCCTCGAGGGTCGTCCGGTAGCTCGTCGCGGGACGCAGCGACCCGCCGCCGTCCGGCACCAGATCGTACGCCAGGTACTCCTCGAGCTCCGGCGTCCAGTCCGCCGCGAACGCCGGGTGCGCACGCCACAGGGCGAGGTAGGCGGCGACGTCGGGGAAGCGCATCGACAGGCGCTCGGCCGTGGGTCCGAGGATGGCGGCGACGAGCTCGTCGCCGGAGAGCCCCGGCGGGGTCGCGAGCGGGAGGCCGCCGTCGACGAGCAGCAGGCGCGCGAGCAGGCCGGGATGCCGGTGCGCGAACGCGAGCGACACGAACGCGCCCATGGAATGCCCGACCACGAGACCGGCCGGGATGTGCAGGTGCGCGAAGACCGCCGCGAGGTCGTCGGCGTGGGCGGCCATGCCGGCCGGTCCGCTGAGCTCGTTGCTGCGGCCGCGGCCGCGCAGGTCGGGGGCGACGATCCGGACGCCCGGCAGCGCCTGGGCGACGAGCTGCCAGGCGAGGTGCGACGCCGTGACGCCGTGCACCGCGACGACCGTCGGGGCATCGGGGGTGCCGTCCTCCCAGACCCCCACGCGCAGGTCGCCGCCGCGGACCGGCACGTCGAGCGTGCGATAGGTCCGCGTCATCGCGCCGTCCACCCGCCGTCCATCGTGTAGCTCGCGCCCGTGACCATGCCGGCGCGGTCCGACGCCAGCCAGCCGGCGAGGGAGGCGACCTCGTCGGCCTCGACGAGGCGCTTGATGGCGGTCTCGGTGAGCATGATCTTCTCCACGACCTCGCTCTCCGGGATGCCGTGCAGCGTCGCCTGGTCGGCGATCTGCTTCTCCACGAGCGGCGTCCGCACGTAGGCCGGGTTGATGCAGTTGCTCGTGACCCCGTGCGGCCCGCCCTCCAGCGCCGTCACCTTGGACAGCCCCTCGAGGGCGTGCTTGGCCGAGACGTACGCCGACTTGTAGGCGCTCGCTCGCAGGCCGTGGGCGCTGGAGATGTTGATGATCCGCCCCCAGGAGCGTTCGTACATCCGGGGCAGCACGGCGCGGATGAGGAGGAAGGGCGACTCGACCATGAGGCGGTGCATGAAGCGGAACCGCTCCGGGTCGAACTCGTGGATCGGGGCGACCGTCTGCACTCCGGCGTTGTTGACGAGGATGTCGACATCGAGGTCGAGCCGCTCCTGGGCCGCCGTGTCGGAGAGGTCGACGACCCACGACTCCCCCGCGACGGCCGCTGCCGCGTCCGCGGCGGCCTCCGCGTTGAAGTCGGCGACGATCACGTGCGCGCCGCGCGCGGCGAACTCGTGCGCGCACGCGAGGCCGATGCCGCTGCCCGCGCCCGTGATGAGGGCGCGCCGCCCCGCGAGATCCTGTTCAGTCATCCTCTGCTCCCTTGCTCGTCCGCGCCGCCAGCGCGTTCTGGATGAACCGCATCATGTGGTCGATCACCTCGGCCGGCATCGTCGCCGGGGGCTTGCCGTCGGCATCCCGCTCCCACAGCAGGAACCGCATGCCGATCAGCTCTCCTACGCCCATGAGCGCCCATGCCGTCACCTCCGGGTCGAGCCGGTCGTCGACGTCGCCGTGCTGCTGCGCGGCGCGCAGGCCCGCCTCGTACCCCTCGACGATGCGCGTGTAGTGCAGGCGCAGCGTCTCCGGGGACACGAACTCGGCCTCTCGCACGATCCGGTACAGAGCGGGGTGGGCCGCGGTGAAGCGGAAGAACCCCTCGAAGCCCGCCCGCTCCGCGTCGATGCGGTTCGCGGCTCCCGCCATCGCCTCGGCCATCGAGTGGCGGACGCGCCGGTTCAGGTCGACGACGAGCTCCTCGAAGATCTGCTGCTTGCCGTCGAAGTAGAGGTAGAAGGTGCCGAGGCCGATTCCCGCGCGCTCGGTGATCTTGACGATGGAGGCCTCGTGGTAGCCGACCGCCGCGAAGACCACCTCGGCGGCCTCCAGCAGCTTCCGGCGTGTCGCCACGCCCCGCTTGGTGAGCGGCTTGCCGGTCGTCGCCGACAGCGTGGCGGGCACCTGGCCGAGGGTCTCGACGTGGTCAGCGGCGCTCATGGGCGTCCTCCTGGATCAGGGCGATCGCGCGTTCGCGCAGCGCCGCCCGGGCGATCTTCTCGATGGTCGAGCGGGGCAGCTCGTCGAGGAAGCCGATGCGCACGGGCACTTTGAAGCCGGCGAGCTCGGCGCGCGCGTGGGCGAGCACCTCGTCCTCGCCGAGCGCGACGCCCTGGCGCCGGACCACGAACGCGACGCCGCGCTCCCCCCACACGGGATCGGGAACCCCGACCACCGCCGCATCGGCGACCCCGGGATGCAGCCGCATGGCGCGCTCGACCTCGGCCGGCGCGACGTTCTCGCCGCCGGAGATGTAGATGTCCTTTAACCGGTCGACGATCGTGAAGACGCCGTCGGCGCCCCGGTGGACGATGTCGCCCGTGCGCAGCCATTCCCCGTGCCGGGCGCGCGCCGTCGCGTCCTCGTCGTGCAGATATCCGGAGAAGACGCTGGGCCCCCGCACCCAGAGCTCCCCCGTCGCCGCGCCGTCCAGCGGAAGGAGGGTCGCCGGGTCGACGACGCAGACGTCGACGTGCGGGTAGGGCCGGCCCACGGCGCCGGGATGACGGAGGGCCTCGGCGCCGGGGAGGAAGAGGACGTTGGGCGCCGCCTCGGTGAGCCCGTAGCCCTGCGTGAGCGGCACCCCGGCGTCGGCCCACGCCGTCGCCAGATCGAGCGGCATCGTCGCACCGCCGACGAGGGCGACGCGCAGACTCCGGAGGGCCGAGCCAGAGAAGCGCGGATCGTCCGCGAGCTGCCGGTACTGGGTGGGGACGCCCATCATGGCCGTGACCCCCCGCTCGGCGATGAGCTGCAGGACGCGGCTCGGCTGGAACGACCGTTCCAGCACGACCGTCGCCCCGACCCACCAGGCGAGGAGGGGCTGCACATTCCAGGCGGCCACGTGGAACTGCGGGAGCATCGCGAGGACGACGTCGTCGGCGGTGAGCTGCATGGCCCCGGCCAGGGCGAGGTTGTTCCAGAAGCAGTTCGCGTGCGAGAGCACGACGCCCTTCGGCGCGGACTCGCTGCCCGAGGTGTAGATGACCAGCAGGGGGTCATCGTCGCGGACGGGCCGGAGCGGCGCCGCGGGGCCGTGCTTCGCGGGGACCGCGGCCTCGATCTCGGTCGTGCCGAGGAGGGCGACGGGCGGCCTGACCGCCAGGCGGCGGAGCGCCTCGGCCGCGACGCCGACGTACTCGTCCTCGACGAGGACGAGCGCGGGGTCGGATCGGTCCAATGCCTCGCCGAGCTCCCGCGGCGCGAGCCGCCAGGACAGCGGGACGAAGGCGACCCCGGCGCGCGCGCACGCGAAGAACACCACGACATGGTCGATGGAGTTCCCGGAGATCGTCGCGAGGCGATCGCCGGGGCCGTACCCGGCACGGCGGAGTCGCAGGGCGAGTTCACGGGCCCGGTCGTCGAGGTCGGCGTACCCGATCGTGACGCCGCGGTCGTCGATCGCCGTGCGATCCGGCGCCGCCGCCGCCCGGTCGGCGAGCCAGCGCCCCACGGTGTGCGGCCCGTCGCCGCCCTGATCCATCCCGAGGTCGGTCATGCGCGCGCTTCCACGGGGGCGTCGGCTTCCGCGGGGGCGTCGTCGAGCTGGCGCAGCTGCGTCCGCGTCCGCTCGCCCCGGCGCCGACGGATCGCGGAGTCGACGGTGCCGGCGATGCCGCCGGGCAGGAACATCACGACGAGGATAAACAGCACGCCGAGGAGGAAGAGCGGTTCGGACAGCGGGATGCGGAGGACGTCCGGCAGGGTCTCGATCCACTCCGCCCGCGCGAGCGCCGTGAGCCGCTGGTCGAGGATCGTGTAGAGCACGCCCCCCACGATCGCACCCCAGCGGAACCCGACGCCACCGAGGACCACCATGACGAGGACCGTGATGGTGAGGTCGGCGCCCACGGCGCTCGGCTGCGTCCCGGACTGCAGGAGCATGTACGCGATACCGGCGAGGGCGGCGCACCCCGCCGCGACGACGAAGACGATGAGCTTGGCCGTGTACGGGCGCAGCCCCAGCACCTGCACCCGCAGCTCGTTCTCCCGCGTCGCCTCGGCGAGGTGGCCCAGACGTGACCGGTCCACCCACAGCACCACGAGGTAGACGATCACGAGCACGATGAGCGCGAACCAGTAGAGGTTGCGCGTGTTGACGACCCCGACGAGCCACTCCGGAACCTGCGCGACGGGCAGCCGCATCCCCTCCTCGCCGCCGGTGACCTGCTGATTGCGGCGGACGAGGACCGAACCGGCCTGCGCGAAGGCGAGCGTGACCATCGCGAACGGGATGCCGGCGACGCGCATCGAGACGGCGCCGGTGACGACCGCGATGAGGAGCCCGCCGACGAGGGCGATGAGGATGCCGGGCCAGAGCGGCACCTCGAAGTACTTCAGCGCGATGCCCAGGCCATAGGCGCCGGCGCCGAAGTACAGGGCATGGCCGAAGGACAGCATCCCGGCCGTGCCGAGGAGCAGGTTGTAGGACAGCGCGAGCGCGGCGAACACCATGCAGAGGGACAGCAGCGCGAGGCTGCCGGGGGTGTAGGTCGGCCCCGGGAGGATCCCGGGCAGCGAGATGTCCAGGAGCGGCAGCACCGCCATGATCACGACGAGTGCCGCGCCGATGACGAACGGCAGGGCGGCGCCCTTCCGGCCGGGGATGAGCGTCGGGACGCCCGTGGTGACGGTCATGCGGTCCTCCCCATGAGTCCGCGCGGGCGGACCAGCAGCACGAGGGCCAGCAGCACGACGACGATGAAGTCGCCGGTGCCCTCCAGGTAGAAGTTCGCGAACTGCTGGAGCACGGCGACGAGCACCGACGCGATCGCGGCGCCGGTGAGGGAGCCGAGGCCGCCGATGACGGTCACGATGAACGCGAAGATGAGCAGCGTCGCCCCGAGGTGGGCCGACACGAAGGTCGAATAGTGCATCGCGAGCACGCCGCCGATGCCGGCCGCGGCGCCGCCGATCGCGAAGACGAGCGTGAAGCTCTTCCGCACGTCGATGCCGAGGGCCGTCACCATGGCGCGGTTCTCGACGCCGGCGCGGATGATCATGCCGTAGCGCGTCTTCTGCAGGAACAGCACGAGCGCGGCCAGCACGATGGCGGCGGCGATCATGAGCACCCAGTAGGTGTTCGGGATCTTCGCGCCGAGCACCTCGGTGGTGCCCTTGAGCCACGGGGGTCCCGCGATGTTGATGGCATCCGTGCCCCAGATGCCCTCGAACAGCGCGACGGCGGCGAAGGACAGGCCCACCGTGACGAGCACCTGCTCGATGTGCCGCTCGTACAGCGGGCGGATGAGGATGAGCTCGGTCAGCGTCGCGAAGACCGCGCCGACGGCGGCGCCCACGAGGATCGAGACGAGGAACGAACCCCAGGATGCCGTGCCGAGAGCCTGCGCGACCTGCCAGCCGATGAAGGCGCTGAGGGTCAGGAACGCGCCGTGCGCGAAGTTCAGCACGTGCATGAGTCCGTAGATGAGGCTGAGGCCTGACGCGACGAGGAAGTACAGCGCGCCGAGACCGATGCCGGTGAGGAGGATGAGGACGAGGCTGCTCACGCGTGCACCTCCGCGCTGACGCCGAGGAGGCGCATCGTGAGGGCGCGGTCGTCGAGGATCTCCCGGGCAGGCCCCGTGTGCACGACCCGGCCGCCGGCGATCACGACGGCGTCGTCGGCGAGCTGGCGGACGACGTCGAGGTTCTGCTCGACGAGCAGGATGGGGACGATCTTGGCGGCTTCCTGCAGCGCGTCGGCGACTTCGGCGACGATGCGCGGCGCGAGCCCCTTCGTGGGCTCGTCGACGAGCAGGAGGACGTTCTCGTTCAGGAGCGCCCGCGCGACGGAGACCATCTGCTGCTGGCCGCCGGAGAGCGTCCCGGCCATCTGACCCCGACGGGCCACGAGGTCGGGGAAGAGCTCGGCGACGAACTCGCGGCGGGGGTTCTTGGTGCGCTCGGCGAGGGCGAGGTTCTCGGCCACCGTGAGCTTGGCGAAGACCTCGCGGTCCTCCGGGACGTACCCCACTCCGCGCTGCACGATCCGGTGGGTGGGAAGAGAGTCGATGCGCTCCCCCGCGAGCGTCACCGCGCCGCGGCGGCTGATGAGGCCCAGGATGCCGCGGAGCGTCGAGGTCTTCCCGACGCCGTTGCGTCCGAGGACCGCCGTGATGCCCGTGGCCGGGACGGCGAAGGTGACGTCCTCCACGACCTGCTGGCCCGCGATGGAGGCCGACAGATGCTCGACGGTGAGGATCGGCGCCGTCATGCCGCGGTCCCGAGGTAGGCGCTCTGCACGGTGGGGTTCTCCATGATCTTCTGTGGCGTGTCGAACGCGATGATCGAGCCGGCGTACATGACGGCGACCTTCTCGACGAGCCCCATGAGGACGTCGATGTGGTGCTCCACCATGAGCACGGTGCACTGCTTGTCGCGCTGCATGTCGCGGATGTTCTCCACGAGTCCCGCGACGTCCCCCGACGCGACGCCCGCCATCGGCTCGTCCAGCAGCACGATGGAGGCGTCGGTCGCAAGGATCACCGCGATCTCGAGCTTTCGCTTGTCGCCGTGCGACAGGTCGCCGGCCGGGGTGTCGAGCTTGTGGGTGAGGCCCACCAGGGTCAGCTTCTCCAGCGCGAGGGCCGTCGCGGCGTCCGTCCGCCGCGGGAAGCGCAGGAGGGAGTAGTTGCCGCCGAGGGAGACCTGGGCCGCGAGCCCGACGTTCTCCAGGACGCTCAGCCGCGGGAACAGACTCGAGGTCTGGAAGGTGCGCCCCAGTCCCGCCCGCGCCCGCTGGGGCACGGACGAGCGGGTGACGTCGTCGCCGTTCATCAGGATGCGGCCTGCCGTCGGCCGCGCGACGCCGGAGATCACGTTGAAGAGCGTGGTCTTGCCGGCGCCGTTCGGGCCGATCACGCCGACCAGCGAGCCGGGCGCGACGTCGAGGTCGACATCCTTCAGGATGGTGGCTCCGCCGATCTGCAGGCCGAGGCCCTCGATGCGGAGCGCGGACGGGACGGGGCTCACGGTGCCTCGGCCGGTGCGACCTCGTCGGCGGCGACGGTGTCCACGAGCTCCGGGACGAAGCCGGACCCGTCGGCGACGAGCTTGACCTGGTACATCTCCTGCAGCAGGGCGTGGTCGCTCGCGCGCACCATCATGGCGCCCTTGGGGCCGTCGAACTCGAAGCCCTCCAGCGCCGAGATCATGGCATCCACGTCACCCTTGCCCTCTTCGATGGCGTGCACCAGCATGAGTGCCGCGTTGAACCCGTCCGGCGTGAACAGGTCCGGCGTGCCGCCGGCTGCCTCCACGGCCTCGACCATCGCAGCGTTCACGTCGTTGTCGGGAGCGCCGGCGAAGTAGTGGTTCAGGAAGCTGATCCTCTCGGACGCCTCGCCGTACGCGCCGAACGTGGCGGTGTCGCCGAGCCCGGTGACGACCGGGATGTCGTCGAGGACGCCCTGCTGGCTCATCGCCTGCCACATCGCGCCGGAGGTGGCGCCGGCCCACGCGACGAAGACGAGGTCGGGCTGGGCGGTCAGCACCTGCTGCGCGAACGGGGTGAACTCGGTCACGTCCTCCGCGACGAGGACGCTGTTCACGGTCGCGCCCTTGCCGCCGAGGATCGCCTTGACGGCGGCCTCGTTGCCCTGCCCGAACGCGTTGTTCTGCGCGAAGACCGTGACGGTCTTGCCGGAGATGTCGTCGAGGAAGGTGCCGGCGGTCGCGACGTCCTGCGCGGACTGGCGGCCGGTGCGGAACGTGTAGTCGTTGATGCCCGTGACGGCGTCGGCGGCGGCGGGGCCGGAGAGGAAGAGGACCTGGTTCTGCGCGGCCTGCTCGGCCACCGCCAGCGCGACGCCGGAGGAGGCGCTGCCGGCGAGGATGTTCACGCCCTCGCCGATGAGCTCCTTCGCGAGGTTGACGGCGGTGTCGGGGTCGCCCGCGTCGTCGCGGTAGTCGACCGTGATGGTCGTGCCGCCGACCTCGTTGGTGCCGTCGGTGGCGTAGTCGAGCCCGGCCTTGAAGCCGTCGAGATACTGCTTGCCGTATCCGGCCAGCGGGCCGGTCTCGCTCGTGATGACGCCGACCGTGATCTCCTCCGGTCCGGCATCCGCCGTGCCCGATGCGCTCGGGGCGGCGGTCGACGGCGCACAGGCCGCCAGAGCGAGGGCGGCCGTGGCGACCATGGACCCCAGGAGCAACTTCTTCGTAACCCGCATGTGCGTGCCTTTCACCATTGGAAGGGAGTCAGACCTGAGATGTGATTCAGGTATTGCCATCTTGGGCGTGCCGCGCGGAGATGTCAACAACACATGCACGAGGTATATATCTTGGCTATGCTTCTCGGGTGACCCGATCCGAGGACGTCCTCCATCTCATGCTCGGTGCGCACGCCCTGACCCGGATGGCGGCGCTGGACACCCGGTCCGAGACCCCCGCGGCACAGTGGCGCACGCTCAGCCTCCTGCGCGACCACGGCCCGCAGCGGCTCGGCGATCTCGCGCGCCGGAGCCGCATCAGCCAGCCCGGCATGACGCGCCTCGCCGGTCAGATGGCGGAGGCCGGTCTGCTCGAGCGCAGCGCCGATCCCGCGGACTCGCGGGCCACCGTGCTGTCCGCGACCCCCGCCGGACTCGCGGCCCTCGAGGCATGGCTCGAGGAGCTCGGTGCCGCGCTGACGCCGCGATTCGGCGACCTGAGCGACGAGGACTGGGAGACCCTGCGCCGCGCTGCCGCCATCCTCGCCCGCAAGACCGCAACCCCGGAAGAGAGCCGATGACCACCACCCCGACACCGCCCACCGCGCCCGGCATCTGGCGGCAGCCCGCACAGGTCTGGGCGGTCGCCTTCGCGTGCGTCGTCGCCTTCATGGGCATCGGGCTGGTCGACCCGATCCTCCCCGCGATCGCCGAATCACTGGAGGCCTCGCCCGTCGAGACGGAGCTGCTCTTCACGAGCTACCTGGTCGTCACGGGGCTCGCGATGCTCGTCACGAGCTGGCTGTCCAGCCGCATCGGCGCGAAGGCCACGCTGCTCATCGGCCTCGCCCTCGTGATCGTCTTCGCGCTGCTGTGCGCCCTCTCCGGCAGCGTCGACGCCGTCATCGGCTTCCGCGCCGGCTGGGGTCTCGGCAACGCGCTGTTCATCTCGACGGCGCTCGCGACGATCGTGGGCGCCGCCTCCGGCGGCAGCGCCGCCGCGATCGTGCTCTACGAGGCCGCCCTCGGCCTCGGGATCGCGATCGGCCCGCTCGTCGGCGGCATCCTCGGCGAAGTGAGCTGGCGCGGCCCGTTCTTCGGCGTGGTCGCGCTGATGGCGATCGCCTTCGTCGCGATCGTCGTGCTGCTGCGCACGCCGAACGAGACGCGCACCCCCACGGCGCTGTCGGCGCCGTTCCAGGCGCTCCGCCAGCCCGCGCTCGCGGTCCTCGCCGTAACGGCCCTGTTCTACAACATCGGGTTCTTCGTCCTCCTGGCCTTCTCGCCGTTCCCGCTGGGGTTCGGCGCCATGGGCATCGGACTCACGTTCTTCGGGTGGGGCGTCGCCCTCGCCGTCACGAGCGTCTGGGTCGCTCCCCTGCTGCTGCGCGGCATGCGCCGGACGACCGCCATGATGACCGTCCTGCCCCTCCTCGCGATCGACCTCGTGCTCGCCGGCCTCTTCGCCGCGAACCCGGGAGCCCTCGTCGTGTGCATCATCGTGGGCGGGCTGCTCCTCGGCGTCATGAACACGATCCTCACCGAGTCGGTGATGGAGGCCACCGACCAGCCGCGCTCGGTCGCCAGCGCCGCGTACTCCGCCGTGCGGTTCCTCGGCGGCGCCGCGGCCCCGCCGATCGCCGCCGCGCTCTGGCACGCCTTCAACGCGTCGGTGCCGTTCTTCTTCGCGGCAGGCTCCGTCGTCCTCGCGGCCCTGACGATCCTCCTCGGCCGGAAGGCCCTCGCACGCGTCGACGCGCACCGGGCGGACGCGGCGGAAGAGGCGGCCGCGGTGCTGGTCGGCGACGCCGCCTGAGAGGCCCGGCGCCGCATTCCGCGGCGGAAAAGGGACAGCCCCGGTGACTGGCGAGAGTCTCCGGGGCTGTTCCGTGCACCCCCAGGGACTTGAACCCTGAACCCACTGATTAAGAGTCAGTTGCTCTGCCGATTGAGCTAGAGGTGCGCGCTGTTCACACGAGGCGAACGAGGATCAACGTTATCATCCCGATGCGGTCGATCGCCAATCGGGGCCACCCCGGCCGTCTATCCTGGGAGACGTGACCTCCCCCTCCCCCTCGCCGTCCTGGAGCGCGCCCTTCGACGGTGACCTGGCGGAGGATCTGGCCCTGGCCCTGCGGATCGCGGATGCCGCCGACGCCGTCACGATGAGCCGCTTCGACGCCGCGGACCTCGACATCCGCACGAAGGCGGACGCGACCCACGTCACGGAAGCCGACCTCGCCGCCGAGCGCGCGATCCGCGAGGTTCTCGCGGAGGAGCGGCCCGGCGACGGCGTCTTCGGCGAGGAGTACGGCGTCACGGGCGACACCGCCCGCCAGTGGATCATCGACCCGATCGACGGCACCGCGAATTACCTCAAGGGCATCCCGATGTGGACGACCCTCATCGCGCTCGCGATCGACGGCGTCCCCCGCGTCGGCGTCGCCAGTCAGCCGGCGCTCGGGCGACGCTGGTGGGCGGCCACCGGCCTCGGCGCCTGGACGAACACGCCGGAGGGGACCCCGCGCCGGCTCGGCGTCTCGACCGTGTCGGACGTCGCCGACGCGAGCGTCAGCTTCCAGAGCATCGCGCAGTGGGACGAGGTCGGACGCAGCGACGACCTCCTCCGCCTCAGCCGGGCCGTCTGGCGCGACCGCGGCTACGGCGACACGTGGCCGTACATGCTGCTCGCCGAAGGCCGGCTCGAGTTCGTCGCGGAGTTCGGCGTGCAGGAGTACGACATCGCCGCCCTCGTGCCCATCGTGACCGAGGCCGGCGGACGGTTCACCGACATCGACGGGCGGGATTCCCTCGCGTCCCGCTCGTCCCTCGCGACCAACGGCATCCTGCACGACGCGTTCCTCTCCCTCATCCGCACCCCGTGAATCGAGAGCCCGCACGCATGCCTCTCCCCCGCCTCTCCCGCGCCGCGCTCCCGCTCGCCCTCGGCGCGCTCCTGTTCACCGCGTGCACGGGGACGCCGGGCGCGCAGCCGACCGAGGTCCCCACCGCACCGGCGCCGGGGGCCGATCCCAGCCCTTCGGCGGTGCCGACGACAGCGCCCGTGGACCCGGCCGACCTGACCTGCGAGAACCTCATCGCCCCGGACGCCGTGGCCGGACTGGAGGCGGAGGGCTGGACCTCGGAGGAGGGCGAGTTCGCCATCAACGACCTCGTGCTCGACGGCATCTCCTGCACATGGGCCCGGCCCGGCGACACGTTCGACGATCTCGTCGTCTTCGGCTGGGCGCCGATCACCGCCGACGAGGCCCAGGAGGCGCAGGAGCAGCTCGAATCGGTGGGGTGGACCGCGCAGGAGAGCGCCGAGGGGCTCTACCTCAGCGAGGCGGACGCGCAGAATCCGGATGCCGTCGGGACGACCTACCTCTTCGGGGACGGCTGGGTGACGATGTCCGACACGCAGCAGGGCCTGCTGCTGATCGAGCAGCCCGCCCGGTAGCCGCCCGGCGCCGACGGCGCCGCGGCGGCGCTAGCGGCCGTCCGCGAGTCCGTGCGCGACGATGTGACGGATGCTCTCCCGCGTCGCCCAGACGAATCCCTCGTGCGACCGCGCCGAACTGGCCCGCCCGGCGGGCGCGTCCGCCGGCGTCGGGGTGAGGACGAGGCGATCCGGGTCCGCCGCGAGGTACCGCTCGATCGTGCGGATGGCGGCGTGCTCGGCGGCCGTCACGAGCGGGGTCTGGTCCGCCCATCCCGACCGGCGCCGGGAGGACGGTGTCAGCTTTTCCGCATCGGCGAACCGCCGCATACCGGAGAGCGGGCGGTCGGCCCGGGACTCGCAGGCGCCGCTGACGAAGTAGAGGAGGCTGTGCTCGTAGACCCGCTGCGTCATCCGCGGCAGCGCGTCGGCCCGCTCGGCGGCATCGGTCATCGTGAAGATGCGCAGCCCGGCGAGCACCGGCGCCACGGCATCCGCTCGCAGGGTCAGCGCGAACCGCTCCGCGCTCGCGGAGGGGGCGAGGAGCACGACGTCGAGCCGGCCGGCGCCGGGCACCGCCCGCCACCGGTCGATGAGGTCGCAGGCGATCATGCTCCCGGCGCTGTGGGCGATCACTGTGACCGGGAGGGGCGGCGCGCCGGCCGCCTCGCGGTCCCGGATCGCCTCGAGCAGCACCGTCACCGCGCCCGTCGGCCCGAGATTGCGGCCGGCGTCCGCCGTCATCTCGTCCCACGCCGCGGCACCCACGCCGACGGCGCGCACGCACTCCTCGAGTACGCTCTGCCGTGGCCCGTGGAGCCAGCCGTACGGCTCGCGCGCCCGGAGCTCGTCGAGGACACCGAACGCGAAGGCCAGGAAGCTGTCGAAGGGCTCGAGCGGCAGCGCGCCGCGACGATCGCCTGCGATCCCGAAGACGGCCCGGTAGGTCTCCGGCGTGAGCGCGGCGCGGAGCAGGTCCCCGTTCAGTGCGTCCACTCCGCCCGCCCGGCGCCGCGGGGGCGTGCGCGCGGCGCGTTCGACCTCGGCCACGAGCAGCGGATCGCTCCGCAGCCGGCGCTCCAGCACCGGCCGCCGCTCGCCCTCCTCGGGCATCTCGGCCACGGCGTCCGCGAGAGCGCCGAAGATCACCCGCGCGGGACCCGCGAACGCATCGAGCAGGCTGTCGAGCAGTCCCGTCTCCCAGACGAGGAAGACCGGGTAGCCGCCGGAGCCCGCGATCTCCGGGGCCAGGCACTCCGCGGTCGTGAGAGCGGCCGAGGTGGTGACGAGCCCGCCGTGGATGTAGAGAACGAGCCCGCGCGGCGAGTCCCCGGCACGGCGGACCATCTCACGCACCTGCGCGCGCGTCGTGGGCGGGCCGGACTCGGCCAGCCTGCCGTCCCGAGAATGCAGGATGTGACGCTCCGCGAACATGTCGTGCTGCGTCATGCCGCCTCCTCGTCACGTCCCGACAGCGTCCCGTGCTGCGCCGACATCGGCAACCCATGTAAAGAATCCTTGACATCCACCCGGGACTGCCGCACACTTCGAATGTCAAGTTTTCTTTACACAGGATGCGACATCGGAGGGTGACATGGTCTACCAGGAGCGCAACACGTGGGCGGGGCTCATCGTGACGCTGATCGCCATGACGGCGTATGTCATCGCGCTCCTGCGCGCACTGGGCGAGCAGCCGGCATCCGAGATCGAGTGGTGGCCGATGATGGCGTGGACGATCGGCATCAGCATCGTCGCCGCCATCGCAGTGAGCATCGTCTGGGGAATCCTCGCCGGGATGCGCGACCCCGACGGCGCCGGACGCTCCGACGACCGCGATCGCGACATCGCGCGCATGGGCGACCGCGTCGGGCAGGCGTTCCTCGTGATCGCGGGGCTCGGCGTCATCGTGCTCTGCGCCGTGCGGGCGGAGCCGTTCTGGGTCGCGCACACGATGTTCTTCGGGTTCGCGGTCTCCGCCCTCGTCGGCGGGGTCGCACAGGTCGTCGCCTATCGCCGGGGACTCGTCTGATGGTCAAGCCGACCCGGGTGACGAACGACATCCGTGCGCACCGCGAGGCCGCCGGGATGACGCAGGCCGAGCTCGCTCGGCGACTCGGCGTCACCCGGCAGACCCTCATCGCCATCGAGCAGGGCAGGTACTCCCCCAGCCTCGAGCTGGCATTCCAGATCGCGCGCGAGTTCGCGCGCGGACTCGACGACGTCTTCCACTACCCGCAGGAGAGCTCCTCATGACCCCGCCGACCGCCACCATGACCGCCTGGACCCAGCACCGCTACGGCGGACCCGATGCCGTGCGCCCCGAGACCGCGCCCGTGCCGGTCCCCGCACACGCCGAGGTCCTCCTCCGGGTTCAGGCGACGGGCCTCAACTCCGCGGACGTGCGCGTCATGCGCGGTGACCCCCTGCTGCTGCGCCTCGCCTTCGGGCTCCGCCGACCCCGCACCGCGGTGCAGGGACGCGACGTCGCCGGCACCGTCGTCGCGGTCGGCGCCGACGTCGCCGCCGATCCCGC
>Ga0006562J51391_1109232_pt1 | contig 15090 bp, 12 predicted proteins | sample Ararhi6_input_d2_FD_51391 | JGI IMG/M metagenome (IMG submission 51391) | reverse complement strand
CTACGGCGAGGAGAAGATCCACGCCATCCTCGCCGGCGTACGCGAGGTCGCCGGCGCCATCACGTCGTCCACGCTGACCACCGTGGCGGTGTTCCTGCCGATCGCCCTGGTCGGCGGCATGGTCGGCGAACTGTTCGCCCCGTTCGCGCTCACCGTGACGATCGCGATGCTGTCGTCGCTGCTGGTCGCGCTCACCATCGTCCCGGTGCTCTCCTACTGGTTCCTGCGTCCGCCGAAAGACATCGCCGACCCGGAGGCGGTGCGCGTCGCAGCGGAGGAGAAGGAGCACAAGACGTGGCTGCAGCGTGGCTACAAGCCGATCCTCCGCGGTACGCAGAAGCACCCGATCATCACCCTCGTCGCCTCCGGCCTGCTGCTAGTGATCACCGTCTCGCTGGTCCCGCTCCTGAAGGTCGACTTCCTGGGCAGCACCGGTCAGAACATGATCATGGTCACCCAGACCTTCCCCGCCGGCTCCGACCTCGCGACCATCTCCGACGGTGCCCGTGACGTCGAGGACTCCCTCCTGGACATCGACGGCGTCGAAGACGTGATGCTGATGGCCGGATCCGGCGGCGGCGGCGCCGGCGACTTCTCCGCGCTGCTGGGCGGTGGCGGCGGGACGGCGACCTTCATCGTGAACACCGACCCGGACGCCGACCAGTCGGCGCTGCAGGACGAGGTGCGCACCCAGCTGGCCGAGATCGACGGTCCCGGCGAGGTGGCCCTCACCGACCAGGCTGCCATGAGCGGCTTCGGCGGCTCGGTCGACGTCGTCGTGCGTGCCGCGAATGAGTCCGAGCTGGATGCCGTTGCTGACGACGTTTACGCCGCGCTGGAGGACACTCCGAACGCGACCGACGTCACGAGCGACCTCGCTCCCGCCCAGCCGACGGTGCAGATCGCCGTCGATCGCACCGTGGCGCTGGAGAACGGGTTCACCGAGATCCAACTGCTCGGCCTGGTCGGCAGCATCCTCTCGCCGCAGAGCATCGGCACGGTCACGATCGACGACAAGGAGTATCGCATCTTCATCGACGCCGCACCGGCACCGCAGACCGTGGACGAGCTGCAGAACTTGCAAATCCCCACCTCCACCGGGCTCGTGCCGCTGACCGACCTCGCCAGTGTCGAGGAGGTCATCGTCCCGACCTCGCTGACCCGTCAGGACGGCGACCTGGTCGCGACCGTGTCGATCACTCCCGCCCAGGGTGAGCTCGGCGCTGTGACGACCTCTGTGCAGGAGAGCCTCGACGACCTGGGTCTCCCTGACGGCACGAGCGCAACGATCGGCGGTCTCGCCCAGACTCAGCAGGAGTCGTTCCAGCAGCTGGGCATCGCGATGCTCGTCGCCATCGCGATCGTGTTCCTGCTGCTGGTGGCGACGTTCCGTTCGCTCGCGCAGCCGCTCATCCTGCTCGTATCGATCCCATTCGCCGCGACCGGCGCGATCGCACTGCTGCTGGCCACTGGTCGCCCGCTGGGCATCTCCGCGCTCATCGGCATGCTGATGCTGATCGGCATCGTGGTGACCAACGCGATCGTCCTGATCGACCTGGTCAATCAGTACCGAAAGCAAGGTCAGAGTGTGCGGGATGCCGTCCTCAACGGTGCCCGGCAGCGCCTGCGCCCGATCCTGATGACGGCGCTGGCGACGATCTTCGCGCTCATCCCGATGGCGCTGGGCGTGACCGGGTCCAGCGGTTTCATCAGCCAGGATCTCGCGATCGTCGTCATCGGCGGTCTCATCTCCTCCACCGCTCTCACGCTGATCCTGGTCCCGGTGCTGTACCTGCTGTTCGAGGACGGCCGTGAGCGTCGGGCCGCGAAGCGGAACGCCACCCCGGCGACGATCGAGTCCTCCGGCGACGGCGAGCACCCCGCGATCCGTCGCGAGTCCCGCACGACCTGAAGCCCGTGCCGACGGGATGGGTACCCCCGGAACTCCGCCCATCCCGTCGGCGCGTTCCAGCAGACCGCGGAGGTATTCCTCACAGGCCCTCTGCCCGGCAGAAATCCCAGGGCACCGTCCATCAACCGAGCCCGAGGCCGGTCAAAGCCTCGTCGAGGACGTCGGCGGGAGACCGGTCGCCGCCATGGTCGGCCCACCAGACCAGAGCGGTGTAGGCGGCGGCAGTCCACGCGGCAGCGAGCGTGATTGCGCGCAGACCATCGGGCGAGACGCGTTCGCTGTGGGCGATGTGCTCGGCGATGTGGCGGCTCATGCGTCGACGGGCGTCGGCACCCCACGCGTACACGTTGGGGTTCGCGTCGATCAGCTGCAGGCGCAGACGGGTCACGTCTGCGGTCGCTCCTAGCGGGGCGATCGCGGAGACGTACGCGGCCTTCACCAGCTCGGCGAGCGGCGTACCCTCTGCCGGCCTCGCAGCGTACGCCGCCTCGAATCGTTCATCCGCCTCCACAGTGCCGCCCCACACGAGGGCTGCTTTGGAGGGAAACCAGCGGAACAGCGAACGCCGACTGATCCCGCACGCCTGGGCGATCTTCGTCATGGTGATGCCGTCCGCTCCGTGCTCCGCGAACAGCCGCAGCGCCGTGAGCGCGATCGCATCCGGATCGGCTTCGATCGGACGCCCTGGGCCGCGCGAGGTGCTGCGTTCACTCTGCTCATCGACCATCCTCAAATTATGGCACTCAGTGCTAGTATTGGATCGAAGGACGGGGATCCCGACTTCATTAAGGGGTGAGGACAATGACCAACACAGTCGTCCCGGGCCGGTTCGCCGACAAGATCGCTGTCGTGACGGGCGCGGGTTCGGGAATCGGAAAGGCGACCGCGACCCGGTTGCTTGTTGAAGGAGCCACCGTGGTGGCCACCGACATCTCGCAGGAACGCCTCGACGCGTTCGCATCGGAGCCGGGTACCGAGAACCTGCGGATCGTCGCCGGGGATGTCGCGGCGCAGGCGACCATCGACGCGGTGATCGAGGCGGCCGGAGGCCGGGTGGATGCGCTGGTGAACAACGCCGGCATCATGGACGGGTTCGTCCCGACCGCCGAGATCGATGACGAGACGTGGGATCGGGTGTTCACGGTCAACGTGACGGCGCCGATGCGGCTCAGCCGTGCGGTGCTTCCCGGGATGGTGGAGCGCGGTGCGGGAACGATTGTCAACGTGGCCAGTGAGGCGGGAGTGCGTGCGGGGGCCTCGGGTACGGCGTATTCGGCGTCCAAGCACGCCGTCATCGGGCTGACCAAGAGCACCGCTTTCTTCTATGCCCCGAAGGGCGTGAGGGTCAACGCCGTGGCGCCGGGTGCGGTGAAGACCAACATCGAGGCACCATTCCGGTCGGCGTGGGCAGGGGAACGCCTCGGCCCGCTCATGCAGGTGACGGTGCCGCCCGCCGCGGAGTCCGAGGAGCTCGCCGCAGCGATCACCTGGCTGCTCAGCCCCGACTCGGCCAACATCAACGGCGTCGTGCTCTTCTCCGACGGCGGCTGGTCCACGATCTAAGGGCCCCTGCGGACCCACCGGCTGCTCTGAACCGATGGGTCCGCGACGATCATCGGCGCGCGAGTGCCGAGCTGATGGACCACAACCGAGAAGCCTGGGGGCCGCCCATCCGTGCTGCCGGATCGTCCGATGTGCGTTGTCGTCCGTGCGAGAAATCCAGTGCAGCTCCGTGGACGACGTGCGGCGTCGGGGGACGATCTGCTGAGGCCCAGCTACTGGGAGCACCCGCATCACCTCTCGCAAGCGAAGTCGGTGTCCGACCTTGCGAGGACGACGGGCTGATCGGAGCCCCATCGCTCCTCTATCCAGTTCCGACGTTCTTCCCCGGCGAAGAACAACCCGTCGTCGTCATCGGCGTGTCGTGACACTCGATGTCATTCAACCGCCCGCCTGTGTCGCGCAAGGCCGGTTTGTGTCACCCGAACACGTTTCCGACAGAAAGGTCTTGACGGGCGGCATCCGTGGGTCTAATCTACAACCAAATGGTTGTACAAGACACGCCCCAGCACTCCCCGCGGCACCGAGAGCTGACCGATGATGAGACCGATCGCCTGTTCCACGCCCTCGCGGCGGCGACGCGCCGTGACATCCTGCGGCGCACCGTGGAGCGCGAGCAGTCCGTCTCGGCTCTCGCGGCGGATTACGACATGTCGTTCGCGGCCGTGCAGAAGCACGTGGCGGTCCTCGAGGCCGCCGGCCTCATCGTCAAGCGCGCCGAGGGACGTGAGCGCCTCGTGCGTGCGGACCCCGTCATGATCGCCCGCGCCCGGGCGCTGCTGGCGCGCTACGAAGACCTCTGGCGCAGCCGGGTCGATCGCCTGGACGCCCTGCTGACCCACCCGGAACACCCGCAATACCCCGAACGCTGACACCGCCACCGGACGAAGGAGACCGACATGCCTGTCACCGATATCACCACCGATCCCGAGAAGCTCGAGATGACGCTCGTCGCGGAGTTCGCCGCGCCGGCGCACCGCCTCTGGCATGCGCTGACCGACCCGCGGCAGCTCGAGCGGTTCTGGGGCCCGCCGGGTTGGCCGGCCACCTTCACGGAGTTCGACTTCACCGTCGGTGGCCGCGCGAGGTACCACATGACGAGTCCCCGCGGCGAGGCCTCCCGAGGCGCGTGGGAGTTCCTGCGCATCGACGACGGCTCCTCGTTCGAGGTCATCGACTCGTTCGTCGACGAGCACGGCGCGGCGCTGGAGGGCTTCCCCGCCATGCGCATGACGTTCGCGGTCGACGACGCAGGAGGGGGCTCGCGCCTCACGAACGTGTCGCACTTCACCTCGCTCGAGGCGCTGGAGCAGATCGTGGCGATGGGCGGCGTCGAGGGCGCTCGCCAGGCGATCAGTCAGCTCGACGCGGTCCTTCAGGACCTCCGCGCGTACGCGCAGGGCACGGGCACCCGCACGGAGCTGCTCGATGACACGCACGTGCGGATCACGCGGCTCATCGACGGCCCCCGCGACGTCGTCTGGCGCGCCCACCATGACCCCGAGCTCATGAAGAAGTGGCTGCTGGGTCCGGACGGCTGGTCGATGACGGAGTGCGAGATCGCCCAGGGGGCCGGCGACCGCTACCGGTACGTCTGGGAGCAGGACGGCGTGCCAGACAGCGGCTTCGGCTTCGAAGGCGAGTCGCTCCTGAGCGAGCCGCCGCGCCGCGAAGTCACGACCGAGAAGATGATCGGGATGGAGGGCCCCTCGACTGTCAATGACATGACGCTCTACGAGGAGGACGGGGCGACCCTGCTGACGCTGCTCATCGAGTATCCCGACAAGGACACGCGCGACATGATCCTCGCCACCGGGATGACCGACGGCATGGAGGCCAGCTACGCGCGGCTCGAGGAGCAGGTCATCCGCGCCTGACGACGACGGACGCCCTCCCCGGGCTCAGGCGCGGGCGAGGGCGTCTTCCAGCGCGACCCATGCGAGCATCGCGCACTTCACGCGCGCGGAGAACTTCGAGACGCCGGTGAGGGCGGCCGCGTCCCCGTAGACGTCCTCGTCGAGCTCGAGCTGTCCGCGCGAGCGCAGCGCCTCGCGGAAGCCGTCGATCAGCGTGCGCGCCTCGGTTCGCGGCATCCCTTCGACGAGATCGGAGAGCATCGATGCCGACGCCTGCGAGATCGAGCAGCCCGACCCCTCCCACGTGACGTCGCGGATGGCGTCGCCGTCCGACGTGATCCGCGCGCGCAGCGTGATCTCGTCGCCGCACACCGGATTCCGCTGGTGCGAGGTGGCGTTGGCGCCGTCCTCGGCGGCGAGGCCGAAGTGCTGCGGGTGCTTCGAGTGATCGAGGATCAGTTCGCGGTACAGGCCGTCGAGGTCGCTCATGATTCCGCTCCGAAGTAGGCGCGGATGCCGGAGACCGCGTCGAGCAGCTCGTCGATCTCGTCCGCGGTGTTGTACAGCGCGGCGCTCGCCCGCACGGATGCCGTGATCCCGTACTGCCGGTGCAGGGGCGCGGCGCAGTGGTGGCCGACGCGCACCGCGATGCCCCGGGAGTCCAGGAACTGTCCGGCATCGTGCGCGTGCACGCCGTCGACGTCGAAGGACCACAGCCCGACCCGCTCGACCCCGGCGGCGTCGCCGAGGAGGCGGATGCCGGGGATCTGGCGGAGACCGTCGCCCAGGCGCGTCGCGAGGGCGCTCTCGTGCGCATGGATCGCAGCGAGGCCCACGTCGCCGAGGTAGCGGACGGCGGCTGAGAGGCCGATCGCCGGCCCCACCGGCTGCGTGCCCGCCTCGAACCGCTGCGGCGGCGGGAGGTATTCGGCGCCGTCGAGGGTGACGGTGGTGATCATGGAGCCGCCGGTGAGGAACGGCGGGAGGGCTTCGAGGACCTCGGCGCGGCCGTACAGCCCGCCGACGCCGTAGGGTCCCAGCATCTTGTGGCCGCTGAAGACCGCGAGATCGACCCCGAGGGCCGGAAGATCCAAGGGCAGGTGCGGCGCCGACTGGCAGGCGTCCAGCACCGTGACGGCGCCGACCTCGCGCGCGAGCGCGACCAGCTCGGCGACGGGATTGACGATGCCGAGCACGTTGGAGACGTGCGTGAAGGCGACGAGCCGCGTGCGGGCGCCGATGAGCGATGCCGCGGCGTCGAGGTCGAGCGTCCCGTCCTCGCGGGCGGGGATGTGCTTCAGCACGGCGCCGGTGCGGGCGGCCAGCTCCTGCCACGGGATGAGGTTCGCATGGTGCTCGATCGCCGTGGTGAGGATCTCGTCTCCGGGCTGCAGCGCGAACCGCGCGGCGGACGCGCCGCCGCGGCCGAGCGTCGCGTTGCCGATCGCGTAGGCGACGAGGTTGAGGCCCATCGTCGCGCCGCTCGTCCAGACCAGCTGCTCCGGGGCAGCCCCGACGAAGCCGGCGACGGTGGCGCGCGCGTCCTCGAAGAGATCGGTGGCCTCGGCGGCGAGCGTGTGCGCGCCCCGGTGCACGGCGGAGTTCGCGTGGGTGAGGAAGTCCCGCTCGGCGTCCAGGACCTGACGGGGCTTCTGGCTCGTGGCGGCGGAGTCCAGATAGATGAGCGGGCGCCCGTTCACCTGCTGGCCCAGGATCGGGAAGTCCGCGCGCAGCGCGGCGGCATCCAGACCGGGGATCGTCTGAGGGAGGGCGGAAGTCACCCCTCTAGGCTACGCCGTGCACGCCCGCCGGGCTCCGGCGGCGACGGCCCTACGGCTCCTCGTCGGTGTGCGCGACGAGCCCGTACGTCGCGAGCCGGCCGCCGCGGTCGTCGCCCGGCAGCGGGCGCGACCGGCGGCCGTAGACGAGCTCGGACGAGTCCAGCAGCCACGGAACGAGAGTCACCGTCACGCCGTGGACCATGAGGAGCTGCTGCGCGATGCGCCGCGCGCGGCGGTTGTGCAGCAGGGACTCCCACCAATGGCCGACCATGTACTGCGGCAGGTAGACGGTGACGACCGACGATCCGTGCGTCTCGCGGTACTTCTCGATGAACTGGACGAGCGGCGATGCGTAGTGCCGATACGGCGACTCGATGACGACGAGGGGGATCGGCATCCCATGCACCTCCCAGTCGGTCTGCACCGCGAGGGCGTCCTCCTTCGTCACCGCCACGTGCACCGCGAGCGTCTTGTCGTGGCGCGCGGCCAGCGCGTAGTCCACGGCCTTGGCGACCGGCTTCTGCAGGCGGCTGACGAGGATCAGGGCGAGATCGCCGGACGAGCCGAACCGCACCTCGTCATCCATCGTGATCTCGTGCTCGACATCGCGGTAGTAGCGGTTCACGCCGACCATGAGGACGGCCAGGAGCGGAATCGCGAGGAAGACGAGCCAAGCCCCGTGCGTGAACTTCGTCACCGTGACGATGACCAGCACGAGGATCGTGAACGTCGCGCCCAGCGAGTTGATGACGAGGCCGATGTAGGACTCGCGCCGCTGCCGCCGCCGCGTGGCCGGCAGCAGGCGCAGCTCGCGACGCCAGTGGCGCACCATCCCCAGCTGGCCGAGCGAGAACGAGACGAACACGCCGATGATGTAGAGCTGGATGAGCGTCGTCAGCCGTGCCTGGAAGACCACGAGCACCGCGATCGCGGCGAGGCCCAGCAGGATCATGCCGTTGGAGTAGACGAGGCGGTCGCCACGCGTGTTGAGCGCCTTGGGGGCGTAGCCGTCGCGCGCGAGCACGGAGCCCAGCAGCGGGAAGCCGTTGAACGCCGTGTTGGCAGCCAGCAGCAGCACGCACGCGGTCGCCGCCTGGATGATGAAGAACGGCAGTGAGCCGCCGCCGAAGGTCGCGGCGGCGACCTGCGCCATGAGCGAGGGCTGCGGCGCGGTGCAGTCGAACCCGACCAGGCTGCACGGGTTCTCGGCGTAGTGGACGCCGGTGACGAGTGCCAGCAGCGTGAGCCCGGCGAAGAGGCCGATGGCGATCGAACCCATGAGGACGAGCGTCGTCTGGGCGTTGCGCACCTTGTCCTCGCGGAACGCGGGCACGCCGTTGGACACGGCCTCGACGCCCGTGAGAGCGGAGCAGCCGCTGGAGAACGCACGCAGGATCAGCAGGATGACGGCCACCTGGGTGAGGTCCTCGGCCTGCACCGCGTACTGCGCGCTCTCCGCCACTGGGGCGTCGCCGAGCGCCCAGCGGACGAGACCCGTCACGATCATGACGGCGACGGACCCGATGAAGACGTAGGTGGGGATCGCGAACGCCGACGAGGCCTCCCGGACGCCCCGGAGGTTCACGACGATGATCAGCACGACGAATCCGACCGCGAACTCCACCCGCCACGGGTCCAGGCCCGGCAGGGCGGAGATGATGTTGTCGACACCGGATGCCACCGACACCGCGACCGTCAGGACGTAGTCCACGAGCAGGGCGGATGCCACCACGACACCGGGTACCTCGCCGAGGTTCGTGCGGGCGACCTCGTAGTCGCCGCCGCCGGACGGGTACGCCTTGATGAGCTGCCGGTAGCTCAGCACGACGACGACCAGCAGCGTCACGACGGCCGCGGCGACCCACGGGCTGAAGGCCAGGAACGCCGTGCCGCCGATCAGCAGGATCATCAGCAGCTCCTGCGGCGCGTAGGCCACGGAGGAGAGGGCATCGGAGGCGAAGATCGGCAGCGCACGCCGTTTCGGGAGCAGCTGATCGTCGAGCGTCTCGCTGGTGAGGGGATCCCCGATGAGGATGCGTTTGACGACGGGGGAATCGTCGGCCGGTTCGCCGATGTCGGTAGCCACGGCGGGCGACATTACGCCCGTGCCGCACGGCGTGCAATGCGGCTCTCTTCCGGGGGGAGGGAAGCGGGGCTCTCCTGCACTGGCCCCGTGCAGGTACACGTCCACCGGACCTGCACCCTGCTGCCCCTGCCGCGGTCATCCGACTACGCGGCAGCCGGAGCGAAGCTCAGAACTCGGCGTAGAAGTAGTACAGGATCGCCGTGACGGCGGCTCCGTCGGTGTCGGCCATCATGCTGTAGGAGGGAACCCCGCCGGCCATCGACGAGCGGTCGGCGGCGAAGACGTAGCGCGTGACGCCGTTCCGGTCGACTTCGGCATCCGGTCCGGCGGCCCGCACCGCGTCGACCGTCGTTCCGATCTCGATGCCGAACTCGCCGGTCACCGCGACCTCCCCCACCGTGTTCGCGGTCACGCGCGCCCACGACGGCTGCGAGTACTCCTCGCGCGGAGTGCCGCCCTCGATGGGCACCATGTCGTAGAGGGCGAAACCGCGCCACTGGTACACGGTGTAGTCCGGATAGTGGGTGCCGTCGCCCTTCTCGGTGCGCTGCTCGGGCGCGGCGCCGAACGCCTCGGTGAGGGCGGCGACCGCCGGCGCGCTCGGGTCGGACCAGCCGTAGGTGAACGTCTCCGCGCCGCTGTCGTCCACGAGGGCGAAGCCCGTGGCCACCAGCTGCACGCCCGCCGGCTCCTCGGCCGGGTCGGTCGGCTCGGCCGACGGCGCGGGGCCCTGCTCCGGGGCGGTCGTCTGCGCCGGCGTGCTCGGGCTGGGTGCGACCTGTGACGGCCCGCCCCGCGTGAGGGCGATCGTGAGCGTCACGCCCACGGCGACCGCGAGGATGCCGGCGATGATGCCGAGCACGATCGGGGTCTTGTCGCGACGCTCGCCGTCGGGGTTGTGCGGTTCGGTCACGCGGAGGCCTCCCCGAGGAACTCCCGCGCGGCGACGACGAGCGCGTCCACGCCGCGCTCGATCGTGGGGTGCAGCACGGGTGCGAAGAACGGCGAGTGATTGGTGGGGATGTCCTTCTCGACGGTCCCGGCGCTGACGGCATCCGCGTACTTCTGCGGGTCGACCCCGCCCCAGAACCAGTAGACGAGCGGCACGCCCGCCTCCCGGGCGAACCACGAGACGTCCTCGCTGCCGGTGAACATGCCGGGGTCCACGACCGTCCCGTCGCCGAACGCCGCGTCGAAGGCCGCCGTGAGCCGGGCCGTGGCGGCGCGGTCGTTGATGGTCGGAGGGAGGGAGTGATCGACCGTGATGATGGGGGCCTCCTCCGCGCCGGATGCCTGCGCCTCGGCGCGGATGATCCGCTCCACGCGGCCGAGGATGTTCGTGCGCGCCTCCTCGTCGGGGTAGCGCAGGCTCAGCTCGAGCTTCGCCTCGGCGGGGATGATGTTGTTCTTGAGGCCCGCGTGGATCGAGCCGACGGTCACGACGCCCATCTCACGCGGGTCGATCTCGCGGGACACGACGGTCTGCAGGCGCATGACGGTCGCAGCCGCCATGACGACGGGGTCGATCGTCGAGTGCGGGCGGGAGCCGTGGCCGCCGCGCCCGAGGAGCGTCACGGTGAGCCCGTCGGAGGCCGCCATCTGCGTCCCCGGACGGACCCCGATCACGCCGGCGGGGAGCGGCGTGAGGTGCTGGCCGAGCACGACGTCGGGGCGCGGGAAGCGATCGAGCACGCCGTCGGCGATCATCGCCTGGGCGCCGGCGCCGTACTCCTCGGCGGGCTGGAAGACCGCGACGATCGTCCCGCTCCATTCCGCGCGGGTCGCGGCGAGGCGCTCGAGGGCGCCCAGCATCGCCGTGACGTGCATGTCGTGCCCGCACGCGTGCATGACGGGGACGTCGAGGCCGGCGGGGTCGGTTCCGCGCGCCGTGCTCGCGTAGTCCAGGCCGGTCTGCTCCGGCACCGGGAGGGCGTCCATGTCGGCGCGCAGCCATACGACCGGCCCGTCGCCGTTGCGGATGACCGTCGCGACGCCCGTCTTGCCGAGCCCCTCGACGAACTCGAGTCCGAGGGCCTCGAGCTCCCGCGTGATCACGCCGGCCGTGCGGGTCTCCTGGAAGGAGAGCTCGGGGTGGCGATGCAGGTCGATGTAGAGGGCTTCGAGGTCGATCGTCATGGCCTCGAGCCTACGCGGGCCGCGCCGTCGAGTTCCGGACCACGAGTTCGAACGCGAGGGACGTGGGCTCCGGGGCGTCGCCGGAGCGGAGGACCGCGAGGACCGCCTCCGCGGCGCGCTCCCCCTGGGCGTGCGGGAACTGGTCGACCGTCGTGAGGGCGAAGAAGCCGCTCATCTCATGTCCGTCCACGCCCACGACGGACAGATCCTCGGGGACGCGCAGCCCCCGCTCGCGCGCGGCGAAGATCGCCCCGAAGGCCATCTCGTCGGAAGCCGCGAAGATCGCCGTCGGCCGGTCGGCGCGATCGAGGAGCCGCCCCGCGGCGCGATAGCCGCCGTCGATCGTGAAGTCGGCGGGCTCGAGCAGGTCGCCGTGCACGGGGATGCCGGCATCCGTCATCGCCTGCTCGAATCCGCGGCGCCGCAGCGTCGGCACGTGCACCTCGCCGTGCCGGCCGCGGCTCTCGCCGATGTGCGCGACGGCGGTGTGCCCGAGCTCCAGAAGATGCGCGGTCGCGAGCCGCGCGACGGCGCGGTCGTCGACCGTGAGGGCGACCAGCTGCGGGCTCTGCCGGCCGATCGCGATGACGGGCTTGCCCAGGCGCTGCAGCTCGGCCACCTCCTCGTCGTCCAGGAAGACCGACAGGGCGATGACCGCGTCCACGCGGTTGCGTCGCAGCGACCGGGCGAGCACGTCGCGGCGCGGCGCATGCGCGTCGGGCAGGTTGTAGAGCGTGAGATCGTAGCCCTCGGGCGACAGGCGCGTGGCGATGCCGCTCAGCACCTGGGCGTAGAACCAGCGGTCCAGCAGCGGCACGAGCACCCCGACATTGCGGGTGCGCCCCGTCGCGAGGCTCGACGCCGCGGCCGAGACGACGTAGCCGAGCTCGTCGGCGGCGGCGAGGACCCGCGCGCGGGTGGCGGCGGAGACCGTCCCGCGGCCGCTGAGGGCACGCGAGACGGTCGCCGTCGAGACCCCCGCGCGGCGGGCCACCTCGTCGATGCCGACCATGGGGCTCAGTCTGCCGTGAGCCAGACCGCGGTGTCGGCGGGAAGGTGCGTGCCGTCGAACTCCTCGCTCGCGACGAGCAGCGTGCCGGCCGGCAGGTCGACCGGCTCGCTGCCGAGGTTGGCGATGACCGTGACGTCGCCGTTGCGGAACGCGACGACGTCGTCGCCGTGACCGTTCAGCCACTCCAGCGCGCCGGTGCCGAGTGCGTGGGCGCGGCGGGTCGCGAGCAGGCTCCGGTACAGCCACAGGGTCGAGTCGGGGTCGGCCTCCTGAACGGAGCGCGCGAGCGTCGCCCACTCCTCCGGCTGCGGCAGCCAGGACGCGCCGCTCGGGCTGAAGCCGTAGGCGGGGGCGTCGGCGACCCAGGGGATCGGCACACGGCAGCCGTCGCGGCCGTAGCGCTCGCCGTCCGTCCGGAACCAGGTCGGGTCCTGACGGGTCTCGTCCGGGAGGTGGATGACCTCCGGGAGGCCCAGCTCCTCGCCCTGGAAGAGGTACGCCGAGCCGGGCAGCGCCAGCATGATCGTCGTCGCGGCGCGGGCACGGCGCAGGCCCACCTCGGGGATCGGCTGGCCCGGGGAGTCCGGTCCGATGCCGTGACCCTGGGGGTTCTCCGCGGTCAGCGCGAGACGCGACGCGTGCCGCACGACGTCGTGGTTGGAGAGCACCCAGGTGGCCGGTGCGCCGACGGCGGGGAAGGCGCGCAGCGATTCCGAGATGACCTCGCGGAGCTCCGCGGCATCCCACCCGGTCATCAGGTACGGGAAGTTGAACGCCTGGTGCATCTCGTCGGGGCGCACCCACAGGGCCGTCCGGTCGACGGTCGGGAGCCACGCCTCGGCGCAGAGGGCCCGGTCGCCGTCGTACTCGGCGAGGACGCGGTTCCAGTCGCGGTAGATCTCGTGGACGCCGTCCTGGCCCCAGTACGGCACGTCCTCGTCGCCGCCGCCCATCGAATCCGCCGTGAGGGGGTCCGCGTCGACGGTCGGCAGGTGGTCGGGCAGGCCGTCGGTCTTGACCAGCCCGTGCGCCACGTCGACCCGGAACCCGTCGACGCCGCGGTCGAGCCAGAAGCGGAGGATGCGGCGGAACTCCTCCTGCACCTCGGGATTGGCCCAGTCGAAGTCGGGCTGCGACGTGTCGAAGAGGTGCAGGTACCACTGACCGTCCGGCACGCGCGTCCAGGCCGGGCCGCCGAAGACGGACTCCCAGTTGTTCGGGGGGAGCTCACCGTGCTCGCCCTGCCCGTCGCGGAACATGTAGCGGGCGCGGGCGGCGCTGCCCGGGGCCGCGGCGAGGGCCTCCTGGAACCAGGCGTGCTGGTCGGAGCTGTGGTTGGGGACGAGGTCCACGATGACGCGGATGCCGTGGGCGTGCGCGCGGGCGAGCATGTCGTCGAAGTCGGCCAGGGTGCCGAACAGCGGGTCGACGTCGCAGTAGTCGGCGACGTCGTAGCCGGCATCCTTCTGCGGGGAGCGGTAGAACGGGCTCAGCCAGACGGCGTCGACGCCGAGCGCGGCGAGGTCGTCGAGGTGCGCCGTGATGCCGGCCAGGTCCCCGATGCCGTCGCCGTCCGCGTCGGCGAACGAGCGGGGGTAGATCTGATAGATCACGGCGGTGCGCCACCACTCGGAGCCGGGCCGGCTCTCGCCGATGGGCTCGAGGGTCGAGGTGAGGGGAGAAGTCATGCGCGGAAGTCTACTGCAAGCGCTTGCAGCGGGCCGTGCCGTCCCCGGTGGGCCGCCGGCGGGAGCGTAAGCTCGGCGGGTGCCCTCCGATGCCCTCGCCCGCGCAGAATCCCTCATCGCCCTGACGCCCGATTTCCCGGAGCCCGGCATCCTCTTCCGCGACATCTCGCCGCTCCTGGCGGACGCCGCGGCGCTGCGCGCCGTCGTGGATGCGCTCATCGAGCCGTTCGCCGGCACCTTCGACGTCGTGGCCGGCGTCGAGGCGCGCGGCTTCCTGCTCGCGGGGGCCGTCGCCGTCGCGGCGGGCGTCGGCACCGTCCCGATCCGCAAGGCCGGCAAGCTGCCGCGTCCCGCGGCATCCGTCTCCTACGACCTCGAGTACGGGAAGGCCACGATCGAGATGGCCGCCGACCTCCCGGAGGGGACCCGCGTGCTGCTCGTCGACGACGTGCTGGCGACCGGAGGCACGCTGCGCGCCGGCCGCGCCGTGCTCGCCGAGCTCGGCTACGTGCTGGCCGGCACCGCCGTGCTGATGGAGCTCGAGGCGCTCGGCGGCCAGCAGGTCGCCGGTCCCGTGCACGCCGTCTTCCGCGTCTGACAGGCCGGACGGCCGCGCGGCGGGGGATGCCGGGTCCGCGTCCCTCCGGATGCGATACTCGACAGCGCAGCCTCCAGCGGCAGCGCACCCGACAGAAAGGCTCCCGTGGGAACCGCCACCGAACCTCTCGTTCACCTCACCTCGAACACGCTCGCCCGCATCCACGTGGCCGGGGAGGTCGACGAGGTCTTCGCTTCGACGGAAGAGGGGCTGCGCGGCCGCATCGTCGAGTCGATCCGGCAGCTCGCGGCGTCGGCCGGTGAGCCCGTGACGGCGATCGTCGTCGACGGCGACGTGCGCTGGCCGCTGATCGTCCACCCCGACGGCGCCTTCATCGAGGCCACGGCCCTGGCCGAGCGCGAGAACGGCGAGCCGGCCCCGGCGCCCCACCCCGTGCGCACCGGCGAGGTGCCCGTCGTCGCGGATGCTGCGGACAGCGCGGATGCTGCGGACAGCGCGGA
>Ga0006562J51391_1007710_pt1 | contig 15102 bp, 14 predicted proteins | sample Ararhi6_input_d2_FD_51391 | JGI IMG/M metagenome (IMG submission 51391) | reverse complement strand
GTTGTGTCCGGCGCCGGGTTCAGAAGCCCAGGCTTTCCAGCAGGTCGTCCACCTGCTCCTGGTTGGCAACCACATCCGGATGGTCCGGATTGATCTGCGGGCCGTTGAGCAGCGACGTCGCAACATGCGCGGCTTCCACGCGCAGGTGTTCCGGCGCGTTGTCGAGCAGGATGCCGACGAGCTGGCTTTCGATGAGCTGGACGACATCCAGCACCTTCTTGATCACCTGACCCGTCAAGTCCTGGAAGTCCTGGGCCATCAGGATTTCCATGAGCTGCTGGTTCGTGTCGCGCGTTTTTTCAGGCACGCTGCGCAGGAAGCCGTTGGTCTGGCCGACCAGCTCGCGGATCTCGTCGTCGCCCAGTTGGCGGTCCATCCACGACTGCCAGCGGTTGACCAGCGCCTGGGAGTCGGACTCCAGCGCGTCTTGCACGGGCCGCGCCGCGTCGATGGCGTTGAGCACGCGGGTGGCCGCCTGCTCGGTCATGTTGGCGATGTAGTTCAGGCGGTCGCGTGCGTCGGGGATGGCCGATGCGGCCTTCTCGACACCCTTGTCCAGGCCCAGCTCGCGCATGCTTTCACGCAGCATGCGCGTGAGGTGGCCGATGCGCTGGAGCATTTCGGGCATGTCGCCGTGGTCTGCACCTTCGGCGGCCGGCGCCTGGGCGCCATCGTGCATCTCGCTCATCACGCCCCCTTTTCGAGCTTCTCGAAAATCTTGCCCAGCTTTTCGTCCAGCGTGGCGGCCGTAAAGGGCTTGACCACGTAGCCGTTGGCTCCTGCCTGGGCGGCGGCGATGATGTTTTCCTTCTTGGCCTCGGCCGTCACCATCAGCACCGGCAGCTTGCTGATGGCGGTGTTGGCGTCGGCACGGATGCTCTGCAGCATCTGCAGGCCATCCATGTTCGGCATGTTCCAGTCCGAGATCACGAAATCGAACCGGCCTTCCTTGACCTTGGCCAGGCCGGCGGCGCCGTCTTCGGCCTCGTCGACGTTGGCAAAACCGAGTTCCTTGAGCAGGTTACGCACGATCCGGCGCATCGTCGGGAAATCGTCGACGACGAGGAATCGGTACTGGCTCTTGTCCATGGACACAATCTCCGCAAACTTACTGAATTGGGGGGTTTCGGGCTTCCTTGGCAATCTTATCGGCGCCTGGGGCCGATTCTTGAGCGCCGGAATGGTTTGGGGCGCCTGACTGCTGCGCCCCGCAACCAATGTACCCGCAAAGTGCAGCGTTAAACCCGCGTCACGCGGCCATGTGCCGACAGCTTGGCCAGCACGTGCGGGCCGATCTGCGACAGCGGCAGGACTTCGTGCACGCCGCCGTGGGCCACGGCTTCCTTCGGCATGCCGTAGACCACGCAGGACGCCTCGTCCTGCGCCACGTTGTAGGCGCCGGCGTTGCGCATTTCCAGCATGCCGACCGCACCGTCCTTGCCCATGCCGGTGAGGATGACGCCCAAGGCGTTGGCCCCGGCGTTGCGCGCGGCAGAGCGGAACAGCACGTCCACGGCCGGGCGATGACGATTGACCGGCGGGCCCTGATCCAGCTCGGTGACGTAGTTGGCGCCGCTGCGGCCCAGCGACAGGTGCATGTCGCCCGGCGCAATGTAGGCGTGGCCGGGCAGCACACGTTCACCGTGCGCGGCTTCCTTCACGCGGATGCGGCACAGGCCGTCCAGCCGCTTGGCGAACGACGTGGTGAAACCCGCCGGCATGTGCTGCACGATCAGGATGCCGGGGCAGTCGGGCGGCATTTCCAGCAGGAAATCCTTGATGGCCTCGGTGCCGCCGGTGGAAGCGCCCACGATGATGAGCTTTTCCGTCGACGAGAAATGGGTACGCGCAGGGGCCGGCGCGGCGGCTGCGTGGTCCGCGCGAACGTGTGCGCCGGGTGCCGATGCCGAGCCGGCCGCTGCAACCGGTGCGGCAGCGCGCGGACGCAGCCTTGCCCGGGCTGCCGCGCGGATCTTGTCGGCAATCTGGTCGGCGTATTCGTTCATGCCGTCGCGCATGCCCAGCTTGGGCTTGGCGACAAAATCCACCGCGCCCAGCTCCAGTGCGCGCAGCGTGGCTTCAGAACCGCGCTCGGTCAGCGAAGAGATCATGACGACCGGCGTCGGGCGCAGGCGCATGAGCTTTTCCAGGAAGTCGAGGCCGTCCATCTTCGGCATTTCGACGTCCAGCGTGAGCACATCCGGGTTGGTCTGCTTGATGAGGTCGCGCGCGATGATCGGATCGGGCGCCACACCCACCACTTCCATGTCCGGCTGGCTGTTGATGATCTCCTTCAGGATGCTGCGGATCAGTGCGGAATCGTCGATGCACAGCACCTGAATCTTGCGTTTGTCGTTCATGTTCGGGAGCAAGTCTTCTGAATGTTGAGACCGTTGCAAAACGAAGCGAAGCGGTTCTGATGGATCAGCGCCGACGCAGACGGTACAAGTCGCACGGCAAGGCGGTGCTGGGCCGTCAGAATCGTTTTTCAGCGGTCTCCTAGGTAAAGAGTTGGAGGCGCGAGGCTGGCTTTGTCGTGATGGACTTCGACAGCTTGCTGGCGTATTGCGCCTCGCTGTCCAGCTCGGCCGCCGAGTTTTGCGAGCGCAGCTTGCGCACCATGATCTGGCCGGTGGACGGTACGAAGTACACCTTGCGCGGGTGCACGTCGAACAGGTCTTTGGCGGCGACCGTCAGGCCTTCGTTGCGCAAGAATTCGAGGACGAACTTGCCGTTGCGCTCGCCCACGTCGAGCGTACTCATGCCGGCCAGCACGGCGGCGCCGCCAAACACCTTGATCTCCAGGCGCTCGCGCTTGGCGCCCGCCTTGTAGAGCTGGTTGAGCAGCACTTCCATGGCGTGCGTGCCATAGCGCATGGAGGGCGACAGGATCGATTCGCCTTCGTTGCGCGAAGGCAGCATGAAATGGTTCATGCCGCCAATGCCGAGGGTCTTGTCCCGCACGCAGGCGGACACGCACGAGCCGAGCACCGTGACCAGCATCAGGTCTTCGGTGGTGACGGAATACTCGCCGGGCAGCACTTTCATGGCGCGCCGGCCGAAGGTGGTGTCGTAATACGCGTGGGTGCTGGCGGACGATTGCGCAAGCGTGGCCATGGCGCCCGCGCTCATGCCGCTGCTCATGCCGCTATCGCCGCGCACGGCGTCGGCCGCCGATTGCGGGGTCGCGCGCTTGCCGAATTCGATCATCGTGCCCCCATCTTGGCGCGCAGCTCGGGCGCGACTTCGTACACGGTCTTGCCGCGCAGCGTCCACGCCTTGGTGACCTGCAGGAAGCTCTCCGAATGGCCGGCAAACAGCAGACCGTCGGGTTTCATCACGTCGATGAAATGCTCAAGAATCTTGGCCTGCGTGGGCTTGTCGAAATAGATCATCACGTTGCGGCAGAAGATCACGTCGAACTTCTGCTGCAGGGGCCAATCGCGGTCGAGCAGGTTGATCTGGCGGAAGTCGATCATGGCCTGCAGCTCGGGCCGCACGCGGGCATAGCCTTCCTGCTTGCCGGTGCCGCGCAGGAAGTATTTCTTCAGGCGCTCGGGCGACAGGGCCGCGACGCGCTCCATCGGATAGATGCCGGCGCGGGCGCGCGCCAGCGCGTTGGTATCCACGTCCGAGGCGATCACGCTCACCTGGCTGGGCGACATCGAGCCAAAGGCCTCGGCAAGCGTGATGGCGATCGAGTACGGCTCTTCGCCCGTCGACGACGCCGAGCACCACACGGTAAACGGCGTGCGCTTGGCCTTGGCGTGCTCGTGCAGGATGGGAAAGTGATGCTGCTCGCGGAAGAACGCGGTCAGGTTGGTGGTCAGGGCATTGGTAAAGGCCTCCCACTCGTCGGGCAGGTGGCCTTTTTCCAGTGCATCCAGGTAGTCGCGGAACGAGCCGAGGTTGACCACGCGCAGGCGGCGGGCCAGCCGGCTGTAGACCATTTCACTCTTGCGATCGGACAGCGAGATACCGACGCGGCGGTAGATCAGATCGCGAATGCGGCTGAAATCTTCAGCGGTGAATGAAAACTCGCGCGACGCGAGCGTCGGCGAAACTGGCGCCAAGGTTTGTGCCATATGTAACTACCCCGTAATTGCGCGAGTCTTGATGCCCGCTTTCAGTGTGTGGCGGGCACCGTTGCCGCTGGCCGCGCCAAGTTTGCTGTTGGCGAGGCTGGCGTCAGAACGTGCTCCAGTCATCTTCATCGGCAGAACCGGTGCTCAGCTTGAGGGCCGGGGCGGCGACAGCCTCGGAAACCGCTGCTGCAGCCACAGCGGCAGCCAGCGGCGCAACCGCGGCATGTGCCTCCTGAGGCGCTTTTTCTGCTTGCGCGGCGGCGGGCGCCTGCTCCGGGGCAGCCTCCGGCGCCATGGCCGGCTTGGCCGGCTTGGCCGGTTTGGTGGCCTCACGCGAAGCCAGGGCGCGCGCCACGGAGGGCACGACCTCGGTCTTCTCCGGGCGGACCTCGCTGCGGACGGCGGGGGCGGAGGCGGAAACGGCAGCCGGCGGCGCCACGACGCGTTCTGCCGAGGCATCGGTGCGGAATGTCGCCACGGCATCGCGCAGCAGTTGGGCCTGTTCTTCCAGCGACAGGGCGGCGGCCGCCGCCTGCTCGACCAGCGCGGCGTTCTGCTGCGTGACCTCGTCCATCTGGTTCACGGCCTGGTTGACCTGTTCGATGCCCGAGCTTTGCTCGTCCGACGCAGCCGAAATCTCGCCCATGATGTCGGTCACGCGGCGCACGGCCACCACGACTTCTTCGATCACGGTGCCGGCTTCGGCCACCAGGGCCGATCCATTGCGTACACGGCCGACGGAATCGCCGATCAGTTCCTTGATTTCCTTGGCCGCCGTGGCGCTGCGCTGCGCGAGGCTGCGCACCTCACCCGCCACCACTGCAAAACCGCGCCCCTGCTCGCCCGCGCGCGCCGCTTCCACAGCGGCATTCAGGGCGAGGATGTTGGTCTGGAAGGCAATGCCTTCGATCACGCCGATGATGTCGGCGATCTTCTTGCTGCTCGCGTTGATGCCGGCCATGGTTTCGACCACGCGGCCCACCACCTCGCCGCCCTTGACGGCGATGTCCGACGCGCTACCGGCCAGCTGGCTGGCCTGGCGCGCGTTGTCGGCGTTCTGCTTCACGATGCTGGTCAGCTCTTCCATGCTGGAAGCGGTTTCCTCCAGCGACGAGGCCTGCTCTTCCGTGCGCTGCGAGAGGTCGGCATTGCCGGCCGCGATCTGCTTGGTGGCACTGGCAATGGAATCGGCCGAACTCTTGATGTTGGTGATCGTGCCGGTCAGTTGCTGCTGCATCTGCGCCATGGCGAAGAGCATGCTGTCATGGTCGCCGGGGCGGGTCTGCACGTGCACGGCCAGATCGCCGGCGGCGATACGGCGGGCGATGTCGGCGGCGTACGACGGCTCGCCACCCAGCTGGCGCGACAGCCTGCGGGCAACGACCAGGCCCAGCACGATGCCGAGCAGCGCGCCCGCACAGGCCATCACCATCATCACCAGGCGTGAGCGGTGTGCATCGTCCCGCGCCTTGACGGTGGACGCGGCGGAGACCTCCTCCACACGCTTGACCATCTTGTCCAGCGTCTTTTCAAACGCCGCGGTGTCGTCCAGCAAGCCGACGTTCTCTGCGGTGACGCGGCTGTCGAACTGGGTCGGGTCCAGGCCCTGCTTGTCCATCAGGGCCACGAAGTCGGTCATGCGCTTGCCCCAGACGGGGTAGATGGCATCGACCTCGCGGATCATCTTCTTGCCTTCGTCCGAGGTGAACAGCGGGCGCACGGTCTCCACACCGTCTTTCAGGTGCTGCATGCTGTCGGCAATCTGCGTGCTGAGCGTCTTGCGCTCGGTGAGCGTGGTGGCAATCAGCAATGCGGTCTGCGCACGGCTGGCATGCGCCAGGCTGTTGGCCGCGCTGCCCATCTGCGTGATGGCGCGCATCTGCTTTTGCGCCAGCTCTTCGCTGGCTTTGCTCAACTGCGTGATCGTATAGATGCCCAACCCGCCAATGGCTGCGCCCATGGCCGCCACGATCAGGAAACCGCCCGTGAGTACCGTGGACACCGGCAAACGCTTGATCCAACCCATGTTGTCTACCCTCTTCCTGTTTTTATATGCCCCCTACCGCTATCGGCCTGCGGGGGACGGCTCTTTAGAACCGCCATGGGGTCATGCCACTTCAGTGGGGGGTCGCCCCGGTTTCAGCAGGCACTAGCCCAGGCAAAAAAAAAACCTGCCCCGGAGGGCAGGCTGCACACCACAAACACACACGAGAGAGCTTTCGCGAGCAGCGAAGATCCCGTGCATACATGGTCAAAAGGTCTCCCAGTCGCTATCGTCGCCGCCAGCGGCAACGAGCTTGGGTACGGGCAACTTGGGCGCTGACGCAGCCGCTTTGGTGACGGCAGCGGCGGCGGTGCGCTCGCGTTGTTGTTCTGTGGCGCCGGCCGGCGCTGCGGATGCAGCGGCGGTCTGCGCGACGGGTTCAGCGGTATTGCGTGCTGCGGCCTTCGGCTTGGCGGCACGGCGCGGTGCGGCCTTGGCCTTCGGCGCCGGCTTGGCAGCCACGCGTGCAGCCATGGACACCGCCGGCGCCACGTTTGCCTGCGTTCCGGCCTGCGTCCGGAAAGCGGCCACCGCCTGGCGCAACCCGCTGGCCTGCTCCTGCAGCGACATCGCAGCGGCGGCGGCTTGCTCCACCAGCGCGGCGTTCTGCTGCGTGCCTTCGTCCATCTGCGTGACGGCCTGGTTGATCTGCTCGATACCGGCGCTTTGTTCGTCCGATGCGGAACTGATCTCGCCCATGATGTCGGTCACGCGCTTGACGGCAACGACCACCTCGTCGATGACGCTGCCCGCTTCGGCCACCAGCGTCGTGCCGTTTTCAACGCGGCCAACCGAATCGCTGATGAGTTCCTTGATTTCCTTGGCCGCCGTGGCCGAGCGCTGGGCCAGGTTGCGCACCTCGCCGGCCACCACCGCAAAGCCGCGGCCCTGCTCGCCCGCACGCGCAGCTTCCACGGCCGCATTCAGCGCCAGGATGTTGGTCTGGAAGGCAATGCCTTCGATCACGCCGATGATGTCGGCGATCTTCTTGCTGCTGTCGTTGATGCCGGCCATGGTGTCCACCACCCGGCCGACCACTTCGCCACCCTTGACGGCGATGTCCGAGGCGTTGCCGGCCAGCGTGCTGGCCTGACGCGCGTTGTCGGCGTTCTGGCGCACGATGCTCGTCAGCTCTTCCATGCTCGACGCGGTTTCTTCCAGCGCCGAAGCCTGCTGCTCGGTGCGCTGCGAGAGGTCTGCGTTTCCGGCGGCAATCTGCTGCGTGGCACTGGCAATCGAATCGGAACCCGAGCGCACCTGCCCCACCATCTTCTGCAGGCTTTCCTGCATGCGTTGCAGCGCCTGCAGCAGACGGCCGGTTTCATCGGCGCGGTCCACCTGGATGGTGTGCGTGAGATCGCCCTGCGTAATGTGCTCGGCCTGCTCGATGGCGCGCATCAGCGGCACCGTGATCGAGCGGCGCAGCGCCCACGTCAGCAGCCCGCCCACCAGAATGCCGCCCAGCAGCAGGCCCGTGGTGAGCGCAGTGAGATTGTGGTGCTCGGCCTGGCTCGCTTCGTAGCTGGCTTTGGCCAGGTCCATCTGCATGCGGTTCATGGCCGCGACCTTGTCCCCCAAGGGGCGGTACAGCGCGGGCATGACGTCCATGACGGTCTTGTTGATGCGCGCTTCGTCGTGCGCCTGCACGGCCTGCATCAACACCTGTGCGCCGTCACGCAGAAAAGCGTCGCGCAGGCCCTCGGCCTCGTCGGCCAGCTTGCGCTCGTCTGCCGCGGCGGGCAGCGCACGGTAGCGCTTCCAGGCCGCGTCGGACTTGTCCAGGAACATCTTGGCGCGCTCGATCGACTTTTCCACGCCGGGCGCGTTGGGCGCCATGGCTGCACGATCGAGGACGATGCGAGCGCTCAGGAGATTGGAATCGGATTCGGCCAATGCCACGGTGCCCGCCAACTGCACGGCATAGCCGTCCTGAACGCGGGTATTGGCGTGTCGCATGCCGATGAGGCCCGACACGCCCACGATAACGGCGAGCACACCAATGCCCGCCATCATCAGCCCCAAACGGAGCCGGATGGTCATTTTGCTGAACATGCTTCCCTCCCCTAACGGCGCCGCACCTGTTGTTACGGTGTCTTGTCGCCCGCTGGGCCACGTGGGCCCTGCCCTCATATGCCGTGAGCACGTCGTCCGTGCCCCGGCTGGATTCATGTTGCGATCAGGCGGCTTCTGCTTCGTCGCACAGTGCCATGTCGGCCGACATCAGCAGGCGCTCGATGTCCACCAGGATCAGCATGCGCTCGTCGATCGAGCCCAGGCCACGGATGTATTCCGTGTCCAGCGCGCCCGAGAACTCCGGCGCCGGCTTGATCTGCTGGCTTTGCAGCGTCAGCACGTCCGACACGCCATCCACCACGATGCCGACCACGCGGTCCTTCAGGTTCAGGATGATGACGACGGTGTACTGGTTGTACTCGACGCGATCGAGCTGGAACTTGATGCGCAGATCAACGATCGGCACGATGATGCCGCGCAGGTTGATCACACCCTTGATGAAATCGGGTGCATTGGCGATGCGCGTGACGGTCTCGTAGCCACGGATTTCCTGCACCTTCAGGATGTCGATGCCGTATTCCTCGCGGCCCAGCGTGAAGGCCAGGTACTCCTCCCCGCCGGTGTCTTCGCCGATCGCGTGTTCCTTGACTTCCATTGCGGCTCCCCTCGGCCCGTTGGGCCACTCAATTGAATTCGTTGTGGGGTGGAATCCCACCCTGCCAGGCGTGAGCGCTTATGCCGCGGCCATCGCCTCGGTCGAGAAACGACCGCCCTGTGCCTCGCCCATCTCGTGCTTTTCGGCAGTAACGGCACGCATCGCGTTTTCTGAATGTCCAGCGCGGGTCTCGCGCATCAGTGCCGATACGTCGACGATCAGAGCAACGCTGCCGTCGCCCAGGATGGTCGCGCCCGAAATGCCGGGCACGCGGCGGTAGTTGGTCTCCAGGTTCTTGACCACCACCTGCTGCTGGCCGACCAGTTCGTCCACCTGCAGCGCAATCTTCTTGCCTTCCGAATCCAGGATCACAACGATGCCTTCCGACGGATCGGGCAGCGACGGCGTGATGCGGAAGCGTTCGTACATCGGCACCAGCGTCAGGTATTCGTTGCGCACCTTCAGCAGGCGACCGCCGCCCGGCACGGCCTTGATGTCTTCCGGACGCGGCTGCAGCGATTCGGCCACGCACGACAGCGGGAGGATGAACACTTCGTCGCCGGTCTTGACGGACATGCCGTCCAGGATCGCCAGCGTGAGCGGCAGCACGATGCGGATCGTCGTGCCCTTGCCCTTCTGCGACTGGATCTCGACGTAGCCGCCCATCGACTGGATGTTCTGCTTGACCACGTCCATGCCGACGCCGCGGCCGGAGACGTCCGTCACCTGGTCGGCCGTGGAGAAGCCCGGCGCGAAGATGAGCTGGTTGATCTCGTCGTCGGTCATGTTGTCCGACACGGGCAGACCGCGCTCGCGGGCCTTCTTGAGGATCTTGTCGCGGTTCAGGCCCTGGCCGTCGTCGCTGACTTCAATAACGATGTTGCCGCCCTGGTGGGCTGCAGACAGCAGCAGCTGGCCGGTGGCGTCCTTGCCGGCGGCCACGCGGGCCTCGGGCAGTTCGATGCCGTGGTCCAGGCTGTTGCGCACCAGGTGCGTAAGCGGATCGATGATGCGTTCGATCAGGCCCTTGTCCAGTTCGGTCGACTTGCCGAACGTCGACAGCTCGACCTGCTTGCCCAGCTTGTGCGCCAGGTCGCGCACCAGGCGCGGGAAGCGGTTGAACACGTAGTCCATCGGCATCATGCGGATGGACATGGCGGCTTCCTGCAGGTCGCGCGCGTTGCGCGTGAGCTGCGACAGGCCGGCAAAGAGGCGTTCGTTGAGCACCGGGTCGAAGGCCTGCGCGGTTTGCGCCAGCATGGCCTGCGTGATGACGAGTTCGCCCACCAGGTTGATGAGCTGATCGACCTTTTCCACGCCCACGCGGATCGACGTTTCGGCGGCTACGGCCGGCTTGTGGTCGGCAGCGGCCGGCCGGGTCGGCATCGGGGCGGCAACGGCCGCAACCGGCTGTGCCGGCGCAGCTTCGTTGGCCGCCGGGGCGTGCACTTCCGTCTGTGCGGCAGCGGGGGTCGGTGCTGCCACCACCGGCGCAGCGGCTTCAGCAGCCGGCGCCACGCCACCGACGTGCGGCGTGATGACGATCTGGTCGGCATCGATGATGAAGCAGCTCACCGCGATGATGTCGTCGGCGGTGCAGGTGCTCTGCAGCACGATGTCGCTGTTGCGGCCGGTGCGCGCGTGGCGCAGCACGGTCCCCAGGTGCTTGAGTTCAGTGACGATCAGCTCGCAGTCTTCGTTCGAGACGTCGATGAGCTTGATGTCCAGGCCGCCTTCGATGTCGCCCACGACTTCGGCCGCAGGCGCTTCGACCACCACCGGCTCGGGCTGGGGCGCGACCACCGGTTCCGGCGTCGCGGCCACGGGCGCCGCAGCTGCCGGCGCGGCAGCAACAGGGGCGCCGTCCTCGGCAGTCAGGCTGTTGAGCTTGGCCACCATGTATTCGAGCGTGGCCGTATCGATAGGGTGCTCTTGCCGGTAGGCATCAAGTTGGCTTTTCAACACGTCTTTCGTTTCCAGGAAGGCATCCACCATGTTTTCGCGCAGCTGCAAGGTACCGGTGCGAGCGCGGTCCAGAATCGATTCGGCCACATGCGTGAGTTCCGTCATGTGTGTGAAACCGAACGTCGCAGCACCACCCTTGATGGAGTGCGCGCAGCGGAAGATGGCGTTCAGATCATCAGAAGAAGGATTGGCGACATCGAGGTTGAGCAGCAGCCGCTCCATGTCGACGAGCAGCTCTTCCGCCTCTTCGAAGAAGGCGCCGAAAAACTGGCTAAGGTCGAGGTTCATATCTGTCGTCTCGGTCGTTTAATGCGTCGATGCAGACCCGTGGGTCTGCGCATGCCATTCGAGCAACTGCATCACCGAATCCGTCAGCCCGTCCGGGTCGAACGGCTTGGGCAGGAAGCCCGTCGCGCCGGCAGCACGTGCCTGGTCGCGGATGGTGCTGTCTGCCTCGGTGGTCAGCATGAGGATCGGGGTGTCGGCGTAGGCCGGCAGCGTGCGCAGCGCACGGATGAGGGTCAGGCCGTCCATCGACGGCATCACCTGGTCGGTGATCACAAGGTGGTGGCTGCCCTGGGCCGCGGTGCGCGCGGCTTCCAGCGCGGCGGTGCCGTCGCCGGCTTCCGTCACGGCAAAGCCGCACTCGCGCAGGCACGCGGCAATCATGCGGCGGATCGATGTGGAATCGTCCACCACCAGGATGTGTTTCTCGCTCATTGACTGTTTCTCCCCTCGGCGCTCTTTATGGCTTGGCCGCAGTCACCGCGTCTGCCACGCCCGTGGCACGTGCGGCGGCGTCGGTCAGCGTGTCCTTGCCGTCATTGCGCAGGTCGGCCACCGGCTCGACCCCACCCGAGCGCACGGCTTCAGCGGCGCGTGCGTTGAGCACGACGATGCTGATGCGGCGGTTGATCGGGTTGTAGATGTTGGCCTTGTCCAGCGGCACCGATGCCTCCAGGCCCACCACGCGGCTGACCTTCTCGGGCTTCATGCCGCCCGCCACCAGCTCGCGCCGCGATGCGTTGGCGCGGTCGGCCGACAGCTCCCAGTTGCTGTAGCCGTGCTGCGTGGCGTACTGCGTGGCATCGGTGTGGCCCGACAGGCTGATCGGGTTGGGCACGTCGTTCAGCGCCGAGCCCAGCTCGCGCAGGATCGTGCGCATATACGGCTGCACTTCGGCGCTGGCATTGGCAAACATCGGGCGGTTCTGCTGGTCGACGATCTGGATGCGCAGGCCTTCGGTGGTCATGTCGATCAGCAACTGGTGCTTGAACTGGCTCATCACCGGGTTCGTCTCGACCATCTCGGCAATCTTCTGCTTGAGCTTGTTCAGCGCCGCGTCATCCGACTCATCGCGGATATTGCGCTGGCGTTGCACGGTCGGGCTGGGGCTCGGGTTGGGCTGCGGCATGTTCTGCTTGAGCGCCGGGCTGCCGTTGAGAATGCTGGACTGGTCGCCCGAACCGGCGCCGCCGAACAGCGCCACCTTCAGCGGCGTGCGGAAATACGTTTCAACCGACGACAGCTCGGCCTTGGTCACCGAGCTGAGCAACCACATCAGCAGGAAGAACGCCATCATGGCGGTCACGAAATCGGCGTAGGCGATCTTCCACGCGCCACCGTGGTGGCCGTGTCCGCCTTTCTTGTTGCGCCGAATGACAATGAAGGTCGGCGTGCTGGACTTGCTCATGGTCCGTTCCCGTCGGTGTGTGCTGCGTCGTTAATGGCTTGGCTCGTTGGCCACGCTCTGTGTCATATGGGGTTCAGCGCTACGCTGTCTTGGCGCCACGGACGTGGTCTTCCAGCTCGGCAAAGGACGGGCGCTCGGTCGAGAACAGCACCTTGCGGCCGAACTCCACGGCAATCGCCGGGGCGTAGCCGTTCATGCTGGCCAGCAGCGTGACCTTGATGCACTGGAACAACTTGGTCGATTCTTCGGCGCGCTGCTCCAGCAGCGAACCCAGCGGCCCGATGAAGCCGTACGCCAGCAAGATCCCGAGGAACGTACCGACCAGCGCGGACGCGATCAGCTTGCCCAGCTCTGCCGGCGGCAGGCCGACCGAGCCCATGGTGTGCACCACGCCCATCACGGCGGCCACGATGCCGAAGGCCGGCATGGCGTCGCCCACTTTGGTGATGATGCGGGCCGGTTGTTCGGCTTCGTGGTGGTGGGTGTCGATTTCCTGATCCATCAGCGCTTCGATCTGGAACGGATTCAGGTTGCCGCCAACCATCAGGCGGAGGTAATCGCAGATGAAATCCAGCGCGTGGTGATCAGCCTGGATGGCGGGGTAATTGGCGAACAGCGCGCTTTCGTGCGGGGCTTCGATGTCGGCTTCAATCGACATCATCCCTTCGCGGCGGATCTTGGACAGCACCACGTACAGCAGCGCCATCACTTCCATATAGAGGGCCTTGGTGTACTTCGAGCCCTTGAACAGGCCCGGCAGCGCCTTGACGGTGGCGTTGATGGCCTTTTTGTCGTTGCCGACCACGAAGGCGCCAATGCCGGCGCCGAAGATGATCAGCAGTTCGGTCGGCTGGAACAAGGGCCCGAGGTGTCCTCCGGCCAGCATGTAGCCGCCGAACACCGACGCGAGAATCACGATGTAACCGATGGCAACTAACACGGGGCGAACTCCTGAATGGGCGATCCTTCGATCAATACAAGAGGGAATATCGGCATCCCCCCGGTTAACTGAAGGCTTGAGCGCCGGCTTTTGCTGCTGCGCGGTGCTTGGAAAACCCTGCCGCCGCGCCCTTCTTCACCAAGAACGGCAACAAAACGGGCGGCTTGAGCACCACCTGGCTGAAAGAGGGCGTTCCCCTAGGCGGATCCAAAGAAAAAGGGACGGAAATCGCTTTCCGTCCCCACTTTTCGCCCGTCTTCCTTCTTTCTACGCGCGGCGGCAAAAAAAATGCCGGTCCGCAGTTTCCCGCGACCGGCCTACCCCCTTCCCCTTTTGTCCTGCCTGAGCCCCTGTGCTTTCCTGCTCTGTGTTCCTTGCTCTTTTGTTCTTTGTATTGTTATGTGCCGGTCTGGCCGGCTATTCGGCTATTCCCGTATTTCCCGTACTGCTACCCGTATTTCCCGTCCGCCCTTTTTTGACCATCCCCCGGCGGTTCTGCAACTCCCGTACTCCCGTACTTCCGACTTCCCGTATCCCTGCAATGCCGTTATCAGGCGTCGATCGTCTTTTCTGCGATCGCATCGACCGGAGCAGCGACGCGCTTTTTCTTCCCTGCGCGTGACGGCGGCTGGCACACACCGCACACGAAATCGTGGTGCAGGTCGTCTGCGTGGGCCACGAAATGGCCGGTGCAGCGCTTGCACTTCACGGTGTGCAGCATCTTCCCCTCGAAGAACTTCAGCATCATCCACGCGCGGGTGATCGACAGCACCTCTTCCTGTTCGTGGACGTGAATGTGTTCCTGGTACAGCTTGTAGGCCGAGATCAGGCGGCGCACTCCCGTGCTGCGGCTGTTCTCGCCCAGAAAACGGTAGATGTTCAGGAAGATCGACGAATGGATGTTCGGCGACCACGTCAGGAACCAGTCTGCCGAGAAAGGCAGCATGCCCTTGGGCGGCGATTCCCCGCGGATTTCCTTGTACAGCTTGACCAGACGCTCACGGCTGAGCGTGGTTTCCTGTTCCAGCAGTTGCAGACGGGCACCGAGCGAAATCAATTCCGCTGCAAGGTGGATCTGCTGAACTTCGTTCATGACGCTGGTGTGACGCATGGCACTGCTCCCGCTTCGCTTGCTACTCATCCAAAGTGCAATCCCTGAACCCGGCGGAACACCCGCCGCAAATGGCTCAGCTGATCTGCTCAACCGCCTGACGTGCCAGCAGGATCGACATTTGCGATTGCTGCAGGCCCTTGTCACGGTGCGGCTGGGTCACCAGACCCAGGATGGCGTGATCGTCGAAGCGGAAGCGGCACAGCATCATGTTCGTGCTGGCCAGCTTGACGATCTGCGCGGGCGACATCGTCAGCAGGATGTCAGCCAGTTCTTCAGAGATGCCGAGGCGAAAGAGTGCGGCATCGCGATCCTTGGCCAGCATCTGCTGGGCAAGCATCAAATAGGTGAGATTCAGCTCGCTGATCTCGGAAACAATGTCTTGCGTGTCCATGTATGTCCCGTCGTGTGCAGTAAAAGTACAACTTGCATCCGGTCTCGCATGGTGATGTCCGGTTGGCGCTATTTTTTTGCGCCTACCCTCGCCGGGCTGTTCACCAATCCCCACAGATCGGATGTTTCCTGCAGTCGGCGCCGTTGCCGGCACTTCCTGCCCCTTCTTACTCACGTCGCTAAAGACATGGCGAAGTTGTTTT
>Ga0006562J51391_1011837_pt1 | contig 15120 bp, 9 predicted proteins | sample Ararhi6_input_d2_FD_51391 | JGI IMG/M metagenome (IMG submission 51391) | reverse complement strand
CGGGAAGCTGGATGATCTGGTGCTACCAACGCGCGAGGTGGCCTAGTCTGCACGCTTGCGCGACAGCTTTTTCGTGAGAGAGCCACCGGCCCGCTTGCTCACCGCGAAAAGCTGTCGCGCGCAGGGCGCGCTCCTACAGACGCCATGCACGAACCCGTCAGCGCAGCTGCACGTCGCCCAGCACCCACAGCTTCGGCCCCGGTTTGCCCGTGATCACGAAGCACAGGTCGTGCGTGCCTTCGCGCTTGGGCAGTATGCCGTCCAGCGTGGCGCGGCCGTCCTTCGCCTTGGCCAGCGGGATCGTCGTCAGCTTCGGACCGTCGCACGTGTCCTGGCGCACTTCGAGCTCGCCCGCGGCCGAGCGCGCCTTGCGCGAGACGATGCCGGCGGCGTCCTTCCACAGCGCGTAGTTGTACGGAAGGCGGTCGACCGTGACGGAAACGCCGTAGCGACCATCCAGCTTCACGTTCTTCCACTTCCAGCACGTGTCCATGATGTCGACCTTGTAGACCGGCCGCTTGCCGTCGACGGCGTTCGGCGACTCGAGGCGCAGCACGAGCTTGTCGCCGCACATGTCGAGTTCGTCGCTCGTCCGGCGCAGCAGCGACTTCGCGTCGATCTCGCGATCGCGCGGCCCCGCGAGGCCGAAGCCGCCGGCGAACGCGTTCGCGCGCACGGTGGTCGGCAGATCGACGTCGAACGGCGCCGTGTGCTCGGCGGACTGCGCGGTGGGCGCGGAGCCGTCGGTCGTGTAACGGAGCGTGCCGTAACCGGTCTGGTTCGACAGCGTGACCTTCGCCTTGCCATCGGGCGCGCCATCGGCGGTGATCGCCACGGCGAACGCGCCGTCGGAAGGCACGATGCCTGCCGAGCGATAGCGGGACATCTGCGCCGGCAGGCGCGCGACGAAGCCGTTCCAGTCGGCCTTCGGCGACCACGTGCGCTCGGCGAGCGCGGCGATGCGCGGGAAGATCGCATGCTGGGTGCGATACCAGTTCGGCAGGTATTCGGTGAACACCGTGACCTGCGCGCCGAGCACGTGGTTCGCCTTGTTCGCGGCGATCTCCGTCGGCACCGGGTCGAAATCGTAGAGGGTCTTCAGCGTCTGCTCCGACGGACGGCCCGGCGGCTCGTCGGGCAGCGTCGACTGCAGGCGGTCGAGGTAGAGCGTCGGCGACGGCGCCATGACGACGTCGTGGCCGGCGTTCGCGGCCTTGATCGCGCCGGCGGTGCCGCGCCACGACATCACGGTGGCGCTGGCGGGCACGTCGCCGTCGAGGATTTCATCCCAGCCGATCAGTCGCCGGCCGTGCTTGTCGAGGTACGTGCCGATGCGCGCGATGAACCAGCCCTGCATCTTCTCCTCGTCGTCGATGCCCAGCGATTTCATCTTCGCCTGCACCGTCTTCGAGCGCTCCCATTCGTCCTTCGCCGCTTCGTCGCCACCGACGTGGACGTACGTCGACGGGAAGATCGCCATCACCTCGTCGAGCACGTCCTGCAGGAACGTGAACGTGCCATCGTCGACGTTGTACAGCGCAGTGTTGACGCCCCAGTCCGTCGAGACGCCGAGTTTCTTCGCGCCGGCGCCGACCTTCGGATACGACGCCACCGCCGCCTGCGCGTGACCGGGCATCTCGATCTCCGGCACCACGGTGATGTGACGCTCGGCGGCGTACGCGACGATCTGCTTCGCCTCGTCCTGCGTGTAGAAGCCGCAATACGGCTTGTCGGCGTCGCCGGTGAGCGCGACGTCCGGACCCACGGTCTTGCGGCACGCGCCGGTTTCCGTGAGCTTCGGGTATTTCTCAATCTGCAGGCGCCAGCCCTGGTCGTCGGTCAGGTGCCAGTGGAACGTGTTGAGCTTGTGCATCGCCATCTGGTCGAGCAGGTGCTCGATGTCGCTCACCGACTGGAAATGGCGGCTCGAATCGAGCATCAGCCCGCGCCACTCGAACCGTGGCGCGTCGACGATGTGCACGCCCGGCACGCCGTTCTGCGCGGCGGGATCGGTCAGCAGCTGCCAGTACGTGACGGCGCCATAGAAGAGACCGGTTTCGTCGTTCGCGGCGATGCGCACGCCGTTGCCGTCGACATCCAGCGTGTACGCCTCGCGGCCCTTCACCGTCGACACGGTCGCGAGCGAGATACCGCCCTTGCCCTTGCCTTCGACGATCGCGGGTGTGATGCCGCGTGCCTGGCGGATCCATCCCTGCAGCTGCGTCGCGACGTGCTTCGCCTGCGTGTCGCCCGCCGCGACGCCGATCGTGGTCATCGCATCGAGGCGGAAATGACCGGGAACGCGCTGCACCTGCGCCGGCATGGGAATCAGCGAGAGTGGCGCGGTGTCGACCGGTGCGGCCTCCTGTTTCGGTTGGCTGGCGCATGCGGCAAGGCCAGCGGCCATCGCGAGGAGGAGGATTCGGCGCATCGGGGGATCCTGTCGGTCGAAAGTCGTTCGATTGTGGCCGGGAAACGGGAGCGCCGCTACCCGGCAAAAAAACGGGCCCGATGAAGAGGCGTCGGGCCCGAGGGGAATGAAGCATCGAGGTATCGCGTTCGCGGCCGTCCGTGGCCGCGTTCCGTCGCGTGTGTCAGAGGTCGAAATGCACCGAGGCCATGTAACGGCGACCCGTGGTGTATTTCGCCGCCGGCATCGAGGTGACGCCGAGGTACTGCTTGTACTTCTCGTTGGTCAGGTTCATGCCCGCGAGCGTGAACGACACCTGCTGGTTGAGCTTCCAGCCGAGCGTGGCGCCGAGGTCGCCATAGTCGGCCGTGGTGGCCGGCGGCGCGCCGGCGATGTAGCCGCCCGCGAGGTACTTGCTGCGCCAGTTGTACGTGATGCGGGCGCTGAACGGACCCATTTCGTAGTACGGGCTCACCGAGTACGAGTTCTTCGAGTTGTACGGCAGCGCGCCACCCGAATCCAGCGTGCCCTTGGCGTAGGTGTAGTTCGCCGTGACGCCGAAACCCGTATCCCAGAACGCCTGCTGATAGCTGACGCTGCCACCACGCACCTTGCCGGACCCGGTGTTGCGCGGACGGCTGATCGAGTACGTGCAGAACCCGTCCGGCGTGCAGAGGCCCTGTGCCACCTGGCGTGCGAACGTCGTCGGGTCGTTCTGGAGACCGGAGTTGAACTGGGTTTCGTTGGCGGAGTCGACGACGGTGTAGTTGTCGATCTGCTTGTAGAACCCGGTGATGGCGAGGTACGACTGCGGGGCGAAATACCACTCCGCGGCGAGCGAGTAGTTCTTCGACTTGTAGTTCTTCAGGTCGGGGTTGCCACCCGAGCCGGTGAGCACCGAGTCGTTGAGGAACAGGTTGTTCACCTGCATGTTGTACGGCGGACGGGCGATGACCTTGGCGGCCGCCGCGCGCAGCACGACGTCGTCGGTGAGGTCGTAGGCCACGTTGAGGCTCGGCAGCCAGTTCTTCGTCGTGCGCGACGACGTCTGCCACGAACCCGCGGGGGCCGGCAGGACCGGGGCGCCGCTGTAGTTGAAGCCGGTGCCGTCGGTCTTGGTGTCGACATAGCGGACGCCCACGTTGCCGTGGAAGCCGCCGCCGGCGAAGTTGGCCTGGATGTACGCCGCGTTGGTCTTCTCGACCAGCTTGTACGTGCCGTTGAGGTAGGTGCCTGGATCTTCCCTGCCCTGGTTCGTGTTGCGCACCCACGCGTACTGCGCGTCGCGATCCGGGATGATGTGGCTGGACGATCCGTTCAGCGCGCCACCGAACGCGTCGAGCGTATCGGTGTAGCCGCTGGTGCCGAGCTCGGCGAGGTTGGTCGGGGCGTTGCCGCCGTAGACGTGCGCCTGCATGCCTTCTTCGTGACGGTTCCAGCGATAGCCGACGGCGATTTCGTTGAAGAACGAGTCGAAGTACTTCGAGAAGTCGAGCTGACCGTACGTATCGCGCGAGCTGGCCGAGTAGTCGCCATAGTTGCCGGGCCAGCCGCCGAGGCCGTCGACGTCGCCCATGTGCCAGTTCGCCGGATCGCGCGCGGCCGCCGGGTTGTCGAAGTTGAAGCCGCGGTTGATGTCCCAGGTGTAGCCGCCGGCGTACACCGGCTCCATCACCGCCTGGGAGATGTTGTCGTTGCGCGCCTTGCTGTAGCCCGCCGCGCCTCCCAGCTTCCAGCCTTCGCCGCGGTATTCCGACTTCAGGTCGAACGCCGACGTGCGGACGACCGACTTGCGGATGTTGCTGTCGAAGGTGCCCTGCGCGATGGCCGGGCAGTTCGGCGAATCGTTGCCGCAGACGTGACCGCCGGTCACGACGCCGTTCGGGCCCTGGATGAAGCTGGTGACGTTACCCGGCGTCGCGCCGGTGAACGGATACAGCGACTGGTTCCAGTTGTCGAAGTTCTCCCGGACGAACAGGTTGTTGATGTCGATGTCCCAGTTGTTCGTCGGATGGATCTGGAAGCCCAGGGTCGCGGTGTCGCGCTTGCGCTTCTGCTGGAACCATGCCGAGTTCACTTCGTCCGGCACCATCGCGTTGGGATCGAGCGTGCCGTTGGCGATGCCGGCGGCGACGGCCGGGCTCGGCGCCCACTTCGACACCGGGCTGTAGCTGAAGATCTCGAAGCCCTGGCGATCGATCTTCTCCTCGAAATGCTGGATCGAGGCGATCATGCCGAAGATGTTGTTGGCATCTTTCCAGCTGTACAGCGCCGAGGCGTTCGGACGCGTGCCCGCGGTGCCCTGGTCGTTGTAGTTCAGGCCGAACGAGCCACGGATCGTGTTCGCCGGCAGGTCGAGCGGCTTGAGCGTGTGGAGCAGGATCGTGCCGCCGAGGCTGCCTTCGGGAAGGCGCGCTTCCGGCGACTTGTATACCTCGAGGCGACCCACGATTTCCGGCGCGAGCATGGTGAAGTCGAAGCCGCGGTTGGGCTGCGCGCCGTACTGCCACGGCGTCTGCGAGATCGGCTGGCCGTTGAGGAACGTGAGGTTGAGGCTGGGATCCGTGCCGTCGATCGACACGCGATCGCCCTGGCCGAACTGGCGATCGATGGTGACGCCGGGGATCTGCGTCATCGCTTCGGCGACGTTGGTGTTCGGGAACTTGCCGATGTCCTCGGCGGTGACGGCTTCGACGACGGCGTCGGCGTTGCGCTTGGTGTCGAGCGACTTCTCGAGGCTGGCACGGATGCCGGTGACGGTGATGCCCTCGAGTTCGGCCGCCTTGGCGGCCTCGGCTTTCTCCTGGGCGGTCTGCGGCTTCGCCGTCGCGCCGGACGCATCCTGCGCGGCGACGGTTCCGGTGATACAGCACAGGCCGGCGATGATGCTCGCCGTCAGCAGGTTTCTACGATGCGACATGATGTCCTCCCCTCAGAGGATGAAGGCGACGACGGGTTTCGCGGCCGCGCCGTGCCTCGTTGCTATCGAAGGGTCTTTCGACCCGGTTTTTCGAACGACGCCCTACGTTCCTTTCGCCGCTCTTCAATGAGCGGTCGAACCGTGCAGGTAGAGACCGGCGGCACCGATCACACCCAACTGTCCGTGGTCCATCAGACGTACCGGCACTTGCTGGAGAAAGGCGCGCATGACGCCCTTGTTGAAGAACCTGTTGGCGAAGCTGCTGGCGATGAGGTGGTCCCGCACCTGCGGCAGGATGCCGCCGGCGAGGTACACGCCGCCGCGGGCGCCGTAGAGCATGGCCAGGTCGCCCACGAAGCTGCCGAGCAGCCCGCAGAACACGTCGAGCGCTTCCGTCGCCGCGGCATCGCTGCCCTCGAGCGCGGCCGCGGTGACGGCGGCGGGTTCGGCCAGCGTGGCGGCCGTGCCGCCCAGCGTGGAAATGGCCCGATAGAGATTGACGAGGCCGGGGCCCGAAAGGGCGGTCTCGTACGAAACGTAATCGCGCGTCCGGGCGAGCTCGCCCAGGATCGCGACCTCGCGCGCGTTGCCGGGCGCGAGGGAAATCTGTCCGGCCTCGGTCGGCAGCACCGTGCAATGCGGCTTTCCGGGCAGCAGCACCGCGGAGCCGAGGCCCGTGCCGGGACCCATCACGAGGATCGGGCCCTCCGCCGGTGCGGCGTCGGTGGCGATGATCGGCGTGGTTTCGTGGCTCTGCAGGAACTGGCAGGCGTAGGCGACGGCTTCGAAGTCGTTGACCACGGCGAGGCCCGCCAGACCGAGCGACTCGCGGATGTCGCCGATCGACACCGGCCAGGGCAGGTTCTCGTTGACGATCGCATCGCCGAGCACATAGCCCGCGCTGGCGACCGCGCAGTGCTCGATCGCCTGATCGCCCTCGAGGTGACCGACAAAGTCGCGAAGCACCGCGGTCAGGCTGGGCCATTCGGCGCAGGCGTAGCGTTCATAGCGCAGGACGTCGATGGCGGTCGAGCCGGCGGCACGACGGACGAGGCCGATACGGGCATGCGTCCCGCCCACGTCCGCGGCGAGGAATGCCCCGGTCCGCGACGCACGCACGAGATCCCGCTGCTTGGCCGATTCGCCCACGCCCTGCCCCTTGTGCCCTGACCCGCTCTCGCGTCGTCACCCGAACGGTGGACGGCGCCCCTTGTCGGAGCCGAGTCTGTTTGGCAGATGACAACGTTGTCAACCGGACAAATGGCCGAGACAGGGCGGATTCCATAACGCACCGCAACAGGAAACGTTTGCGCCTCGCCGCAGCGCGACGGCGCAGAATCCGCGTTGCCCGGCCCGAGACGGGGGTTGGGACGGCGGATCAAGGGCTTGACGCGGCGCGGCATCGAAAGTGGCGCGCCATGCCACAGGTCATGGGCGGGCTCGCCGGGGCGATTGACAACGTTGTGCATGCAGGTCGATAAAGGGACAAATCGGGGAGCATCCGGCGGTGCCGCCGTCATCGATGCGACATTCATCCAGAGGGAAACCATCCATGTCATCCACAGTGGTTGGCGTCGACGAGACGCGTCATTCCAGCCTGATCCCGATGATCATCATCGGCGTGCTGTTCTTCATCTTCGGCTTCGTGACGTGGCTGAACGGCCCGCTGATCACCTTCGTCAAGCTCGCCTTCGACCTCGACGACGTCGGCGCCTTCCTGGTGCCCAGCGCGTTCTACCTCTCGTACTTCTTCCTCGCCCTGCCCTCGTCGTTCATCCTGAAGAAGACGGGCATGAAGAAGGGCATGGGACTCGGACTCTTCGTCATGGCCATCGGCGCCGTGATGTTCGGCCAGTTCGTGACGATGCGCGTCTATCCCGGCGCGCTCACGGGCCTGTTCGTCATCGGCGCGGGCCTGTCGCTGCTGCAGACGGCCTCCAACCCGTACATCTCCATCCTGGGCCCGATCGACAGCGCGGCGCAGCGCATCGCCTTCATGGGCATCTGCAACAAGGCCGCCGGCTTCCTCGCCCCGTTCGTGTTCGGCGCGGTGGTGATGAGCAACATCGGCACGTTCGACAAGCAGATCGCGGCGGCCACCGATCCGGTGGAGCGCGAGGCCCTGCTCAACGCGTTCGCGGCGAAGGTGCACATGCCGTACATGGTGATGGCCGGCCTGCTGGTCGTGCTGGCCGTCTGGGTCGTGCGTTCGTCGCTGCCGGAAATCCGCGCGTCGCACGACAACTCCGAGCGCGCCATCGGCCACGACAAGGGCAGCCTCTTCAGCTTCCCGCACCTGTGGCTCGGCGTGCTCTGCCTGTTCGTGTACGTGGGCGTGGAAGTGATGGCCGGCGATGCGATCGGCACCTACGGCCAGGGCTTCGGCATGACGCCGGAAGACACCAAGCACTTCACCTCCTACACGCTCTTCGCGATGCTGCTCGGCTACGTGGCCGGCCTCGTGCTTATCCCGAAGTTCGTCTCCCAGCACACCTACCTCGCGATCTCGGCGGTGCTCGGCGTGCTCTTCTCCATCGGCACCTACGTGACCACCGGCTACACCTCGGTGGCCTTCGTGGCCGCGCTCGGCTTCGCCAACGCCATGATGTGGCCGGCGATCTTTCCGCTCGCGATCAAGGGCCTCGGGCGCCTGACCGAGTTCGGCTCCGCGTTCCTCATCATGGGTATCGCGGGTGGCGCCATCGTGCCGCTGGTCTTCGCCCACCTGAAGCAGGTCTACAATTTCCAGGCCGTGTTCCTGGTGATCATGGCGGTCTGCTATCTGTACATCCTCTTCTACGGCGCCGTCGGGCACCGGATCGGGCAGCACCTGAAGAAGTGAACCGTATTCGCGCCGCGACGGCCATCCGCTAGGATGGCCGTTCCGCCATCGAGGGGTCGATCAGATTGCGTAGTCCTACCATCAAGGACGTGGCCGAGCGGGCCGGCGTGTCGCTCAAGACCGTCTCCCGCGTCATCAACCACGAGCCATCCGTGCACGCGCGGACGCGCGACCGGGTACAGCGCGCGATCGAAGCGCTCGACTACCAGCCCGACCAGGCGGCGCGGAGCCTGCGCAGCCAGCGCACGTACGCGCTGGGCCTGGTCTACGACAACCCGAACGCCCATTACGTCATCGCGATGCAGAACGGCGTGCTCTCGGTGTGCCGCGAGCGCGGTTTCGGCCTCCAGATCCATCCCTGCGACGCCTCGGCGGCGCGCCTGGCGGACCAGCTCGGCGACCTCGTGCGGCGCAACCGGCTGGCCGGGCTCGTGCTCTGTCCGCCGATGTCCGAGCAACCGGCGCTGCTTGCCGCGCTGACTGAACAGAAGGTGCCCTTCGTGCGGATCATTTCCGCGCGGCAGGATCCGAAGGACGGCTGGCCCTGCGTCTTCGTCGACGACCGCGACGCGGCCTACGCGATCACCGAACACCTGATCCAGCTGGGTCACCAGCGCATCGGCTTCCTCTGGGGCGGCAAGGAGCATCGTTCCAGCCCGGAGCGCTACAAAGGCTACGAAGACGCGCTGCGCGCCTATGGCATCGCCGTCGACAAGCGACTGGTGGTCGAGGGCGACTATTCCTTCGACGACGGATTCCGCGGCGCGCGCAAGCTGCTCGCGCTGAAGGAGCCGCCGACGGCCATCTTCGGTTCGAACGACGAGATCGCCGCCGGCGTGCTCGCCGCCGCGCGTTCGGGCGGTGTCGACGTGCCGTGGGAACTCTCGATCGCCGGCTTCGAGGACAGCCCGTTCTCGAAGCAGTCGTGGCCCGCGCTCACGACCGCGCGGCAGAACACCGAGGAGATCGGCCGTCACGCCGCGCAGCGACTGATCGCGGAGATCGAACGCGAGGGCGACCACCACATCATCGAGAACGAGGGCTTCAGCCCCGATCTCGTCGTGCGCGGCTCGACGGCGCCGCGGCGGCTCCAGAGCTAGCCGAGCGTCGCGTCGCTTACGCCGTGGTCATCACGCCGATCGCCGCGATGGCGATGGCGAGGCCGAGCCAGTTCAGCCACGAGAGCTTCTCGCGAAAGCCGAGCGCGCCGACCAGCGCGCCGAGCACCACGACGCCGACGTTCATCGCCGCGAACACCAGCGACGGCGAATCGGGCAGGGCCTGGTGGCCACGCACGTAGAACAGGATGTTGGCGAAGTTGGCGACGCCGAGCAGCGCGCCGAAGCCGATGCTGCGCATCGCGACGGGCGCCGTGCCCATGGCGGCACGCACGATCACGGCGATCCAGCAGAGCACCATCGCGATCAGGAAGGAAGCGAGCAGCGCGCTGGCGAACGGCGCGCCCGCCTGCGCGACGAGCTTGAAGCTGATGTCGATGGCGCCGAACCCCGCGAACACGGCCAGCGGCGCGAGCAAGCCGCCTTGCGCGGCCGTGCCGCGATCCTTGCGCCACAGCACGCACGCGACGGCGACCAGCGCCAGCAGGATGCCGACGAGCTTCGTCCCGGTCAGCGTGTCACCGAGGAACGCGAAGGCGGCGAACAGCGAAACAAACAGCGAAAGCCGTTGCGCCACGTCCGTCCGCACGATGCCCGCGCTGCGCACGGAGCGCGCGAGTACCAGGAAGATCGCGGGGAGCAGCACGCCGAGCAGGACGAGCGGTGCCCAGGTGGCGCGGGCGTCGATCGCGGCGCGCGGCGTCGCGCCCAGCAGCAGCGCGGCGAGCGCCGCGGCGACGACGTAGTTCGTCGCGACGGCCTGCACGATGTCGACGTTGGCGCGCCGGGCGAGCTTGAGCAGCACCGAGACGGTCACGCTGAAGGCGACCGCGAGGAGGATGTAGGTCATGGCGGCGTAGAGAGTGTCGAAGGTCGCGAGAATGACACAGGATCATGGGCCCTCACGCGCCAATCGCCGCTACGATCGGCTCCCACCCTCCGGAAGGACGGGAGTCGATCATAGCGACTGTTCAGCCCTTGCGCGGCAGCTGCGCGGCTTCGCGCGCCAGCGCCTCGATACCCGCCCAGTCCGACGACGCGAGCTTGTCCGCGGGGGTGAGCCACGAGCCGCCGACGCAGGCGACGTTCGGCAGGCTGAGGAAATCGCCGGCGTTGGCGAGGCTGATGCCGCCGGTCGGGCAGAAACGGATCTGCGGCAGGGGGCTGGCCCAGGCGCCGATCAGCTTCGCGCCGCCGGCGGGAACGGCCGGAAAGAACTTCTGGAAACGGTACCCACGCTCGAGCAGTTCCATCGCCTCGCTGGAGGTGGCGGCGCCCGGCAGCAGCGGGAGTTCGGAGTCGTCGGCGGCATCGAGCAGGCGCGGCGCGCTGCCCGGCGACACGGCGAACTTCGCGCCGGCCTTGAGCGCGTTGTCGAGGTCGCGCGCGGTGAGCACGGTGCCCACGCCGACAAACGCGCCTTCCACTTCCGCGGCGATCGCGCGCACGGCGTCCAGCGCGGCAGGCGTGCGCAGCGTCACCTCGATGGCCGGGATACCGCCGGCGACGAGCGCGCGCGCCATGCCCACGGCCTTCGACGCGTCCTCGATGATCACGACGGGGACGACCGGCGCGAGGCGCAGGGTGGATTCGACGCGCTGCTGCTTTGCTTCGTTGCTCATCTGCTACTCCGGTGGATCAGAAGACGCCCGCACCGAGGTCGGCCGTGACGGCGGACTGGCGGAACATGGCGAAGAGTTCGCGGCCCATGCCCGTGTGGTGCACGGCCAGGTCGACGTTGTCGGGGATGCGGCTGTTCCATTCGTCGGCGTCGACGAGCACCTCGATCGTGCCCTCGTTCGCGTCTAGGCGGACGAGGTCGCCCGTGCGGATGCGCGCGATCGGGCCGCCCGCTTCGGCTTCGGGCGTGACGTGGATGGCCGCGGGCACGCGGCCCGACGCGCCGGACATGCGTCCATCGGTCACCAGCGCGACGCGGTGGCCGCGGTCCTGCAGGAGGCTGAGCGTCGGCGTGAGCTTGTGCAGCTCGGGCATGCCGCGAGCGCGCGGACCCTGGAAGCGCACGACCGCGACGAAGTCGCGATCCAGCTCGCCGCGGTCGAAAGCGGCCTTCACGTCGTCCTGCTCGTCGAACACGATGGCCGGCGCCTCGACGACCATGCGGTCTTCCGGCACCGACGACACCTTGATGACGCCGCGGCCGACGTTACCCTTGAGCATGCGCAGGCCGCCGTCCTGGCGGAACGGCTCCGCGATCGAGCGCAGCACGCCACGGTTGCCGCTCTCCTTCGATACCGGCTTCCACACCAGCGTATCGCCCTCCAGCGACGGCGCGTTGCGATAGTGGTGCAGGCCCGGACCCATGATCGTGTTGACGTCGGCGTGCAGCAGGCCCGCGTCGAGCAACTGGTCCATCAGGAAGCCCATGCCGCCGGCCTCGTGGAAATGGTTCACGTCGGCATAGCCGTTCGGATAGACCCGTGCGAGCAGGGGCACCACCGCGGAAAGCGCGTCGAAGTCGTCCCAGCGCAGTTCCACGCCGGCGGCGCGCGCGATGGCGACGAGGTGCAGCAGATGATTCGTGGAGCCGCCGGTGGCGTGCAGGCCGACGACGCCGTTGACGACCGAGCGCTCGTCGACGATGTGGCCGAGCGGCAGGTACTGGTCGCCGAGCGAGTCGATGGCGAGCACGCGCTCGACCGTCGCGCGCGTCAGCGCGTCGCGCAGCGGCGTATCCGGCGCCTCGAAGCTCGCACCCGGAAGGTGCAGCCCCATGATCTCCATCAGCATCTGGTTGGAGTTCGCCGTGCCGTAGAACGTGCAGGTGCCCGAGCCGTGGTACGAACGCGCTTCCGCCTCGAGCAGTTCCGCGCGCGTGGCCTTGCCCGCGGCGAACGCCTGGCGGACCTTCGACTTCTCCTCGTTCGGAATGCCCGACGGCATCGGGCCCGACGGCACGAACGCGGACGCGAGGTGACCGAAGCTGAGCGCGCCGATCAGCATGCCCGGCACGATCTTGTCGCAGATGCCGAGGTACAACGCGCCTTCGTACATGTCGTGCGAGAGCGACACCGCGGTGGCCATGGCGATGAGGTCGCGCGAGAACAGCGACAGCTCCATGCCCGGACGGCCCTGCGTGACGCCGTCGCACATCGCGGGCACGCCGCCGGCGACCTGCGCGGTAGCGCCGAAGTCGCGCGCCGTGCGCCGGATCAGCTCCGGATAGCGCTCGTAAGGCTGGTGCGCCGAAAGCATGTCGTTGTACGACGTGACGATCGCGATGTTCGCGGCGTGGCCGTTGCGCAGCGCGTCCTTGTCCTTCTCGGCGCATGCGGCGAAGCCGTGCGCGAGGTTGCCGCACGAGAGGTGATGGCGCTTCGCGCCCTTGCCGCGCGCGGCGTCGATCTTGGCGAGGTACGCGGCACGGGATTCGCGGCTACGCTCCACGATGCGCCGGGTCACCTCGGCGAGGATGGGATGGGTGGTCATGGCATGTTCCTGAGGCTTTGACCGCGCCCCGCGCCGCGCCGGCACGGGACTGTCGGGTGGATCGCCGGCACGGCGCCGGGACGACCCGTTGCCGCGCGTGTCCCGCGCGGCGGTAAGGCATGGGTGGTTACGGCGCCCAGTAGACCTCGACCGGGCCCTTCGCGTTCTTCAGCACGGCACCGATGGGGTAATCCTCGCCGGCCTCGGCTTTCGCGAGGATGTCCTTCTTGTCGGCGCCTTCGATATGCACGTAGAGCGCGCGCGTATCGAGCACCTTCGGCAGCGTCAGCGTGATGCGCGGCTCGCCGGCGTCCGGCGCGCGCATCGACAGCACCGTCTTCGTGCCCTTCGGATCGAGCGCCTCCGCGAGGTTGTCGCCGCCGGGGAAGAACGACGCGGTATGCCCGTCGCCACCCATGCCGAGGATCACGACATCGAACGGCAGGCCCAGCGCGTCGACGCGCGCGCCAACCGCGCCCAGCGCCTTGTCCACGTCGTCCGCGTGCGCCTTGTCGAACAGCGGCAGGAACGTGGCCGCGTGGGCCTCGTGGTGGAGCAGGTGGGCCGCCACCAGGCGAGCGTTGGAACGCTCGCTGTCGACGTCGACCCAGCGCTCGTCGACGAGCGTGATGGCGACCTTCGACCAGTCGATCTCCTGCTCGGCGAGCACGGCGAACATCATCTTCGGCGTGCTGCCGCCGGAGACGGCGAGCGTGGCCTTGCCTCGCGCATCGATGGCCTGCTTCAGCTTCGCGGCGACGTCGCGCGCGAGCTGGTCGGCGAGCGACAGCTTGTCGGTGAATTCATGGCGTTCGATCTTGGCGTTCATGCGGCATCCTCGGCCCAGGTACGGCCATCGCGTTCGATGAGCGCCACGGCGGCGCTCGGACCCCAGGTGCCCGCGGTATACGGCTTCGGCGTGTCGCCGCTGGCTTCCCACGCGTCGAGGATGGGGCCGGCCCACTTCCATGCCGCCTCGACCTCGTCGCGACGCATGAACAGGGTCGGATTGCCACGCACGACGTCGAGGATGAGCCGCTCGTAGGCGTCGGGCTGCTGCACGCCGAACGCCGCCGCGAAGCTCATGTCGAGCGGCACGTGGCGCAGGCGCAGTCCGCCCGGTCCCGGATGCTTGATCGTCAGCCACAGCTTCACGCCCTCGTCCGGCTGCAGGCGCAGCGTCAGGCGGTTGGGCAGCAGCGGGCCGCTGGTCGGATCGAAGATGGAATGCGGCAGCTGGCGGAACGTCACCACGATTTCCGACACGCGGCTCGGGAGCCGCTTGCCGGTACGCAGGTAGAACGGCACGCCCGCCCAGCGCCAGTTACCGATCTCCGCCTTGAGGGCGACGAAGGTTTCGGTACGGGACTGGTCGCTGCCGAGCTCGTCGGAATAGCCCGGCACGCCCTGGCCCTCGGCGGCGCCGGCGCGGTACTGGCCGCGCACCGTGAGCTGGGCCGCGTTACGGGCGTCGATCGGGCGCAGCGAACGCAGCACCTTGAGCTTCTCGTCGCGCACGGCGTCCGGCGCCAGCGACGAAGGCGGCTCCATGGCGAGCATGCACAGCAGCTGCAGGATGTGGTTCTGCACCATGTCGCGCAGCGCGCCGGCGCGATCGTAGTAACCGGCGCGATGGCCGACGCCGACCGTTTCGGCGACGGTGATCTGCACGTGGTCGATGTGCTGCGCGTTCCACAGCGGCTCGAACAGCGCGTTGCCGAAGCGCAGCGCCAGCAGGTTCTGCACCGTCTCCTTGCCGAGGTAATGATCGATGCGATAGGTCTGCGATTCGCTGAAGACGCGGGCGACGGCGTCGTTGATCGCGTTCGCGCTCTCGAGATCGCGGCCGATCGGCTTCTCGAGCACCACGCGCGAGCGTTCGCCGTTCATGCCCAGCGAACCCAGGCGCTGGCAGATGTCGGTGAAGATGTCCGGCGACGTCGAGAGGTAGAAGACCCGGATGTGGTCGGCCTTCTCGGCCATCAGCGCGGCGAACTCGTCCCAGCCGTCGGCCTTGCGGGCGTCGAGCGAGCGATAGCCGATCATCGCGATGAACGCGTCGAGCTGGGCCGGGACGACGTGCGAAACACCCTTTTCGACCGCGGCGCGGACCTGCTCGCGATACGCCGCGTCGTCCAGACCCTCGCGCGCCACGCCGATGATGCGGCTCGACGCCTGGATCTGGCCGTCGGCGAAGCGGTGGTACATGGCAGGGAGCAGCTTGCGCACGGCGAGGTCGCCGGTGCCGCCGAAGATGACCAGATCAAACGGTTCGATCGGAAGGAGGGGAGCGCTCACGACGATGGCCTCACACAGGAACGGATGCCTCCGGATCGTACCAGTGACATACCAGGACGTACCAGCCCCGTACCACTGGACG
>Ga0006562J51391_1020354_pt1 | contig 15410 bp, 11 predicted proteins | sample Ararhi6_input_d2_FD_51391 | JGI IMG/M metagenome (IMG submission 51391) | reverse complement strand
GTCCGTCGAATAGCCATTTCGGCTATCGTGCGCGCATGCGCACCCTCCTCGACCGCCAGAAGCTCGCCCAGCTCGCCGACGGGTCGCCGTCCGCACAGGTGCGGATCGATCGCCTCGACCGCGCCATCGGACTGCTCGTCGATCACGCGGACGACATCGCCGACGCGCTGAGGGACGACTTCGGGCACCGCTCCGTGCAGGGCTCGCTCGTCACCGATGTCGCGGCGTCGATCGAACCGCTCAAGCATGCGAAACGCCACGTGCGGAGGTGGATGCGCCGCGAGCCGCGCAAGGTGTCGCCGGCCGCGCTGGCACTGCTCGGAGCCCGCGCCTGGATCGACTACCAGCCCAAGGGTGTGGTCGGCATCATGTCCCCGTGGAACTTCCCGTTCAACCTGACGTTCGCGCCGCTCGCCGGCGTGCTCGCGGCGGGCAACCGCGCGATGATCAAGCCATCGGAGTTCACACCACGCTCGTCCGCGCTGATGCAGCGCATGATCGCCACCGCGTTCGACGAGACCGAGCTCGCGGTGGTCACTGGCGACGCCGAGGTCGGCGCCGCGTTCTCGGCGCTTCCTTTCGACCATCTCCTGTTCACCGGCGCGACATCGGTCGCCAGGCACGTCATGCGCGCCGCGGCGGCGAACCTCGTGCCCGTCACCCTCGAACTGGGTGGCAAGTCGCCGGCCATCGTCGGGCGCGACGCCGACCTCACGCTCGCGGCGAAGCGGCTCATGTTCGGCAAGACGCTCAACGCGGGCCAGGTGTGCGTGGCACCGGATTACGCGCTGCTGCCGAGCGATCGCGTGGACGCGTTCGTCGATGCCTGCCGGGATGCGACGCGCGCGATGTTCCCGCGAGTGTCCGGCAATCCCGATTACACGGCGATCGTCAACGACCGTCACCGTGCGCGCTTGCGCGGTTACCTCGACGACGCACGCGCGAAGGGCGCCAAGGTGCTGCCGTTGCACGACGACGTGCCGGAACCGTCGGACGGACGCATGGCGCCCGTCGCGGTGCTGGGTGCGAACGACACGATGGACGTGATGCGCGACGAGATATTCGGCCCGATCCTTCCGGTGCTGCCCTACGACGGCATCGACGAGGCCGTGGCATACGTCAACGCGCGCCCGCGCCCACTGAGCCTCTACTACTTCGGCGACGACGCACGGGAGCAGGCACGCGTGCTAGGCGACATCGTCGCGGGTGGCGTCACCGTCAACGACACGATCATGCATCTGACGATGGACGATCTTCCGTTCGGCGGCGTGGGGCCGTCGGGCATGGGTGCGTATCACGGTGTCGATGGCTTCCGCACGTTCAGCCACGCGCGCCCGGTCTACCGACAGTCGCGCCTCGACGTCACCGCGATGCTGAGGCCGCCGTACGGCAAGACGATCCAGCGGTTGCTGGCGTTCAAGCTCCGGCGGTAGGCAGGCACGAAGAAGGGGCCTTTCGGCCCCTTCCTCGTCGAGCGATGGCGAAGCGCTTACGCGCTGGCCTTCGCCGCGCTCAGCTTCTCGCCCAGCAGCGCTTCGAGCTTGCGCTGGTCGACGGCGAACTTGCGGATGCCTTCGGCCAGCTTGTCGGTGGCCATGGCGTCTTCGTTGTGGCCCCAGCGGAACTTGGCTTCGGTGAGCTTGTCCTTCGGCGGCTCTTCCTTCTTCCCGGTGTCCTTCAGCGCGACGTCGAGCTTGTCGTTGGTCTCGCTCAGCTGCTCGAGCAGTTCCGGCGCGATCGTCAGGCGATCGCACCCGGCGAGGGCCTGGATCTGGCCGATGTTGCGGAAGCTCGCGCCCATCACGATCGTCTTGTAGCCGTGCATCTTGTAGTAGTCGTAGATGCGACGCACCGACTTCACGCCCGGGTCTTCCGCCGGCGCGTAGGTCTTCTTGTCGGTGTTGGCGACATACCAGTCGAAGATGCGGCCGACGAACGGCGAGATCAGGAACGCGCCGGCCTCGGCGCACGCCACCGCCTGCTCGAAGCTGAAGAGCAGCGTCATGTTGCAGTTGATGCCGTCCTTCTGCAGCGTCTCGGCGGCCTTGATGCCTTCCCACGTGGACGCGAGCTTGATCAGGATGCGCTTCGGATCGACACCGACGTCCTTGTACAGGCCGAGCAGGCGCTTGGCCTTGGCGATGGACGCCTCGGTGTCGAACGACAGGCGGGCGTCGACCTCGGTCGAAACGTAGCCCGGCACGATCTTCAGGATCTCGCGGCCGAACAGGACGGCGAGGCGGTCGCCGGCGTCGATCAGCTGCTGCTCGCGGCTGTCGCTCTGTTCGGCGGCCCATGCCACAGCCTCGTCGACGAGATGCGCGTACTCGGCGATGCCGGCGGCCTTGAGCAGCAGCGACGGATTGGTCGTCGCGTCCTGCGGCTGGTACTTCTTCATGGCGGAGAAGTCGCCGGTGTCGGCCACGACGGTGGTGATCTCTTTGAGCTGTTCGAGTTGGCTGGTCACGTTCTTGTTCCGTTACCTGATAAGGGGGCTATTGTCGCGCCGATCGCGGGCCAGATACAGGCATCCGAAGGTATCGGTCGGCCGATCATGACAACGTGAGAGCACGGCGCCCGGGAATCAACCGCGCCGCTCAGTAGAGATCGATCGGATCCACGTCGAGCGACCAGCGGACCTTCCGCGCCGAGGGCAGGCTGGCCAACGCCTGCTGCCACGTCCGCAGGAAGCCGTGGAGCTGCGCGCGCGTGCCGGCCTCCACGAGCAGCTGGCCGCGATGCCGACCCGCGCGCAGGGGCATGGGCGCGGGCATGGGCCCGGCGATCCGCAGCGGTCCCGGGGCGCCGATGGCGACATGGGCTTCGGCCAGGAACGCGTCCACCTCCGCCCGGCCCAGCGCGTCGGCGCGCAGCAGCACCTGATGGGCGTACGGCGGCAGTTCGAGCAGCCGGCGCTCTTCGAGCAGGCCGGCGGCCACCGCGGGATAACCGCCACGGAGCAGGGCGTGCAGCATCGGGTGGTCGGGGTGATGCGTCTGCAGCAGCACGCTGCCCGGCTTGGCCGAGCGCCCCGCGCGTCCAGCGACCTGGACGACGAGCTGGGCCAGGCGTTCGCCGGCGCGGAAGTCGACGCTGTGCAGGCCCTCATCCACGCCGACGATGGCCACGAGGGTCAGGTTGGGCAGGTCATGGCCCTTGGCGAGCATCTGAGTCCCGACCAGGATCGCCGGCTTGTCCTCGCGCAGGCCGTCGAGAATCTCGCCGAAGGCGTCGCGGCGCCGTGTCGTCTCGCGGTCGATGCGGACGACGGCGACACCGGGGAAACGTTCCGTCAGGGCCTCTTCGAGCCGCTCGGTGCCCTGTCCCTGCGGACTGAGGTTGGCCGAGCCGCAGGCCGGGCAGGCCGCCGGCACGTGCATCGTGTTGTCGCAGTGGTGGCAGACCAGCCGTCGGCGGCCGGCGTGCAGCGTCATGGGACGTTCGCAGCGCGGGCAGTCGGCGTGCCATCCGCAGTCGTGGCAGAGCAGCACCGGCGCGTAGCCGCGCCGGTTGCGGAAGACCAGCGCCTGCTCGCCCCGTTCGATGCAGGCGGCCACGGCGTGCACCAGCGTGGGCGAGAGGCCGTGGTCGAGGCGTTGGGCGCGCATGTCCACGATCTGCACGCGCGTGGGCTGCGACGCACCGGGGCGCGCCTTCAGCACCACACGCCGGTAGCGGCCCGCCTCGACGTTGCCCAGCGTCTCGAGCGACGGCGTCGCGGAGCCGAGCACGACGGGCACGCCGAGCGACCTGGCCCGGACCACCGCGAGATCGCGGGCGTGGTAACGGAAGCCTTCCTGTTGCTTGTAGGAAGGGTCGTGTTCCTCGTCGACGATGATGAGACCCGCGTGGGGCAAGGGCGTGAACACCGCCGACCGCGTGCCGAGCACGACGCGGGCGCTGCCGTTGCGCGCGCGCAGCCACGCGCGGGCGCGCTCGCCCTCGGCGAGATTGGAATGCAGCACCTCGACCGCGACGCCCAGACGGTCGCGCAGGCGACGCACGGTCTGCGGGGCGAGGCCGATCTCGGGCACCAGCAGCAGGGTTTGCCTGCCCTCCGCCAGGGCCCGCTCGATCAGCGCGAGGTACACCTCGGTCTTGCCGCTGCCGGTCACGCCATCCAGCAGCCAGGGCTGGAAGCCGTCGAAGACCTCGCCGATGGCCGCCACGGCCGCCGTCTGCTCGTCGCTCAGCGCCGGACCCGGGGCGGCACCGCCGGGCGGCGGCGCGTCCTCGACCTCCCGTTTTTCGACGAGACCGGCTTCCAGCAGCCGGCGCGCGGCCGCGCGCCAGTCGGGCAGGGCGACGCCGAGATCGTCGGCGGCGCGTGGCCCGTCCTGGAGCGCCGCCAGCAAGGCGGCCGAGCCGCCCTTCCGGCTGCCCGCCGCCAGGGCAGCGCGGCCCTGCTGCGTGAGTGCCCACACCTCGATGCCCGTGGGCGGCAGCGCACGCGGCTCGCGCAGCGCGCGGGGCAACGCGTTGGCCACCGCCTCGCCCGGGGCGCCCGCCCAGTAGTCGGCGGCCCAGGCGAGCGTGGCGAGCAGCTCTGCGTCCAGCAGCGGATAGGGGTCCAGGACCTCGATGGCCTGTTTCAGGCGCTTCGATCCGACCGCCGCCTCGGCCGCTGGATCGACCACGACGCCGACCATCTCCCCCTTGCCGAACGGAACCCGCACGCGCGACCCCGCGCGCGCTTCGCCGACCGCCGGGGGCAGGTAGTCGAAGAGCGTGGGGAGGGGTACGGGAAGGGCGACGCGGAGGGTGAGCATGCGAGGCCTAGTTTAATGGCATATGCCGATTTCGCTGGTCAATGATTGACCAGCGGCACATGGGTTTGCCTCTCAATGGCATCCCCCGAAAGAGGAATGAAAGCTAAGTGCCCGCCCCCGGGACGCTTTCCGTGTTATCCACAACCTCTGTGGATAACTCTGTGGATGAGCCTCGGATGGGACCCTTCCAGACCGCATGGTTGGGCCGTTCGGGTCAGCTTGGGTACATTTTAACCAAGCTGAAATGTACTTCTAAATCAATCGCTTGGACTTTCGGTGCCGCCCAGCGTTCATCAAACGTCCATCCGATCTTGACAAACGCGAAGGGTGCGCCGGCCCTGTGCACAACCGTCCGGCCGGTAGGAATAAATCCTAGTGCGACGCACCGATGAAGAAGGCCACCGTCACCGCGAAGAGGAGCAGCCAGAAATAGACGCTGCCTATCAACCAATACTTAAGGATGGTCATAGGCCATGCCTGACGGTAGACCCGTTTCTGCATGATCAGGAGATACACCGGCATCCACACCCACATGATCCCCTGGACCAGCCCGATGAGGCTGGCCGCGGGCCATGCATGCGGCCGGATCGCGTCCTTGGCGAAGCCGAGCACCATCAGGAGGAGCAGCGAGAGGAACAGGAACGCGTGGCTGTGCAGCGCCACGATGATGTGCTCCATGTAGAGCCGGCGCCGGAAGGCGTAGAAGAGCTTCAGGATCAGCGCGAAGACCGGGATCATCACCAGCATGGTCTGCGGCAGCACCGAGAAGAACCCCTCGCCCATGCGCTTCAGGGCTTCGGCCTTCGCCTCGCCGCCCTCTCCGAGCCGGGCGATGTTGGCCTTGAAATGACCGATGCCCACGGCGATCCGCCGGGTCACTACGTCGGGTAGCCAGGCGATGTCGACGACGGTCGGTTCGTGGGTCCATTTGCGTTCGTCGCCAGCCCTTGCCGGGGCGGCGTGTCCGACGGGTGCCGGAATCGGGTCCGCCTTGAGCTCGGCGAGACGGCGGTTGGCGGCGTCGCGGACGACGTCCTGCCCGAGTTCGAGGCCTTTCTTCGCCGCCGCGGGGAGGTCGGGGTTCGCGATGGCGGCGTCCAGCTCGCCGATCTGCGCGTCGTAAAGACGGCGCACGTCCTCCGGCGTCTTCGCGGCGTGGATCGCGCCGACGCTGTCCGGCGGGGCGGCCTCGTCGTCGTCCCCGAAACGGACATCGCTGAAGGCGAGGTGCACGAAGAAGAACGCGAGCAGGCAGAACACGAACATCAGGCGGAACGGCGCGACATAGCGGATGCGCCGCCCCGAGAAGTACTCCAGGGTGAGGAACCCGGGTTTCGTGTACAGCGGCGGCAGCGTATGGACGATGCGCTCGTCCATGTGCAGGAACAGGTCCCCGGCGTCTTCCAGCATGTGCGAGACAGGCCGGAGCACACTGTGGATCGACTGCCCGCATGCGTGGCAGAACTCGCCCTGCAGGGCCGTGCCGCAGTTCGCGCAGAGCAGAGCCGGCGAAGGCGTGAGCTCGTTCATCCCCTGGTTGTCCCCGATTGACCCCTCTCGGGTTCGGATGATGGCACGGCAGCCGCTACAATGGCGGGCCCCATTGGTCATCCTTCCCATGTCCCTCGACCGCGCCCGCGCGCGGCGTGAGATCGGCGCCACCGTACGGCTGGCCCTGCCGATGATCGTCGCCCAGCTCTCCGCCATCGGCACCAACGTGGTCGACGCCGTGCTCGCCGGCCACCAGGGTGCGCACACGCAGGCCGCCGTGGTCACGGGCGCGAACATCTGGGTGCTCGCCATCGTGACCGGCATCGGCACGATGATGGCGGTGCCGCCCACGGTCGCGCAGCTGGACGGCGCGGGTCGTCGTGGCGAGGTCGGGCCGGTGTTCCACCAGGCCCTCTACATCGCCTGGGGCCTGGGCATCCTGCTCGGCATCGGCGTCTGGCACGCTTCGCCGCTGATGGCCCTGTTCGGCGTCGTCGAATCGATGCGCGCCGACGTGACCGCCTTCCTCCACGCGATCGCGTTCGCGGCCCCGGCGCTGACGACGTATTTCGCGCTGCGCGGCCTCTCCGACGGCCTGTCGATGCCACGACCCTCGATGTACTTCAGCTTCGGCGGACTGCTGGTGCTGGCGCCGCTGGGCTACGTGCTGATGTACGGCAAGCTGGGCTTCCCGGTCATGGGCGCGCGCGGCAGCGGCATCGCCACGGCGCTCGTGCTCTGGCTGGAGATGATCGGCTTCGCCACGTACGTCCTGAAGCACCGCAATTACCGCGACCTCAACCTGCGTTCGCGCATGGCCGCGCCCGATCGCCGCCAGATCGGCCAGCTCCTGCACATCGGTCTGCCCATGGCCGTGACGCTCCTGATGGAGGCGGGGCTGTTCGTGGCCGTCGCGTTGCTGATCGGCCGGCTCGGCGAGACCGTCACGGCGAGCCACCACGTGGCGCTGAACGTGGCGTCGGTCGCCTTCATGATTCCGCTGGGCCTGTCGATGGCCATCACGGTCCGCGTCGGCAACGCGGCCGGCCGCCGCGACGTGGCGGGCGTCCGCTACGCCGGCCTGTCCGGCATCGCCCTGGTCCTGGTCACGCAGTGCGTGTCGTCGGGCGTCATGCTGCTGTTCCCGGCGGCCATCGCCCGGCTCTACACGAGCGACGCCGCGGTGATCGCCACGGCATCGCAGCTGCTGCTCCTCGCGGGCTTCTTCCAGTTCTCCGACGGCATCCAGGTGGCGTCGAACGGGGCCCTTCGCGGGCTGAAGGACACGCGGGTGCCCATGGGCATCACCCTGTTCGCCTATTGGGGCGTCGGCATGCCGATCGGCTGGTACCTCGCGTTCGTCCACGACCTGGGTGCGCGGGGCATGTGGATGGGCCTCATCGCCGGCCTCAGCATGGCCGCCATCCTGCTGTTCGCAAGGTTCTGGCGGAGCAGCGTCCGCGGGCGCTGGCGCAGCGATCCCGAGACGGCGGAGCCCGTGCCTTTCCACACGTGATACGCACGGTGTTACGCGTTACGCTGCGCACAACCTTCGAGGAAACCGCTTAGATGACGGACCATTACGACGCCGTGCCGCCGCCCCTGCCGGGTCGCCCCCAGCCCGTGCCGCCACCCCGGCGGCGCGACGGCTTCGGACGCTTCATGCGTGGCCTGGGCCGGGGCATCAACATCACGCGGCTGGTCATCATCAACGTGATCTTCTTCGGCATCCTCGGCGTGTTCCTCCTGCTGCTGTTCCTCGGCGGCCGTGGCAACGCCGTCGACGAGCGCACCGTGCTCGTGCTGGCGCCCGAAGGCGCGCTGGTGGAGCAGTACAGCGCCGACGCGTTCTCGCGCGCCGCCGGCCGGCTTTCCGGCGACGGCGTGAAGCAGGTGCAGGTGCGCGACCTCGTCCGCGCGATCGACAGCGCGGCGAAGGACGACCGCATCAGCCGCATCGTGCTCAATCCGGACAAGCTGCAGGCGGGCGGGTTCGCTGCGCTGCGCGAGGTCGGCGCGGCGCTCGACCGCTTCCGCAAGGCCGGCAAGCCGGTGCTCGTCTGGGGCGCGAGCATGGAGCAGGGCCAGTACTACCTTGCCGCGCACGCGGACAAGATCTACATCGACCCGCAGGGCGGCATCCTCGCCACGGGTCTCGCGAACTACCGCCTGTTCTACAAGGACATGCTCGAGCGCCTTGGCGTGCAGGTGCACCTGTTCCGCGTCGGTAAGTTCAAGAGTGCGGCCGAACCCTTCATCCTCGACCATGCGTCGCCCGAATCGAAGGAAGCCGACGCGTTCTGGCTCGGCGGCCTGTGGACGACGTGGATCGACGAGGTCTCGAAGCTGCGCCGGATCGACGCCGCGCAACTGCGCGCCGACATCGACGGGCTCGCTGCGCGCGTGCGCGATGCGAAGGGCAGCCTCGCGGAGCTGGCGCAGGAAGAAAAACTGGTCGACGGCATCGCCACCGAGCAGCAGTTCGTGCAGATGCTGCGCAAGGAAGGCGTCCCCGCGGGCAAGAAGGACCAGGGCTTCCGCCAGGTCGATCTCTCCGCCTACCTCGCCGACCGCGGCCTCTCGAACATCGATCTGCTGCAGACCGGCAACGGCGTCGCCGTGGTGGTCGCCGAGGGCGAGATCACGGGCGGCAAGCAGTCGCAGGGCACCATCGGCGGCGACTCCACGGCGGCGCTCATCCGCACGGTGCGCAACGATCGCCGCACGCGCGCGCTCGTCCTGCGCGTGAATTCGCCGGGCGGCGAGGTCTACGCGGCCGAGCAGATCCGTCGCGAAGTGGAGCGCACGCGCGAGGCGGGCATTCCGGTCGTCGTCTCGATGGGCGACGTGGCCGCGAGCGGCGGTTACTGGATCTCGATGAACGCCAATCGCATCTATGCCGAGCCCAACACCATCACGGGATCGATCGGCATCTTCGGCATGTTCTTCACCGTGCCGGACACGCTGGCGAAGATCGGCGTGAAGAGCGACGGTGTCGGCACCGGCCCGCTGGCCGGCGCGTTCGACATCACGCGCCCGCTCGATCCCAACGTCGGCGTGCTGATCCAGAGCATCATCGACAAGGGTTACCGCGACTTCGTCGGTAACGTCGCCAAGGCGCGTGGCAAGGATTTCGCCGCGATCGACGCCGTGGCGCAGGGCCGTGTGTGGACCGGGCAGCAGGCGCTCGATCGTGGACTGGTCGACCGCATGGGCAGCCTCGACGACGCGATCCGCGACGCGGCGGAGCAGGCGGGTCTCGGCAAGGATTACAGCGTCCGTTACGCCGAAAAGCCGATGGGCGCCTTCGAGCGTTTCCTGACGAACATCGGCGACAGCCCAGAGGCGCGCGTCGCGATGTCCTGGGGCCTGCGCCTGCCGTCGTGGGTCGCCGACCTGCCGAAACTCGCGCCGGAATGGGCGCTGTTCCGCACGGCCGAGGCAGGCAAGCCGCACGTCTACGCCTACTGTTTCTGCTCGCCGCGCTAAGAGCAGGGCAGGGGCGGGAGATGGGAGTTGGGGGCGCGTTCCCGGCGGTTGCCACAGGGTGCCGGCAGCGTCGTGGTTGCCGTGTCGTAGTGTCGAGCTTGCCGTCCCCTCGGGCGTACGTCGACGGCCACGCCCGCGCCTCCCATCTCCCGCCTCCCACCTCCCGGAAGAAACTGCTTTCGTTCAATTGACCCTACTGCGCCTGCGCGTCGGCCGCGGCGGCCTGCGCTTTCGCCTGCGCGTCGACGGTCTTCTGGACGTCCTGCGCCTTCTTCTTCTGGGCTTCCAGCGAATCCCACGGCGTTTCGAGACGCGCCTGCGGCGCCGGCGGCTCGTGCGGTTGCGGGGGCTTCGAGCACGCCGCGCAGGCGAGCGGAAGAGCCAGCAGCGGGGCGTATCGGATCATCGCGTGTTCCTCCGGAGTGCTCCGAGTCTCGCGCCGGCTTCGCCTCAGCGCAACCGCGCGCCGTAGAAGTCGCCGGAGCGCTCCACCTCCATGTGCCAGTCGAACAGGCCGGAAAGGTGTTCGTCGGCGAGCAGCTCCTGTTTCGGGCCCTGCCGGAGAAGCTTCCCGTCCCGGAGCATCACCACGTGTTCGATCGCGGGAACGATCTCCTCGACGTGATGCGTGACGAGCAGCAACGTCGTTCCCTCGCGCGCCAGTTCCCCGAGCAGGTCGAGGAAGCGGCGGCGCGTGCCGGGATCGAGTCCCGCGCAGGGCTCGTCGAGCAACAGCGCCCTGGGGCGGTGCACGAGCGCACGCGCGATCAGCACGCGGCGCGCCTCCCCGGTCGACAAGGTCGACACGTCGCGCTGCGTCAGATGCGCGGCGCCGACACGTTCGAGCGCCTCGCGCGCGCGCGTGCGCATGGCGTCGTCGACATGGTGATCGAGGCCGAGCGTCATCGATGCGAAGAACCCGGAAAGCACGGCGTTCCCGGCCGTCTCGTTGCTGGCTTCGAACTCACGGCGCAGGTCCGACGAAACCACGCCGAGCAGTGAGCGAAGCTCCGCGACGTTCCAGCGGTCGCGCCCGAAGACACGCACGACGGGCGAGCGGTCGTCGTGCACGACGGGGTAGACCCGGCGTTCGAGGAGTTTCACGAGCGTCGACTTGCCCGACCCGTTCGGGCCGAGGATCGCGGTGTGCTGGCCCTGCGCGATGTCGAGCGAGAGCGCATCGAGCAGCGCGCGGCCGTCGCGCAGCACCGTGGCGCGATCGATGGAGAGCAGGGGCGTGGTCGTGTCCATCGCCCGAGCATACCAAGCCCTCGGCGCGCCCTGTGGGAGCGCACCTGGGCGCGATGGGTTTTTGCGACAAAGCATCAGGGCCTGTTGCTCTTCGCGAAAAACTGTCGCGCCCAGGTGCGCTCCCACCCGAAGTGTCGTGGCAAGCTACGCCCTGTCGCCACATCCGGAGAACCGACATGCATCCACGCCTCGCCAGCTGGCGCCTCGACGGCCGCACGGCGCTCGTCACCGGTGCCAGCAAGGGCATCGGCTTCGCCTGCGCGCGCGAACTCGCCGCGCTCGGCGCCGACGTGCTGCTGGTGGCCCGCGACGAGCTCGTGCTGCAGGAGGTCCGCGACGAGATCGCCGACGAGTGCCCCGATGTCGAGGTGCTCGGCATGGCGGCCGATCTGTCCGACCACGAGGACCGGCTCGCGGTGTTCGACTGGGTCGCCGACCTCGGCATGAACCTGTCGATCCTCGTCAACAACGTCGGCGGCAACACGCCGAAGGCGACGCTCGACTACGACGGGGACGAGTACCGCGACCTGTTCGAGCTCAACGTGTTCTCCGCCTTCGAGATGAGTCGCGCCGCGTATCCGCACCTCGTCCAGCACGCGAACGCCGCGATCGTGAACGTCGGCTCGGTCTCCGGCATCACGCACGTGCGCACGGGGTCGCCTTACGGCATGACGAAGGCGGCACTGCACCAGATGACGCGCAATCTCGCCTGCGAATGGGCCGAGGACGGCATCCGCGTGAACGCCGTCGCGCCCTGGTACATCCGCACCCAGCGCAGCGAGCCGGCGCTCGCCGACGCCGAGTACCTCGAGGAAGTGCTCTCCCGGACGCCCATGGGCCGGATCGGCGAGCCGGAGGAGGTCGCCGGCGCGGTGGCCTTCCTGTGCCTGCCCGCCTCGAGCTACGTGACGGGCGAGGTGGTCGCCGTGGACGGCGGGTTCCTGCGGTACGGCTTCTGACGGGTTAGACTTCGCGGTCCCCCGGAGCCCGCGGCGCGCCACCGCGCCTGCCGCCCGCCCGTCACGACCCCCGAGAACCCCATGACCATCGGCATCGATTTCGGCACCAGTTACTCGGCCGCCGCGACCTTCGTCGGCGAGACGCTGACCCACATCCACTTCGGCGAGGCGAAGCAGTTCCGCACCGCGGTGTTCTTCCCCGAGGTGGTGCCCGACCCGAACGACTTCCAGCTGACGCCCGAACTCGAAGCGCAGGTCGAAGGACAGATCCGCTCGGCGCGTGCCCAGCAGCGGCAGTTCGCGACCGAGGCGCAGCAGCAGGGACGCGCCTTCGTCGAACGTTCCGACGCCGACCTTCGCCGCGACGCGCTGCGCACCGTGCGCCGCCAGTGGATGGAACGCCGCGCCGCGGAATCGCCCACCGCGACCGTCGAGAGCTTCCAGCACGCGCTGTTCGGCGAGGAGGCCGTCGAGGCATACCTGGAATACGGCGACGGCAACCTCATTGAATCGCCCAAGTCGATGCTCGGCTACCGTCTCGATCCGCAGGTGCGCAAGGTCATCGTGCACATCGCCACGCACATCCTCGAGCACATCCGCCTCGCCGCCAGTCGCCAGCTCGGCGAGCCGGTGCGCACGGCGGTGATCGGACGCCCGGTGCACTTCCGCAGTTCGATGGGCGAGAAGGGATCGGAGCAGGCGGTGGACATCATCCGCGAGGCCGCGGCCGTCGCGGGATTCGACGGCGTGACCTTCCTAGAAGAGCCCGCCGCCGCGGCGATGCATTACCACAAGCGCCTGTCGACGCGGCAGACAGCGCTGATCGTGGACATCGGCGGCGGTACCACCGACGTCGCGTTCGCCGAGCTGGGCGGCGACGCCCTGCCGCGCATCGTGCGCACGTGGGGCCTGGCCAAGGGCGGTACCGACCTGGACATAAACCTCAGCATGCACAGCTTCATGCCGCAGCTGGGCAACAACGTCACGCGCGTGCCGGTGCATCATTTCGTCGAGGCCGCGAGCGTGCACAACCTGCCGAAGCAGCGCGAGTTCCGCCGCCAGGATTACCGTTTCGTGGACGAGCCCTGGCAGTCGCGCCTGCGCGCGCTGCAGCAGCCGGGCGCGACCACGCGCCTGAACCAGACGGCCGAGCGCGGCAAGATCGCGTTGAGTTCCGCCGACGACACGCATGCCGACCTCGGTTTCCTCGAGGAAGGTCTCGGCGTGGTCATCGCGCGCGCCGACATGCATGAAGCGGTCGAGCCTTTCGTCGAGCGCATGCAGCGGCTGTTCGACGAGGTCCGCCAGGAATGGCCGAGCGTGCCGGACAGCGTCTTCCTCACCGGCGGTACCTCGCGATCGCCGATCGTGAAGGCGGCGGTGCGCGAGGCGTTCGAGGGCATCCCGATGGTCGAAGGCGATCCGTCGCTGGGCGTGGTGTCGGGGCTCGCGGTCGCGGCGATGTCGGCGAACTGAACTAGCCGCAACCGGCCAGCTGGCCGCGCAGCGCCGCATCCTTCGCCTCGAGCGGGCCGCGCTCGCTCTTGAAGGCGTTGCGGATGGCCCGCTGATTGGAATCGGCGTCGTCGCGCAGCGCGCGGCACGCTTCCGCAGGACTCAGCTGTCTGCACTGGTCCTGCACCCAGACGTAGTTGCTCGTCGCGACGGCGGCTGCGTTCCCCTTGCCGCGATTGAGTTCCGGGGCCGACGCGATGGCGGCATCGCGGCTTCCGTAGGTGTCGGCGAGCGGCTGGCTGATCGCGCCGAGCACGCCCAATGGGGCGAGGTACGGCTCGGGATGTCCGTTCGCCGAGGTGTACGCCTTGCCATCGGTGGCGCGGACGCACCCGTAAAGAATCGGTGGCGGTGCCGCGGGCACCGGTGGCGGCGCCGCGTCGTCGTCGACCACGGAACGAACGGGCGCCGCGGGCATCGGTGCGACCGCACCGGACGGCGACGGCGGTTGCAGCTCGATCGTCTGCTGATGCTGCCCCTTCGTGCACGGCGCCTGCTGGTAGATCGTCTGTCCGCCCGCCTGGCACTTGTAGACCGTCTGCGCTGCCACCGGGCCGATGGCGGCGAGCGCAGCGAACGCCAGCAGGACGCGTGCGCCGTGCATGGCCTAGAAGTCGGCCACGTGGTCTTCGGACGCGAAGCCGATCGTCATCGCGCCTTCGCCGACGTTGACCATGCCCGTGATACCCATCGGACTTTCGAGGATCTCGACGCCGGATTCGCCGCACGTCCGCACCATGGAGGTGTAGCCAGGCAGGTTGCGCATCTCGTCGAGATCGCCGCCGTAGCTGAGCGAGAGCGACGGCACGAGCAGGCCGGCCTGCACGCGCTTGGTCACGTAGTCGAACAACACCTGCGCGCCGTGCTCGAAGCCGCGGACCTTGCCCACCGGGCCGGTCTCGCCGCGATGGCCGCGCAGGATGGGCTTGATGTCGAGCGCGGTGCCGAGCATGGAACTGAGGAAGCTCACGCTGCGGTCGCCCTTGCTGCGGGCGCGCGAGCGCAGGTAATTCAGGTCGCGCGGCAGCATGTACCCGTAGGAGCAGTCGGCGATGTGCGCGGCACGCTCGCGAACCTCCGCCGGGGACCGGCCCTCCTGGATCATGCGCACGGTTTCCACGACGGCCGACGCGGCACCGGCGAAGATGTTCCGCGTGTCGACGACGCGCATCAGGAACGGCCCGCCGATGCCGGCGGCCTCGCGCACCGGGCGATAGTTCTTCAGGATGGCGAAGCTCGCCTTGATCACATTGTCGTGGATGGGGCTGCGCGTGGCCATGATCGTCAGGCAGATGACGCAGTCGTACTCCTTGACCATGCGGCCCAGGAACAGGTTCTGCACGTCCTCGACCGAACTGGCCTCGGTCTCCGCGGAATGACTCCGGCTGCCGAGCTTCTGATCGCGGAAGCGCTGGATCTCCGCCGGATCGCGGTCGTCCTTGAAGCGCTGCTGGTCCACCTTGACCGTGATCGGCATGACCGCGATGCCATGCTTCTCGATGAATTCATGCGGCACGTCGCAGGCCGCATCGATCGCCACACCGATTCGCATCGGTCACCCCCCGTCGAAGGTCGCAAGGACCCCGGGGTGCCCGGCCCGCCCTGCGCGTTCCAGCTCGCCCCCGCTGGGCGGATGCTACACTTGCACGAATGAATTTGGCACTCCGCCGGCGTGGCGTCGCCGGTAACCGCGCCGTCGGCACCTGAAGGGCGAAAGCCGCCGGCGCACGCGCAACCGGATTCGACATGAAAACCAAGAACGAGATCGTCTCCAACTGGCTGCCCCGGTACACGGGCACGCCGCTGGAGGACTTCGGCCGGCACATCCTGCTGACCAACTTCGGCCATTACGTCGACCGCTTCGCCCAGGAGCACGGCGTGGAGGTCAGGGGCCGGGACCGGCCGATGCCGAACGCCACCGCCGACGGCATCACCC
>Ga0006562J51391_1019681_pt1 | contig 15480 bp, 16 predicted proteins | sample Ararhi6_input_d2_FD_51391 | JGI IMG/M metagenome (IMG submission 51391) | reverse complement strand
TGACGCAGAAGGGTGTGTACGCCGCCGGACGGCTGGACCACGACAGCGAAGGCCTTCTGCTGCTGACCGACGACGGCAAGCTGCAGCACCGCCTGGCGGACCCGAAGCACAAGCAACCGAAGACCTACGTGGTGCAGGTCGAGGGGACGCCGACGGAGGAAGCACTCGAACGCCTCCGTCGCGGCGTCACCCTCAACGACGGGCCGACGCTCCCCGCGGGTGTCGAGGCCATCGACGAACCCGACTGGCTATGGCCCCGCGATCCGCCCGTGCGTTTCCGCAAGACGGTGCCGGATGCGTGGCTGCGCATCGTGCTTCGGGAGGGGCGCAACCGGCAGGTGCGCCGCATGACGGCGGCGGTGGGATTGCCGACGTTGCGGCTGATCCGTGAATCGATCGGTGAGTATCGGCTGGACGGGCTGGGCCTGGGCGAGACCCGGCTCATTCGCTAGCGCGGATCGCCGATACGATCGGCTCCCACCCTCCGGTAGGTGGTTCTTTCGCAACCTGGCTACCGGAGGGGTGGGAGCCGATCGCATCGGCGATTCCGCTTGGACGAGCGGTTCACCACTCCGCGACCGACCCATCCGGGTGCCGCCACAGCGGATTGCGCCAGTCGGCGACGTCGCGGTTGCGTTCGATCACCAATGCCTCGTCGACCTCGATACCGAGGCCGGGTGCCGTGAACGGGTGCGCGTAGCCGCCCTCGTCGAGCTTCAGGGCGTCCTTGTTCACGACGTAGTCGAGCACTTCGCCGCCGCGGTTGTAGTGGATCCCGATGCTCTGCTCCTGCAGCGTGGCGTTCCAGGCGACGAAGTCGACGTGGAGGCACGACGCGAGCGCGATGGGGCCGAGCGGGCAATGCGGCGCGAAGGCCACGTCGTAGGCTTCGGCCATGGCGGCGAGCTTCACGCATTCGGTGATGCCGCCGGCGTGCGAGAGGTCGGGCTGGATGATGGAGATGCCGCCACGCTCGAGCACGTGCTTGAACTCGAAGCGCGAATACATGCGCTCGCCGGCGGCGATCGGAATCGACGTCTGCGCGGCGATGCGTGGGTAGTACTCGGCCTGTTCCGCGAGCACCGGTTCTTCGATGAAGAGCGGGCGGAAGGGCTCCAGTTCCTTGACCAGCACCTTGGCCATGGGCGCTGACACGCGGCCATGGAAGTCCAGGCCGAACTCGATGGTGTTGCCGAAAGCTTCGCGGATCTCCGCGACACGGGCCACCGCCGCGTCCACGGCCTTGCTCGATCCGATGATGCCCATCTCCTCGCAGCCGTTCATCTTGAACGTGTCGAAGCCGTGCGCGAGGCGTTCGCGGATCTGCGCGATGACGTCGGCGGGCCGGTCGCCGCCCACCCAGCAGTACGTCTTCATGCGGTCGCGCACGCGGCCGCCGAGCAGCTCGTAGACGGGCGCGCCGAGCGCCTTGCCCTTGATGTCCCACAGCGCCTGGTCGATGCCGGCCATCGCGCTCATGAAGACCGCGCCGCCGCGATAGAAACCGCCGCGGTACATCGTCTGCCAGATGTCGTTGATGCGCGCCGGGTCCTTGCCGATCACAAACTCGGACAGTTCCTGGACGGCGGCCTCGACGGTGCGCGCCCGGCCTTCGACCACCGGCTCGCCCCAGCCGACGATGCCCTCGTCGGTCTCCATCTTGAGGAACATCCAGCGGGGAGGAACGCGGTACGTGGTGATCCGGGTGACTTTCATGTTCAGACCGAGCGGTAGGCTTTGACGAAGGCGGCGGCGCGCTCGCGCGTGCGCGAGACCGGCTGTCCGGGTTTGTACAGATCGCTGCCGAGTCCCGCGCCGATGCAGCCGGCGTCGAGGTACTGGCCCAGATTGTCGGGCGTGACGCCGCCGACCGCCAGCAGGGGCACGTCCGGCGGCAGCACCGCGCGGATCGAGCGGATGTACCCCGGGCCCAGGTTGGACGCCGGGAACAGCTTCAGCGACTGGGCTCCCGCGGCCAGGGCCACGAAGGCCTCGCTGGGCGTCGCGAAGCCGATGGACGCGTACATGCCGCGTTTGATGCCCTGGCGTACGACCGCCGCGTCCGTGTTCGGGGTCACCAGCAGATGGCCGCCCAGGTCGGCGACCTCGTCGACGAGTTCCGGGGTGAGCACCGTGCCCGCGCCTACCAGCGCGCGGTTACCCGCCGCCTGCACGGCCAGCGGGATGCTGCGCCGCCAGTCCGGGGAGTTCAGGGGGATCTCGATGGCGTCGAAGCCCTCGGCGATCAGCGCCTCGACGTGGTCGACGGCTTCGTCGGGCGTGATGCCGCGCAGGATCGCGACGAGGGGGAGGGCGGTGGGCCAGGCCATGGGGATCACTCGTGATAGAGCTGGGAACGGCCACCGTCGATGCGGATGTCGGCGGCATTGATGTAACGGGCTTCGTCGGAGGCGAGGAAGAGCGCGGTGTACGCGATTTCTTCCGGCGTGCCGATGCGCTTGTTGGGCAGGATCTCGGTCTGCTTGCGGCGCTCGGCCTCCGGATCCGGCGCCGCGGCGAAGCCGGCCTCGGCGATGGCGGTGAGCACGAGCCCCGGCGAAATCGAATTCACCCGGATGCCGCGCGCGGCGTATTCGATGCCCAGCGCCTTGGTCAGGCCGATCAGTCCGTGCTTCGCCACCGGGTAGGGGAAGCAGTGCGGAATGATCTTGTGGCCGTGCACCGAGGCGATGTTGACAATGCTGCCGCGACCGAGGCCGAGCATGCCCGGCAGCACGGCCTTCGCGCAGTTCCAGGCGCCCTTGAGGTCGACCTCGAAGCAGCGCGTCCATTCGTCGTCGCTCAGGGACAGGGGATCGTTGAAGACGTTGATGCCCGCGTTGTTCACCAGCACGTCGGGCGCGCCGAAACGCTCGGTCGCGGCGTCGACCATCCGCTGGATCGCGTCGGGATGCGTGACGTCGGCCTCGAAGAGCATGGCCTTGTCGGTGTTCAGTCCCGCGAGCGTCTCGCGTGCCTGCGCGTTGTCCTCGAGCACGTTCAGGACGACCGACGCCCCATGCGCGGCGAAGAGCTTCGCGGTGGCCGCGCCGATGCCCTGCGTGGCACCGGTGACGATGGCGACCTTGCCCGCGAGGCGGGGCAGGGGCGTCGTGCGCGGGTCGGGCTGCATGCCGGCGTTCATGCGCGCACCTCGTGGCCGTAGCGGGCTTCGGGAAGGCCGCGGCCACGCGGTGGCGTGCCGATGAAGATGGCGCCGTCGAACGGCTCCACTTCGGCGAGGTATTTGTTGGCTGACGTGATGACCATGCGGTCGAGATCCTTTCCTGCGAAGCTGACGCAGCTGGGCTGCCGCGCCGGAAGATCGATGGTGGCGTCGATGCGGCCGTCCGGCGCATAGCGCACGACGCGCGACGCGCCCCATTCCGCGTTCCAGACGTAGCCCTCGGCGTCGACCGTGGAGCCGTCCGGCTCCATTCCCGCGCGCAGTTCGGCGAACACGCGGATGTTGGCGACATCGCCCGTGGCGGCATCGTAGTCGCACGCCATGATCTGCGCGGTGGGCGAATCGGTGAAGTACATCGTGCCGCCGTCGGGGCTGAAGCAGATGCTGTTGGTGATGGCGGCCTTCGGCAGCGCCAGGCGATGGAGCCGGCCGTCGTGCGTGAAACGCCAGAACGAGGCGATCTTCGCGGGGCTTCCGTCGTCGTTGCGCGGGCCGGATTCGTTGAGCGTGCCGAAGACGAAGTTGCCGGCGCGGTCGCAGCGCCCGTCGTTGGCGCGCATGCCGGTCAGGTCGGGCTCGATGTCCGCCAGCACCTGCAGCCTGCCGTCCTGCGTATAGAAGCGCGCGACCTGCTTCTCCATGGCCAGCAGCAGCACGCCCGCTTCGTGCGTAAGCGCGAAGCAGCAGATGCGGGCGGGCAACGTGTGTTCGTCGATCTGACCCGTTTCCGGGTCGTAGGCGTACAGCGTCGACGTGGCGATGTCGGTCCAGCGGACCCGTTGGGTGAGGTCGTCCCAGATCACGCCCTCGGCATGGGCCTGGCGGTGCCCGGACAGCGGTTTGAAGGTATCGGTCATCAGCGGGCCTGTCTGCGGTTCTTGAGCTGGTCCACCAGCACCGCGATCAGCAGGATCGTGCCACGGACGAGGTACTGGTAGAAGGCGTCGATGTTCATGAGGCTCATCGCATTCTGCACGGTGCCCATGATGAGAACGCCAACGATCACGCCGCTGATGCTCGCCCGGCCGCCCATGAGCGACACGCCGCCCAGCACGCAGGCGGAAATCACGTTGAGTTCGAAGCCTTCGCCCGCGTTGGGCTGGCCGCTGGTCATGCGCGAGGCGAGGATGATGCCCGCGAGCGCGGCGATCACGCCCTGGATGAGGAAGATGGCGATGCGCACGCGGTCCACCGCGACGCCGGCGAGGCGCGAGGCATCCGGGTTGCCGCCGATCGCCAGCGTATTGCGGCCGTAGATGGTCTTGTTGAGCAGCACGCCGAAGACGACGAAGCAGGCCAGCGTGACCCAGACCGGCACCGGCAGGCCGAGCACCGAGGCGCTGCCGAGCGTGAAGAAGGCTTCGTTGCTGACGCCCACGGCCTGGCCGTGCGAGCTGATGAAGGCGAGGCCGCGCACGATTTCCATCGTCGCCAGCGTGGTGATCAGGGCGTTGATCTTGAGCTTGGCGATCACCGCGCCGTTGACGAAGCCGACCAGCGCACCCGCGGCGAGGCTCGCCGCGACGCCGATCGCGACGCTGCCGGTGGCATTGGCGACGATGGCGCAGAACACGCCCGCGAAAGCGACGGTCGAGCCGACGGAGAGGTCGAAATCGCGCGACGCGAGGCAGAACATCATGGTGCACGACACCATGCCGATCTGCGACACGGACAGCAGCAGGCCGACCATGTTGTCCCACGAGAAGAAGTACTGCACCGAGGCGCTGAGCACCGCGAACAGCGCGATGAAGATCAGGATCAGGCTGTAGTCGTCGACGACCTGCCAGAACAGGGCGCGGCGGCGCGTGGCCGGGGTGTCGCGGGTGGCGCCGATGGCGGCGGCGGAGGACTCGGTCATGGGCTGTCTTACCTGGCAGGCGTGGGGGTGGCGCTGGCGCCTTCGGGGAGGGCGGCGGCGAGGACGTTGGCCTCGTTCGCCTCGTCTCGGCTGAACTGGGCGACGATACGCCCGCGGCACATGGCGATCACGCGATCGGACACGCCGAGCACTTCCGGCAGTTCGCTCGAGATCATCACCACCGCCACGCCGCGCCCGGCCAGCTCGTAGAGCACGTTGTAGATTTCGTTCTTGGCGCCGACGTCGATGCCGCGCGTGGGTTCGTCGACGATCAGCACGCGGAGGTCGCGCTCCGCCAGCCAGCGCGACAGCACGGCCTTCTGCTGGTTGCCGCCCGAGAGCAGGCGGATTTCCTGCCGGCGGTGCGGCGTGCGGATGCGCAGGCGGTCGATGTAACCGTCGGCGGTCTTCGCCTCGACGCGGTCGTTGACGAAGAGTCCGGCGACGAGATGGTTGCGCCGCGCGCTGATGTTGATGTTCTCGGAGACGGAGCGGACGCCGATGATGCCGTCCTCCTTGCGATCCTCCGGGCACAGCACCAGGCCGTGGCGGATGGCGTCGCGGATCTGCGACGGCTTCACCGGCTGGCCGTCCACGGCGACGTCGCCGGTGAGGCGGCGGTCGGCGCCGTAGATGACGCGCATGATCTCGGAACGGCCCGCGCCGACGAGGCCGAAGAAGCCGACGATCTCGCCCGCCTTCACCTCGAAACTCACCGGTTGCTGCACGGCGCGGCCCGAGACGTTCTTCACGGAGAGGCGGATGTCGCCATGCTCGCGGGGCCGATAGCCCCAGATGTCGCCGATGTCGCGGCCGACCATGCGCTGCACGAGGGTCTCGCGCGTCACGCCTTCGAGGGTGTCGAAGTCGGCGACCTTGCGGCCGTCGCGGAAGATCGTCGCGGCGTCGCACAGCTCGAAGATCTCGTCGAGGCGATGCGAGATGTAGATCATCGCCTTGCCCTGCGCGCGGAGGTCGCGCACGAGGCGGAACAGCACCTCGGTCTCGCGATGCGACAGCGAGCTGGTGGGTTCGTCGAGCGCGAGGATCTTCGCGTCGCGGAGGATCGCCTTCACGATCTCGACCATCTGCCGCTGGCCGATCGAGAGCGCCTTGAGCTTCGCGCGCGGATCGAGGTCGACGCCGAGCGCGTCCAGGCGTTCGCGCGTCCACGCCAGCGCGCGGCGCCGGTCGACGAGGCCGAAGCGCGTCGGCAGGCGGCCGAGCAACAGGTTCTCCATCACCGAAAGTTCGGGTACGTACTGAAGTTCCTGGTGGATGACCGCGACGCCCGCGTCGATCGCGTCGGCGGCCTTGCGGAAGTCCATCGCACGGCCGTCGATCGCCACCTCGCCCTCGTCGGGGATGTACTCCCCGCCGAGGATCTTCATCATCGTCGACTTGCCCGCGCCGTTCTCGCCGAGCAGGCCGTGCACGCTGCCGGCGCGCACGCTGAAGCCGACGTCGGAGAGCGCGCGCACGCCCGGGAAACTCTTCCCGATGTGGCGGAACTCGAGGCGCGGAGCATCCGTCATCGTCAGAGCCCCATTTCCTTGCGCACCTCGGCCGAGTTGGCCTTGGTGATCAGCTGGCCGGTGGTCAGCGTCAGCTGCGGCGGCGCCTTGTCGTTCTTGATCCACTCGTACATGTTCACCGACGTCTCATAGCCGTGGCGCTTCGGGCTGATCAGCACGCTGCCGAAGAAGCCGGTCGGCTCGCCCTTGGCGAACTCGTTGAGCGCCGAGTTGCTGCCGCCGATGCCCACGCCGATCATGTTGTCGGCACGGAAACCGCGACCCTCGGCGGCGCGCACCGCACCCAGCACGGCCTCGTCGTTGAGACCGAACGCGACCCAGTGCTTGTACTTCGGGTTCTGCGTGATGGCGATGTTCGCGGCGTTGAACGCGTTCTCCGTGTCCGTCTTGGCTTCCGGGGCGTTGACGATGTTGGCGGTCGGGAAGCCCGCGGCGGTCAGCGCCGCGATGGCGCCGTCGGTACGCTCCTTCGCGGTGGGCAGCTGGTCGTAGGAGATGCGCAGGGCGCCGGTCTCTTCCGGATTCCAGCCGCGCTTCTTCATTTCGTCCGCGATCGCCTGGCCGACCTGCTCGCCGATCTTCGAGGCCGAGATGCCCATGTGCGGGACCGTGTCGATCGCGTTGCCCGAGCCGTCGACGAGGCGATCGTCGACCGTCATGAGCTTCAGGCCGTCCGCTTTCGCCTTGGCGACGATGGAGGGGCCCAGCTTCACGTCGGGCGTGCAGATGATGAAACCCTGCGCATGCTGCGACTTGAGATTGTCGATGGCGGTGAGCACCTGGCCGCCGTCCGGCGCGCCGATCTTCACCAGCGTGAAGCCTTTTTCCTTCGCCGCCTGTTCGGCGTACTTCCATTCGTCCTGGAACCACGGTTCCTCGGGCTGCTTCACGACGAAGCCGATCTTGACCTGGTCGTTGCCGCCCGACGAGCAGGCGGAAAGCGTCAGGGCCAGTGCGAGCACTTTGAGGCCAGTGGCGATCTTGTTCTTCATGCGGTCCCTCCTCTTGGATTCAGTCAGTCGACCAGGCCGCGTTCGCGGGCGACGGCGATGGCGCCGTAGCCCGCGAGGTCGCGTTGGTCGTCGTCGTCCAGCACCGTGACGGTGCCGGAGAAGAAGTCGTCGCCTTCGACCAGGCGGGCGATGGCTTCACGCAGGATCGGCTTGCCGCTGATGACGAAGCGGGTGCCCGGGCTCATGCGGATGGCGCTGGAATTCTTCAGCGTCAGCAGATCGGAGCCGAGGACGGCACCGAGCAGGAAGTTGGCGCGCGCGTTGGCGTCGTACACGGCGAACTGGTCGAGGATGCGCACGCTGAAGCACGCGCGGCCGAGACCGATCTTCTTCGCCGAGTTCGCGCCCGCCAGCAGCATGTCCGTGTCGACCTGCTTCGCGAAACCTTCCTTCAGCGAGCCCGCGAGGATCGTGTCGTGCGAGATCACGTGCAGCAGTTCGCCGGCGAGCGTGGTGACGCAGCCCTCGATGCGCCGCTTGCCGTCGATGCTGACGAACTTGGAATGCGAGCCTGGCAGCACGATGACGGTGGGTTCGTCGATGCCGAGGCGCTCCACCAGCGCGAAGGATTCGACCTCCTCGCCGCGCATCATGTCCATCGCCTCGCAGTTGTGCAGGCCGATGTGATCGACGGCGTTGCGCACGCCAGGCACGAACCAGATCGGATCGCGCCACACGTTGGGCACGAGGCTTTCGCGCATCGCGCCGGCGAGGTCGCCGATGCCGGCGGCGGCGGGCACGTGCGGAATCTCGCAAAGGCCCACGTTCGACGTGATCATGCCCGAGGCGATCACGCGGCCGATGTCGGCTTCGCCGAGCGACGCCGTCGCCAGCGCCTCGCCGATCGTCTCGCGCACGCCTTCTTCGAGCTTCGTCTTGCTGCCGGTGATCGCGGTGTCGCGCACGCCGACCTGGCGGGCGGCCTGACCGGCGACATCGCCGTCCTTCCAGACGGTGACCCGCGTGTTGGTGGTGCCGGTGTCGATCGTGAGGATGTTCATCGATGGTCCGCTCGAAATCGCCCCGGATTCTTGGCGTTGCCTGACAAGGCAGGCAAACTAGAATTTCTTCGGGGTTTCCCCAAGTTTTTTTGAATGAGTCCGCAATGAAGCGCTCGCTACCCCTCCATGCCGTGCGCGTGTTCGAGCTTGCAGCGCAGCATATGAGCTTCACGAAGGCCGGCGAGGAGCTCTCGCTGACGGCCGCGGCGGTCAGTGCGCAAGTCAAATTGCTGGAGTCGTATCTCGGCACGCCGTTGTTTGTGCGTAGCAACAATCGACTCTCGCTGACGGCGGCCGGCGAGAACTATTTTCCTCGTATTCGCGACGCGTTTCGTGCACTGCAACATGCCACGGACCAGCTGATGGGGCAGCGCGATGCCTCGTTGCGGGTCGCCGTTCCCCCGACGTTCGGTACGAAGTGGCTCGTGCCACGGCTCTTCCGGTTCTTCGCGCGGCACCCGGCGATCGCCGTCGAGGTCGTGACCGACGGTGGCGACGAGGGCACGTGGGACCTCTCCGTCGACGATCGCGTCGTCGAAGGTGTGGAGCAGTCCATCCTCGTGGTGAGCGGCTACACGCCGGTGTGCGCGCCGTCGCTCGCGGGCGCGCTGCGCGGACCCGAGGATCTCGCCGCGCAGATGCTCCTCCACGAACGCCCGGGGCGTCGCGCGGCCGCGGCGGTCAGCTGGGACCAGTGGTTCGAGCGAGCTGGCGTGGAGCCGGGGCCGGTATCGCGCGAGATGGGGTTCGGCGACGGCACGATGATGCTGCAGGCCGCCATCGAGGGGCAGGGCGTGGCGCTGGCGCAGGAACTGCTGGTGGCCTACGACCTCGCGGCCGGACGCCTGGTGGAGCCGTTCCGCCTTCCGCTACCGCTCCAGCACACGTATTACCTCGCGGTGTCGCGCGACGCGGCCGATCGCGAGGAGCTGGCGACGTTCCGCGCATGGCTCACCTCGGAGCTCGCGCCCGCGGCGTGACGATTGCCTACCGAAGGGTGGGAGCCGATCGTATCGGCGAAGGGTGCTCGCGACGGGCCCGCTATCGCGGGATCGCCGATACGATCGGCTCCCACTCTCGGATGGGGGGCGAGGCGCCTCAGCCGCAGTCGCGGGCCGCGCGCTTGCGCCGCCACCAGATCACGCCAAGTGCAAGCAGCGCGCCGGCGATGGCCAGCCATACGCCTGTCTGGCCGCGGTGAATCCACATCGCCAGCCACTCGTGGTTGTGCGCGCCGAAATACCCGAGGTACACCCAGATCGGCACGCTGATGGCGGCGGCGAGTCCATCGAGGAGGAGGAAGCGGAAGAAGCCGACACGATGCGTGGCGCCGGCGGTGATGAATACCGCGGTGCGCATGCCGGGCAGGAACCTCGCGACGAACATCATGCGATTGCCGTAGCGCTCGAACTTCTCCTGCACCTTCGCATAGCGCTCGGGCGTCAGCAGGCGCGCCACCAACCGCCAGCTCATGATCCGGCCGCCGAAATGACGACCGAGCAGGAACATCGTGGAATCGCCCACCAGCACGCCCGCCATGCCGACGCCGACCATGGTGTGGACGTCGCCGTAGCCCAGGCCCGTGATGATGCCGCCGGCCACGAGCGTGATGTCCTCGGGCAGGGGCAGGCCCGCCCCGCAGAGCATCAGCGCGAAGAAGACGGCGAGGTAGCCGTTCCTTCCGAAGAAATCGACGAGGTCGTTGAGCAGGTCCATCAGTGGTGCGCGAAGCCGGCTGGGGCCGGTCCCCTGGAGGTACGAAGTCGGGATGATCCCACGGATCGCGTTACGGCTGCGGTGCGATGCATCATTCGCCATCCATGGGTGCGGGGGTCGCGCGGGCCGCCAGGAGCACGCGAAGTTCGGCTTTTTCGGTGTCGTCAAGCACGCCTTCGCGCGCGCGGGCGATCAGGTACTCGCGACGTTGTGTCGTGGCCTGGCGCTGCATCTGGGCCAGCGCGTCGAGGAATTCGACGCGCTGCATGTCCGCCTCGCCGATCACCTCGGCGGCCATGAGCTTCTGTAGCGACGCGTACTCGGGCCGATCCATGAAGTGCTCGACGAGCACGGCCGGGTTGATGCCGGGGCGGGCACGGGCCACGTCGACGAGTTCGGCGAGCAGGCCGACCCCCGGTCGATCCAGGCGCAGGAAGGCGTAGGGCGGCTCGACCTCCTCGGCCAGCGCCGGCTGCGCGAGCAGCAGCGTGATGGCGCTGCGGACGAGGCTGCGCTGCACGTTGGCCGGACGGGCCTGGGCAAGACGGGCATTCGCCTCCGGCTCGGCCTCAAGCACGGCGCGGGCGCCGGTGCGCCGCTGCAGTTCCTGGCCCATCAGGTCGCGGAACGCGCCGTCCGGCAGGCGCGCGATAAGCGGGCGCGCCCGCTCGGCCAGGCGGGCCCGGCCATCGATCTTCGAGGTGTCCACATCGCGGGCCAGTTCCTCGAAGAAGTACTCCGACATCGGCATCGCGTCGGTCATGCGCTTCTCGAAACCCTCCTTGCCTTCCTTGCGGACCAGTGTGTCCGGATCCTCGCCATCGGGCAGGAAGAGGAAGTGCGCCTGGCGGCCGTCGCGCATGCGCGGGAGGATCGACTCCAGCGCACGCCACGCGGCCTGCCGGCCAGCGCGGTCGCCGTCGAAGCAGAAGTAGACGTCGGGAGCGGCGCGGAAGAGGACTTCGGCATGCTCCGGCGTGGTCGCGGTGCCGAGGGTGGCGACGGCGATCGGCAGGCCGGCCTGGTGCAGGGCGATGACGTCCATGTAGCCCTCGACCACCATGATCCGGGTGAGGGTCTGGTTCGCCTGCTTCACCTGCCACAGGGCGAACAGCTCGCGACCCTTGTGGAACAGCGGGGTTTCCGGCGAATTGAGGTATTTCGGGCTCTGCTCGGACGACAGCACGCGGCCGCCGAAGGCGATCACGCGGCCGCGGCGATCGAGGATCGGGAACATGACGCGCTCGCGGAAGCGGTCGTAGCGGTTGCCGCGCTCGTTGCTGGCGACCATGCCGGCCTCGTTGAGCAGCTGGCGTCGCCGGTCGGTGCTGCCGAGGGCCTTGAGCACGCCGTCGAAACCCGCCGGCGCCCAGCCGATGCGGAAGCGCTTCACGATCTCGTCGTCGAGGCCGCGCCGGTCGACGTACGACCGGGCCTCGGCGCTGTTGCCGAGCTCGCGCTGGTAGAAGCTGGCCGCCTCGTCGAGCAGCGTGTAGAGGTCGCTGCGGTCCTCGCGTGGCTTGTCGTCGCGAGCACCCTCGTAGGGCACCTTCAGGCCGACCGACTGGGCGAGTTCCTCGATGGCGTCGGGGAATTCGAGGCGGTCGTAATCCATGATGAACTTGATCGCGCTGCCGTGGGCGCCGCAGCCGAAGCAATGGAAGAACTGCTTCTGGGGGCTGACATAGAACGAGGGCGAGCGCTCGTTGTGGAACGGGCAGCAGGCCGTCCACTCGCGCCCCGCCTTCTTCAGCGGGACGCGCCGTTCGATCACGTCGACGATGTCGACGCGGGTCAGGAGCTCATCGATGAAATTGTCGGGGATACGGCCACGCATGAGCCCCCTAGGATGCCACGCATCCGCTTCCGTATGGAGTCTGGCGGACTCGTCAGAACGCCATGTGGAACACGCCGATGACGGCGAGGATCGCGAGCACGAAGAGGATCAGGAAGATGGCGAAGCAGACCTTGGCGATCGTCGCGGCGATCCCCGAGACCCGGCTGAAGCCGAGCGCGCCGGTGACCAGGGCGATGAGGCCGAAGATGATGGCGTACTTGAGCATGGGAGACCTCCGTCGGGCGCCGGAGGAACACCCGCCAGTCGCGTGGGGGAGGATGCGGACGTGAACGTGGGGGTGTCGTGAAAGGGGCAGGTTGCCCCCACCACGGCGAGCCGTTGGTAGGAGCGCGCCCTGCGCGCGACGGCTTTTCGCCGCTGCGTCGAAGCTGGCGCGCCAGTTCGCGGGCACGGCTCCAAAACATGTCGCGCGCAGGGCGCGCTCCTACGGGCGGATCAGGCCAGCTTCGCCTTCACCTTGCCCGCCACGGCGGCCATGTCGGCGCGGCCGACGGCCTTTTCCTTGATCAGGGCCACGACCTTGCCCATGTCGCGGGCCGAGGTGGCGCCCGATTCGGCGATGGCGGCGGCGATGATGGCGTCGAGCTCCGCCTCCGACAGCTTGGCGGGAAGGTAGCCGTCGATGATGCCCATCTCGTAGCGTTCGATCGATGCCAGGTCGTCGCGGCCGGCCTTGTCGTACTGCTCGATCGAGTCGCGGCGCTGTTTCTGCATCTTTTCGAGCACGGCGAGCACCTGGGTGTCGTCCAGTTCGATCCGTTCGTCGACTTCACGCTGCTTGATCTGGGCCTGGACCAGGCGGATCACGGCCAGGCGATCCTTTTCCCCGCCCTTCATGGCGGCCTTCATGTCTTCGGTGATCTTTGCCTTGAGGCTCATTTCTTTTCTCCGGGACGACGAAAAGCCGGCTTCACCTTTCGGCAAAGCCGGCTCGGGATTTCCGCCTGAATGCGGCAGCGGCATAAACGCGCCAACCGCGACACCAGTCCGGCCACGGGGCCGGCGGGTGCATCAGTACATGCGGGTCCGGCGCGTCGTGTCGCGGGACAGACGGCGCAGGTGGCGCTTCACAGCAGCAGCGCGCTTGCGCTTACGCTCCTGGGTCGGCTTTTCGTAAAATTCGCGCTTGCGCGTTTCGGCCAGCACGCCAGCCTTCTCGCACGTACGCTTGAAGCGGCGAAGGGCAAGCTCAAACGGCTCGTTCTCGCGGACTTTAACGCTCGGCATGGAAACTCCACTTGTTTAAACTGACCCGTGAGACCGGGTGAGCCGTGGATTATAACGTGATCGAAATGAAAAATTCAAAGCCCGTGCTAGGGGTGGAAACGTCCTGTGACGAGACGGGCGTCGCGCTGCTGCGCTGGGACCCCGAAAACCCGGGCCGCGGGCTGCTCTCCCATGCCCTTTTCAGCCAGATCGCCCTCCATGCCGAGTACGGCGGCGTCGTGCCGGAACTGGCCAGCCGCGACCACGTCCGCAAGCTGCTCCCGCTGGTCCGCGAGGCCCTTAAGAGCGCCGGGCTCACCCCCGCCGACCTTGGCGGCGTGGCCTACACGGCCGGTCCGGGTCTGGTCGGCGCCCTGCTGGTCGGGGCCTCCGCCGCCCGCGCCATGGCCTGGGCCCTCGGCGTGCCGGCGATCGGCGTCCACCACATGGAAGGACACCTGCTGGCCCCGCTGCTCGAGGACGATCCCCCGGAACCGCCGTTTGTGGCGCTCCTGGTCAGCGGCGGTCATTCGATGCTGGTCGAGGTCAAGGCCATCGGCGAATACCGGATCCTCGGCGACACCCTGGATGACGCCGCGGGCGAGGCGTTCGACAAGACGGCCAAGCTCATGGGCCTGCCATACCCGGGCGGTCCCGCGCTGGCGAAGCTGGCGGAGCAGGGCACGCTGGGCAAGTTTCGCTTCTCCCGGCCCATGGTCGATCGCCCGGGGCTGGATTTCAGCTTCTCGGGCCTGAAGACCCAGGTGCTGCTGGCCTGGCAGGCGTCGGACAAGAGCGAGCAGACCCGGGCCGACATCGCGCGCGGCTTCGAGGAGGCCATCGTCGATACGCTGGCCATCAAGTGCCGCCGGGCGCTGGAGGCCACGGGCGCGAAGCGCCTCGTGATCGCCGGTGGCGTGGGTGCGAACAAGCGGCTGCGCGAGCAGCTGGCGCAGGCCGGGCAGGCGGACGGGTTCCGCGTGTACTTCCCGCGTCTCGCGTTCTGCACCGACAACGGCGCGATGATCGCGCTCGCCGGCGCCATCCGCCTCGCGTCGGGTCAGCATCAGGACGAAACCATCCAGGTTCATCCGCGCTGGAATCTCGAGAGCCTGCCGGCAGCGTGACCGCGCCGGGGCCGCGGCCCTGCGGCTCCTCGCGAAAAGCGGTCGCGCCCGGGTGCGCTCCCACGACATTCGGGGTGCTGTGGGAGCGGCCAAGGCCGACTTGCGAAATCGCCGCACCTCGCCGACCCTGTACGACCCCCTCCACGCCCTGATTCCATGGACATCGTCTTCATCGAGGACCTGCGCATCGACGCGGTCATCGGCATCTACGACTGGGAGCGCCGGATCCGGCAGACGCTGTCGTTCGATCTCGAGATGGCCTTCGACAACCGTCGTCCGGCCGCGAGCGACGACATCGAGCACACGCTGAACTACAAGGCGGTGTCGAAGCGGCTGCAGGCGTACGTGGAATCGACGAGCTTCGGCCTCGTCGAGACGCTCGCCGAGCGCTGCGCGGAGATCGTCCGCGAGGAGTTCGGCGTGAGCTGGGTGCGCCTGAAGCTTTCCAAGCCCGGCGCCGTGCGCGGCGCGCGCGCGGTGGGCGTGCGGATCGAGCGCGGCACGCGTCCGGCATGATCGATCTCGGCGCCATGCTGGGCATGCTCGAAGAGACGATCGCGTCGCCGGAACTGCGCCGCGTGGTCCTCGTGGGCGGCCTGTTCGTCGCGGCGTGGCTCGTGGGTCTGCTCGGCCGGTTGTTCCTGCATCGCGTCGTGCGCGCCGCGACCCGGCACACGGCCTGGCGCTGGGACGACGCCCTCTACGAGTTCGGCGCGTTCCGCTGGATGGCGCGCATGCTGCCGGCCATCGTCGTCTACTACGGCATCGGGGTCCTCCTGCATCGCGACGACGACGGCATCGCCACCTTCGTGCGCAACCTCGCCGTCTGCTGGATCATCGTGTGCGTGATCGCGGCGATGGGCCGCGCGCTGCTGGCGTTCGAATCGCTGTACAGCGCGACGCCGGCCGGAAAACGCTCGATCAAGGGCGTGGTGCAGCTGCTCCAGCTGGCGCTGTGGATCGTCGCGCTGGTGCTCGT
>Ga0006562J51391_1041611_pt1 | contig 15590 bp, 12 predicted proteins | sample Ararhi6_input_d2_FD_51391 | JGI IMG/M metagenome (IMG submission 51391) | reverse complement strand
GGCACCAACCCGGCGACCGGAGCGCAGGCCTACAACGGCTACTGGCGCATCGGCGGCGACAACACCTGGGGCTCCGCCGGCCCGTACTTCAACGGAACGCTCGATGAGGCCGCGGTGTACTCCACGGTCCTGTCGGCTCAGGATGTGGCCAACCACTACAGCCTGGCCACGACCGGCACCCTGCCGAACCAGACCCCGGTGGCCTCGTTCACCCAGAGCACCTCGGTGCTGACGGTGAACGTGGATGCGTCGGCGTCGTCCGACCCGGACGGCACCATCGCCTCCTACGTCTGGGACTTCGGTGACGGCTCGACCGGCACGGGAGCGACCGCGTCGCACACCTACAGCGGAACCGGCGTCTACGCCGTGACGCTCACGGTGACCGACAACCAGGGCGCGACCAACGCGACGACGCAGAACGTCGGCGTCACCGCACCGCCGCCGAACCAGCCCCCGGTGGCCGCCTTCACCTCGAACGCGACCTTCCTGGACGCCTCGTTCGACGCATCCGGCTCGTCCGACCCGGACGGCACCATCGCCTCCTACGCCTGGGACTTCGGAGACGGAGCGACGGGGACCGGCGCGACCGCGACCCACAGCTACGCCGCCGCGGGCACGTTCACGGTGAAGCTGACGGTGACGGACGACAAGGGAACGCCGACGAGCGTCCAGCACGACATCACCGTGCAGGCTCCGCCGCCGAACCAGCCGCCCGCGGCCGCGTTCACCTCGTCGGTGACCAACCTGTCGGCAGCGTTCGACGGCTCGGGCTCGACCGACTCGGACGGCACCATCGCCTCCTACGCCTGGGACTTCGGAGACGGAGCGACGGGAACCGGTGCGACGACGACCCACGCCTACGCAGCGGCCGGCACGTTCACCGTGACCCTGACGGTGACGGACGACAAGGGTGCGACCAACCAGGTCCAGCACCAGGTCACCACCACCGTCCCGCCGAACCAGCTGCCGACCGCCTCCTTCACGGCGACGGCCAGCAACCTGCAGGTGTCGGTGAACGGCAGCGCATCGGCCGACCCGGACGGCACCATCGCCTCGTACGCCTGGGCGTACGGTGACGGCGCCACCGGCACCGGAGCCACCGACAGCCACACCTACGCGGCGGCCGGCACCTACACGATCACGCTCACGGTGACGGACAACCGCGGAGGGACCGCCACGGCCACCAAGACCGTGACGGCCACCGCGCCGGCGCCCAACGCGATCGCTCAGGACGGCTTCGAGCGGACGACGGCCAACGGATGGGGCACCGCCGACATCGGCGGGGCGTGGACGCTCTCGGGCGGCGCGACCAGCTTCAACACCACCAACGGCCTCGGCCAGCAGGTGGCGGCAGCGGGAACCACCAAGACGGCACTGCTCAACTCGGTCACCTCGACCCGGTCGGATGTCACGGTCACCATCTCCGCCGACAAGGCGGCGACCGGCGGCGGCATCTACTACTCGGCGATCGGCCGCATGGTCGGATCGACGGACTACGAGGGCCGTGTCTGGGTGAAGGCGGGAGGCGCCGTGCAGCTTCAGCTGCTGCAGGGCTCCACCACCCTCCAGGCCGCGAACATCACCGGGCTGACCGCTCTCGCGGGCGACCAGCTCAAGGTGCGGGTCCAGGTGTTCGGCACCTCGCCGACCACCATCCGCGCCAAGGTGTGGGCCGCAGGCGGAACCGAGCCAGCGAACTGGATGCTCAGCGCCACCGACACGACCGCCGCCCTCCAGGTGGCCGGTACGACCGGGCTGCGCACCTACGTCTCGGGCACCGCGACCGACATCCCCGTCACCACCCGGTTCGACAACTTCGCGGTGGTTCCGGTCCCGTGAGCGCAGCGAGCAGAGCTCGCCGCACCATCCTCGTGGCGCACCCCGGTTCGGAGCTTTACGGCTCCGACCGGGTGCTCCTCGAGTCCGTGAGCGGGCTGGTCGACGACGGCTGGGACGTCGTGGTGGCGGTCCCCGGTGACGGCCCCCTCGTCTCCGAACTGCGGCGGAGGGGCGCACGGGTGGAGCTGTGCGCCTCGCCCGTCCTCCGCAAGAGCGTCCTGCGGCCGCGGGGCTTCCTCCGCTTCGCTGCCACGACGGTGCGCGGCATCCGATCCGGCTCCGCGCTGCTCCGCCGTGAGCGGCCGGCGGCGGTGTACGTGAACACGGTCACCATCCCGTTGTGGATCGGGCTCGCCCGGCTGGCCCGCGTGCCGGTCGTCGCGCACGTCCACGAGGGCGAGGCCGCCGCATCCCGCCTGGTGAAGCGCGTCCTCTCGGCGCCGCTGCTGCTGGCGGGGAGCGTCATCGCGAACAGCCGCTTCAGCGTCGGCGTGCTCGAGAGCGCCTTCCCCGCTCTCGGCCGCCGCACCCACATCGTCTACAACGCCGTGCCGGGTCCCGAGACCCGCAGCCCGGCCCGTCCGGAGCTCGACGGCGACCTCCGGGTCACGTACATCGGGCGTCTCTCTCCCCGCAAGGGCGTCGACGTCGCCATCGACGCGATCGCCGAGCTCGACGCCCGCGGGATCCCCGCCCGCCTCGACCTCGTCGGCGCGGTCTTCCCCGGCTACGAGTGGTACGAGCGCGACCTGCGCGACAAGGTGGAGGCCAAGCGCCTCCAGTCGCGCGTCTCCTTCCGCGGCTTTCAGCCGTCCGTCTGGGACTTCCTGAGCACGGGTGACGTCGTCCTCGTGCCGTCGGTCGCCGACGAGCCGTTCGGCAACACGGCGGTCGAGGGCATCCTCAGCGGACGTCCGGTGATCGCCAGCGCGACCAGCGGGCTCCTGGAGGCGACCGACGGTTACCGCACCACGGTCACCGTCGAGCCGGGCGACGCGACGTCGCTGGCCGACGCGCTCGAGCGCACCATCGCCGAGTGGGAGACGTCGGCGCCGCTCCTCGACGACGACGCCGAGACCGCTCGGCGCAAGCACAGCCCGGAGTCGTACCGCCGCCGCATCGCGGAGCTCGTCCGGGCCGTCGCCCGGCACTGATCACGCGTCGCGCCGATCAGGCGTAGCGCCGATCAGGCGTCGCGCCGATCAGGCGTAGCGCCGATCAGGCGTAGCGCCGATCAGGCGTAGCGCCGATCACGCGCAGCGCCAATCACGCGCAGCGCCGATCACGCGCAGCGCCGATCACCTGCAGCGCCGATCAGGCACTCGGCCGATCAGGCGCTCGGCCGATCAGCCGCGACCGGCAGGGAGCGCATCCGGCTCCGGCTGCGGCACACGCGTCGGCCGGCCGAGCACGAGCGGCCTGCTGGCATCCGGCGCGAGCTGCGTGGTGGCCGCCAGGCCCGCGACGAACCAGACGAAGATCGAGTACTGCGTGATCAGCGCGACCGTCGCGAACGCGGGGATCTGCGCCACGAGGGCGATCGTCGCCGGCGACGCCTTCCCCCGCAGGACGAGCAGGATGCCGAAGGCGAGTGCGACGGCGATCGCGATCAGCACGATGATCCCGTTCGTCAGCCCGGTCAGGATGAGCTGGCTGTCGATCGAGCGGAAGTTGCCGAAGTAGAGGGAGCCGGCCGAGTTCTTCTGAGCCGAGCCCGCGACGCCCACGAGGTTCATCGTCCCGAACAGGGAGACGAGGTCACCGCGGTAGTCCGCGCTGTCGGACGCCTCGGCACCGGCGTCGTCGAACACGGCNGAGACCAGCGGGAAGACGATGGCNGAGGCCACGACCACGATCGTGGTGATGGCGATGCGCGCGCGACGCGAGATCGCATCCCGCATGAAGAGCACCGAGAGGGCGACGCCGAGCAGCGAGCAGATCATCCCGATCCGGCTGAACGTGTACACCGTCGCGACGAGCATCGTCAGCACCATCAGGCCGCGCACCCAGAGGCGGAACGGGGCGGCCAGGGTGATCGGGACGGCCATCGCGAGGCTCGCTCCCAGCGCGATGCTGTGCCCGAAAGCGCCCTCCGCCCGCGGCACGCCGCCGCGCTCCTGGATGGTGCCCCAGATCGAGTACAGCGAGTTGCCGGACTTGATCAGCACGAACGGGTTCCAGTGCGTCAGCCCCTCGATGATGGCGAGGACCGCGACGATCGTGAAGCAGACCGCGATGGCGCCGTGGACCCAGGCCGGGTCGACGCGCAGCGGGGCGACGCGGCCCACGATGTAGCCCGCGACGAAGTACGTGACCACGATGATCGCGGCGCCGAGGGCGATTCCCGCATTCCCGGCGAGGATGGAGGCGAGCGCCGCCACGACCACGAGCGTCATCAGCGCATCCATCCAGCTCAGCCGGAAGCGGCGGACGGGGAGAAGCGCGGCGACCACCAGCAGGGCGGCCGCGGTCGCGGGCGGCAGGTAGTAGTTGCCGTTGAAGCCGATGCCGAACCCGAGCCAGATCGGCACGAAGCACAGCACGACGATCCAGGTGGCGACCGCCAGGCGCGGCGCGCGGCGCAGCACGAGGAAGCCGAGCACGGCGACACCCAGCGCGACGGCCAGCAGGAGCAGCCGGTCGACGAGCGCGCCGCTGAGGAAGCTCATGGGTCAGGAGGCGCTGTGACTGCGCGCCGCGTCCGAGGGGGAATCGGGCGCGGCGGCGTTCTCGGCCGGCGCGCTCTCCGCCGCCTTGCCCTTCGCGGGGCGCTTCGCCGCGCTTCCGGCCTCCGCCGTGTCGGCAGACTCCGGTGCAGCTCCGCCACGACGACCCGGCAGGCCGAGACGGCGCGGCGGCTGCTCCGCCATGTAGTACGCGTTGCGCTCCTTGCCCGCCGCGACGCGGTTCAGCACGATGCCGAGCACGGCTGCACCCGACTTCTGCAGCGAGTCGACGGTCTGCGCGAGCTGCTGCTTGCGCACCCGCGTGCGGTCGACGACCACGAGGGCGCCGTCCACCTGGCGGGCGAGGATGGATGCGTCGGCGACCGATCCGAGGGGCGCGGTGTCGATGACGATCACGTCGTAGCGGGCGCGCAGGCGCTCCAGGAGATCGCTCATGGCCCGCGACGAGAGCAGCTCGCTCGGGTTCGGCGGGATGGGACCGGCGGCGAGCACATCCAGGTCGCCCGCGCCCCAGCGCTGCACCACGTCCTCGAAGTCGGCGCGGCCGGCGAGAACGGACGTCAGCCCGGCGTTGCCCGACAGGGACGTGTACCCGGCGATGGCGGGGCGACGCAGGTCGGCGTCGATCAGCAGGACGCGCTGGCCGGTCTCGGAGAGGGCGAGCGCCAGGTTGGACGAGATCAGGGACTTGCCCTCCGACGGGATCGACGATGTGATCACGAACGACCGGGTCGGCGAGCCGAGCGTGACGAACTCCAGGTTCGACCGCAGCTGGCGATACGCCTCCGCCGCATTGGAGAGCGGCGCCGAGACGAGCACGGGGACGCCGTCCTTGTTCCGTTCCCGCTGGATCGACCCGACGAGCGGAGCCTTCGCGACCTCCGTCGCGGTCTCGGCGTTGTGAACGCCCGTATCGAAGGTCGCGCGCAGCACCACGATGAGGGCGCCGACGATGAGCCCCAGCAATAGGCCGGAGAGCACGTTCAGCCGCGTGTTCGGCGACGACGCGAACTTCGGGACGGCGGCGTGCTCGATCACGCGGACGGACACCGTCGCCGCGCCCTGCGCCGTCTTCGGCGCGATCTGCTCGACCGTGCTCGACAGGCTGGCCGCTACCGCGTTCGCGATGTCCGCCGCCTGGCGCGGGTTGGTGTCGGTCACGGCGAGCTCCAGGATGACCGTGTTCTGCGGCGTGCTCACCGAGATCGAGTCGGCGAGCTGGCTCGGCGTGATGGACAGGTCCAGCTGGTCGACGACCGGTGTGAGCACGACCGGCGACTCGGCCAACTGCGCGAACGACAGCATTTGGTTCTGCGTGTACGTGGACCCCTGGCTCAGGTCGTTCGCGGACCCGCCGAAATTGAGCGAGAAGTACAGCCCGGAAGTCGCGGTGTAGCTCTTGACCGCCAGTTGCGACAGGCCGAAGCCCAGCAGCGCTCCCGCGATCGTCGCGATGACGACGACGTACCAGAATCGCCGGAACGCCTGCGCGTACTGCTTGGAGCTCATCGATTCTCCCCCTCGGTCACCCGGTCGTCCGCCGCCCTCACTGGAACACCACGAGCTGGGCGCCCGCCTGGTCGCTCAGGGTCACGGTGACCGCTTTGTCGTCGTCCGCCGGCACCGTGAAGACGTACACCGCCGTCGCGGATGCTCCGGGCTGGAGGGATCCGGTGAAGGGCTTGGCGGCGGAGTCGCCGGCGACCGGTGCTGCGGGCGTCGCACTCGAACCGTAGTAGGCGTTGACGGTCGCCGTCGAGAGGGGGAATGCGCCGCCCGTCCCGTTGGTCAGGCGCAGGGTCACCTTCACGGCCGGCCCGCTGACCTCGCCGGGGCGGGTGGCGGTCGCCGTGTAGGACTCGACGAAGACGACGTTCGCGGTCAGACCGGACGGGGTCTTCACATCCTGCTTGACCTCGGCGGTCTGGGCGACGACGCCGCCGAAGCGCGCATCCATCTCGCCCTTCTTCGCCGGGGAGGCCGTCGCCGGCGACCCCTTCGGTGCGTCGGACGGCGTGGAGGTGGACGGCGCGGAGTCCGCGCTGTCCGTTGGCCGCGGCAGCTGCGTCGCCGCCGGCTTGAGCGCGTCCGGCACCGGTCCGCCCGCGGGCCGCGAGAACGAGTACACGGAGGCGATGACGATCGCGGCCACGATGGCGAGACCGCCGACAGCGGCGAGCGCGACGAGCCCGATGCGCTTGCGCGTCCAGCGGTCCTTCTGCTCCGGCGTCTGGTTCTCCGGGGTCTGGTCGTCCGGCGTGGGCAGCGGGGTGGTGTTGTCGTCCGACGTCATGGCCGGCCTCCTTCGGAACGGAGCTCGCGGAACCAGGTGACGGCTGCGGCGAACAGGAAGAGCGTCGTCGCGAGGACGATGAGGGTGTAGAGCACGAGGAAGCCGGGAAGCCAGCCGAGCAGGACGAACGAGAGGCAGAGCACCCCGTAGTCCATGGGAAGGACGAGCACCGCGCGCATCCAGGACGGACGGCCGGGCGCATCGGCGGCCAGGGAGACCCGGCCGTGCTGGCGCCGCAGTTGCTCGGTGAGGATCATCCCGAAGAACAGGACGGAGGAGATCACCGCGGAGAACAGGGGGACGANGAGCCAGGCGACCGGGACCGCGTCGTGCAGGTAGAGGCCGAGGCCGAGCGCCAGCGGCATGCTGACGACCTTCGTGGCGTCGACCATGTGGTCGAGCCACTCGCCCGCGGGGCTGCTGCGCCCGGTCAGCCGCGAGAGCTGGCCGTCGGCGCTGTCGAAGGCGTAGCCGATGAGGAGCATGAGCGCGACGCCGATGCCCAGCAGCCAGGACGGCGGGAACACGACGAGCAGGATGAGGGCCGCGAACGTCCACGCGGCGCTGATCGCCGTGACGCCGTTCGGGGTGAGTCCGGCCCGGTACGCCCAGGCCGTCAGGTACCGGCCGAGCCGGCGGTTGACGAACCGGGAGTAGGCGGGAGCGCTGCGGGCGGCCGGCTTCTGCGCGGCGGCGAGCCGGCGGAGGACGGAGCCGTAGGTCTCGCGGGTCGTCGCGCCGTCGAGCGTTCCGCCGGTCACGACTCCACCGCCTCGCCGGTGAGGCGCGGGGCGGAGCCGACGCGCTGGACGGTGAGCGGCCGCCTCGCGCGCACCTGCACGCGGTCGGCGAGGTCGCGGCAGAGGAGTTCGTACTTGTCGGCCACGTCGTCCCAGTCGTATCCGGCGGCGCGGGCGCGGGTGGCAGCTCGGCGGCCGGGGTGCCCATCGGGGTCGGCTTCCGCCGCCTCGACGACGCGGGCGACATCCCCCTCGGTGGTGAAGTACGCGCCGCTGTCGCCGAGCACCTCGCGGTTGAAGACGACGTCGTAGGCGAGCGTCGGCGCTCCGGCGCCGATCGCGCGGAGCAGCGACGGGTTCGTCCCGCCGACCGAGTGTCCGTGCAGGTAGCTGAAGGCGTTGGCGTAGAGCTGGTCGAGGAGGCGCTGGTCCCAGACCCCGCCGAGGAACCGCACGCGGTCGTCCGCGAGCTCGTGGACCCGGGCCGTGTAGGCGTCCGCGTAGGGGGCGGACCCGACGACGATCAGCGGGAGCCGCGCGCCGCTGCGGCGATACCCGTCGACGATGGTGTGGACGTGATTCTCCGGCTCGAAGCGGGCCACCAGCAGGTGGTAACCCTGCGGCTCCAGTCCGAGACCCGCCAGCAGGTCGGACTCGTCGGCCACGCGGGGAGCGCCGTAGGCGATCAGCCGGGTCGGCGTGTGGAACTCGTCGCGGTAGTAGTCCGCGATGCCCTGCGCGTCGGCGATGAGCCCGTCGGACCAGCGGACGGCCGCGGATTCGGCGAGCCGGTAGTAGCGGCGGCCCGTCCCCTTCCACTTGTCGCGCTTCCACTCGAGGCCGTCGACATGGGTGGCGACCGGGATGCGCGCGGCGCGGATCAGCGGGAGGTACGGCGAGTTGGCCGCGTTGAAGACCAGGGCGACATCCGTGCGGTGGCGGAGGAGGTGGGCGACCGAGAGGCCGGTGTGGCTCAGCGTCTCGAGCGAGCGGCGGTGCATCGCGCCTTTGTGGACGAGCTCCATCCCGCGGTACTCGTCGGGGCGCTCTCCGTCGGCCGGACGGCAGTAGACGACGACGCGGTGACCGCGCTCCGCCAGCCGGGAGCCGACCTCCTCGACGGCGGTCTCGAAGCCGCCGTACCGGGCGGGCACGCCACGCGTTCCGACCATGGCGATGCTGAGCGGTTCCCCTGATCGCCTCGCCTTGCTCTGCATCGGCTTCTCTCGTTCTCGTCGGTCGGTACGGAGAAACCCGACGACGGAAGCGTCGACCGTGACGGGCGGGCGAGAATCCGCATATCTCGGTCTTCGGTGTGCACCAGGGTCGGGTCTCTGTTGCCCTCACAGTCTATGACGAGAAATCCTCAACTGTTGCTCCCCTGTTCGGGGGACTTTCACCGGGAGCGTGTACGCCGGGAGGCCCGCAGACCGTCCCGCACCCCCCGGAACGCCGCCGCGAGCGGGGCCGCCGACCGCAGGAACTGGCGCCGCCCGCCCTGCAGCAGCACCTCGTAGGCGATCGGGATGCTGGCCCGCCGCCACCGCTTCACCGACGCGGCGTCGAGATTGCGTGCCGCGAAGACCAGGCGGTTCCGGATATTGAAGTAGTAGTACGTCGTGGACTTCGCCTCGCCGCTCGTCGCGTGGCCGTCGCCCTGCGTCCCGCCCTCGGCGTGCACCGCCGTCGCGGCCTCCACGACCTCCACGCGGCCTCCCGCGCGTCGCGCGCGGTACGACAGCTCGACGTCCTCCCAATACAGGAAGTAGCCGTCGCCGAACCCGCCGATCCGCGTCCACAGCTCCGCGCTCACCAGCAGGCACGCGCCGCTCAGCCACTCCTCGGCGTCGCGGACGCCCAGGCGCTCGCGGTTGCGGGTCGCGGTGATCCGCCCGTCGCCGAGATGCAGGTCGGAGCCGTCGAACCACACCGACCCGTCCGGCCGGAGCACGCGCGGCGCGAGCAGGACGAGCGGGTCGTCACCGGCCGCGCCGAGCAGAGCCGAGATGTCCGCCGGCTCGATCGTCGCATCCGGGTTCAGGAGCAGCAGGTGGGCGGCGCCGGCGGCGATGGCGCGCTCCGCTGCCGCGTTCATCCCGAGCCCGAAGCCCAGGTTCTCCGCCGGCTCGAGCAGGTCCCATCCCTCCGCCGCGGAGAGCCGGCGCATGGCCTCGCGCTCCGCGTCGGAGGTGCGGTTGTCGACGACGAACGTGCGCGCGCCCTCCAGCCGACGGGTCAGCGGGGCGAGGTTCTCGGCGAGCAGTCCGGAGGAGCCGTAGCCGACGACGATCACGGCCAACCCCTCGAACGCCATCCTGCTCCCCTCCTGCCGGCCGCCCCCGTCCGGGCGCTGGCGTGAAGCCTATACCTGTGTGAGCATGGTGACTCCGCCACCCGATGCGAGGACCAGAACTCGATGACCGACCAGCGCCTGCCCGTGACGATCGCCGTTCCGACGTTCCATCGGCCCGAGGAACTGCGGGTGCTGCTGCCCCTGCTGAAGGCGCAGGCCGACGATCTGGATGCCGCCGGCACCACGACCACGGACGTCCTGGTGGTCGACAACGACCCCGGTGCGAGCGGACGCACGGCGGCCGAGGAGGCCGGTGTCCGGTACGTCGTCGAGCCGCAGCCCGGCATCGCGGCCGCGCGCAACCGCGCCCTCGACGAGAGCACAGGGTCGCGGCTGCTCGCCTTCATCGACGACGACGAGCACCCCCACGCCGGCTGGTTGCGCGAGCTCGTCCGGGTGTGGCGCATCTCGGAGCCGGCTCTGGTCTCCGGCCGGGTCGTCGCGGAGTTCGAGCGACCGCCGGGACGGTGGATCGAGGAGGGCCGGTTCTTCGTGCGGCGCTCCCTGCCGACGGGCACGCCGCTCCACGTCGCCGCGGCCGGCAACCTCCTGCTCGACCTCGACCAGGTGCGCGAGAGCGGCGTGCGGTTCGCGCTCGACCTCGGCCTGAGCGGCGGGGAGGACACCCTGTTCAGCCGTCAGCTCGCCCACGCCGGCTACCGGATGGTGTGGTGCAACGAGTCGGTGATCACCGACCTTGTGCCGTCCGCGCGGATCAGCCGCCGCTGGGTGCTCCGACGGGCGTGGAGTCACGGCAACTCGACCGCTGTCGTCAGCGTGCGCCTGGCGAGCGGCGCGACCGGTCGCGCCGTCGCGCGGGTCCGCGCTGCGGTCGGCGGGGCCGCGCGTGTCGTACTCGGCGTGGCCAGGACGGCACTCGGTCTGCTCCTCCGCTCCCCCGGCCACCAGGCGCGCGGATCCCGCGCCGCCTACCGCGGTGCCGGGATGGTGTGGGCGGCGTTCGGCGGCGTCTACCAGGAGTACGCGCGGACGACGCAGGGCACTCCGCAGTGAGCGTCCGCGACCGGGCGATCGCCCTCGTCCGCCGCGCCGGAGCTCCCGTGGGGTCCGTCATGCGGGTCCGCACCGAGGAGCCGGTGGTCGTCGCGACGTTCGACGACGGCCCGTCGTTCCGGACCTCCACGGTGCTGTCGGCCCTCGCGGACGCGGGCGCAACGGCGACATTCTTCGTGCTGCTGAGCCGCACCCGTCGCGATCCGGGCCTGCTCGACGACATCCTCGGCGGCGGCCACGAGCTCGCCCTGCACGGCCCCGACCACCGCCGCCTCACCACGCTGCCGCCCGACGCACTGGCCGGACGGATGCGCGACGCGCGCGCCGAGCTGGAGGACCTCGCCGGGCGCCCGATCCACTGGTTCCGGCCGCCGTACGGCGCGCAGAGTCTGCGCTCCTGGCGTGCCGTGAAGGCCGCAGGCATGGAGCCGGTGCTCTGGGGACCGACGCTGGCGGACTGGCGCGACGCCCCGCACGACGAGCGGCTCCGTCTTGCCCTGTCGGCGGAACGCGGCGCCATCATCCTCGGCCACGACGGGCACGCGGATGCGGTCGATGGCGTCGACGACGGGCCCGCCCCCACGGTCGACCACGCCACGCTGCTCCCCGAGGTCGTGGCCGGCTACGCGGCGCGCGGGCTGCGACTCACCTCGCTCGGCGCAGCGGCCGCGAACGGCCGCCTGGTGCGAGAGGCTCGGTTCAGGAGCTGACCGTCTGCTCCCGGCTGCGGCGCCGACTCCGGCCGCCGCGCACGAGGTCGATCGCCCGGAGGTACGCGGTCGCGTGCTGCGGCCCCGCGTCCGCCCACGAACGCGCGCTCAGGTCGGGCCGGCCCTCGACGCCGCGGGCGTGCTCGGCGGCGTCGCGGATCACCTCCGGCGTGAGCTCGGCGTACCGGCTCACCCACGCGGGTCCGACCTCCTCGGCGAGCGCCGCCGTCGTCTCGTTGTCGGGCACGAGCACCGGACGATCGAGCGACAGCGCGGTGAGCACCCCTCCCGAGTTGTGCATGTCGCGATAGGGCAGCACGATCAGCTCGCTGCGTCCGACCAGGTCCGCCAGCTCGGAGTCCTGCAGGAAGCTCAGCTGCACCCGGACACGCTCGTCGCGGTCGGCGAGCGCGCGGATCGTCTCGGCGAGCTCCTCGGTGGACGGCTTGCCCGCGACGGTCAGCCGCAGGTCGTCTCCTGGAACCCGGGCGAAGACCTCCAGCAGCTGCTCGACCCCCTTGTAGCGGCGGATGAGCCCGAAGTAGCCCAGCCGGCCGTGCTCGCGCGCCGGACGCGGATAGCGGCCGAACCACTCCCGGTAGTCGCCGTGCAGGATCGTCTCGTAAGCCGTGCCGTCCGGGAACGGTGTGGTGGGGTTGAGCCGGATGCGCAGCGTCGTCCGCCGGTCGAACCAGCGGAGGATGGCGCGCTCGCGCCGGGAGATGCCGTCCGGCAGGTGCAGGTTGTGGACCGTCCGCACGATCGGCGTCCGCGTCACGCGGAGCTTGAGGATGAGCACGACCGTCAGCGCCTGGCGGACAAGCGCCTTCATCCGGCTCTGCCCCGAAACCAGGATCTCGGGCCAGTGCGCGTGGAACACGTCGTACCGGCCGAGCAGCGCGCGCCGCCACGAGAACGTGCGCACCTCGAGACCCGGCGTCGACGTGAGCGCGTCGCGCAGCATCACGATGTAGGGGTTGGTGGTGGGCCGCGGATCCGGGAAGGACTGCTGGACGACGATTCGCTCGGGCTCGGTCATGGTGCGATCCACCCTAGGGGCCGTTCCGCGGTCAGAGCCAGCGCCGACCCCCAAGACTGGGTGCATTTTTGAGAATATCTCGTTATTTGGCCTCCGCCTGTCTAGACTCGCTCAGCAGAGGCCCGACACCCGACTCGAGGGCCCCGACCAGACCCCGGAGCTGCCCGTGGCCAGCGAAGCGCCAACACTTCACCACCAGCACGTCCGCCTGTACGACCAGGTGCGCAGCGTGCACCTCGAGCGCGCCCACGAGCTCGACCCTGCGGCGATCGTGTACCGAGTGAAGCGCTACGACTTCGATCCTGAGCTCGCGTCCGGTATCGAGCTGGCGCAGGCCGGCAGCATCGCGGCGGCACGGATGGCCCTCCGCAGCAGGATCACCCGGGTCGAGGTCGACGAGCCGCTCTACCTCGACTCCCTCCCCCGGACCGCCGCCGTGCTCGCCGCGCTCGGGCTCAAGCGCCTGTTCGGTGCACCACGCGCCGAAGTCGCTACGTACGCGATCGAGAACCTCGACCCCTTCGCCGCCCGCCCGCCTCGCCTCCGCAGCCGCCTGCGTCGCGCCGTCGAGCGGATGCTGAGCGCCTACGTCTGGCACCGTCTCGACACCGTCGTCTACGGGACGCCCGGCGCCCGCGACCTCTACGGCGAGACCTTCGCCCGCCGCCCCCGCCGCCAGCTGACGGTCGAAGCGCTCCCGAGCCCGTGCCGCTGCGACGCCGAGCGGACGGTCCAGCGCGACCCCGACGGCGTCGTCTTCCTCGGCGCCTTCTCGCCTCGCAAGGGATTCGGCGACGTGCTCGCCGCGTGGCCGGCCATCCGTTCCCGGCGCCCGCTGGCGACGCTGACGCTGATCGGGTCGGGCGGGATGCTCGACGAGGCACGGGCCGCGGCCGACGCCGACCCCTCGATCCGGCTCCTCGTCGATCCGCCCAGGGACGTCATCCACACCGAACTGCTGCGCGCGCACGTCCTCGTGCTGCCGTCACGACGGGTCGGCGACTGGCGCGAGCAGATCGGTCTTCCCCTGGTGGAGGCGCTCGCCCACGGCTGCGAGGTCGTCACCACGTCGGAGACCGGCATCGCCGAGTTCCTCATCGACGCCGGCCACCTCGTCCTTCCGGGGGACGCCGACGCCGCACGCATCGCCGACGGGGTGGATGCGGCGCTCGCCCGCCACCGCACCGCCGCCGACATCCGCTCCGCCCTCCCCGCCGTCGACGGCCGCATCGCCGCCGGTCGCGCCCTGTTCGAAGAGCAGGTACCGGCATGACGACCCTGAAGCCGCAGCGGACCGGGATGGTGCGCGCCGTCGGGTCGACGGCGGTCATCAAGGTCGTCGTGATGGGCATCTCCGGTCTCATCGGCATCGTCAACAGCCGGCTCATCATCCAGAACTTCGGCACCGACGCCTACGCCCAATACGGCCTGCTCGCGGCACTTCCCGCCCTGCTGCCCTTCGCGGACCTCGGGATCGCGGCCGTCGTCATCAACGCGGTGGCCGGCTCCGACAAACCGGCATCCGACCGCCTGGTCCGCAGCACGATCGTGACGGCCTTCCGCATACTGCTGTGCTCCGCCGCCGCCATCGTCGGCGTGGGCCTCGTGATCTCGCTGCTCGGCTGGTGGCCGGCCATCCTCGGCGGTGCGCTGCTGCCGGACGGCGGGAGCCTCGCCGCGTTCCTGTGCCTCGGCACGTTCGCGCTGGTGCTGCCGCTCACGGTCGGTTCGCGCGTGCTCGTCGGGCTCGGCCGGACCAGCACCCAGACCGCCAGCCAGGCCGTCGTCGCCCCGGCGATGTTCCTCGGGCTCGCGACCCTGGTGGCCCTGTCGGCTCCGGCGGGCAGCTTCCTCGCGGTTCTCTCGTACATCGCCAACGGCCTCGCATCGCTGATCTGCCTCCTGGTCGCAGCGCGCCTCATCCGTCCGCAGATCGGGAAGGCCCTCCGCGAGGTGCCGTTCCCCCGGCGCTACCCGGGCGTTCCCGCCATGGGCGTCGCGTGGCCGATGCTCGTGCAGATGGTCGCCCTCCCGATCGCCATGCAGACGGACCGCCTCCTGCTCAGCCACCTGACCACCGGCACCGAGCTCGCGCAGTACAACCTCGCCTCCCAGCTGTTCGGCCTGGTCGTGCAGACCATCGCCGCCGCGGGCGTCGCGCTCTGGCCGATCTACGCGAGGGCCCGGTCGGAGTCGCGCATCGAGTCGCCGATGAAGCCGACGATGTGGTTCCTCGCCGGCGGCCTCGGACTGGGGCTCCTGCTCGCCGCGCTCTCGCCGCTGCTCACCCACTTCATCGCGGGCGACAGGTTCACCCTCGACCCGTGGCTGGTCGGCGGGTTCGTTGTGTTCGTCGCCCTGCAGGCCGCCAAGTACCCGGCGGGGATGTACATGACGGACAAGCGCGGCCTCACCTTCCAGGTGTGGCCGATCCTCGCCAGCGTGCCCCTGAACCTCGTGCTCTCCTGGTGGCTGATCGGCGTCATCGGTGCCGGCGGACCGATCATCGGCTCCGCGATCAGCGTCCTGGTCTGCCAGGTGCTGCCCAACCTCTGGTACGTCACACACGACCTCGGCCGCCGTCGGGCGGAAGTGCCCGACGACGGCCGAGAGGACGTGCTCTAGAGGAACCCGCGCTGCGGGCGCCCCGGTGTTACCAGGCGCCGACGTGGACGGTGCCGGCCGGCTTTCCGATGAGCGACGCTATGTCGCCGGGGAGGGCCGTGGCCGCGCCGACCACCGAAGCGATCAGCTGCGAGGGCGCGAGCGACGGTGCGTTCTCCGCGATCGTGCTGTGCGCCTCCTGCCCGGTCGCCGACGTGAACGCCGAGAACGTGGAGTACACGGCCGGGTCACCGGCGCCGCGGGACCAGATCACGGCCCACGACGGGGACGAAGCCGAGGCCCTGCGATAC
>Ga0006562J51391_1152967_pt1 | contig 15619 bp, 16 predicted proteins | sample Ararhi6_input_d2_FD_51391 | JGI IMG/M metagenome (IMG submission 51391) | reverse complement strand
GATCCGTTGAGGATGCCGGGGTTTTTCACTAGATAAGACGGAGTCGCGTCCGCGACCGCATCACGCGCGTGCGTCGTCGACTACCGCGCCAGGTCGCCCGCATAGTCGGCCAGGTTGGCGAAAGCCGGCTGGCTTCTCTCGTCCTCCACCGCTGCCGCTCCCACCGCGCACGCTATCCCCAGGGCGTGTTCCGGGTCGACACCGGCTGTCAACGAGAGCGCAAGGGCAGCGCAGAAGGCATCACCGGCCCCGACTGTATTCACAGGCTCGGCGCGCACGGCCGGTACGCGAACCATCAGCGATCCCTTCTCGTAGAGCGCGGCGCCGTCCCCGCCGTAGGTGACGGCCACGCGTTGCGCGTCGGCCAGCTCAGGCATGAGCGCGAATTCGGACTCGTTGACGATGAACAGATCTGCGCGACGGACCAGCTCAGCGGGAAGCGCTTGCGCAGGAGCCGCATTGACCACCAAGAAGGCAGCGGTCGAACGTGCCAGTTCGCACACCAGCCCGGTGTCGACCTCGAGCTGGGTCAGGACGACCTCGTCGTCCGCGATANGGAGACCGTTGAGAGACACCTCACTGTTCGCCCCCGGGCAGACGACGATCTGGTTCTCCCCGTGCCGATCGACAGCGATCAGCGCCGTGCCCGTCGGCTCGTCGACGATGCGTACGGCGGACACATCGACCCCGGCAGTCCGCAGCTCGTGCAGCATCCACCGCCCGTCCGCGTCATCCCCGACGGCACCGACCATCCGGACGCGCGCGCCGAGGCGGCTTGCCGCGGCAGCCTGGTTCGCCCCTTTACCTCCTGCGTCTCGATGCAGGGCAGCGTTCCCGATGGTCTCCCCCGCGGTGGGGAGGCGGTCGGCGATGGCGGTGAGGTCGACGTTGATACTGCCGACGACGACAACATCACGGAGGTCGTGCACAGAGGTGGCCTTTCGTCCTGCACGCCACGGGGGCGCTGGATCGGATGCTAGCGAGTATCTCGCCTCCCGCTGTCTCGAGCCAGGCGGCTTCGGGCGGAGACCGTAGGTGGCGAGTAGCCAGGCCCACCCGATCGGGTCCATGATGCCGGGGTGACGAGCCGGGATGAACCGATCGGTCGCGGGTCATGAATCCGGCGGCTCGCCGCGTGCAGCGCGTCTACCTGACCTTGATGCTCGGGAACACGTTGGCGGCGTCGTTCATCTGGGGGATCAACACCCTCTTCCTGCTCGACGCCGGGCTCACGAACTTCGAGGCGTTCGCCGCGAACGCGTTCTTCACCGCCGGGATGGTGATCTTCGAGATCCCGACGGGCGTCGTCGCCGACACGGTCGGGCGCAAGGCGTCCTACCTGCTGGGCACGATCACCCTGTCGGTGACCACCGGCCTGTACTGGTTGCTGTGGCTCTGGCACGCGCCGTTCGTCTGGTGGGCGATCGTGTCGGCGCTGCTCGGTCTCGGCTTCACGTTCTTCTCCGGCGCGGTGGACGCTTGGCTCGTCGACGCCCTGGCGTTCGCCAAGTACACCGGGAGCCTGGAGGCCGTGTTCGGCCGCGGCCTGGTCGTCACGGGGATCTCGATGTTCGCCGGGTCGGTTCTCGGCGGGATCATCGCCCAGGCGACGAATCTCGGCGTGCCGTTCCTGCTGCGAGCCGGCGTGCTGGTCGTCATGCTGGTGTTCGCCGCCATCGTGATGAAAGACCTCGGCTTCACACCCGACCACTCGATGGGCCCGGTCGCGGCGACCAGGAACGTGCTGAGGCAGTCGATCGATCACGGGCTGCGCAAACGGTCGGTGCGCTGGGTGATCCTGTCGGCGCCGTTCGCCTCCGGCGTCGGCATCTACGCCTTCTACGCGCTGCAGCCGTATCTGCTGGAACTCTACGGCGACAAGACCGCGTACTCGATCGCCGGGCTCGCCGCCGCCATCCTGTCGCTGGCGCAGGTCGCGGGCGGTGTGCTCGCCTCGCGCATCCGCCGTCTGTTCGCGAAGCGCACGACGACGGTGATCGGGGCATCTCTGACGAGCATCGTGATCCTCGTGGCGCTGGGGGTGACCAGCCTCTTCTGGCTCGCCGTCGCCCTGCTGGTGATCTGGGGTTTCGTGTTCGCGGTGGCCGGCCCGGTTCGCCAGGCCTACCTGAACGACATGATCCCCTCGAAGCAGCGCGCGACCGTGCTGTCGTTCGACTCGCTGTTCGGCAGCCTCGGCGGGGTGTTCATCCAACCGGCGCTCGGACGCGCGGCCGACCTCTGGGGCTACGGCACGTCGCTCGTCATCGGCGGAGCGGTCGAGCTGATCGGAATCCCGTTCCTGTTCGCCAGCCGGCGCCAGAACGACCCGGCGGACACCAAGACGGTTCAGACGGACCCGGAGCCGGTCGAGCCGGGGACTGCGGCACCCGATCCTGGCACCTCCGGCCCGCGGCCATCCTGAGCTCTGCGTGCGGTCAGCTCGCGATCCTGCTTCTCGTCCGCTCCCGTGATGACCCAGTAGACGACCGCGAGCGACAGGATGCCGATGACCGGCGTCAGGAAGGTCGCGAATGGCACGCCGAGTGGCGCGTGCCCGACCGCGAACACCGACACATCCCAGAGCCCGTGCAACAGCATGGCCCAGATCAGGGATCCGGTCACCCGCCGCACGATGTAGAACGCCGTGCCGGAGGCGAAGGCGAGACCGACCTGCGCGAGCGTGCCGCCGAGCGGGGCTCCCAGCGCCGCGTCGACGAGGTGCATCACCCCGAACAAGACGCTGGACAGGAACCAGGCCCACCCCTCGCGCAGCCGCGAGCGGAACGCTGTGAGCACGAGGCCGCGTGTCATCAGCTCCTCGTTGAAGCCCACCAGGACACCGAGTGCGACGAGAGCGAAGAGGAAGGAGGCGTCGAACTTCGACCAGTCCGTCGTGACGATGTTCACCACCGCCACGACCGCCATCAGGATCGGGACGAAGATGGGCCAGACGTGACGAGAGCGTTTGCGCTCGAACAGCGCTGGCCGCCACCAGCCGAGCAGCGACGTGGTGACCGCGAGCAAGAGCGCAGCGACGGCCAGGTCGACGACCGCGCCCCTCCAGGTCTCCCCGGCGGAGGCACCGATCCTGGTGTAGGGCACACCCATCAGAGCGCTGACGACGAAGACCACCACGACGTAGCCGGCCCAGATCAGGAACCCCATCCACAGCCGAGGCTGGATTCGCATGCGTTCTTACCTTTCCCCAGGGGATGAGAACAGCCGAAAGTGGTGCGAAGAGCCCCCGCGCGGATCCGGATGTCCGGCCCGGGTGTTAGACATCTTTCTTGGCTAGCAATCGCCTGTCAACGCCATCCTCGGGATGCTGCGGGTCCCGTCGACCCGGGGAAGTGACTGGGCTTCGTCAGGGAGACGGCGTCGGAGTCGCGCTCGGAGCCTGTTGCGCCTGCTGCGCCTCCGCGAGCGCCTTGTCGAAGGCGCTGATCGTTGCGGCATTCACCGTTCCGGTCGCCTCGACTCCGAGCTTCGTCTGGAACGCCTGCAGGGACTCCGTCAGCGCGGGAGTCCAGACGCCGTCGATCGGGCCGCTCCAGAAGCCCGCGAGCTTCAGCGTCTGCTGGAGGGCGGCGGTGCTGGCCGTGTTCGTCTGCGCGGCGGCGCCACCGAGGGCGAGGAGCGTGGCATCCAGCGCTGCGGCAGTCGCCTTGTCGACCGTGCCCGTCACCGGCAGGCCGCTGACGGCCTGGAGCTCTTCGACGGCCGCGACGGTCTGCGGACCGTATACACCGTCGATCGCGCCCGAGTAGTAGCCGGCGGCAGCGAGACTCTGCTGCAGTTCGGTCACGTAGCGGCTGACGGCCGCGGATGCCTCCTGGGCCTGATCGTCGGGAATGCAGCCGGCCTGCGCGAACAGCTGCAGCCAGGAGAACTCGAGAGCGACCGCCGCACTGTTGAACTGCTCCGAAGCGGCCGCGAGGGTGGTCTGGTCCGTGATGGCGGACTGAGCGGCGGCGAACTCCGCGTCAGCCTGCTTCACACGATCGACGGTCGCGCTGGGGACGAGCGGGGTCGCGGTCGGCTGCGGAGTCGCATCGCTCTCCGGGGTGCCGGAGGACTCCCCTCGCGCCTGGTCGAGGGCGGTTCGGGCGGCGACGAGCTCCTGTTCGGCCGTCGCGAGTTCCTGGTGAGCCTCGACGGCCGCTTCCGCGCCATCGAACGCGGAGGATCTCGGCTTGGCCAGATCGGAGCCCGCATCCTTCACGTCGCCCACAGTCGGAGCGGTCTGCGTGAGGATGTCGCCGTACCGGTCGAGAGCTTCGATGTACGTCTTACTCGCCTGGCAGAACTCCTGCGAAGCCGCATCCGCCGCCGACCGCGCTTCCTTCACCGCCTTCTCTTTCGCGGTGACCTGCGCCTGAGCACGATCGACAGGGCTCACTTCGCCCGAACATCCCGAAAATGCGAACGCCGCGACGGCGACGAGCGCACCCACCGCCACTCGCACCTGCAGGGGACGCCGGTCGCTGTGCTGCCTCGGCTCGTTCACCATCGCGCGATCCTCTGCTCCCTGTTCGCGGCGGCCGTCCACGTAGGCGTGGGCGGCCAGCCACACGGTAGCTGCGGCCGAGGACGCGTGGATATACAGCGGGCCGGAGAGGCGTTCCTGGTTCGAGCCACGGGCCGATCGTGATTGCTAGCATCGTCGCGACGAGGGAGCTGCCATGTACACGTCGACGTTCATCTTCGAGGCGAAGCCCTACGACGAGGACTTCCATCGGCTGAACGACGAGATCGCAGAGCGCGCCCGCGCCATCCCCGGCTTCCTCGGCGAGGAGGCGTGGAGCAACCAGGAGACCGGCCTGCACGCGGAGGTCTACTACTGGGAGACGCGCGAGGCGCTGCAGCAGCTGATCGGCATGGACACGCACCGCGAGGCCAAGCGGCTGCACGATCGGTGGATCGGCGCCTACCGCATCGTCATCGCCGAGGTCGTCGGCACCTACGGTCAGCCCGGGCTGGGTCTGGAGCACGTGCCGGCTGCGAGTTCTGACGCAGCGTGAGGGGACGCCGGCCGCTCACGTCCCGGATCACACCTGCGCCGGCGCGCCGCCGGTGACGACGCGCACCCGCACACCCCGGGGCACCCGCGCCGCACGCAGCGCGGCCAGGATCGTCGCGAGATCGACGGCCTCCTGAAGCAAAGCACCGACGATGGCCGGGATGACACCGAAAGCCGCGATCAGCATCAGCGCAACGGAGGCGGCGATGCCGAGCCAGATGCTCTGCAGCGCGATGCGGACGGTTCGACGCGAGATGGCGAGCGCATCCACAACGCCGCCGATGTCGTCGACCAGCAGGACGACGTCCGCCGATTCGCTCGCCGCGGTCGCCCCCTTCGCACCCATGGCGACGCCGACGTCCGCGCGGGCGAGCACAGGGGCGTCGTTCACCCCGTCGCCCACCATCACGACCGGGCGCTCGGTGATCTCGGCGACCCTGCGCACCTTGTCGGCGGGCAGGCACTCGGCGCGATACCGGCTGATCCCCAGCGCCGCAGCGGTGTGGGCGGCGGTCTCCTCCGCGTCGCCGGTCAACAGTTCGATGTCCGTGACACCGAGCTCTCGCAGTCCACGCAGAGTGGCCGACGCATTCGGTCGCGGCGGATCGGCTTCGAGGAGGACCCCGGCGTAGGCGTCGTCGACCGTGACATAGACGGCCAGCTCGCCCGGGCCGATCTCCGCACGCGGAGTGTCCGGTGCGAAGGAGCGCGCGAAGGCGAGCTTGCCGACCGCCACTCGGCGCCCGTCCACCTCGGCCAGGACACCGTTGGTGGCGTGCTCCTCGGCCGACGCGACCTCCCGCAGGGCGATCGAGCGCTGCTCGGCCGCCTGGACCACGGACGCCGCGAGCACGTGGGAGGAGTACTGCTCCGCACTCGCGGTCAGGGCGAGCAGCTCGGTCGCATCGACGCCGGGCGCCGGACGCACCTCGCGGAGCACCGGGCGGCCCGTCGTCAGCGTCCCCGTCTTGTCGAACACCACCGTGCGGGCGCGGGCCAGCGTCTCGAACACCGACCCGGTGCGGACCAGCATGCCGGAGTGCGCCGCACGGCTCATCCCGCCGATGAACGCGACCGGGGCCGCGATGAGGAGCGGGCACGGCGTCGCCAGGACGAGCACCTCCGCGAACCGCACCGGGTCACCGCTGACCGCCCAGGCGACCCCCGCCAGGAGCAGCGAGAACACCGTGAACGGGACGGCGAACCGGTCGGCGAGTCGGACCACGCGGGGTCTGCTCCCGGACGCCTGCGCGACGAGCGCCACGATCTGCTGGTACTGGCTGTCCGAAGCGACGGCGGTCGCGCGCAGCCGTACGGCCTCGGCTCCGTTGATGCTGCCGCTGAGGATGTCGTCGCCCGGCGAGCGGTCGACTGGAAGGCTCTCGCCGGTGAGCGACGAGAGGTCGAACGCGGCGGCATCGAGCAGCACCCCATCCACCGGCACCACCTCGGCCGGGCGGACCAGCAGGATGTCACCGACACGCACATCTCCGACCGGCACGTCCTCTATGCGCTCTCCTTCCGCCTGATCCGCCGCGAAGCGGTGGGCCGACCGGGGCTCCCGGCGCAGCAGCGCATCCAACTCGTGCCTCGCCCGCCGGTTCGCGTAGTCCTCGAGCGCCTCGCCCCCGCTGAGCATGAGGACGACGACGAGCGCAGCCGCCACCTCCCCCACGGCGACCGTCGCGACGATCGCGACGACCGCGAGGAGGTCAACGCCCAACCCGCCGGAAGCCAGGGTCCGGAGCATCCGGACCGTGTAACCCACGGCGACCGCGATGGCGTACAGGCCGGCGGTCCACTGCGCGGCGGCCACCGCCCCTGCCAGGAACAGCGCGAGCGAGACGACGCCGACCAGGAGCGTGAGCGTGATCACGCGGTAGCGGAGCGCGGCCCGGATCAGCCTCCTGCTGCCGGGCCGAGGCTCAGCGATGCTCATTCCCGCGCGATCGCCGCAGCGGAGTCGTCTGCGGGCGACTCGACCGGGAGTCCGGAGTCGTAGACGAAGACGAGCCGCGCCGGCACCTGGCCGGAGAGCACCTCCGCGACCGCCTCGTTGACATCGGCGATGTCGCGGCGGGCCGCGACTACGCGCGTGCGCCCCGCGGCGTGGAGGGCGAACACCTCGACCAGATCCTGCCGGGTCCCGACGATGGAACCGATGACCGAGATGCCCTTGAGCACAGTGTCGAAGACCGGGATGGTCAGGGTGCCGTCGGCCGGAAGGGAGACGAGCACCAGCCGTCCGCCGCGATTGAGCGACTGGAAGGCTTGGTCGAACACGCGGGGCGCGACCGCGAGCACGATGGCGACGTCCACGCCGCCGAGGTGCCGGATGACCTCCACCGGATCGACTTCGGCCGCGTTGATGGCGTGGTCGGCGCCCAACTGGACTGCCAGATCCAGCTTCTCCTCTGTGACGTCCACGGCGAAGACCTGGGCGCCGACCAGGCGCGCGTACTGCACGGCGAGGTGACCGAGACCGCCGATGCCGAAGACGGCGACGCGCTCCCCCGGAACCACCCGCGCGGCCTTCACGGCGGCATAGGTCGTGACGCCCGCACAGGTGAGCGGGGCGGCATCCAGCGGGGACACATCGTCCGGCACCGGCACAGCGAACCGCGCCTCGGCGACGGCGTACTCGGCGTATCCTCCGTCGACGGAGTAGCCGGTGTTGTGCTGTGCCTCGCACAGGTTCTCGCGGCCGTCGACACAGTAGCGGCACTCGCCGCACGCGTAGCCGAGCCACGGGAGCGCGACCCGCTGCCCCACCTCGCGGGTGGTGACGCCGTCGCCGAGGCGCTCCACGATCCCGACGCCCTCGTGGCCGGGAACGAAGGGGAGGGCAGGCTTGACCGGCCAGTCGCCGTCGATGGCGTGAATGTCGGTGTGACACAGTCCGCACGCCTCCAGGCGGACCAGGACCAGGCCGGGACCCGGGGTCGGGATCGGACGGTCTTCGAGGGTGAGCGACTCGCGGTACTGGCTCACGACGGCTGCGCGCATGGGCGGCTCCTTTCGGTATGCCGCCAGTGTGCTGCGGGGGCGCCTCCGCGCGGTGGGCCGAAGGTCCCGCCGGACCGCCATGGGCCTTTGGACCCTGACCGCCCGACCCGGCCGCGCCCAGGCTGGAAGGGAGAGTTCGGAGGAGCCATGAAACGCTGGATCCGCATCGTCCTGACCGTCCTGACGGCCGCCGTCGGCCTGAGCGCCGTCGCCGGGGGTCTGGCCCTCATCATCGGCGGCGCGACATCGACGACGGGAGCGGGAGCCGTGCCCGACCGCGCCTACCTCGGCGGGAGCCCGTTCACCTCGTATGTGGCACCCGGCGTCATCCTCGCGGTCATCGTGGGAGGCACGCACATGCTCGCCTCCGTGATGGTCGGCCGGCAATCCCACGCCGGCGCGTTCGCGGCCGCGGTGGCCGCGTTCGGGCTGCTCATCTGGATCTTCGTGCAGATGATGTTCATCCCCTTCAGCCCCCTGCAGGCGATCTACTTCACCGCCGGTCTCGCGGAACTCGGGCTGGTCCTCCTCGGCCTCGGCCTGTTCGGCCGGCGCCGCCCGGTCACCTCGTGAGCGCCTCCGCCGAGACGGTCAGCGCGACTGCGGCGACCGCGCCGTGAACAGCGACGCCCGCCGGGCGACCCGGTGGCGATACGCACGGGCACGCACCGGCGGCTCGGGAGTGCGCGACAGCCGGGCGTAGTACCAGACCGGACTCAGGGCCGGCGGCTCGGAGACCGTCGCTGCGGGGTGACTCACCGGCGTCCGGCGTCTTCCGCGGTGGCGCGCGCACGGCGCACGACGACGACGGGGGTCCGGACGTTGAGCAGGATGTCGTGGCCGACCGATCCCAGCATCAACCGCTGCATCCCGCGCCGGTCGTGCGTGCCGATGACCAGCATGCGTGCTCCGTCGGCCTCGCCGACGAGTCCGCGCGACGGTGCCGTGTCGAGGACGTCGGTGAAGACGGTGACGCCGGGGTGCCGCTCCTTCGCGAGGGCGGCGGCGTCGGCCGCGACGCGCTCCCGGCGGTCGCCGAGAGAGATCTCCGGCACGAGGCCGGCGAGCAGGGGATTCGCGATGTAGCCGGCGCAGGCGACCGTCAGCGGCTCGTCGAGCACCTCCGCCTCGGCCGCGGCGAACTCCACCGCGGACTCCGTCTGCAGTTCGCCGTCGACCCCGACGACGACACCGTGTCCGGAGTCGACCCAGCCATGGGGGATGGCCGCAACGGGACACTCCGCCACGGCCGCCACACGCACCGCCAGCGAGCCGGCGAAGGCGCGACGGCGGTCTTCCTCGGCCGGCGTACCGATCACGAGGAGGTCCGCTTCCCGGGAGACGGACGCGAGCTCCGGACCGATGTGGCCGTAGCGGTAACGCGTGCCCACCTCGATGTCGCCGACGGCCTCGGCGGGCGTGCCGGCACCTCCCGCGGCGACCGTTCGACGTTCCCTCACTTCGCGCGCCCGGTGCAGGGCGATCTGCTTCTCAGCCTCCAGCAGCGATCCGACGGCCAGGACGAGCAGTCGGATCGGCTCCTCCGTGCTGTCGCCCCAGGCGCGCTCGACCACGTGGACCAGTTCGAGACGGGCTCCGTCGCGCGCGGCCCTCGCCGCCGCCCAGTCGAGGGCGGCCCGGTGATCCGGCTCCCCGTCGACAGCGACCATGATCGTGTACGGCATCGCGACCTCTTCTCTCGACCGGGCCTATCCCCGGGATGACGACACCTCCGACGATGCCCGTGCGGAAACCCGTGCCGTAGAGCCGAAGGTCCCGCCCGCTCCACGTGACTTTCGACCCTGCGCGAGCCCGCAGCGGCGCACGAGACTGCCGGTATGAACCAGACACCTCCGGTCGCCCGGGCGACCATCATCTACGAGTCCATGTTCGGCAGCACCCGTGCGGTGGCCGACGCGATCGCCGATGGGCTGCGCTCGGCAGCGACCGTCACCGTCATCCCCGTGAAGGATGCGCCGGAGTCGTTCCCCGATGTCGACCTGGTGGTCGTCGGGGCGCCGACCCACGTCCACGGTCTGAGCAGGCCGGCCACCCGCACGGAGGCGGGAGCGTGGGCCGCCGACCCCGCGCGTCATCTGACCCTCGAAGCGGACGCCGAGGGGATCGGTGTACGCGAGTGGCTGGACAGCTGCGGCGGCGCCCCAGCCCGTTTCGCCGCCTTCGACACCCGTGCGGACATGACGGAGCTGTTCTCCGGCTCGGCCGCCCGCAACATCGAGAAGCGGCTCCAGAAGCTCGGATCGCGGCGCTTCGCGGAACGACAGAGCTTCCTCGTCGACAAGGACAGCGTGCTCGAACCCGGGCAGCTGGAACTCGCCCGCGACTGGGGACGGACCCTGGCGACCGAGCTCCAGGCCCCGGCGCTCCGCTGAGCGGAGCACCGGTCGTCAGCGCCGCGCGGACCCTTCGGCCCCGTGGATGACCAGCACCGGACAGTCGGCGTGCTCCACGCACGAGCGCGAGACGGAACCGAGGAGCAGCCCGGTGAAGCCGCCCAGACCGCGGCTGCCGACGATCAGCATCTCCGCGTCCTCGGACTCGGCGATCAGCTGCCGCGCGGGCGAGCCGTTGCGGATCACCTTCGAGTACCAGGATGGCGGCGTCGACCCGAAGACCTCCTCCGCCGCCTGGTCGGCGATCGAGTGCGCATCCGCCTCCGGTGACCATCCGTCCATCACATACCCGGGCCACGACTGCGGGAACTCCCACACCGTTACTCCGACCAGCGTGCATCCGAGCCGCTCGGCCATCCGCGCCCCGCGGCGCAGCGCGGAGAGCGAGGACGCCGACCCGTCGACCCCGACGACGATGCGACCACCGGGGCGGATGAAATCCTCCGACTCCGTGGCGACGGATTCGTTCCGATCGGACATGTGCGCGTTCCCTTCCGTGTTCGTCACCAGCGCTCGGGCTCCGCCGAACGGCGGAAACGCCGACCGCTCAGTGCGGTGATGTCGATGTGGATGTAGCGGTACTTGAGCGTGGGCACCCACGGCTGCAGGGGCGCACGGTCGGCCTCGTCGATCTCGGCCTGGTGCTCGAGTTGCCGGGCGCGACCGTGGGCGACGACGCTCCACGCCTCCTCGTCGGTGTAGCCGTCGGTCTCGAACGCGACGGCGCTGTGCACGGTGAGTTCGAGGAGCTTGGTGCCTGGCGCGGTGCGGATGAGGATGCTGTCCCCGTCCGAGTAGTAGTTGACGGGGAAGATGTCGACCTCCCCTCCGACCGCTGTGGCGAGACGTCCGAGCACGCCCTGCTTCAGCAGCTCGCGGCACTCGGCCCTGTCCAGTTCCTGGACGGGTTCATCGGACGACATGGGCTTCCCCTTCCGGTTCCGGCGCCGTCGAGACCGCCGGCGGCGCGTGGACGACGATGGTGGGCGACGACACGTTGAGCAGCACGTCGTAGGCGACCGACCCGAGACCTCCGGGCTGGGCCTCTTCACGCCGAGAGTCGCCGACGACGAGCACCTCGGCACTGCGGGCGATGTCGTTGAGGGCGGCGCCGGGCGGCCGTCGCACCACCCGGCTGCGGATCGTGATGCCCGGCTGACGACGACGGATGCGCTCGACAGCCCCCGCAAGAAGTGTGCGCGCCTCGTCGTCGTGGTGAGTGATCACCTCGGCTTCCGCATCCCGTCGATCGGCGCCGGCGGACGGCCCGGAGGACCGCACCGCGGTCAGCTCGCAGTTGTGATCGCAGGCCAAGTCCGCTGCCACATCGAGCGCGGCGGTGCCGGCCGCGCTGTCATCGACGCCGACCACGACGCCACGACGCAGGCGCGACTCGGTGTCGGGGACGATCGCGACAGGGCCGACGCCCAGGTTCGCCAGCTGCAGGCTGCGGGAGCCGAACGCGCGGCCGTAATGGAATCCGGTCTTGTGCGTGCCGACGACCAGCATCGTCTCGGCGTCGCCGAGGGCGGCGAGGACGGCCATCGGGCTGCCCCTCACCAATTCGGCCTTCAGGCCCGCGGTCCCTTGCAGCGATCGCGCGTACGCGACCTCCTCGTCGAGCAGCCGGCGAGCGCCGGCGTCGACCTCGTCGATGAGTTCGACGCCGACGGCCCCCCATTCGTCGTCGGCGACGTGCGCCAGAGTGACCTCGGCGCCATCCTGCCGGGCGTGGCCGATGGCCCAGCGGATCGCCGCTCTCGACGGCAATGAACCGTCGACGCCGACGATGTATCTGCGGATCTCCATTCGGGTACCTCCGCTTCCACTGTCGCGCGCCGGGTACCGCCGCCATGGGTCCTTGGTCCCGCGGGATGCACCCGTCTCGGCGTGCTGGCTAGAATCGCCCGGGAGGCGCCCGGCCGGGCGCGGCGCCTCGATGCCGCGAAGGGCGGGTGAAAGACATGTCGGGCGACGACCCCATCACCTTTCCCGACGCCCCTCGCGGGGAACTCGACAACGCGCTGGCGCAGCTCGTGGATCAGGCGGGCAAGGTTCTGCAGACGCAGGGGCGGCTGCGTGCTCTCGTCCGCGCGAACCGGGCCGTCGTGTCCCACCTCGAGCTGCCGGTGGTGCTGCGGACGATCGCGGAGGCGGCCGTCGATCTCGTCGGCGCCCGCTACGGCGCGCTCGGCGTCATCGCCGAGGGCGGTGGGCTCGAGCAGTTCATCCATGTCGGGATGGCGCCGGAGGACGTCCACCGCATCGGCCACCTCCCGGAAGGCCACGGTCTGCTCGGTGCCCTCATCGACGACCCGCGACCCATCCGGCTCGGCTCCATCGCCGGCGACTCCCGCTCGGCCGGCTTCCCCGCGGGTCACCCGCCGATGACGGCGTTCCTCGGGGTCCCGATCACCGTGCGCGACACCGTCTACGGCAACCTGTACCTCACCGACCCGGAATCCGGCGAGTTCACCGAGGACGACGAGCAGCTCGTCAAGGCGCTGGCGGCGAACGCCGGCTTCGCGATCGACAACGCGCGCCTGTACGCGGAATCCCGCTCGCGTCAGGCGTGGGCGGCGGCGACAGCGGAACTGACGGCGTCGATCCTGGGCGGTGAGACCGCTGACGCGTTCGTTGAGTTGGTCGATCGTTCGGGCATCCTGCTCGGCGCACGCGCGTCGTTCGTGCTGCAGCAGGAAGACGGCTCCCTCCCCCGGATCAGCGCGGCCGACGGCGCCGATCAGCTCCTCGCCCAGGTCGTGGCGGGTGCGGAGCAGGTGCGGAGCGCCCTGGAGGGCATGCAGCCCACGCGTCTCGGAGGTCTCGCCGGCGCCGATTCCGACGGTGTTCCGGATGCGGGCCCGGTGCTGGTGGCGCCCTTCGCGCTCCTGGACGGCCGGACGGCGGCGCTGGTCGCCGTGCGGGAGGCCGGCGCCGCCGGTTTCAGTGCGTTCGACCTCGAGCGCGCCACCGCCTTCGCCCGCCAAGCGGGCTTGGCGATCGAGCTGGCCGCCGGCCGCGCGGACCGTCAACGGGCCCTGCTGCTCGAAGAACGGGCACGCATCGCGCGCGACCTCCACGACCACGTCATCCAGCAGCTGTTCGGCGCCGGAATCGAATTGCAGAGCGTCGAGTCGCTGCTCGGTCCCGGAGCCGTCGCCGACCGGATCGAAGGAGCCGTGACCTCCATCGATCAGGCCATCGCCGAGATCCGGACCGCGATCTTCGCGCTCTCGCACAACCAGGGTTCGACGGGGAGCCTCCGTCATCGGCTGCTCGACATCGTCCACGAGGTGGGCGGGGGTCTCCCTGTGCCGGCCACCGTCTCCTTCAGCGGGCCGGTGGATGTCGTGTCCGAGCCGCAGCTGGCCGACGACCTCGCCGCGTTCGTCCGCGAAGGGCTGACCAATGTGGTGCGTCACGCGAGCGCCCGGACCGCGTCGGTCGCCGTGACGGCCTCGGCGGATGAGATCACGGCGATCGTCGCCGATGACGGCACCGGGCTGGGCGACACGACCAGGCGGAGCGGGCTCGGCAATCTCGCCGAACGAGCTCGCCTGCGCGGCGGTGAGTTCGACATCGACTCGAACGATCGCGGAACGCGTCTGCGGCTCCGCCTCCCCGTCTCGGAGGAAGCCCTATGACGTCTCAGCCGATCCGCGTCTTCCTCGCCGACGACCACGAGATCGTGCGCCGTGGGCTCGCGGCGCTCATCGACGCCCAGGACGACCTGGAGGTGGTCGGCGAGGCGGCGACTGCCGCGCAGGCGCGCTCGCGCATCCTCGCCGTCCGGCCCGATGTCGCGGTGCTCGACGTGCGGCTCCCCGACGGGAGCGGCATCGACGTCTGCCGACGGGTCAAGCAGGAGGACCCCGGCATCCGCTGCCTCATGCTCACGGCGTACGACGACGAGGACGCCCTGCGCGCCGCGCTGATCGCCGGAGCCGACGGATACGTCATCAAGGACATCCGTGGCAGCTCGCTCCTCGACGACATCCGCGCGGCCGCCCGGGGCAAGAAGCTCATCGACCCGCGGATCGCCTCCCGCGTGGCCTCACAGCTGCGGGAGCCGGCCGACGACCCGCGTTTCGCGTCCCTCGGCCTGCGCGAGCGCCAGGTGCTCGCGCTCATCGCCGACGGGTTCACCAACCGGCAGATCGGCGAACGGCTGGGCCTGGCGGAGAAGACGGTGAAGAACTACGTCAGCTCTCTGCTGGCGAAACTGGGGCTCGAACGGCGGACGCAAGCGGCCGTCCTGCAGCTCGAGCACCGCCATTCCGGGCACTGACCGGCCGTCGACCTCGCCGACGGGTCCCGGTCGCCGATCAGTGACGGGCGTGGGCCTCCCCCATCGGCGGACGGACGACGAGCACCGGGCAGGGCGCCTGGGTCGCGCAATAGAGGCTCACCGATCCGAGGAACGGCGAGGCGAGTCCGCTCAGGCCCCGGCTGCCGACGACGAGCATCGCGGCATCACGAGCCGCCTTCACGAGCACGCTGCCCGGGTGACCGGACTCGGCACGCAGCCGGACCCAATCCGGGATCGTCGGCCCGAACTCCGCCGCCACCAATTCCTGCAGCGTCGAGTACGCCACCACCTTCGGCGACTGCTCGGGAGCGGGGAAGTAGGCGTCGTACATGGAGGTGGAGTGCTGCCAGGCCATGACGACGTCGAGCCCGGTGTCGAGCGCCCGGGCGAGCGTCGCCGCTTCGTGGAGGGCGCGACGTGACTCGTCCGATCCGTCCACGCCGCAGACGATGGGCGGCGTCGTGGTCGTGCCTGCCTGCATGATGCTCCTTCGTTGCTGTCGCCGGTTCAGATCACGTCGTCCGTGCCGGGCACCACGTACGTGTACTTGACGGGTGTGACGATGACCGGGCACGGCAAATTCAGCAGCACGTCGTGGCTGACGGACCCGAGCATCGCTGCGGCGACCGCCCCGCGGCCGCGGGTGCCGACGACGAGAAGCTCCGCATCCCGCGCCTGCTCGATCAGCGCGGCGGCCGGGTTCCGACGCACCAGGACGGGGCGGATCCGAGCTGCGTGGGCGATCGGGACATCGGCGACGACGTCGGGGACGACGCGCGACTCCGCGGCGGCGAACTCCGGATCGACCTCCCGGCCCTCGTCGAGTGCGCGCTCGAACGACTCGGGCACATCCCAGGCGTGGAC
>Ga0006562J51391_1052846_pt1 | contig 15670 bp, 16 predicted proteins | sample Ararhi6_input_d2_FD_51391 | JGI IMG/M metagenome (IMG submission 51391) | reverse complement strand
CTCGGGAGTGCCCGAGCCGCCCATGAGGTTCACGACAGCCTGGTTGAGGGGCTGTCCGAATGTCGGGCCGAGGGCGCTGTCCAGCCAGAGCTGCACGTAGGACGACTCGGCGAGGGCGGTGGCGATCGTCTTGAGGTTCGGGTCGGTGACGCTGTCCGCGGCTTCCGGGTGCGTCGGGATGCCCGCACCGGTCTCCGCGAAGCGCTTCTGGACGTCGGCGCTCATGATGTACTTCAGCAGGTCGACGGCTTCCTCCGGCGCGTCCTTGTGGACACCCCAGCCGTCACCGCCGCCCATCGTGATGGTGGGGTCGCCGGCGGCGCCGGGGACGCTCGGGAAGGGGAACCAGCCGAGGAACCCGGGCACCTCGCCGTCCGCGGTGAGGGAGCCGATGGTGCCGGAGTTCCAGTGGCCCATGAGCTCCATCGCGGCGTTGCCGTTGGCGATGAGGCCCGCGGAGCTGTCGGCGCCCTGCTGCCCCGAGGCGGCAAGGAAGCCGGACTGGAACGGCTCGGTGGCCACGAAGTCCTGGAGCAGCTCACCGGCCTCGAGCCAGCACGGGTCGCTGAAGTCGAGGGCCGGGATGGCGGTCTCGAGCGTCTCGGTCGAGCACGCGGCGAGCGCGAACTGATACCACCAGTGGCCCGCCGGCCAGAGGTCGCCGGCGCCGACGGCGATGGGCGCCACGCCGGCCTCCTTGAGCTTGCTGTTCGCGTCCTCGAGCTCGGGCAGCGTCTCGGGCAGGTCGGAGATGCCGGCCTGCTCGAAGAGGTCGGTGTTGTACCAGAAACCCTCGACGCCGAACGTGAACGGCAGTGCGTACTGCTTGCCGTCGACCTCCCACGGCTTGACGGTGGCGCCGAGGGCCGCGATCTCGGCGGCGGCGGCGTCGGTGAGGTCCATGAGGTGTCCGGCCTCGGCCTGCGAGCGCACTTCACCACCCGGCCACACCATGAACACGTCGGGGGCGTCGCCGCTCTGCAGGGCGTTCGGGATGAGCGTGCGCTGGAGCTCCTCGTTCTGGTAGCCGGTGACCTCCACCGTGACGCCGGGGTTGGCCTCTTCGAACTCGGCGGCGACGTCCGCCCAGAGGCCCTGAAGCGGGTCGGAGGTGGCGTTGTGCCACCACGTGATGGTGACGCCGTCGGCGTCGTCGCCGGTGTCGGTGCTGCCGGTACACCCGGTGAGGGCGGCGATCGCGAGACCGCCGGCCGCGACGCCCGCGGACAGCCTCGTCATGCTGCGTCTGTTCATCTTCGAACCTTTCGAAACTTTCGACTGCTACGTCGAAAAGTGATCTGGACGCCTTCAATATAGGAGCCACAGGTTTTGAGGTCAAGAGCAACAAATACCCGGAGTTCGCTACAGTGGGCACGTGAGCCAGAGCGGACGAACCATCGAGTCCGTTCGTCGCGCCAATCTGGCGCATCTGCTCCGGATCGTCCATCTGCGCGGGCCGCAGTCGCGGGCGGCGCTGACGGAGGAGACCGGCCTCAACCGCTCGACCATCGCCGACCTGGTCGGCGAGCTCGTCCGCGTCGGCTGCGTGCACGAGCGCTCGCCGGATCCGTCGAACCGGGTGGGGCGGCCCTCGCCGGTCGTCGCCGTAGACCCGCAGGTCGTCGCGATCGCCGTCAACCCGGAGGTCGACGCGCTCGAGATCGCCGCGGTCGGCCTGGATCAGGGCATCCGCGCCTTCGAGCGGATCCCGCGCGACGAACTGCTCTCCCCCACCGACACGGCCCGGCTCGTCGCCGAGCAGGTGGAGCACTGGCGGCGCACCGACCTCGACGGAGCACGGATCGTCGGGGTGGGCCTCGCGGTCCCCGGCCTGGTGCGCGCGGCGGACGGACTCGTCCGCAACGCGCCGCACCTGCACTGGACCGACGCGCCGGTCCGCGATCTCGTCGCGGAGGCGACCGGGCTCCCCGTCACGGTCGGAAACGACGCCTCGCTTGGCGCGATCGCCGAGCATCTGTTCGGAGCGGCGAAGGAGCACGACGATGTCGTCTACCTCAACGGCGGCGCGAGCGGCATCGGCGGCGGGCTGATCGTCCAGGGGATGCCGGTGGGCGGCGTCGGCGGCTACGCCGGGGAATTCGGGCAGAACCGCCCCGGCATCGCGACCCTGGCCGACCGGCGCGCGCAGGGCGGGGTGCTCGAGGACGAAGTGCGCCGCGCGCGGCTCCTCGCGGCCATGGGACTGAGCCGCGCGGACGACCGTGAGCTCGGAGCGGCTCTCGCGGCCGCCACGGCCCCCGATGCGACGGCGGAGATCGAGCGGGAGCGCCGCATCCTGGCGACGGCCCTCGCGAACGCCGTCAACGTCCTCAATCCGTCGATCGTCGTGCTGGGCGGCTTCCTCGCGATCCTCGCCGACCTCGACATGCCCGGTCTCGTCGAAGCCGTGCGGGCGCAGTCGATGCCGGCGTGCGCCGAGGACCTCGACATCCGCGCGGCCGGGCTCGCCGAGCACCGCCTGCTCATCGGCGCCGCCGAGGCCGCCTTCGCGGAGCTGCTGAGCGACCCGACCGGGGTCAGCGTGGACCCGGCCGCACCGTCAGGTCGCTGATCACCGCGTCGCGCGGGAGGGTCAGCGCGGTCATCACCGCGTCGGCCACCGACTCCGGGTCGATGAACGCGCCGGGGTCGTAGTCGCGCCCCTCCTGCTCGTGCACCCGCGCCTGCATGGGCGTCGCCGTGCGGCCCGGGTAGACGGTCGCGACCCGCACGCCGTGCGGCGCCTCCTCACCGCGCAGCGCATCGGCGAGCGCTTTCAGCCCGTGCTTCGAGGCGGCGTAGGCACCCCAGCCGGGGTGCGCCGTCAGGCCGGCGCCGGAGTTGATGAACAGCACCTGGCCACGCGCCGCGCGGATGCTCGGCAGCAGGACGCGGGTGAGTTCGGCCGGCGCGACGAGGTTCACGGTGAGCTGGTCGGTCCACGAGCGCAGGGGGGCGTCGGCGACCTCGCCGAGGTCGACGATGCCGGCGGCATGGATGACGGAATCGACGTGGCCCGGCAGGTCGGCCACGGCCGCCGCGATCTGCTCCGGCCGCGAGAGATCGGCCACGACGGCGCGGCTGCCGGGCAGCTGGGCCTCCACCTCGCTCGCGCGCCGGCGGTCGCGGGCGACGACGATGAGCCGGTCACCCCGGTCGAGGAGGCGCCGTGCGACGGCGAGGCCGATGCCGGAGCCGGCCCCGGTGAGGACGTGGATCTGGGTCATCCCGCCATCCTGCCACCGCGTCCCACGCGGCGCGGAACCGGGCGCCGACCCGGTCGGGGTCGCGCGAGTACCGGAAAAAGCTGGTAATGGCGCCTGTTCCCGCGCTAAGTTCGAGATGGATCTGCGAGCGCCTCGCGCTCCCGATGTCCCCAGCATCGGGATGCGGCCTTACCCCCCAGCATGGTCCACGGCGAGCGTTCTGGATCCGGGTTCCCCTCAAGAGCCGAGTTCTCCACGCGTGCTCCTGAGGGGAACCCTTCGCCGCAACACAGGGAGGCGACGTCCGGACGTCGCCTGTCTTCCCTGATCCCCCCAATGGGACGTCCTGAGGAGCTCCCCCCGGATGCTCACTCTTGGTCCCGGGCGCCACTCTAGCTTGTCCACCATATGGGGGACAAGATCGGCGGCCACGAATTTTCATAAGATGTGTGCAGCACGACGCGGCGATCTGGGACGACGCGACAACACAAGAAATCGCACTGGGGTGACGCATCCGCTGCATGGGGCAGCGGATGGGGGATTTCAGATGATGGGGACCCGATGCCAACCCGTACACAGACCGCCGTTCCAGCCGACAGCGACCTGACCTCCTCCTCCCGCGCGCGCAGGCGACTGCGCGCCCCGGGGATCCTCCTCGCCGCCACCGTCCTCTGCCTCATGACCGGGGTGGCCGCCCTGACGACATCCGACCCGCTGTGGTGGCACCTGCACTTCAGCCGCCTCGGGATGTTCGCCGACGCGTCGGGCGCCACGTTCAACGCCGGCGTCATCGCCTGCGGCGCGGTGACGGCCTCCACCGGCGTCTCCGCGCACGTGCGTCTGACCCGGGCCGCCGGCCGTGGAGCCGTCGGCGACGCCCGCGCCGTCCGCGTCACGCCCGTCCTGGTGGCGACGCTCGGGATCTGCCTGCTGCTGATCGGCGTCATCCCGCTCACCCTGAACGAGTTCCTGCATGAGCGCGCCGCGAACGGCGTCATCCTCGCCTTCGGCGCCCTGCAGCTCGTCACCCGCAGGTTCCTGCCGGAGCTCCCGCCGCACGTGCGCCGCGTGGGCGCCGTCGCGACGGTGCTCCTCGTCGCGGGCATCGCCGGAATGATCTCCGGCGTGATCAACCTGGCCCTGTACGAGGCGATGGCGTTCGGCGCGGTCCTGACCTGGCTCCACCTCCTGGAACGCGCAGTGTCCGGCCTCGCACGCACGCCCGAGGCGTCCGCCGCCGCTGCGGCGACCGCCGTCAGCGCAGCGCCTGCAGCTCCGCGAGGTCGCCGAAAACTTCGAGCCCGGCGCACGACGCGGTCCCCTCGAGCAGCACTGTCCCGTCCGGGCCGGTATGCCGCACCGCGACCCGCGCGTCGAGGGTCTCCTCGACCCGCCGGTGCATCGCCGTCCGCAGGGGTGCGTGCAGCAGCCCTCCGCGCACCCGCTCGGCATCCAGTTCCAGCAGACCGGCCGGCCCCTCGGCCGTCCAGCGCACGCGATGATCGTCGATCTCGAGCCGCGTGGTCCGGGAGCGGTTGTACGTCGTCCAGCGGTAGAGCGATCCGCCGTGCCGGAAACCCACGATCGACCCGCGGAAGCGCCCTCGCAGCCACGGGATGATCGCGACCGACGCGGTCAGCGATGCGCCCGCATCCGCGTCGATGTGGTTGCTCGCGAGCCACACGTAGCCGGCGGGGAACGCCCGCCCCCAGTCCTTCTCGATGTAGCCGCGTCCGCCGTGGAACGACACTGGTGCGCCCTCGGCCTGCAGCGTCCCGGCCAGATCGTGCCCGAACGAGATGAGGCCGTGGAAGCACTCCATGAGCGGGACGAGGCCGTACCAGCCCATGATGCCGGGCTCGCGCACGGTGACCGGCCAGGGATCCAGCGCCGTGGCCGCCTCGATCCGCCCGGACAGCTGCGGCAGGTCGAGCGTGACGCCCTCCGCCGTGAACCGGTTCCCTCCGACGGAGACGTCGAACCGCCGGTCGGAGGCCGCGAAGTCGGCGACGTCGAAGCGGTGGTACCAGGAGCGGCCGGTGACACCGTCCAGCACCTGCACGAACGCCTCGTCGCGGGAGTCGCCGCCCGAGCCGGTGCCCCGGAAGATGCCGGGGATCACGGCCCAGCGGTGCGCACGGTCGGCGCTCACGAGCTTGATGTACCAGCCCTCGAAGAACCGCTGCGTGACGCCGTCGCCGTGATAGCCCTCGGGGTGTCGCACGCCGCGCAGGTACGCCGCCGGTGATCGCATGCTTCACCCTAGGCCCGGGCGTCGGGGGTGCGACGTAGTCTTCGGGCGTGACGATCGGCGCGATGCCCGGCCCGTGCCTGCTCTGCGGCGCGGGCGACGGGGTGCGCGCCGCCGACGGCTGGCGGTGCGCCGTCTGCGGATGGCGAGCCGGCGACGTCCCGGACCCTGATCTGTCGCGGCCGCGCGTGGAGGTCGTGTACTACATCCGCTACGCCGATCGCGTGAAGATCGGGACCTCCTGGCGGCCCCGGCAGCGCCTGGCCACGCTGTGGCACGACGCGCTGCTCGCCTTCGAGCCCGGCGGGCGGGCGGTGGAGCAGGAGCGGCACCGGGAGTTCGCGGCGCTGCGGCTCGGCGGCGAATGGTTCCGCGCCGACGACGCGCTGCTCGACCACGCGGCGTCGATCGCGGCCGGGGAGGATCCGTGGCGCGCGTACGCGCGCTGGGTGGCGGCGGCCCTCAGTCCGTGACGGCGTCGAGCACGACGGTGCCGCCGGCCTCCCGGAGCCGGCGGAAGACGGCGCGCTCGTGCGGCGTCGTGTTGGGCTGGTGCAGCGTGAGCAGGAGCCCGCCGTCGAGAGTGCGGGCGATCATCCCGTGCCCGCCGTCCGCGGCCCAGATCGGGTCGGCATCCTGCAGCCACGGCCCCTCGATGCGCCCGCTCTCCGATCGGGCGATGCCCATCGCGTAGCCGGTGTCGCCGAAGCTCGACCACAGCATGAGCAGGGCGCCGTCGCGCGTGCGGTGCAGGAACGGCCCGTCGGTCACGTACGCGTCGACCTCCGGCGGCACCCGGGGATGGTCGACCCTGCGCGCCCACGGCGCCGCGGAGGCGCGGAAGAGGAGCCGTGGTTCGCCGATCGCCGCCCGCAGGTCGTCCGACAGGCGCTGTGCGACCACCTCGCCGTCGGTGACCTGCACCCACTCGTGGCAGTAGACGATCCATGGCCGGCCGCCGTCGTCGACATGCAGAGTTCCGTCGAGGCACTCCCAGTCACGGGGAGTCACGGGCCCGTCGCTCCAAGGTGCGTACGGCCCGGCCGGGGCGTCCGCCACGAGGATCTGCGTGCCGCGGCGCCGCCCCTCGGCCGTGAAGGTCGCGAACATGAAGAACCGGCCGTCGTGGAGGTGCACCTCGGGGGCCCAGTAGTTCCGGTCGCTCCAGAACCCCGCGGGCGGGCGGAAGGCGGGGATCGGGCCCTCCCATGCCTCGAGGTCGGTGCTCCGGTAGCAGTCGAACCCGGTCGCCGGCGGGTGCCAGATGTCGGCATCCGTGCTGCCGAAGAGGTAGTACGCGCCCTCGTCGGGGACGGTCAGCACGAAGGGATCCCGGATCTGGATGTCGGCGAGCGAGAGGGCGGTCACCCTCCCATGCATACCGGATGCCGCGGGTGTCGCGGGCAAGCACGGCGTGGCGCGTCCGTCAAGGCCGGGGCGCGGGAGTGCTCGTCCGGCCTATCGTGGCCGCACCGGAAGGGAGTGGCCGATGTCACAGAACGTGCGCAGGATGAACTGCCGAGCCGAGGACGTCTTCGACGTGCTGCGCGACGGCTGGGTGTACCCGGTCTGGGTCGTCGGCGCCGCGCGGATGCGGGCCGTCGACGCCCTCTGGCCGCAGGCGGGCGCGAAGCTGCATCACTCGGTGGGCCCCTGGCCGATGCTCATCGACGACGTCACGGTGAGCGAGGAGTGGGAGCCGCCGCGTCGCATGGTCATGACGGCGCGGGGGTGGCCGATCGGCGAGGCGCGCGTCACGATCGAGGTGCGGCCGTCCGGCGACGCGCACTGCATCGTGCGGATCGGCGAGGATGCCGTCTCGGGGCCCGCCCGCGTCATCCCGAAGCCCATCCGGGATGTCCTGCTGCACGGGCGGAACACCGAGACGCTCCGCCGCCTCGCCTACCTGGCCGAGGGGCGCGCCCGCAGTGGGGTCGGCGGCACAGCCCCGGGCGAAGACCCCGACATCGAAACCGCGTCGGATCAGGCACCACCGCCGACGGCATCCTGAACCAGTTTGCACCCTAGGGGGCATGGTGCAATACTGCACGTCATGGCCCAGAGTGCAACACCGTCCCGCGAGAGCAAACGCACGATCACCACGCGCGCGCTCGTCCGGACCGCACGGGCGTACGCCGCCGATCGCGGACTGAGCGGCTTCACGATCGAAGAGCTGTGCGCCGACGCGGGCGTGTCCCGCCGCACCTTCTTCAACTACTTCGCCTCCAAGGAGGATGCCGTCCTCGGCATGCCGCTCGTCCGCAACGACGAGGACGCCGTCGCGCGATTCCTGACGCGCCCGCCCGTCGACGGCCCCGGCCTCTCGGCGTCCCTTCTGGACGATCTCGCCGTCCTCGCCGAGGCGCGCTGGCGCGATCTCGACATGGACCCGGACAGCGTCGCGCACCTCGTCGCGGCGGCCGAGAGGGAACCCCGCCTCGTCGGACGCATGGTGCAGCTCGAACTCGAGGGCGAAGCCCTGGACGCGGGCCTCGTCGCGCAGCGGGAGGACCTCCCGGCGGGCGACGTGCGCGCGCAGGTCGCGGCCCAGCTGATCGGCGCCATCGCGCGCGGCGCGACGCAGGAGTTCCTGACCTCGGCGGACTCCGAGCCGTTCTCCGACATCCTCGCGCGCCGCATCCGGGCCGCGCGGGACCTCCTCACCCTCCCCTCCCCCTCGACAGGACCCCGCCCATGACGACGACCACCGTCCGCACCGCCCCGAGCGGCGCGGCTCCCCTCCTGCTGACGAAGCGGCGCATCTGGATCATCTTCTCGGCGCTCATTGCGGGCATGCTCCTCGCGAGCCTCGACCAGACGATCGTCTCCACCGCCATGCCGACGATCGTCGGCGAGCTCGGCGGGGTCTCGCACCAGGTCTGGATCACGACCGCCTACATCCTCGCGACGACGATCGTCATGCCGATCTACGGCAAGTTCGGCGACGTCCTCGGGCGCCGGCGGCTCTTCATGCTCGCCATCGCGATCTTCACCCTCGCCTCGGTCGGCTGCGCGTTCGCGACCGACTTCTGGATGTTCGTGGTCTTCCGGGCCCTCCAGGGTCTCGGCGGCGGCGGCCTCATGATCCTGTCGCAGGCGATCATCGCCGACATCGTCCCGGCATCCGAGCGCGGCAAGTACCTCGGCCCGCTCGGCGGCATCTTCGGGCTCGCCGCGATCGGCGGACCGCTCCTCGGCGGCTTCTTCGTCGACCACCTGACGTGGCAGTGGGCGTTCTACATCAACATCCCCGTCGGCGTCGCGGCGTTCCTCATCGCGGCGTTCGCGCTGCGCCTGCCGAACAAGCGGGCGGACAAGCCGATCGACTGGCTCGGCGTCCTGTTCCTCTCGGCCGCCACGACCTGCCTCATCTTCTTCACCGACTTCGGCGGCTCGGCCGACTTCGGCTGGGACTCGATGGCCACGTGGGCGTGGGGCCTGGGCCTCCTCGCGGCGGCGGCCGCGTTCGTCTTCACCGAGTCGCGCGCCGCCGACCCCATCATGCCGCTGTCGATGTTCCGCAACCCGGTGTTCGTCAACGCGACCGCGATCGGACTCGCGCTCGGCATCGGCATGTTCGCCGCGATCGGGTTCATCCCCACGTTCCTGCAGATGTCCTCGGGGACCTCTGCGGCGGCATCCGGCCTGCTCATGCTGCCGATGATGGTCGGCCTCCTGGGCACGTCGATCACATCGGGTCTGCTCATCACGAAGACCGGCCGCTACCGGCTGTTCCCGATCCTCGGCACGATCATCACCGGGATCGCGATGCTCGCGATGACGACGCTGACCGCGGCGACCCCGATCTGGCTGATCTGCGTCTACCTGTTCGTCTTCGGCGCCGGGCTGGGCCTCATCATGCAGGTCGTGGTGCTCGTCGTGCAGAACGCGGTGCCGGCGAGCGAGATCGGCACGGCGACCAGCACGAACAACTACTTCCGCGAGGTCGGCTCTGCGCTCGGCACCGCCGTCTTCGGCACGATCTTCACGACCCGCCTGACGGAGAACCTCACGTCGGTGTTCGCGGATGCCGGCGCGTCGGCCGCCCAGGCGGACCAGGCGGCCTCCACCATCGATCCGGCCGGACTGAGCGCGCTGCCGGACGCGGTGCGCGAAGGCGTCGTGACGGCGTACGCGGACGCCCTCGCGCCGGTCTTCTGGTACCTCATCCCGTTCATCGCCGTCGCCCTCGTGCTCGCGATCTTCCTCAAGCAGATCCCGCTGTCGGACGTCGCGGGGCTCGTCGCGCGGGGAGAGGCCATCGGCGGTGAGGAGGCGGAGCGCCTCGAGGCGGAGCAGCGCGCGGCGGCGGCGGAACGCTCCGGCGCGCCCTCGGCATCCTGACCGTCCGCTCGGCGGACAGGGGAAGAGCCCTCGCGGACCGGGTGAACGGTCCGCGAGGGCTCTGTCGTCTGCGCCTCAGACGCGGTTGCCGGAACGACGCTTCGAGAACGCGATCCAGAGCAGCAGCACGATGACCGCACCGATGATGGAGCCGATGATGCCGGCCGGCTGCAGGAAGCCGTCACCCGCGTCGGCGCCGAACAGCAGCTTGCCGAGGAAGCCGCCGACGAAGGAGCCGATGATTCCGAGCAGCATGGTCATGCCGATGCCCATGTTCTGCTTGCCGGGGACGAGAAGCCGCGCAAGGGCGCCGGCGATCAGTCCGATGATGATGATGCTGATGATGAGTCCGAGCATGTGTCTGCACCTTTCTTGATGGTGTTGGCGCGGACGACTTTCCTCCATCTGCGCGGGCACCGGTAGGCCCTTGATTTCGAGCCGGATTCGTGCGTATGGTGCCCGTCACATGCGGCTGTAGCGCGCCCGCGCGATGCAGAAGAGCCCGTACAGCATGAGCCCCGCCCCGACGATCCACAGCACGACAGCGCCGAACGGCAGGGCGGCGAGCGCGCGCAGCCCGGCATCCAATCCCCCCGCCGTCTCCGGATCCTGCGCCACGGCGGCGACGATCAGCAGGATGCCCGTCGCGCCGATCGCCAGCCCCTTCGCGACGTAGCCGGCGATGCCGAGGGCGACGATCCCGCGCCGCGCCGTGCCGGAGGGGAGGTCGAGGTGCTTCTCGAACGCCCGCGTGATGCCGCGGATGATGAACGCCGCGCCGATGGCGGCCACCCCGAGACCGACGATGACCAGCAGGAACACGCCGCCCGGCGTCGAGATCAGCCGGCCGCTGAAGGTCTCCGCCGAGTCCGCGGACCCCGACCGGGACCCCACCGCGACGCCGACCGCCGTCACCGCGATGGCGACGTAGGCGGCCGCCGTGCCGAGGAACTTGGCGCGGTGCGCCCAGGCCTTCTTCGCGTCCGGGTCACGCTCGAGCAGGGCCTCGGCGATCTGCCATGCGGCGAGGGCCAGCAGGCCGACGGCGATGATCCAGAGGATCACGACGCCGGCGGGCGTGCTGCGGATCTGCCCCATCGCGCCGCCCTGGTCGGCCTCGCCCCCGCCGCCGGTCGCGATCGAGATCGCGATGCCGCCGATCACGATGTGCAGGATGCCGAGCACGACGTATCCCACCCGGGCGAGGCGACGGAACACCGACGAATCCTGCGCCGCGCGGGCGGCGTCCTGAGGTGTGCTCATCCGCGAAGCGTAATCCACGCCGGGGTCGCCGCCGGGATGGGGGCGCGTCGCGCCGCCTCGCGCGCGTCGAGGCGACCAGGGGTGACACCTTTCCGCCGAAGCCCGGCAGGGCGCAGGGGAATGGGGGCGCTTCGCGCCGCTTCGCGCGCGTCGAGGCGACCGGAGCTGACACCTTTGCGACGAAGCCCGGCGCGCCGCAGCGCGTCAGTCGGCGAACGGGCGGCGGATGCGGGGCGCCGGGGCGGGCGGGACCTCCTTGGCCGCGACGATGTCGGTCACGCGGATCCGCTCGACCCCGCGCTTGCCGTCGACGACGACCGTCTCGGCATCCGCGCTGAGGAGTTCGCCCAGCGCGTCGGTCGCCTGCCCGGTCGGCAGCAGGTAGCGCACGACGACGCGGCGTCCCGGCGCGGGGAGGTTCACCATGCGCCGGGCGCGTAGTCCTTGAGGAACACGCCGAACAGGTCTTCGCCGGCCTCTCCGCGGACGATCGGGTCGTACACGCGGGCGGCGCCGTCGACGAGGTCGAGCGGGGCGTGGAAGCCCTCCTCCGCGAGGCGCACCTTGGTGGGGTGCGGGCGCTCGTCGGTGATCCAGCCGGTGTCGACGCTCGTCATGAGGATGCCGTCGGTCTCGAACATCTCGCGTGCGCTCGTGCGCGTCAGCATGTTGACGGCGGCCTTGGCCATGTTCGTGTGCGGGTGGCCGGGTCCCTTGTACCCGCGGCCGAACACGCCCTCCATCGCGCTGACGTTGACGACGTACGTGCGGCGGGCCGGGCTCGCGGCGAGGGAGGGCCGCAGCTTCGAGACGAGCAGGAACGGCGCCGTCGTGTTGGCCAGCTGCACCTCGAGCATCTCGAGCGGATCGACGTCGCCGACGCGCTGCGTCCAGGAGTTGACGTCGTGCAGGTCGGGGATGAGACCCCCCGCATCGATCGCCGTGCCCGCGGCGAGTCGCTCCAGCGAGCTGGAGCCGGCGGCCATCGCCTGCTCGGTGAGCTCGTCGGCGCGGCTGGCCGCCGCCGCGAGGATCGGGTGGGCGGTGACCGAGCGTTCGAGCGCCTGCGGATGCTGGTCGTTGGTGTGCCCGAAGGTCACGAGCTCGGGCAGCGGACCCGGCGGCAGCGGGGCGAGCTCCGCGTCGACCAGCGGCTGGTAGGCGCCGGGCGAGCGGCGCACCGTCTGCGTCGCGTTGTTGATGAGGATGTCGAGGGGCCCGGCCGCCGCGACGTCGTCGGCCAGGCCGATCACCTGGGCGGGATCGCGCAGGTCGATGCCGACGATCTTGAGCCGGTCGATCCACTCCGGCGCGTCCGGGAGGCTGCTGAAGCGGCGCACCGCGTCGCGCGGGAAGCGCGTCGTGATGGTCGTGTGGGCGCCGTCGCGGAGCAGACGCAGCGCGATGTACATGCCGATCTTCGCGCGCCCGCCGGTCAGCAGCGCGCGGCGGCCGGTCAGGTCGGTGCGCGCCTCCCGCTTGGCGTGGCTCATCGCCGCGCAGGACGGGCAGAGCTGGTGGTAGAACGCGTCGACGACCGTGTACGGCTGCTTGCAGATGTAGCAGCCGCGCGCCTTGATGAGGGTCCCCGCCGTGGGCGCCGTGGTCGCGGTGCTGATCGGGATGCCGCGGGTCTCGTCGTCGATGCGGTCCGGGGCGCCGGTCGCGGTCGCCGCGACGACCTCGCGGTCGGCCTGCGCGATCGCGTCGCGGATCTCCCGGCGACGCACGCGCTTCGCGGCCTTGAACATGTGCGCGGTGGCCCGACGGACGGTGACGAAGTCGGGATGCGACTGGTCGACGTCGGCGATCTCCCGGAGCACCTTGAGCGTGACGGCGAGCTCGTCCGGGTCGATGCCGCTCGGCGGGTCGGTGAGGGCAGAGGTCTCGGGAGGCACACACGATTCTACGTCGGGCGGGATGGGCGGAACCTGTTACCGTGCCTGCGTGAGCTCAACGAGCGCCGGCGCGCGCCGCATCCACGTCTCCGCCGCGGTGATCCTCGACGAGGACGACCGTCTCCTGCTCGTCCGGAAGGCCGGCACGACGGCGTTCATGCAGCCCGGCGGCAAGCCGGAGCCCGGCGAGACCGCCGCGGAGACGCTGAGCCGCGAGCTGGCCGAGGAACTCGGCATCCACGTCGCGGCGGACGCGCTGCGCGGGTTGGGGTCCTTCACCGCGGCCGCCGCGAACGAACCCGGGTTCGTCGTCGTCGCCGACGTCTTCGCCGCCGACATCGGCGACCAGCAGCCCGCGGTCGGAGCGGAGATCGCCGAGCTCGCCTGGGTGGGCCCGGGCGAGGCGGAGCGCTTCGAGATCGCTCCGCTCGCCCGGGAGTACTTCCTCCCCCGCTGACTCGCGGCCGTCACCGACCCCCGCCGTGGTGGCGGGGCGTGTCACAGAACCAGCGGTCCTCGCCGGGGCGACCGGCATCCACTGTGACACCCGCGCGTGGCATGTCACAGCACCGGCGGGTATCGCCGGGCACACCCGCAAGAGGTGTGACACCCCGCCGGGACCACACCAATCGATCGGATGCTGGGAAGTCCCGCCGCCCCTCGCGCGCCGGGCTACCGCGCTGCGCGCGCCGTGAACGGCAGGACGAACCGGGACGGGTGCTCGGCGTCGCGGTACACCGTGTGCATGACGGGGCGGCCCACCGGCAGGTGGAACGCGTCCGGCGGCAGCAGCGAGTTGTGCTCGTCGACGAGCGGCTCGGCGTTGGAGAGCTCCGCGACGAGGCTGTGCCCCGGCAGGAACGTTGCCGCGAACGGGTAGATCCGCAGGACGTACTCCTCGATGCTCCCCGGCTCCACCGGCACCGCCCGCGTGTGCGGGTGGTACGGGTTCCCCTCGGTCGTGCGGTCGTCGAGCTCGCGGTGCGAGGCCTTCAGATACGCCGTCGTGATGAGCTGCCGCTTGCCGCCGGGGGCCTCGTCCCAGAAGCGCAGGATGAGGTTGGTGTCGTCCTGGTCGATCTTGACGAACAGGTGGGCGGCGCCCGTGCCGATCATCTCGGTCGGCTCCTCGAAGGGCTCGGTGCGCCAGGTGAGCACCTCGACCTTGTCGGTGACCGTGAGCGGTGCCTGATAGAAGCCGTCCGGTGCGGCGTACTCGCCGGCCATCCGCTCCGGCTCGGGCAGGAGCTTGCCGCGCGGGCGCAGGTACAGGGGCCGGTAGTCGATGTCCTTGGGCGGCCACTGGTCGGCGGTGACGACCTCGCGCGGCTATTACAACCAGGCGATCAACAAGGATGCCCCACACCCCGCCGCGGCGCGCCTGTGGCAGGAGTTCCTCTACAGCGACGAGGTGCAGAACCTCTGGCTGAAGGGCGGCGCCCGTCCTGCGCGCATGGAGGCCATGATCGCCGCCGGCACGATCGACGAGAAGCTCGCCGCGGCCCTGCCCGAGGTGCCGGCCGAGACGGTCGTCCCGACCGAGGCGCAGAGCACGGCCGCCGGTCAGCTGCTCGGCGAGAAGTGGGCCGCGGCCGCCCAGTGACCGGACTCGTCGCCGGTCCCGCTCCGGACCGTCTGACGCGCCCCGCCGTGCCGGAGCTTCCCGCTCCGGCACGGCGCGGTGCCGTGCGCGTCGGATGGGACTGGCTGGGCCTGCTCCCGTTCGCCGTGTACCTCGTCCTGTTCCTCGCGCTCCCGACCGTCCTCGCGATCGGGTCGGGCCTGTTCGACGCGGACGGCGCATTCACCCTCGACAACGTCGCGGCGCTGAGCGACCCCGTCATCCTCGCGACATTCTGGAACTCCGCGTGGGTGTCGCTGCTGACCGCCGCCGTCGGAGCCGTCGTCGGGGCACTCGTCTGCTACGCCCTGCTCGGACTGCCAGAGACCGGTGTCATCCGGACGATGGTGGATGCCGCATCCGGCGTGCTCGCGCAGTTCGGCGGCGTCATGCTCGCCTTCGCCTTCATCGCGACCATCGGCCTGCAAGGACTCGTGACGACCTTCCTGAAGGACCGGCTGGGCATCGACATCTTCGCGGAGGGTCCGTGGATCTATGAGATGCCCGGCCTGATCCTCCCGTACATCTACTTCCAGGTGCCTCTCATGGTCATCACGTTCATGCCCGCGCTGTCCGCGCTGAAGCCTCAGTGGACGGAGGCGAACCTCACCCTGGGCGGCACTCCGGCGGGCTTCTGGCGGCACGTGGGGGTCCCCGTGCTCGCCCCCTCGTTCCTGGCCAGCCTCCTGCTGCTGTTCGCGAACGCGTTCTCGTCGTACGCGACCGCGGCCGCTCTCGCGAGCCAGGGCTCGCAGATCGTTCCGCTGCAGATCCGCACCGCCCTCACGAGCGAGACGCTGCTCGGGCGGGAGAACCTCGCCGGCGCCCTGGCCTTCGGGATGATCGTCGTCGTCGGGCTCGTGATGGGCGCGTACGCCCTCATCCAGCGACGCACGACGCGGTGGCAGGCATGAACGGCCTCGCACCCCGCCCCCTCACCCGCTGGATCATCGGCGGCGTCGTCGGGCTCCTGTTCGCCCTGCCGCTGGTCTCGACGCTCCTGTTCACCCTGCAGGACGGCGACGGGTACACGTTCGCGCGCTGGGCCGGCCTGTTCGACCCGGCGAAGGCGGCGGTGCTCAAACCG
>Ga0006562J51391_1003692_pt1 | contig 15820 bp, 13 predicted proteins | sample Ararhi6_input_d2_FD_51391 | JGI IMG/M metagenome (IMG submission 51391) | reverse complement strand
TTGCACCGTAGTAATAGTAATAGTCGCTTCCTTCGTCTAGCTTACGATTATTTAAAACGGCACCTAGTAATTTGGCATTCGCTTTATGTAACAGCTCTTTTGCTTTTACAGCCGCTTCTTTATCCGTTTTTCCGCTGCTTACTACAAGAATCGTGCCGTCTACTTGATTCGCTAAAATCTGTGCATCCGAAACGGCCAAAACAGGCGGCGTATCAAAAACCACCATATCAAACTCTGCTTTTATTTGTTTTAAAAGCTCTGCCATTCTGTTGGACGCCAGCAGCTCTGCCGGGTTCGGCGGAATCGGTCCGCTTGTTAGTAAAAACAAATCTGGCACTTCCGTTGCCTGCACTGCTTTTCCGAGCGTCGACTGATTCGTTAATACATTTGTCAGACCAATATGGTTTTCAACACGAAACGTGTAGTGAGCCGTTGGCTTACGTAAATCCGCGTCAATTAACAAAACGCGAAGTCCTTGCTGCGCGTACACCGTTGCCAAGTTAGAAGCGGTTGTTGACTTCCCTTCTCCTGGCCCTGATGACGTTAATAAAATCGATGTAATGGCCTCATCAGTATTGGAAAATTGAATATTTGTACGAATCGTACGATACTGTTCGGCTACCGGCGCTTTTGGACTGTTGTGTGCCAAAAGGCGGCGCTTTAACGTTAAAAATTTATCATTGTTTGCTTTTTTTTGTTTACGACCCATACGTTTCACCTCGCTGCGGAGCACGATGATTAAACGGTGCTCGTGCTGCTACATTTGTTGCTTGTGGTACTTCTTTTATGTTTGCAATTACACCCATGACCGGAAGCTCCAAAATACTTTCAATATCTTGCTCGGTTTTAATCGTGTTGTCTAAATACTCTAGTAAAAAGGCAAGTCCGACTCCAACCATTAAACCAACAACAATCGCAATCGCAATATTAAGAAGCGGCTGCGGTTTGACCGGCGCAACGGCACCTTTTACTTCGGCTTTTGAAAGAACACTCACGTTGTCTACTTTCATAATGTTCGAAATTTTATTTTTGAATACTTCAGCTGTCTTATTCGCAATTTGAGCAGCTACGTAAGGAGACGGATCTTGAACAGAAATTTCCACTACTTGAGAATCCGTTGCGCTGCTAACCGTAATTTGACTAGTAAGAGCACCTACACTGCGATCTAAATTCAGCTCGTCTTTCACTGTATCTAAGATGGCCGGACTTGTAATAATCACATTATACGTGTTAATTAACTGAATGTTTGTTTGAACTTCGTTCCCCGTATACAGCTGCTCATCAGATTTCGTTTTATTTACGAGAATTTGAGTCTTTGCCTGATAAGTAGGCGTAATCACAAAAAAGCTAATGACGGCACTAATAATAGCGGCAATAATTGTAATAAGCACAATAAGCCACAGGCGTTTTTTCAGCGTCTGAAATAACTCTTTCAAACTAATCGTTTCTTCCATGATGACCTCCAACTATCTCTAGTATAAAAAAGCAATATAGCTTCTATTATAATAGACGTAGATATTTTTATCTATATAAGTATTGGTAATATTATTAAAGTTTTACAAGTTTTAAATATTTATTTTCAAAAAAACTAGGTTAAAATTATTAACTATTAGCCATTTGTCTCGTTGTTTCTACCATAGCAAGACGTTTACTTCCCTTATGATTTGGGTGAGATGCAATAATTGAAAGACTACCATTTATTTTGAATGTTTCGACTTCAGCAGGAAGAATAAAATGATCGCCTTTTTGTAAAGGAAATTCGCCTTCGATTGTGATAAGAGTTCCTGAGCCTTCAATGACGCTTGCTAAAGTAAAAGACTCAGCTTGAGTTAGCTCAGCTTCCTCCTGAACATCCCATTTGTATACTGAAAAGTAGTCTTCTTCTACAAATGTTGTAACCACAGCTCCCGTTACTTTATCTAAAGTGGGTTCCACCTTTGTTGCTGTGTGTGGAACTGTTGTTACTTCAACGGCTTTTTCGATATGAAGATCACGCAGCTTACCATCTTGTCCTAGCCGATCATAGTCATACACACGGTATGTCGTATCTGAGCTTTGCTGTGTTTCTAGTACAAGCGTTCCTTTGCAAAGCGCATGTATAGTACCGCTTGGCACATAGAAAAAGTCACCGGGCTTGATTTTTATACGCTGTAATAAATCACCCCAGTGACCTTCATTGATCATATCCATAAATTCTTCTTTACTTTGTGCACGATGTCCAAAAATCATAGTCGCATCTTCATCACAATCTAAAATGTACCAGCACTCTGTCTTTCCAAATTCGCCGTTTTCAAATTCATTTGCAAATTCATCGTTTGGATGGACTTGAATCGATAAATCATCGTTTGCATCTAAAATCTTGGTTAATAACGGGAATTTTTCACTATTAAAATGCCCAAATAACTCTGGATGCTCATCCCAAAGCTCACCTAGCGTTTTACCGATATAATCTCCTTCTCGCACAACACTTGGACCATTTGGATGAGCTGAAATGGCCCAGCACTCGCCCGTTTGACCAGAAGGTATGTTATATCCGTACTGCTTTTTTAATTCGCTGCCGCCCCAAATTCGTTCTTGAAAAAGAGGTGCTAAAAAAATAGGTGCTTTTTTCATCGTTTTGAATGAACCCCTTACGTACTTTTTATTTTTTTATTTATTTCTTCAGCGATATGTATCGCTTCATTACTATAATGATTAATGTTCTGCTGTCTACATGTCTCAATAAGCGAAGGAGTTACCACTAAACTTTCTAACTCTTTCCACTCTATCAAGTCGCATAGCTGATGATGAACTAAATAATCAATCGTATGACGGTCTTCTTTCATGCTGCTGCGGTTTGTAATTAACAGGGGCACGCCAGCACAAACTGCTTCACTAATCGTTCCCCAGCCTGCTTTTGTTAAAACAAGATCAGCAGCTGCTACATAGTGCTGCGTTTCTGTTTCATCCTGAGGAATTTTATAGACATTTGGATGAGTAACATCAACATTCGATGAAACGATAAACTTGCAGTTTGAGCTTTGCCAAATCGGCAAGTCGGACAACGTTTCAATATCCACTTTCATCCCCAGACCGAAGTAGATGATGTGACTCTCACCTTCAGGATCAATCTCTTTACGAATGCGCTGTACTTCACAATCGTTTATTTCTCTTGAATAAAAACCAAAGCTTTGATTTTTTTTGATACCCCAATGTGGCTCATCACTGCATGCTAGCGAAAACTGATACGTCATCTGCTTATAACATTTTTCTAAAAATTCCAGCGATAATTCTCCAATTAATCCTTCGTATGCTGTAAACCAAGTGAAATTTGATATTCCTAAAGAAGGCAGGTTTAATAGATAGGCACCTGCGATCCCTAACGGAGAAATATCCGAAATCACAAATGAAACGTTAGCTACTTTCATAAAGTTCACTTCATACATAAGCTTCGTATGAAAGCTTGATACATAAGAAGCAACTCGATGATTTAACAAATCAGCGTCTGGTTCTAGTGAATTTTCTTTTAGTACGTAGCCAACATCTGTTAAAATCTCTCGAAACCTCACACGACGTTCATATTTAAAAGATTGTCTAAGAAACTCAATCGCAAATGAATGACAAATAATGATTTCTATCTCTTCATTTTGCTTTAATAATTCACGAATAATGGCCGTGCTTCTAGTCGCATGACCATATCCGTAGTCTGAAATATAATAGGCAATTGTTTTCAACCAGAAGCACCTCCTCATTAGTTACATAAAAAAATAGAAGCTTTGACTGTATCTAAGCTTCTATCCCTTATAAAATTACCTGCGGTCTTGATGATTGGAATTGCTTGATTACATCATTCCAGTCATAGATAAGGCGAATACTATCTTCATTTGAAATCACTTTTCCCGTTTGGACTTCAATAAATTCAAGGTCAGTTAACGCATGAATTCCGTGCTTTTTCCCAGCCGGCAAGTGAATAATATCCCCTGCTTTTACGCGGCGAATGTAATCATCAAGCGCAAGCTCTCCTTCTCCGCGTACAATCGTCCATACCTCATCACGTAAGTTATGATAATGATACGTCGAATTCTTTCCTTTCGAAATATGAATACGTTTTGTCACCATTTCAGTTTCTTCATCATACTTCGCATAATCTAGCACGCGGGACCAGCCCCAAAGACGCTCTTCATACATTGGAGGGTAGTTCCAGTCACCGATAATTTCTTTAATCTTAGGACTAGATGCTTTGTCCGCAACTAAAATCCCGTCTGGACTAGCCGCAACAACTACATCTTTTACGCCTAACACCGTCACTGGAATATCTAATTCATTTACTAAATGCGTATTAGCCGAATCATCCGTTAATACACCTTTTCCAATTTGAGATGTCGCCATTTCTTCGGTTAACGTATTCCACGTACCAAGATCTTTCCAGTACCCATCATACGGAAGCGCGACAATATGACTTGCTTTTTCCACCACTTCATAATCAAAACTAATTTTAGGCAATGTTGTATATTCTTTATGTAGAGTTTCAAATTGAAGTGGAAGTTTTTTCTCTTGTAAAATTTGAAGCAAATAACCTAAACGAAACGCAAAAACGCCGCAGTTCCAAAGCGCACGCTGATTAATTAACCCAACAGCTGCTTCTTCACTCGGCTTTTCTGTAAAACAATCCACTGTAAAATAACTATCTCCTTCTACTTTTCCTTCCGGCACGATGTATCCGTATTTAGATGAAGGATACGTAGGTGTGACACCCATCAATGCTAAATCCGCTTTTGAATCACGTAGCACACTTTCTAAGTCTTTGACTCGTTCAAAAAAACCGTCTTCAACATATGGATCAACCGGCAGCACGACAACGATTTCATCTTCAGATGCTTGCTCCTCAGAATGAAGATAAGAAGCAGCTAAAGCAATCGCTGGAAACGTATCCCGGCGCTCAGGCTCGATAATTAACGGAATGTCGGTTCCGACCTGACCTCGAATCATATCACGCTGAAGCTTGGACGTTGCAATAACTGTTGATTCGTTTAATCCAACTGCTTCAATTTGATTCCAAACGCGCTGAACCATTGACTCTTTCTGTCCGTCTCGTCCTTCTAACACCTTTAAAAACTGCTTCGAACGCGTATCATTTGATAACGGCCACAGGCGCTTACCAGATCCACCAGATAACAACACAAGTTTCATTTATTTCCCTCCAATAAAAAAAGACCTGCTTCTGTGCAGCTCTTGCGTGTAGTTTATTTTAAAATTGGCTGTGTTTCTTCTACGTAAATTGTTTTTCTCCCAATGGAATGATATTCAATACCGTGCTTCTTAATATGTTCTAGCTCATAGCAATTCCGTCCATCAAAAATAACAGCATGTTTCATATGTTGTTTATATACATTCATATCTAATTCTTTGAATTCTGCCCAATCCGTTAAAATAAAGACAGCATCTGTACTTTGAATTGCTTGCTCTAAGTTAGCAGCGAACGTAACAGCTCCCGGTAGGATACGCATCGCATTCTCAATCGCAATTGGATCGTATGCCGTCACTTCTGCTCCTTCTTCTATTAGATGCTGTGAGACAACGATAGAAGCTGCTTCGCGCATATCGTCCGTGTTAGGTTTAAACGCTAACCCTAATACAGCAATTCTCTTACCTTTTAAACTTCCAAAACGTGTTTTTGCTTTTTCTACTAATAGATCTTGCTGTTTGTTATTCACTTCAATAACTGCTTTTAACAATTTAAAATCATGATGGATATTAGATGCAATTTGGGTTAGAGCTTTCGTATCTTTAGGAAAACAAGAACCACCATATCCAATACCAGCTTGTAAAAACATCGAACCAATACGCTTGTCCATCCCCATACCTCTAGAGACGCTTTCAATATTGGCTCCAAGCTTCTCACAAATATTCGCAATTTCATTTACAAAGCTAATCTTCGTTGCTAAAAATGCGTTAGAAGCATATTTAATCATTTCAGCACTTTTAATGTCAGTCTTATAAATTGGAATTCCAAAAGGTTTATTAATATCTTCAATTAAATTAGATGCTGCTTCGCTTTCCGCACCAATTACAATCCGATCCCCATGAAACGTATCATGAACAGATGATCCTTCACGTAAAAATTCAGGATTTGAAACAACTTCTACATTAACCGTTTTAGGAAGCTTCTTTACTAATAAACTTTTAATGTAATCATTTGTTCCAACTGGTACTGTACTTTTCGTTACTACGACAATATCATTTTTCACATAAGTGGCAATATCCTTTACTACTTGTTCAATAAAGGATAAGTTTGCTGAGCCATCCTCTTTTTCAGGAGTACCGACCGCAATATAAATTGCATTTGCTTTAGCAAATCCCTCTTGGTGTTTCGTTGTAAAGTGTAGCCTTCCCTCTTCTATATTATGAATCATTAACTCTTCTAAACCTGGTTCATAAATAGGTGAAATACCCTGACACATTTTTTGCACTTTGTTTTCATCAATATCAATACACGTTACATCATGACCAATATGAGATAAAGCCACGCCAGTTACTAGACCCACATAGCCTGTCCCTACCACTGATATTTTCATCGCTAAAGTTCCTCCTAGAGTTAAAAAGTTAAAATTCTTTATTACCTGTTACGATTGATATTTAAAAACAACTTTGGTTAGTACTTCTTTCGCGATACGTTTCTTACTTTTTTTCTGATTTATATCAAAAATTCTAATAACATCTTTTAATTCATAATCTTTATTCTTTTTAATTATTCTATTAAAGAAATAGGGAAAGCCTGTTGTTTTTTGCGCTGGCAAATGATAAATACTTAGGGACTGATCATCGGATTGCACATTATTATAATTTAAGCCATTCCAAATTCTTTTTATATACTTGTTTCCCAAGCTATTTGCCAAATTTAACTTGTGATAGAGTAAACTTAAAAAATGAGCTTCTTCATTTAATTTAATTTGCTTTTCTTTATAAAGTTGATAATTTTTCTTCCATAACAAGCGGTACTCTTCTAAAAGAGAATTTAAATATTCTCCTTTTATACCAATAAATTCTCCACCGTAATATTGAATAGATGTTTTATCGTTATAGAATCTATTATAGAGCTCTTGCATTTGAATTATATTAATTCCATTAATCATATGTTGAGGATCATAACCTACTAAATAACCTACAGAGCCATACTTTCTTATTTCCTCAAATAGTTCTTCTAGATTTTGATTGATTATGCAATCAGAATCTAGAACTGCAATCGCGTCATCTTCTTTTACTTTTTGACTTAAATCTTGAAGTATATCAAAGACGTAAAATTGATTACGCCAAGCACTATGCCAATCTATAGGTGTTTGATTAGTTAGCGGTTGTTTCCTAACTTCAATATCATTGTCCTCAAAAAATTTCTCAGTTTTCAACCCTTCTACTACAGGGAAATGTGTAGTATTTGTATAGAATATGTGTTTTGCTTTCGGATTTTTTCTAAGACTCGTATAATAGAAACTAACAATACATTTCCAATAAGTATTTTGAAATTTTTCACTTGTGGATTTAGCGTTAACTTGCATATAAGAGCTTTCATTTCCTTCTTCTTCAAGGTAAAACCAACTTACAATATAATTCAACTTATACACTCCATTTCGTTGTTAAGTTGTTAATATGAAAATAAATCTTAACAACTACTAATTAATTACCTAATTTATTTTTAAAAATGTGTTTATTAAGGTAAGATCATTTTATTAACTATTTTATCCCAAGTAAATTCACTAAGAATCTTAGTATGGGCATTCTCTCCAATTTGCTTCTTGAGCTCCACATTACAAAGTAAATTATATATTTTTTTAACCCACAGATCTTCGTTTAACTTATCTAAAACCATACCGTTGTTTCCATTTATTAAAGTCTCTGATCCACCATTTAACGTTGAAATCACTGGCAAATGAAAGTACATACTTTCTAATAACACCATGCCGAAAATATCGTAACTAGTAGGGAACAAAAATAAGTCAGATTTTTGATAAAGAGCTTTCAATTCTGACTGTTTTACTTGTTTAATATGTGTAATATGACCATCAATATTCAACTCTTTAGCTAATTGAAAATACCTTTCTAAATCTTCCTTCTTTCCATTTCCAACTAAAGTTAATCTAACGTCTGATCTGACTTCTACTAATTTTGAAAATACCTTAAACATAAACTCTATATTTCTGCGATCTTCTAAAACTCCTACATAAAGTAAATTCTGCGTCGTCCTCAAAGTTTCTTTTAACTCCGTGAAACGATTCTTATCAGTCGATGCATTTAACTTATCAATATCTAACCCGACACCCACAGTTTTTAAATTTTTAAAACCTTTAGTTTTCAAGAAATCGTTTGCTAAGTTAGATTTAGTAAAGGTTTTAGCAATTTTCTTTGTAATAATAGGAGCAGCTATTTGATCATATATTTTCTGTACGAAATTATGATTGTTATCTTTATAAGGTCCATGATAAAGATATACTTTATCCCCACATAATACTGACAACAAAAGCGTCATTACTTGGTTATATTCCGTCGAAATGATAATATCATACTGATTCAATCGCGATTTTTTCAACAATGAATAGTAGACACTATTACTCATAAATTTTATCGCTTTTGTCCATTTTATTGTTAAATTGCGATTTTCAGATCTATAAATAACTTCTTCAAATGAATCATTATCATGATAATAAATAACATCACATTCAAATCCTTTATTAACAAAAGCTTTCCCTAAACCAATTTCTTGTAAATTGTAAGAATCTATATTAACTTTAGAGGCAAAGTTTCTTATAATTAATACTTTTTTATTCATTTTTATCGACCTCGATAATTTTTGAAGGCAAATAATTCTTTAGTTGATTTCTCTTTTTATTTTTTGTGTATGTTTTTGCAAACTTATATATATATAAAGTATTATTAACTAAGTACCTTTTCCACAACCTTCTTGGCTCTGAAATTAATCTAAATAACCATTCAAGCCCTAGGGTTCTTATAAACATAGGAGGTCTCTTAATATCTCCAATAATAAAGTTAAATGCGGCTCCTACACCAAGTAACACACTATTAATATCTAAAGTATTTTCGTACATCCATTTCTCTTGTTTTGGGCAACCAAGGCTCACAAACACAAAATCGGCTTTTACTTCATTTATTTTATAAGCTACCTCAGCACGCTCTTCATTACTTAAATCCCTAAATGGAGGGGAGTAACTTCCCACAATATTAATATTTGGATACAACTCTCTTAATTTTTTTTTCAAACGTATTAAAGTGTGCTCCGTGCCTCCGTAAAGGTATATCTTATAATTATTTCCTTCCGCTTCCTCACACAACTTTAGCATTAAGTTTGGTCCATCTACTCGATCTTGCATTTTAAATCCAAACATCTTTAATGCCCAAACCAGTGGCATACCATCAGGTGTACAAATATCTGCGCTATCTAATGCTGTGTTAAATGTCTCGTCATTACTTGCAGTAACTAGAGAGTGAGTATTACATACACAGACGTATTTTCTTTTTTTTCCTGTATCCACCCAATGTTTAATATGTTTAACAGTATCTAAAAAGTTTAAGGAAGTTATTTTTGAGTTTAAAACATAAGTAAAGGGTTTATTTTCCAATTTTCCTGCTCCTTACTACTTCTTCATATATATTAATTAACATTTTGAAATTAGCACTTGGAGTATATTTTTTCTCATATTGTTCGTTGATATTTTTTTGTAATTTATCATAATCTGAGTAATGTAAAGCTTTTTTCAAAGTATTCTCTAAACTATTTATATTATTGTTTTCAAAGTGAAAACCCGTTACCTCATTAGTGACTACTTCTTTTAAAGAGCCAATATTAGAAGAAATAACAGGTGTATTAACCGAATATGATTCTATTATTGTCATTGGAAATCCCTCATACCATATTGAAGGTACGATTATATATTTTGATTTAGACATATAAGATAATACGTCTTTACTATCAAGCTTTCCTAAAAATTTTACATTTGAAAGGTGTTCATATTTACCTTCTAACTCTTTTCTTAGAGGGCCATCACCAATAACATTTAGTTTAGTATTGACTTCAGAACCAACTTTACTCCATGCTGCTAAAAGTAAATGGAGTCCCTTTTCTTTTGAAATTCTACCCACAAACGTAATCTGGTCCTCTTTCTTTAATCTATCTTCTATATGCTTTTCAATAAAATTAGGTTTAACTGCAATCTTATCCTCATTTAGACCAATTTCTATAAATTTCTCTTTCGCAAAGTTGGTAAGAGCAATATATTTATCGACCTTGTTATTCCAAGTATTAAGGGATCTATGCGTATATAGCATTGTACTTAGAGGTATTGTTTGAATTCGAGAATTGCGATAACAACCATATTTGACTGAGTTTAATAAGCTTCCGTTTATACACTTTTCACAAACTTTATTATCCTTCATGAGCATTGCACCTGGACATCCTATTCGATAATTATGTAAAGTTTGCACTACAGGAATATTCATATTATAACAAGCATAATAAACAGATGGAGAAAGCAAAGGAAAAGTATTGTGAAAATGTACTAAGTCTGGCTTTTCATCTAAGATTATCTCTTTTATTCTATTATATTGATTCTTAGACCATGTAGTTTGTATTCCAAGCTTTGCCTTATTAATTAATCCTTTTGTTTTTATATCTTTATTACTGACTAAGTAGGTTCTTACTTGTATTCCGTTCTTTTCTAGAAGCTTTTGTTCTTCCTCTACTACTCTATCTTCTCCACCACTTACTTGATAATAATTATGAACTAACAAAACTTTCATTGAATCTTAACCACCTTATCTAAAGGTTTATATCTAGCTTTTATTTATAATTTTTGCAGGAACACCCACAGCAGTTGCTCCAGCAGGAACATCTCTTATCACTACAGCATTGGCACCTATTTTTGCTCCCTCACCTATAATAATAGGACCTAATATTTTTGCACCTGTTCCAATAACTACACCATTTTCAATAACAGGTGCTTTTCCTACTTTACTAATGTTATTAGATACATATTCATTATTGAAATGTGCTAAACCGTAACCACCTATTGTTACTTGATGATATATCACAACATTGTCCCCTATAGTTGCATCAGAATGTATGACGACACCTTTTCCACCATGTTCCAATTTAAAATTTTTACCTATCTTAGTCTCTGCAGTAATCTCTGTGCCCATAACTACATCTATTAACACTTTATACCATATTTTATAAAAAAACCAAAGTAGTTGTTTAACTAATGGGATCTTATATTTATAATAAATATAATTTCCAATACGATAATTAACTATAATAATTTTCTCTCTTAAACCTTTTTTCATAGTTTTTACCTTCCATTTAATTAATACCTTTTCTAGAAAACTAACATTTTATTTTTTAAGTTTATTGGACAAGTTTCTTGTAATGTATCCTAGTATATAGCTTCGATCATATAGGAAAGTTAATACTTTTTCCTTGTAGGTTTGATCACTTTTTAATCGATTTATATACTTATTATTCTGATACAACTTTCTATTCGACATAAACTTTAAATACATCTCTTTATGAAACGAATTTAAATGTTCAGATAAGATAACTTTATAGTAATAAGTATGTAAATATACTAAGAATAAGTATTCATCTTTATATTGTGAATATAACCCTTTCACCATTAAAAAATCTTTTATATTCTTTAAAACAAGGTATATATCATTTTGTTTCTCATTAGATATATTACTTACGCTACCTTCTCTTTGCACATAGTGCAAAAAAGCATCCTCCAATTTCACTACTTTTTTAGCATAGAAAAATAACTGAAGATTTATTAATAAATCTTCACCTATTCTAATTCCTTCAGCATATTCAATATTATTTTGTATAAATAAACTCCTTTTATATAATTTAGTCCATACACATGGTTTTATATCTCCTAACATAACTTGCTGAAGAGAAGTTACACATGAATTCTTTTTGCCATCAATCATTAATTGAGTTTTGTTACCTTGGTAATCCACATATGCATTAGCTATTACAATATCCGCTTCTTCACTTTCAGCCTTATTGTATAATGCTTGAAGTGCCCCCTTTTCAATCCAGTCATCTGCATCAATTTGATATATATAATTGCCTAAAGAATTCTTTATTCCAAAATTCCGGGCAACAGATACCCCTTTGTTAGGTAAATTAAAAACTTTAAATCGATTATCTTTCACCTGAAAATCCGATATAATGTTCTCAGTTCTATCAGTTGATCCATCATTTATAATTAGTACTTCAATTTCTTTCAATGTCTGTTCAGCTATCGAATTTAAACAACGTGTAATATAGTCTTGTACATTGTATGCTGGAACTATTATACTTACTTTTATCATACATAATTCCTCAATTCTATCTCTTAAAATGTATTAATACATTGCCAAGTATCAGGTATCACATCTTCGGTATCAATAGTATTAAACCATTGATTTGGTGCTATAACTATTTTATTCTTGTTTTTATTTAACCAAGCCCCCCACCAGCTAAAAGTACTATTAGCAATTATATTATGCTTACAATTGCTCATTAGCTCAATATCTCTGTAACTTTCACTCCCAGTGTTCCAATCAATGAAAAAAGCATCTTCCAATTTAAAGTTCTCTTTAACCCACTTAATGTCATCTGAAAAAATAAAGAATTTTGGTTCTTTTACTTTTGACTTTATTTCTTTTACAGCATTTTCATAATAATGAATTGTAGTAATTCCCCCATGCACTTTATAGGCATCTGGGTTTGAAATATAATCTCCTCTCCTAAAGTGAATACTAACTGAATTGCTCCCTCTCATCAGTTTAACCATTTCTATATTTTTAGGGTTTGGTTCACCTTTAAACTTAAATTCTTTTCTAATTACTTCTTTGATGCCCTGAAAGTATTTTTCACTCTGCCAATAACCATCTAAATAAACGTTGTCTAATTGAAAAATTTCCGACAGGTATTTAAATTGATCTTGGGAATAATAATTAATAGTAGACGAGAAAAATTTACGTTTAATCATACTTAACACCTTGTTATCAGGGAGTTTAATGAGTTTGTTTATTTCATCTTTTGTAGCTACATTTTCATTAATATTAAAGATTTTGTTCAATTCATACCCATTATGTAAATCGTAATCTCCAAAACCTGTTAAATCTAACTTTACTTCTTTACCCTCATTTTCTAAAGATTTATATAAAGCATATTGAAACATTTGATTTCCTAACCCACCTATAACTCTTACAATTATCATAATTCACCTCTATTTACGTTTAATAAATTTAATAACTTTCCTTATGTTGCTCTTATCATTTTCATCAAATAATTTAGTTAAATACAATATAATAAAATATGTAGGTATAGAAAAACCAGCATAAATCACTCTAAAACTTATATTTTCTACTAAAAATCCTGGTGCAAATATTACTCCTCCAATAAATGCTGAAACAATGATAAATTTGATTGGGTACTTAATATTAAAAACTTTAATGTTATATAAAAAAGAAATTATTGTAAAAACAAATTGACTTATTACGTTTGCTAAAGCAGCTCCAAAATAAGTATATTTTGGGATTAAAAATATATCTAATAAGATGTTTAGTACACCCACCATAATTCCAATTATAATAATACTTCTTTGTTTTTCATAATAGAATGGGATAGAATTTCCTACACTCATTACTACAGAAAATAGGGTTGAGAGTAACAATAATGGAAAAATATCTAGGACTCCTCTATAGGAAGACGAATAAATAAGCATTAGTATAGGCTTGTAAAAAAGGACAATCGCGAAAAAGAATGGGATTAAAAATAAATTGAAATATTTTGTAGTATAAAAGATAAGTAAATTCAAAACTTCTTTTTTGTTCTTACTAACTAGTTCTGAAAAATAATTCACTAAAACATTCATTATGGGTGTAAAAATCATATTCACAATAGAAATTAAACTATAAGCTACACCATATATGGATATATCTTTAGAATTTGCATATATACCTAAAAAGAAAAATTCAGATCGTGTCCATACTACTTGCTGCCAAAGTATATTTATATACATCGTCCCTGAATAGTTAAGGATTCTTTTTTTATCTCTTAAGGATTTCCTAATCATAAAATGTTCTGGAATTAACTTTTTCATATAATGGCTATACAAAATATATTGTATAAAATTGAAGAAACATATTACTGTAACCATTAGTAAAATATTCTTTAAAGTTATTACAATGAGCACATTTAATAATATTGTTAATAACTGACAGACAATATTCACTTTAGCATAGTAGTCAAACGCTCTAACTGCCTGTATAAAATTTGTATTCAGAATATTCAATATAGTAGGTAATACTGCAACGCTTGAAAGCGACAAAAGCAATACTTTATTTTCAGAGGTTAAATTATTATAAGATCCCCAGTATTTACTTGTAACTATAGCAATTATAATAATTGTTGCTCCCCATAAAATAAAAAACCGATTAATTGCTCTATAAAAATTATACATATGTTCATATTTCTCATTATAATAGTATTCCGGCGTAAACTTAGTTATAGTACCTGGTACTCCCAATGCTAAGATTACAGCTGCTGTACTAATCAACCAAGTAGCATAAGTGTAATCTCCATATAAATCTGGTCCTAAACTTCTTGCGTATACTATAGAAGAAATAAAAGTCAATGCTGATATTAATATATTTCTCATAAAATTAATTCGAATGTTCTTTAATATACTACTGAAATAGTTACCTTTACTCACACAAAGTCCTCCAGATGCTATTTATAGCTTATGGATCTCCTCAATAGATTCAATCCATTTTTGTTTTGTGAAAAATTCCCTATATCTAGAAAATCCTTCCTCGCCCATTTTACACCTCAAATTTTTGTCCAGAATTAGTCTTTCAATTTTATTTACTACTTCTGTACAATCATTATTATCAACTGAAACAACATAACCGCTTTTTTTGTCTGAAACACTTTCAGGCATTCCTCCACAATTGGAAACAACACATGGCAAAGAGTAATTCATAGCATCTACCACTGAAATCCCATGACTTTCAACTAAACTTAATTGTACGTAAATATCAGATTTACTATAAAGATGCTCTACATTTCTCACATGACCTATAAAATTAATACGGTCATTATTTTTAGTTCTTTCAAAACAATAATTAAAGAGCTCTCCGTCTCCTCCCCATATAAATTTGACATCATCATATTTATTGGTAATTTTCTCTGCAACTTCTATCCATAGCTTAGGATTTTTATATTCCCTTACATGTCCTAAAGTCAATATAGTTAAGCCTACAGTGCTTTGACTCTTTATTAGAGGAACTGAAGAATGATTATATATATATGAAACTTTTTTTTCAGCCCAATCTCCTAACCAATTTTTTAATATTTGTTTTTTTGCGTGCGCTGAGACTGTAACAATATTCTTTCTATGAAAGAATATTGTTAAGAGTTTCTTGAAAAACATTGGAACCCTTCTCTGAGGTAAAGAGTGAACAAAATACATGGTATCTATAGAAATAAACAGGGTGATAAAATTCAAAATTAAGTTCCATTCAGTAAAAACAACTTGATGCATTTTTTTATTTTTAATAGATATACAATGTGCAAATATTAAAAAATCAGCAATAAACATATTCAATTTATAGTTCGAGAAATATTGAGGTAAAATCTTCACAAGAATATTAGGATGTTCATGTAATAAGTTATTAATTTCAGTGTCTAACTGATTTTCATATAAAAATAGGTTTAAATTTAAATTTTTGCTTAAATAATATTCAAGTAGAGACTTAAAAAAGGTTCCTGTCCCTCCTGTTTTAC
>Ga0006562J51391_1001788_pt1 | contig 15850 bp, 10 predicted proteins | sample Ararhi6_input_d2_FD_51391 | JGI IMG/M metagenome (IMG submission 51391) | reverse complement strand
AACGTAACGCTATTTCAAGCGAGTTAAAGAAGCACCTGAATATCGATTAAAAAAAGAAAGAGCCGAGGCTCTTTCTTTTTTTGTTGCTATTATTTTTCTTATACTTGCAGAAGACCATGTGAAAATTCTTTTAGCTGATCTTCACGCAATTTGTCACGTTCTTCTTTTGACATGGCATTGTACTCTTTCAGAAATTGCCCATAGTTATTTGCTACTTTACCAATATCTCCATACTCTTTGACATGTCCGTAATGAATCCACAAAGCTTTTGTACAAAAACTTTTAACTTGTGATAAAGAGTGGCTGATAAAGAAAATCGTCTTTCCGCTTTCTTTAAATTCATTCATCTTCGCCAAACATTTATTTGTAAACGTCTGATCACCTACAGACAGCGCTTCGTCAATAACTAAAATATCAGGATCAATATTTACAGATATAGCGAATCCTAGGCGTGATTTCATCCCACTAGAGTAGGTCTTAACAGGCTGATTAATAAACTTTCCAATTTCTGCGAATTCAATGACTTTTGGCGTGATTTCTTCGATCTCTTTCTTGCTTAATCCCATCATAAGACCTTTTAATTCGATATTCTCTAAACCAGTTAGCTGGTTATTTAATCCTGCTCCAATGGCGATTAACGAAGCCGTTCCTTTAATATCAACGCTTCCTTCGTTAGGCATTGTTACGCCGGCAATTAAGTTAGATAGTGTACTCTTTCCAGAACCGTTCAGTCCGATTACACCAACTATTTCGCCTTCTTCTACTTCAAAGGAAATTTTATTTAATGCATAATGGTAATCACCTTTACCGCGATTCCAAAGTAAATCCTTCAACTTATCGATTTGCTTATTGTACATTTTATATTTTTTAGTAACGGATTCAAACTTTACTTTATAGCTCATATTTTTAACTCACCTTTTATAAGTAATCAACAAACTGTTTTCTAAATTTAACATGAATAGCTGATCCAAAGAACAGCATGACTACAATAATCAGCCAAAAGACAAGCGTATATGGAGATGCAATCAGACCCCATCCTCCCGTTAATAGAGAGTCACGATAACCTTCCACTACATAATAAAAAGGATTCAGCTTAAAAATATCTTGTAGCAACTGAGGAGCATTTTCACTAGGTAGCCAAAGAATTGGCGTCACATAAAATAGCATACGCGTTGCTGTTTGGATAAGCAAGTGAATATCTCTAACCATTGTAGATAAAGTCGATGTAATAAAAGATAACGACAGTAAGAAGCAAAAGGACGAGATCATAAAGTAAAGTAAACTAATAACATTTAAATGACTCAAACCTTGAGAGCTAATAACAATTAATAGTAAAATGCCGACCAGTATAAGATGAGTGTACGCCTGCGCTACAATCACATACGTAGGTATAACGCTGAGCGGAAAATTCATTTTTGAAACAGAATTCAGTCTCGCATACACAGAATTCGAACCTTGCAAAATAGATGAACTAATAAAGAACCAAGGAACTAATCCGCAAATAAGCCATATTACAAAAGGTGTATCACCAACATCTCGACCACCCCGAACGCCTAAGCCAAATACAATCCAGTATACTCCAATTTGAAACAATGGATTCAACAACAGCCAAAAGCTGCCTAATACGTTGTCGGCATAGGATTTTTTCAACTCATATGCGGACAGCCTCCCAATCATATAAAGGTTTTCAAGTTGTTCTTGCAATACAATTTTCATTGATTTCATGACGTTAAGTTCCCTTTTTACGTAATTTCCAATCTGGTTTAGATTGATTAAATAACCTCTACTACGAATATAAAGAGCACGAGTATTATATTCGCACAGCTTAGTTACCGTTTAATTCATTATATACATTTTTAAATACGGTTTGATTATGATGAAAATATTCTCCTAGAACAATTTCATGCAATTTCTGTAAAAATTCTTGATAATAGTCCATTTCAAAATGAACGTGAAAAGGACCCCAAGGATGATTTTCAACTGATAAGAACTGACGATCAGTTAAATTAATTGTCGCCACATCAAAATGCTCTAAAATATATTGATCTAACTGGTCCCAATAATTGTTCCCCTTCTCCACATCCAAAGGAGAAGCTATGGTTTGAATATTATGTTCTTTATCATAATAACGGTCCGTAAAACGCGCTTGATTTATAATTACCTTACAGTGAGGCAAGTTGGTTTTTAAAAACAAAAACAGCTTGTCTACAGACTTTCTCCATATATCCATATACTCTTCGAAATTTTTTTGAAGGGTAAAAGCTTTTGGCTTTTCGAGATTTTTGAAGTAACTTGTTTTTCCTAACTTCCAATAGTTATTAGTAACAAATGAATCTTCAATTGCTATGCAACCAAAGAAGACATCTCCAAATAAATCAATAATTAAAAAATCCGGCTGTTCTTGCTGTAGGTCTTTTAGAAACGTTTTTTCAAAATCAGTTTTTACATTCCACGTATCCCAGTCATTCAACTGGTCAATTTGCTCACTTGGAAAAGGAATTTCTTTTCCCATAATACTAACAAGAGCAGACTGATTTTGTAACAATACGCATTCATACACTTCTTTATAATTGGCATTAAATTTGCTATTAAAATTATCTCTGGTCACACATGAACCTAAGATAGCTACTTTTACTTTAGGTTTAGTATGCTGTTTAATAAAAAATCTAATTCCTTCTTCAGCTGGAATGACTTGAATATCATAGTGATCATCTGAAAGCTGAAAATTCTGTTTGGTTGAAATACCGCATTCAACTACAGTGGTTCCGGACACAATCATAGCAGATAAAGTTTGAATTCCCTGCGCCTCGTAGACACGTACGATACTCCGAATAGGTAGCTTAAAACCAATGGTTTCATTTGATTTGTTATCTATTGGTTCAATGATAAGTCCGTTCACTTTTAAGTGGATAGAATTAATGACTACATGATTAGAGTGTGCATAAAAGATACATTCTAGCTGCTCATTCACACTGCCTAACTGTGTTAACTGCACATGTACTTCTGCTTTTGAATAAAGCGCTAACGTTCTTTTTTTAGTCATATATGGCTTTATACTATGTGTGCCCCACACCATGGTCGTCATGTATGGAAGCTGGATTTTATTGTCCGGTGCAATTTCTAATGTAAATGCTTGATTTTCCACACGAATGATTACATCAAAGATTTCTTCTGTACCTACTGAATTTCCCTTCAATCCATTCAAATCTAAAAGATCGATTACTACTTTTTCTGCTGCCAAATTTATAGGCTGAGTATAATTGAAAGTTTGGAGTTCAGAATTGTTGTTTCTTCGCTGTACAAGAAGCTGAGCACTTTTATGCTGAATGTCACTTGGCACATTTAGATGTATTTCAATTAATGTTGAATTTCTATATTTTATATTATCTATTAGTATACTCATAAGTCACCTTTTTGTTTGATGTATATATTTTCAAATCATGCTACTCAAGGTTCAGCTTTCCATTGGTAAAACCATGCACTGTGGAAGCACTCTTATATTGTGCCTACCGTTCTAACAACTTCAGATGATGCCTAATCATTTGTGTAACCTTTCCGTCTTTCATTTATGCAGATAGCTACCAAAACAAACGCTATGTTCTAGAAAATACATCTCATATTATACAGCAAACTCTTTAAAATGCTCAAATTTCAGCGGCCGTTTATTTCATTTTATGACGTTTTTTCACTGATTGCTTGATAAATTCGTTCCGCATTATGTCGGTCTTTGTATTTAAAGATTCGGTTTGAATTATTAATATATTGCTGCTGAGCTTTAAAATCATTTTCGACCACCGCTGTTACCGCATCAACTAATTGCTCTTCAGTTGAAACAATTGTACCTAAGTCGCTATATTTAATTTCTTCTACTGGTGAATGATGGTTATTGTGAGGATCAAATTGATACATAACAACCGGTTTATTCATATACAAAAAGTCACTTGAAACAGACGAGTAATCCGTTACTAAAAGAGCACTTTCTTTTAACAGCTCTGATACCGTAGCTGTACTCTTCACAAGAAATTCTATATTTGGATGTTCTATTACAAAATGACTCATAAATTTTTGCATTTGACTATGAATATAAAACTTAACTGGAATGTTATGGCGCTCAATCAAATCCAAAAATGCTTGATTTTGAATGAAATCACGATATGCTTTATAATAGTCTGATTTTAGAAACTGATTTTTATTAATTTTAAATAGATGTCGTCTCCATGTTGGCATAATTAAAATTTGCTTTTTCACTGAGATATCGTGCAAATTGTCGAAGCGAGCCAGGCCTGTTACAGCTACCTCATCTTCTTCATAGCCAAGGGTATTCATAATAATTTTCTTTTCATAATCAGAACTTGAAATAATTAGATCTTGATTATAGCGCTCCTTATGAAGATATGGAGCAATATTATGAATGATAACCCCATGCTGTAGACTCACATTATTTTTCGTCTCTAGCTTCTTTTTGAACATGTTGATAAACTGTTGTTTTGGTCTTGGATAAGAACACTCTTCAAACGCCCATGCACTAATATATGTATTTGCTACAAGCATATATATTTTGTGCTTCCATGAAGAATGATAAATAACGTTTCCGTATTTCTCAACGCGATCAAGATGCGGCGAATCTTGATTAATTACATAATAAATCTTCTCGTTTGGGTAATTTTTACGGCAATATTTAAAGAAAAAATAACCGTTATCTTCCGCTTGATCTTCACGTTCACCGACCAACCAAACTTTTTTGTTAGATAAAAACAGCCTTACTACGTTAGCTGAAGCTAATAATGTATATTTAACTAGTCTGCGTCTAACAGCATTATATAGACGATAAGCTGTTCGAAGCGGTTTTGTTATTTTCCATGATAATGACTTCTCTAAATTGTGAGGATGCTTTTTAAAATACGTCTGATATTTTTTTGTTTGTGTATACCAATGTCTTTTACTTCTCAATAATTTTATATATTCAGTGGCTTCATGATCCAAGCCTTTTTTAACCATATTAAGGAATAGGTTATAGCCGCCTAACCCCATTGTAGTAAAGTCATCATCTGTAAGATTCTTCGTTAACATTCGAAGGGTTTCGTAGACAAAAGTCTGTTTTTGTTCAACCATATCATCTGTGAACAATTTTTTATCGATCAAGTTCATCAAATGCTGGACCAAAACCATCTCTACTTCTTCATCAAAGTCATGATGAAAAACTGTCGGCGCATGTTCTATAATCTTCCTAGCATCAATAGATTCCTGATACACATAGTCCTCATCAAATGAAAACTGATTTTTATACGTTAGCTCGCCTAAAAAAGAAAAGGATAATGTAGGCAAACTATAAAGGATAAAATCAATGGTTTTCACTAATGCAGAATCAATATGATTCCCCGCATTTAATTTAAGCAGCACTTCTTTTTTTAAGACCTTTAAAGACGTGACGGCACTCAATCCGTTATTCATAACGAAACGTGCTTCATGATAACGGGCTTGAGCGGGAGGTCCTTCGTTGGCTGAGACAAAATCCATATCGCTATCCGTAGCCGTTTGGACAAGCGTCAGGTACATATCCGGCTTTAGCTGATAGTTCCAGTCTAAAAAACTGACATATTCTCCTGATAATTCTTCTATCTGCACGTCCTCTACAACACGAACATTCGGATCTTGAGAAAGCGCAGCAATCTCTTCCTTGATCTGATTTGATTTCGCTTCTAATTCATCGACAATTACTAGTTCGATATTTTCATAGCCAATCGTTTGCTGTTTGAGCAATTGACTCGTAGCTGCAAAGTTTTTGACATTATTTTTATGCAGAAGTGCTATTATGCTTACTTTCATCTATCTGTCTCCTCTTAACCAGCTGTTTCATTTTTGCATTACCTTTGCGAACAACCTTTGTAATTTTCCATGAAAATGTTTTTCGAATCTTTGTGTGCTTTCGATATTTCGCTTGCAGTGCCGTACCTTTTTTGAACCACCAGCGTCTAGAAATCAACATGCTGTTATATTCCAGTGCTTCTGTCATAAATCCCTTATATACAAGGCTAACAAAAGGCGCTTCTAGCGGAAAATATTTCTTCACTAACTCTTCATCATATGTTTCAATAACTTCTTTGAATAAATGAAGTAAGCGCAGCTTTTCTTCATCCTCTAATTTATTAAAATCTGCATCGCACATTTTCCACAGAAGTGAGCGAAGTGCGTTAATTTGAAAATAAGAATAGCTCGCATCATCCATCAACGGTCGAATTAACTTAGCTGCCTTCACGTCATTTTCAATCGTGCTAACGACATCTTGCTGCGTCATTGAACGGTTTTCTTCGTCAGCACGTACGCGATATTTATATACCACTTTCGGAAGATAGCTGAACGTTTTAGCGTTCATAAATAACTGGATGTCAAAGTATTTATCTTCGCCATTTTTCATTCCTTCAATGAACAAAATATCGTGTTCTTGAACAAATTTTGTCTTTACAAGCTTTAGTACTACAGCTGTTTTAACCTGTAGGAAAAACGGTGCGCTTTGCACGGTTACATTGTGATGCGGCTTTTGAAGCAAATGATCTTTAAACGTTACGTGTTCAAATTCTCTGCCCGTGTCGTCATTAAAGCTGACCATTTTGCCCATCACAAAATCTGAACCATACTGCTTAGCTGCACGATACAAGGTTTCATAGCCATCCTCTGGAATGATATCATCCGGGTCAAGACAAATTAAATACTCTCCCGTAGCTTGTTTGATAGCTGTGTTTCTTGGTTTGCCGGGAGCTCCTGTATTTTCCGGTAAATGAATGGCTTTAAAGTGCGGATACTGTGCTGCGTAACGATCAATGATTTCCCCAGTTCCATCCGTTGAACAATCATTTACCATTAATACCTCAAGATTTTCGTGTCCAATCGATTGATTGAGTAATGACTTCAAACATTCTTCAATATAAAGCTCTACGTTATATATCGGTAAAATAACTGAAATTAATGGTTTTTTCATTGTTTGTTCTCCCCACCTATTTGTTGGAATACAAGCTGACTGTGTGATTGGTTTATAGGCTTTACTACATAGTTTTCTATCTTTTTATGCTGCTCCGTTGATACATGCGGGAATGCTTCTAATAAAGCAATCACTTCAGCTTCAGTTTCAACTCTCTCACCAAATAAATCTTTTTTATGATTAATGGGCCCTTCGTTATAATGTTTTGAATAAAAATCATCATAATCGAACTGATAAAACAGTACAGGTTTATCCATATAAGCAAAATCAAAAGATACGGTTGAATAATCTGTTAGTAATAGCGCATGGCGCTTCAGCAAATGCTGTACGGTTTCTTCTCCTTGTTTCACCACTTTAATTCTTGAATGAAATTCAGGAAACGTGCCGATAAGCTTCTGCATTTGATAATGCGGAAAGAACGTGACAGTGAGATCTTTTTTCTCCAAGAGCTGATGAAAACGTTCATTATTTAATAATGACATATATCTCTGCCAGTACTCAGAATCAAAGAGCTGCTGCTCTGTTTTTAACCAGCTTCTCCAAGTTGGCATCACAAGAATTTCATTTCCTTTGCTGATGTCTTCCAACGCATCCCAGCGTGGAAGTCCTGTGACAATCACTTCACTTTCATCATAGCCAAATTCTTTGACCACATGTTCTTTTTCAAACGGAGAAGACACAACAAAATGGCTATAATTCATCCGGTTTTTATGAAGCACGTGATTCACTCGACTCACGCCAATCACTCCATGCTGAATAAAGTCCTTCTGATTTTTTTGCCACTCTGGATAATACTTCATAATTTTTTTGTAAGAATCCGTGTACATATTTGCTGTTTCCGCGTAGCTGTTAATCGTTTTTTCGCACACCAATAAATAAAAAGTGTGTTTTAAGCTATTAAAATCAACGACGTTGCCGTACTGCTTAATGAACTGATAATCGTCTGACTTTTTATCGATGACATAGTAACTATTTGTTTTCTTTTGATGCGTGCGCAAATACTTAAACAAGTGATACGAATTATCCTGCGCCGTATCTTCTCGTTCACCAATTAACCAAATGTGTTTATGCTTATAAAAGCGGTGAAACAGTTTATATAACACAATGGCTGAAAAGGTATGATAGTCTTTTGCCTTTAAGAAGCTTAAATCGTATCGTATGCTTTTTTTCCACTGTGCCAGCTTTGATTTAACACTCCCAAGCGCGCTTACTTTCTTTAATACTAATGTCATCTCAGACTGTTTATTATAGGCTGCACCCACTTCTACGCCATTTGTCACATCTGTCTTAGCATGATTGCGAAGCTGAGCTAATATGACTTTAACAGGCGCATCCACAAACGTTCCATTGGCATGAATACGAATCTTGACCTTCCACTTGCCTTCTTTCAAAAAATCTACTGTATTAACGAGCACATTTTTAAAACCTGCTGTACTATAATCAATTTGATTATTAGCAAACAGGTAACTAACATCCGTTCTCAACTGCGGCGCAAGAGGAACTACTTTGGTTTCATGTTTCCCAACAAACAGAAGCTCTTTTTGATTTCTCTTTGTGGTTAAACCTTTAATAAAAGCATAACCTCCCAGCGTAAGCTGACCTTCTTTAAGCTTTACTACTTCTATACGCTGCTCAACTTCCAAATTCTCTACCAGCAAAACGTCTTTATAAGCTGGAAACTGCTGAGCTAACACATGATAAAATGCTCCTTCATCCTCGACAATTTCATCAACAAATGAGTCTTTAGAAAAAGATGATAAAAAAGCCGCAAAAGATTTATAATCTTTTCGTTTAATCATTTCTGCAGCAAGTGTATGCTTACTGTCTAATTCATATAAAAGCTCTTGATTGGTAAGAGTATAAATAAAATCTTCACTAATGTCCATCAGCTCCCGAAGATTTTCGCCTGGCAAATTTGGACCTTTATTGAAAATGGAGCTCATATAAAAGCTCAGCTGTCGCTTTTCAATCGGCTTCAAGAACGATTCACGGCCTAGCTTTTTGTATAAAATTGTCAGTTCCTTTTGAACCGTTAGCAGCTGGTTAAAAAAGCGAATATTGGCTTGCTTGGATAATGTCTCTTCTTCATCGTTCACGCGGTAGTTCAGCACAACTTTATCATCAAGGGCTGTGCGATTAGCGAGCTGCAAACTTTCCTGCGTAAATAATAAATCTTCTCCTACACTTAACCCCGGATAAAATTGAATGTTGTGATGCAGTAAAAATTCTCGCTTAAATAATTTATTACTAGCTGAAGGTGTCAGATGTAGTTCTTCATCGGTTGTAATATGACGTACAGTGGGAAGGTTTTTTTGAAATACTTTCTTCATATAAGCAAGCTTCCAAGTTCGGTATTCATTGAAACACTCAAAATTGCCGATAGCTATTTCAGCTTCGTTCTCTTCAGCAAGTTTATATAAAGCATCATAGGCATCAGCCGGCACGTAATCATCCGCATCTAAAAACGCAACATATTTCCCATTTGCTTCTTGGATACCGTGATTTCGCGCCGCACTGACTCCTTGATTTTCTTGTTTAATGTAGGTGATATGAGGATATTTCGCAGCATATCGATTGGAAATAGTACCACTTTCATCAGTAGAGCCATCATCCACAATAATGATCTCAATATTTTTCAATGATTGATTCAATACGGACTCAATACATTGAGAAATATATAGCTCTTTATTATAGTTTGCAATGACAACGGTGACTTGATATTCTCTCAATTTCATCATTCCTATTCCAGTAAAAATTATCGAGTATGCTGCTCATATTTGAAGAAAAACGGCTTACGAAGCCAGTTCTTTATAAATTTGAACAAAAATCTCTTTCTCGTTGTTCCAATTGTATTTTTCACGTGCTTCATAGCAGTTGTGGCTCATGCGCTCACGTTCTTCCGGATGATCGAGTAAGTAGTTAACTCCTTTAGCAATTGATTCTGGGTTATGAGAATCAACGCAAAGTCCCACTTCTTCCGTTTCAACAACACGCTGAATTTCGGGAAAGCTGCAGGCAATAACCGGTACTGCGCTCATCATATATTCAAACAGTTTGTTCGATGAGGCAGAGTAGTGATTGAAACAAATGTTGTTCAACACTTGAAAACCTAAATACGCATTTTTTGTATAATGCATCAAATCATCAACAGGCACTTTCGGAATAAATTTCACTCGGTCTTCCAAGCCCTTTTCTTTTACCATTTGCTCAAGCTCCGGTTTGATTCGACCATCTCCGATAAAGACAAGGACACCTCGCTTGAACATCGGCGCTGCTTGAACAAGCTTATCTAACCCGCGGCCAACTTGAATTCCGCCTTGGTACAATAAAATCGGCTCGTTTGCCGGGATATTCAGCTTTTCATGAAGATTGACTGCACCGCTATGCTCTGGTCTTGTTACAAACGGATAGTTATGAATGACTTTTGGGTAAAGGCCATATAAATCTTCCGTATATTTCGCACGCGTATGATTTTCAGCAATCATCACATCTGTAAACTTAATATAAATCTTTTCCATAATACCGTAAATAGGGCTGTTGTAACCCGTACGATCCGTCTGCACTTCATGAGAATCATACACAAGCTTTTTACGGCGCAGTATTTTAGCACACGTAATCCCTTGCGGCAGCGTATTCAAATCATTTGAATGATAATAATCGTACTTTTTCTTCAGACCGTATTTCACCATCTGACTAGCAATATAGCCGCGCACCATAAATGTGCGTACAGGACGCGTTAGGAAAAGTCCCGCTAGTATCACTAAGGCAATGGTTACAATCGGCAATTTCCAAATTCCTAAGCCTAAAATCACAAGCACAAGGAGCTGTAACAAAATACTTGATTTGATTCGTCTTGCGGCTCCAAGCAACATCATAAGCAGCGGAAATTGATTGTTCACTCGAATTACATTAAATCCTTCTTTGCGGCGCTCATTTCTTTTAAGATCTGGATTTTTGCGGTCATGAATGGCAATTAAATCGACTTCAAACCCAGCTTCTGCTAAAGATGAGCACTCTCGCAACACACGAGCATCATTCGTGAAATGGTTCCACACGAACATACATACTTTCTTAGACATGTTTATCCTCCGTCAATTACTACCTGAACTATTTCTATAAAGTTCCAGCTTTGTTTTGTGCTTTTGAAGATTGAACTGACTCTGAAGGCATCTTTTCTTCAATTAAATCCGTTAAGACAGAAATATTTTTTTCCCAGAAAAAATGCTCTCTTACATACTCGCGGCTATTCTTGGCCATTTGGGCTCGAAGAACAGGATTTTCCTGCAAGTACAGTATTTGAGCCAGAAGCTCTTTTGCATCATGTGACTGAATCACAACTCCCGACTGGGTCGTTTCAATAATTTGTTTTGCATACCCTGATACGACACCGACAATCGGAATGCTGCACGTCATATAATCCACTACTTTACCTGGCAGAACTGTTTCAAACACTTCTTGGCCATTTAGTGTCACGATCCCAATGTGATGTGTTGAAATCAGTTCCAAGCATTCACGGCGCGTCGAAGGCTTCATAAAATTCACATTCGTCAACTCATGTTCTTCTTTATACGCCATAAATTCTTGCTTTTTGAATCCATACCCCATAATCGTGAGCTGGATATCGTGTTTTTTCAACTGTTTTGCTAATTCCATTAAAATCGTAACGTCTTGAGCTAACCCGATGTTTCCAGCATAAATTACTTTAAACTCTCCTTGTCCAGAAGCTTTTAAGGCAATTTCATCGCTGCACGCAGCGTTAGGCATAAACGAAATTTTGCTGCGCGGAATACCATGCTGCTCAGTAATAAATTTAATAAACCCCTGGCTATTTACAATGATACTGTCAGCTTTTGTATAGAGAAGCTTTTCCACTTTTGTAAACAGCCATAAAATCAGCCGGTAGTTGAACACGCCTACTCCTTTTAACGATTCCGGCCACAAATCCCGAATATCTAAAATCATGCGCGTGCGGTAGCGTGCTTTGGCAAATAACGCAACGATCGCAGTGAAAATAGGAGGAGACGTTACGACAATCACATCGTATTTTTGGCGATCTTTTAAAATGAACAAAATCATGCGATACGCAATTTCCAAATAGTACATCAATCGATTAAAAATACTGCGCGAGTACTTTCGGTTTTTGACGTGCACGCGTACCACATCATCCGCTTCATTAATAAAGGAATCATCCCAAAACTTTGGATCATCGTACAAACTTCTCGTAGGGTATGTTGGCTCTGTAGTAACCATCGTCACATCATATCCGCGTTGCTTCAGCAGCTTATAGATATTCTTCATACGATTTCCTACACTGCCGATTTCTGGGTAAAAATGCTGTGACATTACCAGTACTTTCTTCGACACTCTTATTCACTCCAATACTACGCAACCAGTTGTTTCGTTTAACGAAACAACTGGCTTAGAGATACCTCTTACGTGTTAAACTGCTTGTCTCTTACTAAGTTTTCCATAAACACAAGCAAATCTTCACGTAAATCTTCATGCTGCAGGGCAAATTCTAGCGTCGTTTGGATGAAGCCTAGTTTTTCTCCTACATCATAACGCTTTCCTTCAAAATCATACGCAAATACACGCTGAATTTCATTTAACTTTTGAATGGCGTCCGTTAGCTGAATCTCACCGCCTGCTCCAACTTCTTGTTCTTCTAAGAACTTAAAGATCTCTGGTGTAAAGACGTAACGACCCATAATCGCTAAATTAGAAGGCGCTGTGCCTGCTCCCGGTTTTTCCACAAATGACTTCACCTGGTAGCGGCGCCCACTGCTTGAAACAGGATCCACAATGCCATAGCGGTGTGTTTCATCTTCAGGAACCGTTTGTACCCCAATTACAGATGATAACGTTTGCTCATGTTCCATGATTAACTGACGAAGACAAGGTGTTTCAGCTTGTACGATATCGTCACCTAGCAATACGGCAAACGGTTCGTCTCCAATGAACTTCCGTGCACACCATACTGCATGTCCTAATCCTTTTGGTTCTTTTTGGCGAATGTAATGAATTTCTACATTAGCCGACTGACGTACTTTCTCAAGCAAATCATACTTTTCTTTTTCAGCTAAATTTTGCTCAAGCTCCGGCGCATTGTCAAAATGATCTTCGATTGCACGCTTTCCTTTTCCGGTTACAATAATAATATCTTCAATACCAGAAGCAATCGCTTCTTCAATAATATATTGAATAGTAGGTTTATCGACAATCGGCAGCATTTCTTTAGGCATTGCTTTTGTTGCTGGTAAGAAACGTGTGCCTAATCCAGCAGCTGGAATAATAGCCTTTCTTACTTTTTGCATATTCATATCCCCTTTAACTACTTAAATCGTTCATGCATTTATCATAAAACAAATGAATAAACCGATCGAGTGAAATGAAAGAATATATACAGGTATTTTAGTATCTTCCAATTTCACCAAAAACATGTAAGACATGCGTTCAAATAAATTTCAAAGCATATCTATCAAATCAAAACGACATCCTGATACATAAGTCCTTGCTTCATAAGAAAACAATATTTATGTTAGCACATTCTGACAGCTATTTCTATGTGTTTTTTTGACAAAAAGCTGTTAAAAACGCCTTTTATCGACAATCGGCTGCAGTTCCTCCCTCATTATACTGCGTTGACTCTCAAAAGATAAAGTAATTTCTTTTCGCCTTGCTTACAGAAATTGTAAACCCTTACAATACAGAAGAGAAGAAGCACTCTTTTCCCATAGAAAAAGCAGTTTAAATATAACGAAATTAATCTAACCTAAAGACGAACAAATGGAATACACGAGCTAGTTAGGATTGCTTATCACACCGCTGTTAATTTCCGTGCAAGTATTCACTTTTTACTCCTACTAACAGCTGTAACCAGCTAAATATACTTTCACCATCACAATAAAAAATCGAACGAATTTGATTCCTGATTAAGAATCAAATTCGTTCGAATCTTCCTTTGACTGAAATACGTTTCTCCCAGCTCGTTTGAATTCCTGCCTTTATTTAGAACCTGTAAAATAAGTTTGTAAATACTTTGCCCACACATCATTTCCTTTTTGAGTCGGTTTGCGCTTTTCATTAGATAAATAGTCTAGCAGTTTGTCAGATTGTGCATCAGGCCAAGCTTTCCAATGATTCGCATATTCGAAGCCTTTCTCTTTGGCAAAAGCCTGTAATTCTTTTTCTTCTTTCGGATAATTAACCGCATGATAAATCGGCTGTGAAGGCTGTAAAATTGTGACCATTCCCTTCACTTCTTTATTTATATCCGTCATGATTACATCTAGATTTTCCAGCGTATGCGTAATGCCGACCACTCCGTTATCATTAAATAAAAACGGCTCAAACAGCAGCACGTCCGGCTTTTCGCGAACAACGTCTTTATACGCGTCTTGCTCAACAAACGAAAGCGTCGTGTAATCAGGATAAGATAATACTTTTACATCGACAGCGTCTTGTCCATACGCTTCATCCAGCGCTTTTTCAAGCTTAGCAGGCCATGCACTATCATATTCCGACGTAGCCTGTGAGCCTACAATGACAAGCTTCATCGGTTTTCCTGATGTTTTAGCTTTTTCAAGCTTTTGTACCACAGCTTTTGGCAGATTTGCCGTATGCTGTTTCCAGCTATCTTCTTCCGTACTGCCCGCTTCTGTCGCGGCAACCGCTGAATGGCTCGATTGATTGACCGCTTCACGATTCCAATGAATTTTTCCTGCTACAACTGTACCAACCAGCACAAGCGCAGCAAATATAGTAATAAATGCTTTCATTATAAATACCCCTTTACATACGATTTTTTCCATTATAATATAATTTTTTAATTTTTTATAAAAAATGATTAAAATTGTTAATTTTTTTGGTAGAATAGAAAGAATAATCGCGTATTTTGTCGCATGACAAAAGATGCATAAAATTACAGAAAAGGAAGATCTGCAAATGGAAACAGAAAAAGAACCTCAGCGCAAGCGACGCAAGCGCAAATCCAAAAAGAAAAAAGGCTTCAAAATTGCACTCGCTATTATTTTAGTTCTTATTATTGGCGTAGGCGTATACGCTGCGTCTATTTACAGCTCGGTAGCAAATACGTTTAACCGAACGCACGAGCCTTTAAGCCGGGAAAAATCCGACAAGCGCTCTACGCAAGTCAGCTTAGAAAATCATGACCCCATCTCCATCCTGCTGCTTGGAGTAGACCAGCGCGGCGCGGATCGCGGACGCTCAGATTCGCTTATGCTCTTAACCGTAAATCCAGACAAAAAAGCAGTCAAAATGGTCAGCATTCCTCGTGATACACGCACTGAAATTATCGGTAAAGAAAAAACAGATAAAATCAATCACGCCTATGCATTTGGCGGCGTTGATATGTCGATTAAAACCGTAGAGAACTTTTTAAATGTACCGATTGATTACTACGTACAAGTGAATATGGAAAGCTTTAAAGACATCGTAGATGCCGTTGGCGGCGTCACAGTCAACAACACGCTAGATTTTAACTATGAAGGTCACCACTTTGAAAAAGGAACGTTAGAGCTTAACGGTGAGAACGCCTTAAAATATTCCCGCATGCGCTATGATGATCCGCGCGGTGACTTTGGGCGTCAATCTCGTCAGCAGCAAATCATTCAAGCCGTTATCAACGAAGGAGCCAGCTTAAAATCTCTTACAAACTACGGCACCATTTTAGACGCGATTGGAAATAACGTTAAAACCAATCTAACATTTGATGATATGAAAGAAATTCAAGCTAACTACAAAGAAGCAAGCAGCAACCTGGAACATATTCAAATTGATGGAAAAGGCGAAAAAATTGACGGCATCTACTATTATGAAGTGCCAGAAGCAGAGCGCTCCCACATTTCGACTGTA